>Ga0256829_1000602_pt1 | contig 34912 bp, 34 predicted proteins | sample 131447metaG_FD_185979 | JGI IMG/M metagenome (GOLD analysis project Ga0256829, IMG submission 185979) | Hydrothermal vent microbial communities from Lau Basin, Pacific Ocean - 131-447 | ecosystem: Environmental > Aquatic > Marine > Hydrothermal vents | place: Pacific Ocean: Lau Basin | collected... | reverse complement strand
TTTGGTGCTATAAAAAACAGATACCAGTCAACTAAATGTTTTGTTGCTTTTAGCATATTATTTCCACCTTCAATCATTATGTAATTGTATTTTTTTATAAGTTCTAGATTATCTTCTATAAAAACTTTTCTGTTTTTTATATTAAAAAGAGAGATAGTTTTATCAAATTCTTTTTGTTTTGAATAGATTAAGACATCAGGAGCTTTTGTACCAACCATTCTACTGTCCAATGTCGGTCTGTCCATTCTAACTGTATTTCCGCCAATGACTAAAAGATCGATTTTTTCTCTTAATTTATGTGTAAATTCTCTTGATTTGTTTGAGCTGATTATGCCTGTATCATAAGTTCCGTTTAAATTTTGAGCTATTTTAAAAAAAATAAATCTATCCTTTTGCCATTTTAAAAATGGTTCTATTAGCATATTACACTCTTTTTCCAAGCATCTTGTTGTAACTTTTATATTATGATTTTTTAAAGTCTTTATTCCACCTTTGGCAATCTTATTTTTTTCAGTTGATCCTATGATAACCTCTTCAAAGCATAGAGTTGATAAAAGCAAAGAGCATGGCGGAGTTGAACCTTGATGGTTGCAAGGTTCTAATGTTACATATATTTTACAATCATTAAATATATTGTTATGTTTTTTTAAAAGATAAGTATGCAGTGTATTGGCATCTTTGATACTATTTATTTTTTTATCATTTGTAAGATACAAGTAAGCTTTTTTAGTACACTCCAACTCTGCATGAGGTAATCCTTGTTTTTTGTGAGCTGCGATGGAGATAATTTGATTGTTTTTATCTGTTATTACTGCACCTACTGGAGGATTGGGGTATGTCAGCCCTTGGTATTTCCAGGCTTCTTTTAAAGCCAAAGATAGAAAAAACTTATCATTTACCATTGAATATATGTGCGGGCTTTTAATATTTCATCATAAGGAATGGTAGTTTGCTTATTTTTATCTTCTATAATTATATTTGCATCAGTGGCATTTAAAAGTTTTGCTATATACTTTTTTGCATGGATTGTTTTTAGTTTTACCAATTCTCCTATTGAATTTTTAAAGTGAGAAGGTTTTTTTAGAGATCTTTCAATACCCGGAGAGCTTACTTCTAAAAAATATTGACCGTTAATCGGTGGATTTGTATCTATAATGGGGGATATTATTTTGGTTATTATTGAACATGTTTCAAGAGTGATTTTATCTTTAGAAGTTATATATATTCTAAAAATTTTTTGATCATTTTCTTCAGTAAGTTCAGTATCATAGAGCGTAACTCCATTATCTTCTAATATATTTTTTAAAGTTTCGTTATCAATCATTATTGTTGCCTATTTTTAATTCTTTTTCTATTTTTGAAAAAAGTGTATCAATCTTTTGTTTTTTTTGAAGTTTTTCATCAAATTTAAAGTGAAATTTGGGGCATCTGTACCACCCTTCATTTTGGAGAGTATAATTTTCCAAATAACCTCTAACTTTTTTCAAATGCTTTAAGACATATTGCTTTTCTTCATCATCAAAAAAACCTTGATCAAGATAAACATCCGCATCATATTTACCTCTTTTACAATCAACTTCAGTTATAACCAATCCTTTTAAAACCATATCACTTAGTGTAGCTATAGCTTCTGAGAGGATTTCTCTTAATACACTCTCAGTTCTTTGTAATTTTATACTTTTTTTATTCAAAGGTCGCTCTCTCTTGTACTTTTTTAAAACTTTCTATAAAGTCACCAGGTTTAATATCATTATATCCTTCGATACCTATGCCGCATTCATAACCCTTTGCAACCTCTTTAACATCATCTTTAAATCTTTTGAGTGATGAAATTTTACCTTCATATATAATAACACCTTCTCTTATAACTCTCACGCTAACACCGCGATTTATAACACCGTCAGTTACTATACATCCGGCGATAGCACCTATTTTTGGAACTTGAAAAACATCTCTAACTTCTGCTTGACCGATATCTTCTTCTTTGACTATAGGCGATAATAATCCGCCAAGAAGAGCTTTCACTTCATCAATCAAATCATAGATAACATTATAAGTTTTTATCTCAACACCAAGTTTTTTAGCTTCCTCTTTGACAGATCCGGTAGGCCTTATGTTAAAACCCATTATGATACAGTGTTCGCTGGCACTTGCCAAAGAGATATCACTTTGGGTGATTCCACTTACATCGCTGTGTATTATATTTACATTTACTTCTTCATTTTTTAGTTTTTCCAAGCTTCCTTTGATTGCTTCCAAGCTACCAAGAGCATCGGCTTTTATGATGATAGGTAAAGATTTGAGTTTACCAAGAGCTATTTTTGAGCTCAATTCCTCAAAAGATACTTTAGTAGATTTTGATAACTCTTTTTGTCTTTCATATTCAGCTCTTTTACCGGCAAATTCTCTTGCAGTTTTTTCATCTTTTGTACTAAAAAGTTTTTCTCCGGCAGTTGCAATAGTGTTCAATCCTACTATGGCACCTGCTTCACCAGGAGGAATAGAAGAGATAGGCTTTCCCGTATCATCCATAAGTGCTTTGACTTTTCCGACTGCACTTCCTGAGACTATATTGTCACCTATATTTAAAGTACCATTTTTACATATTGCAGTAGCAACAGGTCCTCTTCCTTTTTCAAGTTTACTCTCTACAATGATAGCTTTGGCAGGAGCATTTGGATTGGCCTTAAGCTCAAGTATATCAGCTTGAAGCAGTAAAACTTCAAGAAGTTCATCTATACCTTCACCTGTTTTTGCAGATACATTAACAAATTCATACTCGCCTCCCCAGTCTATAGGCGTAATATCAAGTTCTGCCAAGCCAGACTTAACAAGATCGGGATTTGATGCTTCTTTATCTATTTTGTTTATTGCTATTATAAAAGGAATATCTGCTGCTCTGGCATGGGAGATTGATTCCTTGGTTTGAGGTTTTACACCATCATCGGCTGCGACTACTATGACAGCAATATCAGTCAACTGGGCACCACGAGATCTCATTTTTGTAAATGCTTCGTGACCCGGAGTATCAATAAAAGTTATTTTTTTATTGTTTTTTTCTATGGTATATGCACCTATATGTTGGGTTATACCACCGTACTCTTTATCTGTAACTTTAGTTGTTCTTATTTTGTCAAGTAAGGAAGTTTTACCATGATCTACATGCCCCATTATAGTTATAATTGGAGGTCTTGTCTGCATATCGCTTTCATTACCTGCTTGATAAACCTGCTCATAGTCAAAATCATTTAAAGGATTTGTTATATTTACTTCAATATCAAACTCATCGGCTAAAATTTCTATAGCATCTTTATCCAAAAAGTCATTTTTAGTAACCATCACTCCAAGAGTAAAAAGTGCTTTTATAATCTCACTTGGATTTTTTTCAAGCTTTTGTGCAAATTCATAAACTCTTATCTCTTCTGGTATATTGATAGCTTTGATGTTTTCAATCTTTTCTTCAACTCTCTTGCGTTTTCTTCTTTTTGATTTTCGTTTAATACCTTGTTGAATAAAAGATGGTTTTTTGACCATCTGTACTTTATTTGCATCAAACTGTTTTGTTTTCTTCTTTTTTGCTTCTTCATGCTTTATGCTAAAATCAGGCAAAACAACCATGTCGCTAATAAAATCCAATTGAACATCACTTAACTCCCTGTTTGCTAAAATATCAATTGCAGAAGAATTATCTTTTTTGGTTGTTGTTTTTTTGACCTTTTTGATTTTTTTCTTCTTTTTTGTAGCATCTTCAAATGCTTTTGGCATTTCAAAATTTTTAGTTATCTTGTGTGAAGAAGTAGTTTCTTTTTGTTTTTCTTTAGTATTTTTTCTCTTAACAATAACAAAACCTCTTCTTTTTTTAATGCTAGCAGTTGCCAAAGTCTCATTTGGTTTATTTTCTTTTGATTTCTCTGTTTCAATATCTTTAATAGTTCTTGGAGTAGGTTCAGTTTTTTTTGTATCTGTTGTCACCTTGTCTGTTTTTATCTTTTCTGGCAAAGGAGTTTTTTCTTTTATTAGCGGTTCGACTTTAGGTGATTTTTTTACAGAAGTATCCTCTTTTTTTTCTACTGCTTTTTCCTTCTTTTTAACTGTAGCAGATTTTATTTTTATTTCACCTCTATCACCACTCATTATAAAATTTACAAGTTTGTCGGCAGATTCAAGTGTTACTGAACTGTTGGCTGATTTTGCTTCTATGCCAAGATCTTGTGCTTTTTCTACGACTTCTTTACTTTTCATTCCCAATTCTTTGGCAATTTCGTGAATTCGAACCTTATCCATTAAATATTTTCTCCTTAAGTTTTTCAATTATTTTTAAAATGCTGCTGTTATTTTTTTTACAAAATTTATTCAATGGTTTGATTAAATTTTTATTATTTTTCATCATACATTCTTTACAGATATAAAAACTTCTCCCTTTTCCGGTAAAGTACACAATATCTTTGTTTATGCATTGTAATCTGATTAATTTTTTTTGCTCAATTTTATTTCTGCAAGCAATACACATTCTTATCGATTTCATTATATCAAAAATTTACTTTTAATCCTATATTATTAAAGGCAAAACTTTCAATTCTAAAATGAGGAAATTGTATTTTTAATGTATTTACAATATTTTTTACATCATCTTTATATACCATATTAAAAAATGAAGACCCACTTCCTGAGAGAGTACTCATTAATGCACCATTTTCCAAAGCACATTTTTGTACTGAATATAACTCTTTCATACTTGACATTCTCATATCCTGATGGAGTTTGTCTTTTGAGGCTATCCTAAGAAGCTCCCAATTTTCATTAAGTATGGTCGCTGTTAAAAAAGAACTTCTTGATACATTATAAACAATATCTTTTATATTGTATTCTTTAGGCAATATATTTCTTGACTTTGCAGTTGACATTGGGTGTCGTGGGATAACTACTACCGCTCTTAAAAAATCAGGTATATTTTTTTTCTGAGTATAAACCTTTTCATTTTCAACAATGGAAACGGTAAAGCCACCGTGAACAGCCGGTGCTATATTATCTGGATGATTTTCAAAAGATAATGATTTATTAACAATAATATTCTTATCAGTTTCTTTATTGTGAAGATAATAAGCGGCAGCTACAGCACTTGTTATGATAGCTGAACTACTTCCTAAACCCCTTGAAATTGGAATTTCATTAAAAAATTTAAATCTAAAATTATCTCGTCTTTGATTTAGTTGAGTATAAATTTTATAAAAAATATGTACAAATAGATTATTATTTTTAAATCTTTTTCTATCTGAGCCTTCACCTTTTATAGATAAGCTGAAAAATTTACTTTTTGTTATTGTAACTTTATTTTCAAGTTCGATAGCAATACCCAATGTATCAAAACCCGGCCCCAAATTTGCACTAGTAGCAGGAACATGTATAGTCATAAATCTTCTTTATACCGCTGGCAGAATATACAGTGGGATACAATCATTGGTGAAATCTTTGCTTTTTATAGTATTAGGCAAAGAAAAATCTACTGGCTTATTTTGAATATCTGAATTAAGAATAATACTATTTTCCTTTTTTATAAAATACATTTTCCCTATCGATTTTATAGGTTGATTATTATTGAAATAAAATCCATCAGTAGCTTTTAAAAAAATATTTTTTACAATAGCATAACTTTTTAAAAAAATATAACTTATTTTTATTGCCATAAAACTTCCGGGTCCTTTGGCATAATAAAGACCTGTAATATTATAATTCATTTCTATATCATTAAATATTTTCGGTAAAACTTCACTCACTCTTTCTTTACTTGAAAAATATTTAAAGATAAGTTTGTCATAATAAAGACCGATTAATAAAGGTGTTGTTAAAGAAACTACGACCACTTCAATATTTTTTTTTATGCAAATACCCTTGAAAACTCTTTTTCGTATTCTTCATTTAAATTTCTAATTTCATAATTGGAGCTATCTTTTAAAATCTCCAAAGTTAGAAGATGGTTTAAACTGTGACTTCCTGCATAAGAATCATATTTTCCAATGATAGGCATGCCAAGAAGACTCATATCTCCTATAGCATCTAAAATTTTATGTCTTACAAATTCATTTTGATATCTTAATGGATCATTATTTAACATCTTTTTTTCATCTAATACAATAGCATTATCCAAAGAACCACCAAGTGCTAACCCCATGCTTCTAAGTATTTGAACATCTTTTAAAAATCCAAAAGTTCTTGCTTTTGAAATCTCTTTTATATAATCTCTTTTACTAAAAATAAAGTTATATTCTTGCTCTTTTATTATAGGATGGTCAAAATTTATCTTAAAGCTATACTCAGCAATCTTTGATGGAAGTATTTTTGTATATTTTTCTCCATCTTTATGTATAACTTCTTTTTTTATAATCATAACATTTTTACTTTTATCAAGCTCCATCACGCCCGCTTCATCAAGCATCATGCAAAAACTTGCTCCACTTCCATCCATGATTGGGACTTCAGATGAACTTACTGAAATTTTTATATTGTCAATTCCGTATGCATAAATAGCAGAAAGCAAATGTTCTATTGTAGAGATGGTTGCGTTATTGTTGCCTATGACGGTGGCCATCCTTGTATCTACAACATTTTCAGGTTTTAACTCTATGTTTACATTAAGATCAGATCTAAAAAATCTTATCCCCATGTCTGCTTCAAGCGGTTCGAGTATTATCTCAACAGGATCACCCTTGTGCAATCCTATACCAACGCCTTTAACTATTTTTGCTATCGTTCTTTGTTTCAAGAAAACCTCTCTTTTAAAATTATTGCTCATGATACAATAATTTTGTTTAAAAAAGCAAAATTATTGCTAATTTTTATTTATAATATTTTTTGCATCTTTGATTATATCAAATATATTTAGTTTCATCCAGTGAGGATCCATCCACTCTTTAGGATAAACAGCAACGCCTTGAATATAAACGCCAAAGTGTAAATGATCTCCCAGTGCCATACCTGTTTTTCCTGTTCTTGCTATTACTTGTGATCTTTTAACACTGTCTCCTTTTTGAACAATAAACTCTGAACAATGCCCAAATAAAGTATATAAACCCAATCCATGATATATAATCATATTGTTTCCATAAATCCCATTAAATTTGGCAAATACTACAATTCCATTGTTTGAAGCTCTTATTTTAGCTCTTGCTATACTTGCCAAATCAATCCCTAAATGATAAGAATGACTTACAACCTTACCTTTATAGTAGTAGGTTCTATGATCTCCAAAGCCAGCAACTGCAGCAGCATCTATCAATGGATAAAACCGTTTTAGATGAAAGTTAGATATCATATCAGTATCTGTGGGAGTTGTAACCTTTTTTATTAAATCTTCATTTATCTTTCTAATTGCCTCATTTATATAAACAAATTTTTCAACAGGAGTTTTATTTGACATTTTCGGTGCAACATCATTTATGAAATTTGTTACTTTATTATTTAAGAAATTTTCAGTTAAAGTGATATTTGTTTTTCTGTATTTCATAGATTTAAAATATAGTGGAACATGAGCTGTTGATATATTGTTTGCTTTATCAATCGCAACAATATTTGCACTGAAGTTTTTTTGCTCTACCGGCCAGGCTAAAAGTGATATATAGTATCCTTTTTTATAAAAAGGAGTCGGGTAAAACTTTTTACCAAATGGTGTTTTGATATATAGACTTTTCAAGTTTTTATCACTCGCTTTGAAAATTACCAAAGCACTTCCACCTTTTCTTATGCCGTAAGATGACCTTATTACATAAAGTTTCGGTCTTTTTGTATCAATTATAATATTAATTTTTTTTATCGCTTTATTCCCTTGAAACCAATTCCATTTACTAGAATCGACAGCTTGTATTGTTAGGATAAAGTGATTTTTTTTGTACATAAAACTATCTTTTGGAGGGCTTATCATCAGTTGTGTATCTTTTTTTGGATTTGAATATATTTTATTTGCCAATACTGTATTGTTTTTTCCATCACTTAAAACAGCCTGAGCAAATTTAATGCCACTGTCATCTTGAAGTTGTATATCAAGAGGTTTCTTTAAATTCCAATATATTTCGTTTTGTGAAATTATTTTTGGAGCATTTCTTTCAAAATATTTGGAATTATATATAAAGAAAACTCCCCCTGCGACCAATAACAAAATGATTATTACAATAATGCCTGAAAAACCTTTTTTCTCTCTCATCTATCAACCTTTTTTAGAATGTTATCAATTATATCATCTATATCTTTTAAATCAACTGTAAATCCGGCAGATTTTTTATGACCGCCGCCACCATAATAAATTGCAATTTCGGAACAATCTATACCATTTTTACTTCGTAATGAAATTTTATATTGTTTGTTTTGTAATTCATACATAAATATACTAAGTTCGACTGTTGCCAAAGAGAGTCCTATTTGGACGAGATTTTCACTGTCACTTATAAGTGCACCACTTTTTTTAAAATCATCAATACTAAGCCTGCAGATACAAATTTTTGCATATTTTTTAAGTTCCATTGATGATAAGTATATTTGCATCAATCTTAACTTTGCCAAAGAATTTCTGTTAGTTAACAAATTAGCTATTTTATTTGGTTTAGCTCCAAAGTTTATAAGTTCTGATGCATCTTCAAATGTTTTTGCATTTACTCTGTCAAATTTAAAATATCCACTGTCTTCTACAAGTGCTGTATAAAGGCAGGTAGCACATTCTGGTGAAATTTTATATTTTGCATACTTTAAAAGTTCAAAAACAACCATTGAAGTGCTGGCATAATCTTTATTTATTATATTAATATCCCCAAAAAGAGTATTTGTTTTATGGTGATCTATATTTAGTATATAAAAATTTTCTTTAAGTATGCCAACTCTATCGAAAGAGCCACAATCAACGCTGATTATGAGATCACAGTATTTTGGAAAAGTATTTTTTATTTTTGAATAGCTTGGTAAAAAATCAAATTTTTTTGGTAATTCTTTTTCTATATTAAAATAAGATACTTTCTTCTTGATAGTTTTTAAAGATATACCAAGACCAAGCATTGATCCTATCGTATCTGCATCAGGATTTTTATGTGAAACAATAACTATATTATTTGATTTTTCTATAAGATTTATGGCTTTTTTAAACATTTTGAATTATACTCTTTCTAATCTAAAAATTATGTTTATTGCTACTTTTATATACAAAAGCTAAGACTTCTGCTACTGCTTTATACAAAATCTCAGGTATATTTTTATCAATATCGCAAAGTTTATATAATTCTCTTGCTAAAGGCGGATTTTCAACTATTTGCACCATATGTTTTCTACCTATTTCTTTTATTTTTAAAGCTATGGTATCCATACCTTTTGCTACTACTACAGGTGAAGTATCTTTTGTTTTGTCATATCTTACGGCAACTGCATAATGTGTTGGATTTGTTATGATGACATCCGCATTTGGCACTTCTTGCATCATTCTTTTTTGAGCTAATTGCATTTGAAGTTTTTTTATTCTTGATTTGATTATAGGATCACCTTCCATTTGTTTAAACTCATCTTTTATCTCCTGCTTACTCATTTTCAAATCTTTAAAATATTGATATCTTACTATAAGTAAGTCAGCAAGAGCCAAAACCAAAAACAGTATAAGCATCACAGAAGTTAGCAAAATTGCTTTATCTCTGAGCCAAATTATTTGCTCAAATATCGAATAATAAATTACATGCGGAAGTTGCTTTACAAAAGTAATTAAAAAATAAAATGCTATGACAAAGACAAATGCAACTTTTAAGATGACTTTAACAGTTTCTATAAGTTTTTTCATAGAAATTAAATTTTTCATCCCTTTTATGGGGTCAATTTTTTTTAAATCAGGTGTAAGAGGCTTAGTTGTAAAGACAAAGCCGTATTGCATAAAAGCTGCAAGTATTCCAGCTACTGCAACAAACAAAGCTATCGGCAATACTGCTAAAAGAAGTTCTTTCAGAGTAAATATTGACATTGAAAAAATTTTATCTTGAGTAATCTCACTTCCTACAAATGAGATATAGTATCTGTAAAGATTTTCTATCTTGTCGGCCATAAATCTTATAAGCCAAAACATGACTAAAACAGCTACAAAAAGAGTAATAAATCCGCTAAAATCCTGGCTTTTGGGAACATTTCCTTCTTCTCTGGCATCTTCAATCTTTTTGGAGGTCGCCTCTTCCGTTTTTTCTTGATCATCAGCCATTTTTTATAATCTTACTCAATTTTCATCGAAAAATCAAGCCATGTTGCCTGATGGATCAGACTTCCGCTACTGATTGCATCAACACCGCTTTTGGCAAATTCCAAGATATTTTCTTTTGTGATGTTTCCGCTGGCTTCAAGTAAAATATAAGGAAAATTTTCATTTTTATATTTTACAACTTCTTTTATATCTTCAATACTCATATTATCGCACATCACCATATCGCATCGGCACTGCATAGCATACTTTGCATCTTTTATGCTTTCACATTCTACCTCTATTTTTGTAGTATAGGGCAATTTGTATCTTGATCTTTTTATAAAATCTTCAAGGTTATCTATAGTTTGTAAATGAGTATCCTTAAGCATTAAACAATCATCTAGTCCCATTCTATGGTTGCTTCCCCCGCCACACCTTACAGCATATTTTTCAAAAACTCTAAGAAGTGGTCTTGTTTTTCTTGTATCAAGCAGTTTTATTTCATTGTCTTTTAATTTTTCCATGTAAGTGTGTACATTTGTTGCTATACCACTTGCGTGTTGTAAAAGATTTAGCATTGTTCGTTCGCACATCAGGATTTTGTTAGCTTTGCTTTCAAATGAAGCTATAACATCACCTTTTTTTAATACCATAGAGTCTTTTTTAAAAAATTCATATTTTATTTTTTCTACTTTGCAAAGAGATTTTACATAATCAACCCCAGATAGTATCCCGCCTTCTTTTGAGACTATTTTTGCAGTAACTTTTCTATTTTTTCCTATGAGTCTGAAAAGATCCCCTCTGCCTACATCTTCTTGTAATGCTTTTTTTACAAAATTTTTTATCATTTTTGCCTCAATCTATTTTTACTTCCATCATCCTGTCAAGTGCTACTTTTGCCCATTTTATCACATTTTTATCCACTTGTATTTCATTTTCAAAAGTTTTATTCTCTATACTTTTTAATGTATTGTACAAATCTTTTAGAGTTGTTTCATTCATGGTGGGACACTCTGGTTTAGTTGATGATAATATATATGTATTTTTCTCTCTCAATCTATTTACCATATTAAATTCAGTTCCGACTGCTACTTTTTGATCTTTGGGCAGGGTGGTTATAAACTTTATAAGTTGACTTGTCGAGCCAACAAAATCAGAATTATTACAAACTTCAGGCTTGCATTCGGGGTGTGAAGCTATAAGAATATTTGGAAATTTTTTTCTATAAAATTCAATATCTTCCAAAGAAAAAAGTTGATGAACAGAACAAAAGCCATTGTAGCAAATGATTTTAGCTTCTTTTATTTTTTCATCACTGTCTTCTCCTATAACAGCAGATTTAAGACCCATTTGTATAGCTACATTTTGACCCAGGCAGCGATCTGGTACAAATAAAACTTTTTTATCTTTTGCCAATACTTTTTCTATAATTTTTTTTGCATTTGAGCTTGTACACACAAAACCTCCGTATTCTCCAACCCTTGCCTTAACTTCAGCACTTGAGTTTATATAAGTTATGGGTATAAAGTCATCTTTTGTTATATCATTTTGTTCCAAAATTTTAACATTATTATCAAAATAATCCACATCAATCATCTTGGCCATCGCGCAGCATGCGACTTTTGGCATAAAAACTCTTTTTTCTGGAGCCAAAATTTTAACACTTTGTCCCATAAATCCAACACCACAAAATATAAGGTAAGGATTTTTATCTTTTGAAGCTACTTGTGCAAGTTGTAGTGAGTCTCCACTAAAATCAGCCATATCAAAAACTTCATCTTTTTGATAAAAGTGAGCTACTATGGTAACGCTTAACTTTTCTTTTAACTTTTTAATCTCGGTCTTTAATTCTTCATTATTCAAAATAAGTTCCTTGTAAATATAGGATATTTTTTGTAATTATATCAAAAATTTGTTAAAGAAATAAAATATAATTTTATTAATTAAAATTCTATTTTTATTATTTAAATTAATAGCAATATAACAAATTTTTGGGTAACATTAGTTAAATTTTTCAAAGGAATTATATGGATTTTTTAACAAATATAAATATACAATTTTATTTTTTAGCATACTTTGTGGGCGGTATTCCATTTGGTTTGTTACTTGGAAAATACATAGGTGGGGTTGATATAAAGCAAAGTGGCAGTGGGAGTATAGGTGCAACAAATGTTTTAAGGGTTTTAAAAGAGAAAAATTCTGATTTGGCAAAAAAGTTGGGTGCAACAACACTTTTTTTAGATGCTGTAAAAGGTATCATTGTTTTAGCTATTGCGACGATGGCAGGTGTTAGTGAAGAGACAAAGTGGGCTATAGTTGTTTTGGTGGTTATAGGCCACTGTTTTAGCCCGTACTTGAAATTTGAAGGTGGAAAAGGTGTAGCAGCTGGTGCGGGAGTTATGCTCTATATGCTACCCACAGAGACGATTATAGCCATAATAGTTTGGGTGATATGCATAAAAACCGTTAAAATATCTTCTGTTTCTTCTTTATTGGCATTGACTTCTTTGGTGATAGCATCTTTTATAATCCATCCTAATATTCCGGTTATCCATACTCACGCACCTATATTGATAGTATTTTTCATTATAGTGTATAAACATATACCAAATATTATAGGACTTTTTCAAGGTACTGAGAAAAAAATAAAAGTCAATAATGAGACTGCTGCATAGTATAAATGCCTATAATCTATAAAAGGGTTGGTTATGAATATATTTAAGATTTATATAAAAGATTTAAAAATAGATGTTATTATCGGAATTTTGGATAAAGAGAGAAAAAATAAGCAAAAAATAATCGTAAATGCTGAGATAGAATATGATTTAGATGGTCATTTTTTGGATTATGTACAAGCTCTTGAAGCTATTAAAAATCTTTTGGAATATAAAAAATATGATACTTTAGAGAATGCAATAAGCGGCATATCCAAAGCTTTAAAGTTAGATTTTCCCGAGATTATTAGTATAAAAATTAAGATAGACAAGCCCGAAGTTTTTAAAAATACTTTAGTAGGAGTAGAAAACATCAAAAGATATTCGGATATAAAATGAATGAATTCAAAAGTATTCTTTTTGATGATTTTGGGCCTGAATTTAAAAAAAGTAAACTCCATTCTTGTGTTTATAAAGATTTAAATTTAGATCAAATTATTTCAGCAATAATTTCTTCAAAAAAAGAGTATGATTTACAACCGTTTTTTTACACTCCCCTTAAAAATAAAAAACTTATACTTTATCGTCAAAATATTATGAAAGACCTTGAAAAACAGTCTATTTTTGATATTTTCAAAGAGTTTGAAGCAGATTTCAAAATGCTCAAAGAGTCTTTGGAAAATTCAAATAAGTTGAATTTTATATACCAAAAAGCAAGTTGGTTTTTAGATGCTGTATTATTGTATTCTGATTTACTCAAAAAGTTTTTTAAAAGTATTTCCAATGAGACATTACATTCACAAGGATTGCTTTCTTTTCGTTTGTATTTAGGAAAGTATTTAAAATCCGATAAATTTATCTCTTTATCCTTAAGTGCAAAAAATTTAGATATAAAATTAAAAAAAATTCGTTATTGTCTGGATATGCAGGGCAGTTGCATAAAACTTGAACAATTTAGCAATCAAAAAAATTATGAGGAAGAGATAGAAGTTTTTTTTAAAAGATTTACAAAAAATGTTAAAGATGATTATAAAGTAGAATTTGATGATTATTTGGATTTAAATCATGTTGAAGAAAAAGTAGTAAAAATGCTTTCAAAACTGTATCCTGATAATTTTTATGAGTTAGAAGAGTTTTATAAAAATAATTCTAATTTTATGAATACGACTATACAGGTATTTGAAAGAGAAATACAATTTTATATATCATTTTTGGAATATTTAAAAATGATAAATCAAAATGAACTGTCTTTTTGTTATCCAGAGATTTTGACTGATAAAAAAGAAGTATTTGGCAATAATGTATTTGATATGATGCTTGCTTCAAAAGCTACTAAGAATGATATTAAAATCGTTCGTAATGACTTTTATCTTAAAAATCAAGAGAGGATTATAGTCGTTACAGGACCAAACCAAGGAGGAAAAACAACTTTTGCAAGAAGTGTGGGAGAGCTTTTTTATTTTGCAAGCTTAGGTTGCAAGGTAGCTTCTTCAAGTGCCAGAGTATATATGATTGACAGCATTTTTACACATTTTGAAAAAGAAGAAGATATAACAAATCTAAGAAGTAAGCTTGAAGATGATATTTTTAGAGCTAAAGAGATATTGGATGAGGCAAGCCCTAAAAGCTTGGTTATAGTAAATGAAATTTTTACTTCAACAACCTTAGAGGATGCTACGGCACTTAGTAAAAATATATTGGATATTATAATAAAAAAAGATTTATTTTGTGTATGGGTAACTTTTATAGATGAGATATCAAGATTTGATAAGAGGATTGTAAGTATGGTTTCACAGGTTGATACCAATAATCATGAGAAAAAAACATATAAAATAATAAGACATTTTGCTGATGGAAAAGCCTATGCTATGGCTATTGCAAAAAAATATTCTCTTACTTATGAAGATATTGTAGGTCGTATCAAATGAACTCATTTTTGATGTATAGAGATAAAGATTTTGATGTAGAACAAGAGTTATGTTTAAACGCTGATATACTTATAGATGATTTGGAGCTTAAAACTATATTTGAAGCTGCGGCACAAGAAGATGAATTTATTCAAAATGTAATGAGAGTTGCTTTGCTTGGAAGTTTGAAAAGTATTGATGATATAAAATACAGACAAGATATCCTTAAAGATGTAATAAATAATTTTGAAGTGATAAAACAAATATATTTATTAAATGTTGAAGCAATTGAGCAGGAAAAAAGTATATTTTTCGCATTTTTCAGGAAATATCCCGATGTGATACTCAGTAGTTCTATTAAAAGGGTTGAAACATCTATTAGATATATTAAAAAGATAAAAGATATATTAAAAGTATCTTCAAGTCGATTTAAATCTGAGGGTTTGAGAAATCTGATAAAAATATTAGATAATGAATTAGATGATTCATATATTGGTCAAATTGAAGTATATTTAAAAGAACTTCGCCTAAGAGATGGGGTTTTTATGTATTTTAAACTTGGCAAGGGTATGAAAGGGCAAAATTATACTCTTTATAAAAAAAACAGAAAATATTATAATTGGTTTCAAAAAATATTTCGAAATATCATCATAGGGATTGATACTAATTTTAGATTTTGTATTGATTCAAGAGATGAAAGTGGAGCTAGAATATTATCGCAAATGAGAAATCAAGGTAAAAATTCTGTCGCAAATACTTTAGCACTTACAGCTGATCATTTAAAATATTTTTTAAATACCTTAAGAAGTGAATTAGCATTTTATATCGGAAGTTTTAATATTTATAAATTTTTAAATGAATTAAGTGTAGATGTAGTTTTTCCTGTAATGTATGATGCAAATATGAGGGTTGAAAATTACAAATCACTTCGTGATATAAGTTTGATACTTACTAAAAAAGAGAGTGTTGTAGAAAATAATTTACAAACAAAAGATAAAGAATTATTTGTGATAACAGGTGCAAATAAAGGAGGTAAGACTTCTTACTTAAGAAGTGTTGCTATTGCCGGTCTTATGATGCAGTGTGGTATGTTTGTTGTAGCTGAGAAATTTGAAAGCAATATCAGTGATCAGTTTTTTACACATTTTAAAAAAGATGAAGATAATTCTTTAAAAAGTGGAAAATTTGATGAGGAACTTAAAAGAATGAGTGATATAGTCGAGCAAATAACACCAAATTCTTTGATGGTATTTAATGAGTCTTTTTCAGCAACAAATGAAAGTGAAGGTTCTTTTATAGCAACCCAAATAGTAAAAGCTTTTATACAGAAGAAAATAAAAATATTTTTTATTACTCACATGTATAGTTTTGCAGAGACATTTTTAGAAAAAAATTTGGAAAATACTATATTTTTAAGGGCAGAAAGAGATAAATCAGGCAAAAGAAGTTATAAGATAAAAGAGGGAATACCACTTAAAACAAGCTTCGGTGAAGATATATATAAAAAAATTTTTACCTAAATATTAAATTTTTATTAAAAAAACTTTAAATTTTGCTAAAATTATGCTATAATTTTGCTTAATTTTTAAAATGAAGGAAAAATATGAGAATATTAATAGTAGAGGACGAGGTTACTCTAAACAAAACAATAGCCGAAGGTCTTCAAGAGTTTGGATATCAGACAGATAGTTCTGAAAATTTTAAGGATGCTGAATATTTTATTGGTATCAGAAATTATGATTTGGTATTGACAGATTTAATGTTGCCAGATGGTGACGGTATTGATTTGGTTGCACTTGTAAAACAAAAATCTCCAAGAACTGCTTGCGTTGTTATCTCAGCTAAAGACGATAAAGAGAGTGAGATAAATGCTCTCAAAAATAGTGCAGATGATTATATCAAAAAACCTTTTGATTTTGATATTCTTCTTGCCAGGATAGAAGCAAGACTTAGATTTGGCGGAACCAATATCATAGAAATAGATGATTTGATTATCGATCCTGATGAGGAAAAAATAACTTATAAAGGTAAAGAGATAGAGTTAAAAGGTAAACCTTTTGAAGTTTTAACACAGCTTGCAAGGCATAGTGATCAAATAGTTTCTAAAGAGCAACTTCTTGATGCAATTTGGGAAGAACCTGAGCTTGTCACTCCAAATGTTATTGAAGTGGCTATAAATCAAATTAGACAAAAAATGGACAAACCTCTAAACATTTCTACTATAGAGACTGTTAGAAGAAGAGGTTATAGATTTTGCTATCCAAAAAAATTATAAATAAAAAGAGTATAAGAAATAAATTCATATTACAATTAGTGATTGCTTCGGTAGCACTGATTGTAATATTTTCTACTATATTGTTTAATTATATTAAGATATCAATTTATGATGATATTGCAAAAGATTTAAAAAGCGATGCCATGTTTTTTGCAAGGACTATTAGGCTTAATGAAAATATAATTGATATATTTAGACCAAATCAAAGAATACCGGATGCAAGAGTTTCGGTCGTTATAAGAACCGATTTGCCTGTTGGTATATCGTATGAGCAGTTTAAAAAGAATAATAAGCATTATATAGAGCTTTATTATCCTCTAAACCGTAAAAATTCCAGTTTTGTTGCAGTAACTAAAGATGTCTCTTCAACTGATGTTTTATTACAAAAGATTTTAAAAAATATTTTTATAATCAATATGATTACAATGGTTTTTATTATTTTCTATGCACTTTTCCTATCTCAAATTCTTTTAAGCCCTATTAGATCACTCACAAATAAGTTAGCAAGATTAAATGAAAATTTTTTAACTCATATAGATACTGATGATTTGCCTTCTGAATTTATGCCTTTAGGAAGTAGTATAAATAAGTTAATTGACAGGATTAAGACTTTTGTAAAGTATCAAAAAGAACTTTTTATAGGCATAGCTCATGAGCTTAAAACGCCTTTGGCTGTTATGAAAACCAAGAATGAAGTAACTCTTATAAAAATAAGAGATGCTGAAAAATATATTGATACTTTAAAGCTTGACAATAAAACTATCGATGAAATGAATAAAATGATAAGTAATATTTTAGAGATAGGAAGGCAAGAGGGGGCACAGTTTGAGAGACCTGTAGAAGTTGACTTGATAGCATTTGTAAAAGAACATGCAAATAATTTTAAACTTTTAGCTCGTAATGAAAAAAAAGATATTGTTATAGATTTGAAGCCAGAGAGTTATGTTGTTGTAACACAGCCTACTTTGCTTTTACATATATTACAAAACTTTGTTCAAAATGCTATAAAATTTACCAAAGAAAATAATATAGTAGAAATTCAAACATACAATGACAATAAAGGTTTTTATATCAATATCTTGGATGAGGGTGAGGGAATAGACGAAAGCAAAGATCTTTTTGCACCATTTAAAAGGTTTGGAGACAAAAGTGGTAGTGGATTGGGTCTTTTTTTGGCAAAAGGTGCAGCTGATGCCATAGGAGCAACACTTTTTTTAAAAAATAGAAAAGATGAAAAGGGTACAATAGCAACTATTTTCTTACCATTTGTAAATTTTTGCGAAATTGCATAAAAAACTACCCCCGTTTAAATTTATTCAAAGCTTTTTTAATGTATAAAGTAATTTAATTTTACAAATAAAAAGGTTATAAAAATGTCTCTTAAAATAACTGATGAATGTATAGCTTGTGATGCTTGTAGAGATGAGTGTCCAAATGCTGCTATAGAAGAAGCGGATCCTGTATATATAATTGATCCTGATATTTGCACGGAGTGTGTCGGCTCTTATGATGAGCCGGCTTGTATATCTGTTTGTCCTGTTGATTGTATTATTTCTGATAGTGACAATTTAGAAACTTTTGAGGAGTTAAAGCTTAAATTCAAGCAATTACAGGTCGAAGAGTAAATGGCGAAGATAACTGCCGTTATAGATATAGGCTCAAATTCTGTTCGTATGATTGTTTGCAAAAAAAGTAGTAGATTCGCTTTTAGCATAATTTATGAAGCAAAAAGTAGAGTAAGAATATCTGAGGGTTGTTATGAGCAAGATAATTTGCTGCAGGAAAAGGCGATTGATAGAGCTATAAAAGCACTTAAAGATTTTGTAAAAATAGCAAACAGTTTAAAATGTAGAAAGATTTTATGTGTGGCTACTTCAGCTGTAAGAGATGCATCAAATAAAGCTTATTTTATAAACAGAGTGAAAAAGGAGGTTAAGCTTAATATAAAAGTGATTGATGGAAGTAAAGAAGCCTATTTTGGCGGTATAGCAACACTCAATCTTTTACCAAAGCAAAATTCGGCAATTACGATAGACATTGGGGGAGGTTCGACCGAATTGGCTAAAATCAGTAATGGAAAAGTTATAGATACAATATCTTTAAAAGTTGGGACAATCAGATTAAAAGAGTTATTTTACGACAAGCAAAGATCTTTTGATGAACTTGTGAATTTTATAAAAACAAATCTAAAAGATATACCGGAGCATTTTACAGACAGTGTAGCTATAGTTATCGGCGGTACGGCACGGGCTATATCAAAACTGATCATGCCAGAATCATATCCGCTAAAAACACTCCATGCTTATGAATATGATTTTGAAAAGAATATAGAGTTGTTTAAAAGTATAAGTAAAGAAGAAATATTAAAATTGAAAAAATACAATATTAAAAAACACAGAATTGATACATTTAGAGAAGGGGTTTGTATCTTTGTAAATATTCTTAAATTTTTAAATATAAAGAAAGTTATTACAAGTGGTGTTGGTGTAAGAGAAGGGATTTATCTGCAAGATTTACTAAGAACTTCCGGTTACAGATTTCCTGCAAATTTTAACCCAAGTTTTAAAAGCCTGTGCGATAGATTTTTAATGAATGAAACTTATGCAAATTCTCTAAGAGTAAATTCTATGAAAATATTTGATGCTTTAAAGCAAATACACAAAATAGATGATAAATATAAAAATGAACTTGCCATAGCATCAAAACTTTTATCTATAGGATCGAGTATAAGTTATTATAGGCAAAACGAACACTCTTTTTATCTTATCATTAACAGTTTAAATTATGGATATACGCATAAAGAAAAACTTTTGATAGCATTTATAACGCTTTATCAAAATAAAAAACTTCCTAAAGAGAGTGAGCTTGGAGAGTATCTGCCTCTTTTGCCAGAACTTGATAATATCAGATGGCTTAGTTTTATACTTGCACTTTGTAAATGCTTGCATAAAAACCTGACAAAAAGTGAATATAGTTTTAAATTTGAGAATAGTACGCTTTTTATAACAACCAACAATGAAGTGGATTATTTATCTAATGAGTGCATAAAAGAGCTTTATAAACCATATCCCATAGCCATCATAATAAAATCATGAGTCGTTAAAAATATTTTATCTGAAAGGGAAAAAGGTTAAAACCTTTGCCCCATTGAAAATTCAAATGTTGAAGTTTTATCATTTGGTTTAGAATTTATTGGATTGGCAAATATAAGTTGAATTGCTCCAAGCGGTGATGACCACTCAATCCCAAATCCTGTACTTCCCCTGTTTATATTAAATGTGTTTTCACCTATAAAACCATAATCTGCAAAAACCACACCTCTCATTTTTATAGATTTTATCAAAGGTATACTGGCTTCAACAGTATTTGTGAACATTCTGTTTCCGCCTATTAGCGTACCGGCACTATTCTCAGGTGCTATGGAATTTATCTGGTATCCTCTTACATTAGATAATCCTCCCATATATATCTTTTCATTTATAGGTAGGTAGCCATTGTTAAATGCCATTTGAAGTTGAGCTTTATATCTTAAAATCATATCATAATCTATCAAATCCTCAAGTCCGTAAAAATATGAAAACTTGTTAATATTTTTTATATATTTATCATTTCCCCCAATACCGGCATATTCTATACTAGAAGTAGCTATCATCCCATGTCGTGGTAGATAATAAGCATCTGTTGTATCATAAGTAGCAGAGACAGTGATGGCACTTTTTAAAGTTGAACCTACATTGTAGATTGTTGGGTCCAAGGTTGTACTGACATTGCTTAAAGTTGTACTAGATATTGTGTATCCTACACTACCGCTTACATGTCTTGTAAACTGTTTTCCTACGGTTAAATTTAATCCTTTTACATCAGAATCATAAGAGTAATAAATATTTCTACTGTTATAAATTGAGCCGCCAAGACTGTAAAGAGAGTCAAAAACTCTTGGGTTATAAAAAGATATGGAACCGTTTAAGCTTTTTTTTGAATAGTCTATATTGATTGAAGTAGTAATACCGCTACCAAATACATTTTTGTCAGAAACACTTCCGCTTATCAAAAATCCGTCATAACTACCATATCCTATTCCACCGCTAATGCTTCCTGTTTGAGCTTCTTTAACCTTTACCAATAGTGTTATCTTGTCTTTCGAATCTTTTTTTGGAGTTATTTGTACATCACTAAAATATCCTGTTTTTTTCAGTGCTGTTATAGAGTCTCGAAAGTCTGTATAAGAATATTTATCTCCCGGTGCAAGAAAGACGCTCCTTCTGACTACTCTATCAAGTGTTCTCGTGTTACCGGAAATTTCTACATCTTTTATATATACCATATCTCCCGGAACAACATTATAAATTATGCTTGCAGTGTGGTTTTTTCTATCTTGCTTTATATCCGGAAAAACTTCTGTAAATGCATATCCAAGATTGGCAACTTTTATCTGCATGTTTTTTAAGTCTTTTCGTAGTTTGGCTACATTAAAAACTTTCCCTTTTCTAAGCTTTAGCCCATCTAAAAGTTTTGATATTTTGATAACAGGTTTTGTCAGGACTACTTTTATAGATTTTATTTTATAAACAGAGCCTTCTTTTATCTTGTATGACAGATTTGCAGTATAATTCTCAAAATATGCTCTTAAAAAAGGTGTACTTACTTTTGCATCAAGGTAGCCATTTGTTAGATAAAAGTTTTTTATCCTTTTACTGTCATACTTTAACTGAGCTACATGCAAATCTCCATTGTCTCTGCCCCATAGCCATCCTAAAAACTGTTTTTGTTTATTTACTATGTTTGATTTGATATCACTGTAGTCAAAGTGTTTGTTACCGTATAAATTTACTTTTTTGATTATTATGTCTTGACCTTTGCTTATAGTAAAAGTTAAGCTTAGACTGTGTTTGTTTAATTTGGTGGTTTTAGTCTCAACTATACTGTCATAGTATCCTTTGTTTTCAAGATATTTAAGTATTTTATTTTTAGCTCTACTTATGCTTGTTTGATCGTAAATATCACCTTTTTTTATATTTATAAAACTTTTTATTTCATCTTTTTTATCACTATAACCTTTTATTTTTATCTGTGCAATGATCGGTCTTTCTACAAAATGATATGTCAATATACCATTATTTTCATCAACCCATATATCTTTAAAATATTTTTGATTAAAAAACTTTACAATAGATTTATCGATTTTTTGTGCATTTATCTTATCGCCGACTCTAAACCCAAGCATATCTTTTGCTATCTCTTTGGAAATGTGAATCAAACCGTCAAATTTTATCTCTTTTATAGTTGTAGCATTTAGATAAATTGTGAACAGTAATGAAAAAAGAAGTAAAAATCTCATAAAAACCCTTGTAAGTTAAAAATTATAAATGATATAATACCATTGTAATGATTAATATATTTTAAAATGGGAAAAAAAATGACAGTTGGAATAATTGGATTGGGACTTATCGGAGGTTCACTCGGGCTTGATTTGCAAGATAGAAAGATAGCAAAAAGAGTTTTAGGTGTAGATCATAACATTACTCATTGCGAGGAAGCATTGTCTTTGGGGCTTATCAGCGAAATAAGTACTCTTGAAGATATAAAAAGTTGTGATGTAATATTATTGGCGATTCCTGTTGATGCTATCGTTAAACTTTTACCAAGCTTGAAAGATATTTCAGAGAAAACTACTATAATTGACTTAGGAAGTACAAAAGAAACGATTGTCAATCTTACTCCCAAAGAGATAGTTAAAAATTTTATAGCCGCACATCCTTTGGCAGGAACAGAAAAATTTGGACCAAGTGCAGCTTTTAAAGGCTTATTTGATAATCATACCGTAGTTTTATGTGATATTGATAGAAATTCCACCTTTCACAAAAACAGGGCATTGGAAATATTTGATAAACTAAAGATGAATATTTTTTATATGACTGCAAGCGAGCATGACAGACATGCCGCCTTTATCTCTCATCTTCCTCATGCTATAAGTTACTCTTTGGCAAATACTGTTATGTCCCAAGAAGATCCAAAAAGTATATTGGCTTTGGCTGCGGGTGGTTTTAAAGACATGAGCAGAGTTGCTAAAAGTTCACCAAAGATGTGGAGCGATGTTTTTAAACAAAATAAACAAAATTTAATATCTTCAATTAATATTTTTGAAAAAGAGATGGATAAAATCAAAGAATTAATTGAGCATGAAAATTGGGAAGCACTGGAAATATGGATGCAAAAGGCAACAACTTTACATAAAATTATTTAAACTTTTTTATTTTTATATTGTTTAGTATTTTTATAGCCCATAGTGTCATAAATGTTCCTATGAGTATAGAGATGCTTATGTGTTCGTGTAAAAATATGGCACTTAGAATGATAGCTGAAAATGGTACTAAAAATATAAAAGTACTGACATTGCCAGCACCAAGTTTTTTTATACCTATGAAGTATATGGTATTGGAGTAAACTGAACTTATGATAGATAATGCCAAAAGATTTATCCAAAAATAAAAATCAAAATTTTGATATTTTATCGTTTTAAAATCTACAAAAAATATACCATCAAGTGTGATAGTTATAATATATAGCCAAAAACTGTAAACCAAAGGGGAAATATATTTAGCTTTTGAGCTTATGATAGTAAATATAGGCCAAAGCATTGAAGCAAGTAAAAAGTAAAGATTTTGAACAACCAATATCTCTTTTAGGTTGAAACTCCAAAAGTTTAACATAGTTAAAACTCCCAAAGCTCCCAAAGCAAGTGCGCTATAATCTTTCTTTTTGAGCTTTTTTTCTTTAAAAACAGCTAAAAACAGATAAGTTAAAATAGGAACCAAAGTAGTTACAAAAGCTCCTCCAAGTGCAGCAGTACCGTACTTTGTTCCTATGAAATAATATCTCATATATGCGATGAAAACAAATGAAGCTACAAGTGCAACTAAAAAACTTTTAAAGTCAATCTTGAAAGACTCTTTAAAATATAAAATGATAGGCACCATTGCAACCGCTGTGATAAAAAATCTAAAAAAGATCATATCATAAGCATTGATATAATGGCTGAGTACCTTTGCGTTTACCCACGAAGCACCCCATCCTATCATCGCAAAAAAGAGTAGCAGATGTAGGATATTTTTTTCTTTTTCTTTCATTGTTTTACCTAAATTTTTATCTAATTATATAATATAAAATTGTCTTTTTGTGTAAGCTTGTCAGCTTTGTTTATTTGTTTATATATATTATCACTGTTTATTATATCAAAAAATAAATAATGCAGAATAAAAGTATATTAAAAATTACTACTGCTACCCAGTTTTTTGCTTTTTGACTTTAAAATTTTATTTTATTAAAATATTTATTATAATTTAAGATAAATTTAAATTGGGGGGGGTATAATGTGCCTTTAAATAAGCTTATTTTTTATAAAGTGGCTAAATTCTTTATAAACAAAGGTACAAAAGGTATGAATAATATGAGTATTAAATCGATTTTGTTTGGTGCATTTGGTGCGATAGTTATTGCACTGTTTATCATAAGCGGTATAGGCATAAATGGACTCTCTCGCTCTAAAAATGATGTTTTGGCAATTAAAAAAATAGATAAAAAAGCAGCTGATATAGCTTTGGCTGAAAAGTATGTCATAGATCTTAGTAATTTTGAAAGTACTTATATAGGTATGCAAATGCATAACAAAGAGTCATATTTGCAAAAATATCAAGTAACACTGAAAAAGGCAAATTCGAAACTTCAAGCGATACTAAAAACTATAAAGAAAAATGATTTAAGAGTGCCTTTGCAAAAAGTATTGAAAGAATTGGATAATAATGATAAAATTTTAAATTCAAATGATGCAAACAAGTCATTGAAAATCGAATCTATCCAAAAAAAGATATTAAAAAATATTGATATTGCACATAAAATAGTTTTTGCAATGCAAAAAAAACTTGTAGCAGAAAATGAAAAAAGTATTGCTTCATATAAAACTATGATGATTATTATTGCTTCTATTGGTGTAATTCTTGCTATGATTTTAGCATATCTTGTTTCCTCATTTATAGTTAAAAATTTATCCGATATTCAAAATGCGGCAAATGATCTCTCAGGAAGTGACGGTGATTTGACTAAGCGTATGCCAATCATTGGTAAAAATGAGATAGGAGAGCTTGCAAAAGGGATAAATCTCTTTATAGCAAAAGTGCAGCAGACTGTACACAAGTCAAAAGAAAATGGTAGTGAAAATGCTTCCGTTTCTGCTGAGCTTTCTGCTACCACTCTTGAGATAGGAGAAAGAGCAGAGAATGAATCAAAACTTATAGCAAATACAACTTCTAGGGCACACGAAGTCTTTGCAAATTTGAAAGGAGCTGTTGAAAATGTCAATAAAAGCGAGGTAAATGTAGTAAAAGCTATGGATGAGCTTACCCATGCAAATAAAAGTATCAATGAATTACTTGAAAATATGAATGCTACAAGTCAAAAAGAAGAGGAGTTGGCTGGAAGTTTGGATCAGCTTGCTGTTGAAGCGGCATCGGTTAAAGAGATTCTTGGTATCATAGGTGATATAGCAGATCAGACAAATCTGCTTGCCTTAAATGCTGCTATTGAAGCTGCTCGTGCTGGTGAACATGGTCGTGGATTTGCTGTTGTTGCCGATGAGGTAAGAAAACTTGCTGAGAGAACCCAAAAATCACTCACGGAGATTACAGGAACTATAAATCTAGTAATGCAATCTATCAATGATGCTAGTTCTCAAATGCAAAGTAATACTAAAGTAGTTACTGTTGCTGCGAATAAAGCTGATATGGTAAATACACAGATTGAATCTGTCTCAATGACTCTTAAAGAGGCAACTAATGCCAGCAAAGAGTCTTCAAGGAGTTCAAATGCTATCGCACAGGAGATGCAAGAAGTGATAGAAAATATGACAAATATAACGACTATTTCTACGGAAAATGCACGAAGTGTTGAAGAGATAGCGAGTGCAGCAGAGCATCTTAGCAAGCTAACAGAAGAGTTAAATAATACGCTTGAGCTATTCAAAGCATAGATTATTACTTATAGGTGCTTCCACGGGAGGACCGGGGCTGATAGAAAAAATAGTTACTTCGATTCAGCATAGCTTTGATGGAAGCATTATAATCGCACAGCACATGGATAGAGTATCTCTTTTGTCTTTTGCTAAAAGACTTGATCGTATTAATATTTATACAAAAGTTTATTTTTGTGAAAAATTGATACAAAAAATTGATACAAACAGTATTTATCTTTTTAATAAGAGTGCTATTTTAAAACAAAATGAACAACTTGTGCTTCAGGCTTTAAAAAATTATAAAGGTATTTATCATCCAAACATAAATGAGTTATTCTTCTCTGCTGCGGATTTGAAAGATTATGATCTTAGGGCTTATTTGCTTAGTGGGATTGGCGCTGATGGAGCAAAAGGTCTTTTGGCTGTCAAAAAAGCAGGTTTTATTTGTATTGCACAAGATGAACAAACTTCCATAGTATATGGTATGCCAAAAATTGCAAAAGAGTTAAATGCAACTTCAAAAATATTTTCAATAGAAGAAATCATAAGGGATATAAATGTTTTTTTGGCTTAAAAATAAAAAAAACAATAATCAAAACAAAAAAATATCTCAAAAAAAAGAGTTAAATTTTAAGGACAATGACGCAAAGATATTATTACAAGAGATAAAAGATAAATTTGGGCTTGATTATGAGAAGCAAAAGTTAGTGACTTTGCAAAAGATAGAACGATTTGCTATCAAAAATGGTATAGGTGATTTTCGAGAACTTAAAGCAAAAATAGATAATTCAATAGAGTTGCAAACAAGACTTATCAATATGCTCACCGTTACAGAGACATATTTTTACAGAGAATTAGGGCATTTTAAAATTTTGCTAAAGCTTATGAAAGAGAAAAATATTAAAAAGATTCTTTGTGTTCCAAGTTCAAGTGGAGAAGAAGTTTATTCGATTTTGATGTATCTTCAAGAAAGACAGCAAGCTGATATTTTTGTAACAGGATTAGATCTCAATAGCGATGAAGTTGCAGCAGCAAAAAAAGGATGCTATTTGGAGCGTTCGCTTCATTTATTGCCCAAGAATCTACATACAAAATATTTTCAAAGACAAGAAGGCAGGTATTGTGTTTCACATTTGATAAAAAAAAGAGCAAATTTTCTACATCAAAATATTTTTGATACTTCTTTTTTGGAACTTGGCAGCTTTGATGCTATTTTTTGTAGAAATATGTTTATATATTTTAATAACGATAAGAAAGTAAAGGCCCTTTCGCAGATTCATACACTATTACCAATAGGAGGTATTTTATTTATTGGTCATGCGGATATATCTTTTACTCCGGAAGGATTTATAAAAAAAATTTCAAATGACGGAAACTATTTTATAAAAGTATAGTAAATATCCAACCAATAAGCAAAATATTAACTCTATATATAATATAGTGTATAATATTAGCTACTAACTTAAAATTTTAGCAGATAAACACCGGTTATGTCTGTCTGTTTGCCTCTTCGAGTTTATCTGAGATTTGTTTTAAAAGGGGCGGATAGTCAAATTTATCAAAAAAAAGTTCAACCATTTTATATCCGCTTTTTGTTATATCATCAAGATTGTCAACAAACTCATTAAAATATTTTATACTGTATGCTTTATCAATTCCAAGAGACTTTGCAAATGCCGGATAATTCCATGAAGGTATATCATTATATGGCTGTTTTGGACCATGAATTGCTCTTTCGATAGTGTAGCCGTTATTATTGATGAGAAAAATGGTGATATTTAAATCATATCTTGAAATCAAGCTTATCTCTTGTGCGGTAAGCTGAAATGAACCGTCACCTATAAAAAGTTGTACTCTTCTATGTGGCGAAGCTATGGCTGATCCTATGGCGGCGGGAAGAGTGTATCCTATAGATGCCCAAAGGATTTGTGAGACAAAGTCTATACCAGCAGGTAAATTTTGGTGAACAAGTCCAAACAAAGATGATCCGGCTTCAGCTAAAACTATATCTCCTTCTTTTATAATTGTCTTGGCTGCGAGCGGCCAAAACTTTTCATGGTTTAATTTATCTTTCTTCGATTTGAAGTATTCAAGATCAATATTGATATCTTTTATAAGAGTGTTTTTAAGCCATGGATTTACTTTTGGTAATGTATTCTCTTCCAAATATTTTAGCAATAATTCCATGCTGATGCCATTATAAACTTTCTTACCTATTCGTATATACTCATCTCTTATAGTTATAACATTTTGCGGATCTATCTCATCATCACTGAAGCCTCCGGAGTTTAAGTCTGTTTCTACTGTTCCGATAGATATAATGCAGTCAGATTCTTGCATGATTTCAACCATGCCTTTGGTGCTGTAGTCTCCTGCATAAATACCAAGATAGTTAGGCTTGGCAACATTTGTTTCATTTATTATGGATTTACCCATAAGTGTAGTTACAAATTTTGACTGAGAATTTTTCAAAATATTTGTTACGGTTTGCCTACTGCCAAATCTTGCTATATTTACGCCAAGTAAAAATATAGGTTTTTTTGCCTCATTGTATCTTTTTATGATTTGCTTTCCCAAAGTTTTTATATTGTGAGTATCTTTGTTTTGTGCATAAAAAGATATCTCTTCAACAACTTCGCTGACATCAAGATCAATCAGATCAGCAGGGATACCAACATAACAAGGTTTCTTGGTTATAAGCATATTGGAAATAACTCTTTGAATTTCTGCTAAATAATTATATCTTGTCAGTATGGTTGATGCTCCGGTTATAGGAGAAAAAGAGTCTAAGAAGCTATTTTTTTGATAATTTGCGAGTGTATGATGGACAGGTATATCATGTTCTAAAACTATACTGTTTGGATATCCTACTATATGAAGTATGGGGATATTGTGAGCATAGCTTCCGGCAATTGCATTTGCTGCGCTAAGTTCCCCAACACCAAGGGTTGTCACAAGCACTCCTATACCTTTTTCTCTAGCATATCCGTCAGCCGCATAAGAAGCATTTAATTCATTGCAGTTTCCAACCCAGTTTAACTCTTTGTCCTCAACAATAAAGTCTAAAAATCTCAGGTTATAATCACCTGGAACTCCAAATATATCATAGGCATTTAATTTTTTTATTATTTCAACCATTAAATTTCCGAGTTTCATTTTAAATTCCTTTTAATTTATTGTAAAAATTCTTTGTAAATTTTATAGCTTTTTTCAAAGATATTTCTTTGAAAGTTATCTTTGTATTAGCTCCGCATTGAGATAGTTTAAAGCAATCCATAGGTAAAATAGAGCCGATTTTCGGGTATCCTCCTATAGTTTGTCTATCTTTCAAAAGCACGATTGGTTGCCCTGCGGATGTTATCTGCACAGCACCAAATGCTATAGCTTCCGAGATAAGAGTATCATATTTTGGTATGATTTTATCTCCGATTAATTGATAACCCATTTTATTGTATCTGTTTGAAACCTTAAACTTTGATGTGGTAAATTTTTTGATATCAAACCATTTATGCTGATATCCTTTGACAAATCTAAGTTCCAACTCTTTATATCCTAAAATAGGTATGATTTTTGGAGAATAAAATGCTTTTTGTCTGTTTTTACTTAGAGGTGCATTTAAAATATCGCCTTTTTTAATAGGTGAGCCTATGTATCTGCTTGCTGAAGATGAGCCGAGTATCTTTTTTACTTCAAAGCCTCCCTCGACAGCTATGTAAGTTAATTGCCCTTTTATAGCATATCCAAATTCGAGTATATCATCTTTTTTTACCCTAAAAGCACTCCAATTTCTTAATAATTGTCCGTTTAACTTAGCTCTTGTATCAGCTCCTGCAATACAAACTCTTGTACTTTGCAATACTTTTAGTTTGAGTGCTCCTATGGTTAACTCTATAGCAACACTGTTTTGTGGATTGTTTAAAAGCCTGTTTGCAAGAAAAAATGACAATTCATCGCTTGCGCCAGTGTTGCAGACCCCAATATCATCATATCCAAATCTTCCCATATCTTGAAAAGTTGCCATTACGCCAATATCCAAAACTTCAAACATATTCATATTTTGCCACCGAGTTTTATATACTCTTTTTTAGTTATAGGTTTAAATTTAACTTTAAATCCTATTTCAAAAGGTGATAAATCTTTTGAATTTGTATTAAAAAGCTCTTTTGGAGTTCTTCCTATGATATTCCATCCTCCCGGACTAATCCTTGGGTAAACTGCTGTCTGGTAGTCAGCTATGCCTACACTTCCTTTTGGTACCATCTTTCTTGGGTGCTTTAGCCTTGGAGTTGCTATCTTGTCATCTACTTTTGCAAGATAAGCAAATCCAGGCATAAAGCCGACTGCATATACCAGATAAGTTTTAAATGAGTGAAGATGTATGATTTCATCAATACTTAATCTCTTTTCATCTGATAGCTTTTGTAGGTCAAGTCCGCTTTGTTTAGAGTAATATACAGGTATATTGATAATTTTTTGATATTCATACATATTTTTATCATTTTTAAAGCTTGAAAATTTATCATTTATATATGAAATAATACACTTATTGTCAAATTTAAATATATCATATCTTATATATATGCTTGTATATGAGGGAATAATAGATATAAATGAATTATCATTTAATGATTTTAAGGATTTGTAATAAAAAGTGACTCTGTTTAAAACTGCCTCACTTATCTCATCTGCAAAGTATATAACTATGCTATCAATTGATGAAGTTTCAAATCTCATTTTAAATTGTCTAAATAAGCTCTTATGGATTTTGTTATATGTAGAGCTTCAGTATTATCACCATGTACACAAAGTGAATCAACTTCTAAAAAGAGTTTTTTGCCGGAGACTGACTTTATATAGCCAAATTCATTTAACTCTTTTACTCTTTGAAGTATAATATCAATATCCTTAAAAACTGAATTTTTCTCTTTTCGTGATATTAAAAAGCCATCATCACTGTATGCTCTATCGGCAAATGCTTCGTATATGAGTTTGATGCCGTATCTGTGTGCAATTTGTTTGTAATTATCGTTTTTTGATGATGAAAGTATCATAAGTTGTAAGTTTTTATCATAACTTCCAATAGCCTCAACGATTAAAGAGTAAATTTCATCACTCTTCATCATGTCATTGTATAATGCACCATGAGGCTTTACATAATCTATATCATAATCCCATGCATTTGCTAAAGCTCTTAATGCACCTATTTGGTATATAAGCATAGCTTTCAGCTCATCCGGACTATGCTCTATACTTCTTCTTCCAAAGCCTATTAAGTCTTGATATCCCGGATGTGCTCCTATGGATATACCATTTTTTTTAGCCTCTTTTACTGCATTTGTCATGACAAGAGGGTCTCCTGCGTGAAACCCACAAGCCAAATTTGCCATATCTATGTATTGCATAATCTCTTCTTCATTACCAGCTTTGTATTTGCCGTATCCTTCGCCTAAATCACTATTTAATTTCATCATTTTATCCTATCATTTTTGAAGGTAGATAATAGGCAATCTCCGGAAATATGGTAACTATCGCAACAACAGCTAACATAATAAGAAAAAACGGAAAAGTTGCTTTTACTATATATCCTATATCTTCGCCGGAAATTGCCTGGATGACAAAAAGCGAGAATCCCACAGGAGGTGTAACTTGGGAAAGCTCAACCATAAAGACTAAAAATATACCAAACCAAAGAGGTGAAAATCCTGCAGCCATTATAATGGGTAAAACAATAGGCAAAGTCATAACAACTATGGATATACCATCAAGTATCATGCCTAAAATTATATACATAATGCCTACGACTATTATCAAATGATAAGGCGAGAGATGAAGTGAAGCAATGTACTCGCTTATGGCCCTAGCAATTCCTAAAAATCCGACAACTTGAGATAAAAATCCGGCTCCTGCTATGATGAAACTTATCATAACCGTTGTTTTTACGGCATTAAACAAAGATTCTTTAAAAAGTTTTAATCCAAAAGTCTTAAAATAAATTGCCAATATAATTGCCCCTGTAACTCCCAAAGCAGCCGCTTCTGTTGGAGTGGCAAAACCTCCGTATATGCTTCCTAAAACTAAAGCTATAAGCAAGAATGTAGGTATCAAATCTCTAAAAGAGTGCACTTTGTCTTTCCATGTGAAATTCTCTTGTGTTTTTGGAACCACACTTTTATCTAATATAGAAACTACCATAATATACCCAGAATATACCGAGGCTAATAAAAGTCCCGGTAAAATCCCTGCTATAAATAGTTTTCCTATAGATACATTTGCTAAAACTCCATATATAATCATAATCAAACTAGGAGGGATTAAAAAGCCAAGTGTCCCACTTCCTGCCAATGAACCGATAGCCAAAGACTTTTTGTATCCTCTTTTTTTAAGTTCATTTAGAGTAATTTTTCCTACGGTTGCAGTTGTAGCTGCTGATGAGCCTGAAACGGCTGCAAATAGTGAACAAGCCGCAACATTTATATGTAAGAGTTTTCCGGGAATCCTGCCAAGCCATGGCATAAGTCCCGTAAGTAGTTTGTCTGATATTGAACTTCGATAAAGTATCTCTCCCATCAATATAAAAAGAGGAAGAGCAGCAAGAGACCATGAGTTTAATGAATTATAAAGTGATGAGCTTAGCAAATCTCCAATTTTATCAAATATATTTATTCCAGGAGGTAAATTGACTTTATATATCAACATTCCGGTAATTCCTGTTAATATAAGGGAAATAGCTATCCAAATAGAAGACAATAAAAATGTAAACATCACGACCATTAGTACAATAGTAAGGATTAGCGGATCACCTATCATTGGTAATCCTTCTTAAAATAAAACTAAGAAGTGCCAAACAAAAAAGAAAAAGTCCCAAAGGCATTGCAAGTTGTGTCAAATATATAGGAGTCTCGGAAACAGTTTCTGAAACCATATCAAAACTGTATGAATCATGCACCAATAAAATAGATCTATAAAATATAAATGTTAATAATACCAAAGTAATACTGCCTGCAAAAATATCAATATATCTTTTTCCGCTTTTTGAAAATTTGGAAGTTAAAACATTTATACGGATATGCCCATCTTCTTTAAATGTATATCCTAAGCCTAAAAATACAGAAGCAAGATAAAAATATCCACTATACTCATCGGCTATCATTGTAGATACATTGAAAAAAGATCTTAAAACTATCTCTGTCATAATAAGAATAGTTAATGCCATAAAAAGGAATGAAGAGAGATAAGCCCCAAAGATTTGGAGCTTATCTGAAAGACGACAAATAAATTTCATCTATTTTCTATACTCTTTAAATATTTTTTTGATTTGAGAATTTGCATTTTTTAGATAATTTTTTAACATTTTATTTGCTATTTTATCTAAACTTTTTTTCAATGCAGGGGTTGCTTTTGATATTTTCATGCCATGAGCCGCTAAAGTTTTAAGAGCAATTTTATCTTCATTTTTAGATGCTTGCCATCCTATCTTTTCCATCTCTTTGGCAGCTTTTAGCATCGCATTTTGCTGAGCTTTGCTTAAACTGTTCCAATAATCAAGATTGATTGTGACTGCTTGAAGAGGATAAGCATAGTTAATTTTTGTAAAGTGGCTTAAAACTTCCCAAAATTTACCGTCTTTGCCTGAAGCTGAGGATGTTACTACTGAGTTCACCATGCCTGTTCTAAGAGCTGAATATACTTCTCCCCAAGCAAGAGCCACAGCACTTCCTCCTGCCATATTGATAAAATTTGCAGAATTTTTATCATAAGTTCTTGTTTTTAGACCTTTAAAATCACTTATTTTTGTAATAGGTTTTTTTGTATATAATCCGCTCGGTGGCCAAGTTACAGCATAAAGCAACTTTTGATTCCATTTTTTGAATGTTTTTATATAAGCCGGTTTTGAGATTTGATAAAGTTTATAGGCATCACTATAAGAGTTTGCTATAAAAGGTAAAGCAGAAATTCCAAAAACTTTTCCTCCGCCTGAAGTAAATGGTATAAACATATCAGTAAGAGCAACAGTCCCGTCTTTAACTGCCCTTAGAGGATTGCCTTTTACCAAAGAACTTCCTGCATGAACTGTTATTATGACAGTTCCGTGTGTATATTGTTTAACAAGTTTTGCAAATTTTACGGCATCTTTTGTGTGAAAGTTGGTTGCACCGTATTTGGCATTTAAGTCCATTTTTATAACACTCGCCATCAGTGAAGCCGAAACAGCGGCTATAAGTAATATCTTTCTAAACATATCTTCTCCTTTTAATTTTTTATAAGAATAAGTATATCATAATAATTCTAAAATTGTTTCAAAAATAAAAATTAAAGCAAGAAAGCAACTAGGAAATCAATATATTTTTATAAATTTTCAATTTACACTGAAAAAGAGGGAAATATCTTTTTAACAATATAGTATATCTTACATCCTAAACAATAATTGAAAAATAGCTCCAAAGTGCTACAAAAAAGTAATATTGAAGATGTTATATAAGCTGTTTCATAAAGACCTAAAGTGCTTTCAACAGAGATAAATATACTAAAAAAAAGTCCAAAATATGCCGCCAATCTTTTTGGTGCGGCTTCAGTCAAATTTGTTCGCAGATTCAATATTTTTTTAGTAATTTTTGAAAGGTTAAAAACCGGACTGAATTTTTTATTTACATAGAGCCTGATAAAAAAATCAATAGTAAGAATATAAGCGACAATACTTAATGAAGTATATAAAAATATTACTACTAAAAGAGTAATAAAAAAAGCATTAATCCTTGCTATTGTTCCATCTATTTGTTTGTATGATATAGGGCAAGCCTGCACTTGATATCTCCTTTTGTTTTTTGTATTTTACACTTAAATAAAATAAATGTCAAGTAAATCAATCAAGATAATATATTTTAA
>Ga0256829_1000600_pt1 | contig 34953 bp, 22 predicted proteins | sample 131447metaG_FD_185979 | JGI IMG/M metagenome (GOLD analysis project Ga0256829, IMG submission 185979) | Hydrothermal vent microbial communities from Lau Basin, Pacific Ocean - 131-447 | ecosystem: Environmental > Aquatic > Marine > Hydrothermal vents | place: Pacific Ocean: Lau Basin | collected... | reverse complement strand
CCACAGGCTCAATCCGGCTGATCGCAGCATTCCCCAATACCGTAAAACTATTACCCGTGGGGGTAATTGCCAGTATAGAGGCACTTGCTACATCAGCACCTTTGGACCAATACACTGAGTGACCATTCGCATCCAAGGTATTTCCCAATTGGGGTGATAGATCAGTGACCAGATTGGTTGTTGCAGTAGTTAGCCCGACCACCGTGGCTCCGGTAAAATCCGCCAATGTGCTAATGGTTAGATTGGGGGCCGTCACGGAGGTAAATTTGCCCGTATCAGGGGTAGTTGCACCAATCGGAGTGCTATCGATGCTTGTCACACCGGTGCCGTCAATCACGATATCTGTGACTGGTCTAGTTGCTAGATCAATTACGTCTCTTGTGGCTTTAGTAGTCATTTTATTCTCCCTACATCACTCGTATGCGGTTATAATTTTATTGCAGTGATATACCAATCATTGCCATCGAAAACTAATGTCACCGATCCATAATTGGTGTTAATCATATATGGGGTGGCCGTCCCATCAATGTTTAGGCCACCGGCGGACACTGTGATGGCTGTAGTGCCTGCCCCACCGGATTCATCCTTAATCGTGACCTTACGTCCAGAATTTGCTGCATTAGCTAGAATTCCACTGAGACTGACCGTCACAGGAAGGGTCGTATTCCGAACCCCTACATAGCTCACATTTGCACCAACAGTATACGAGGTTGCATTAATGCCAACACGATCCTCAAACCCCTGACCGGTGCTTGATGCTATTTCAACAGTATTACCAAGATCGGTAATCGTCACGTTTGCACCAGCCGTTAATGATTTACTCTGTAATACATATCCGACTTTAGGGCCTACCAATGATACACCGGTTCCCAAACTGGCCAGTGTATTGATTTCACCAGTAGCCGCTGATAGTAGGATGTTCCGCAAACTGCGAATATCCACTTTTTCACCACCAATGAATGGTGATGAAAACACTACCGAATCATTCACATATGCGGGACTAAATGTTGCTACCGGATTAGGGGTGCCCGATGCAGCATCTGCTGGATTCAATGTAATCTCAAACGTAGTAGCTGATGGGGTTGTGGCCACTGTAAAATTCTGATTGTTATATTCTGTTTCAACAAATCCGAGTAATGTGATTGGATTACCAATGGATAGGTTGTGAGTTGCATTGGTTGTAACTAATCCAACCGTGGGGCTGGTTTTGACCAATGACGCAATCGATACATCTTGCTGCACCAATGTATAGTCGGTTCCCTCAAATTTAAGTTGACCATTCACGTAAACAAAGACGCCTGCTGGATCAGAACCAGTAACACCTGTAGTGAATGTGGTATCCCCTCCCACAGCCGTATATTGAGCACGAGACACTTGTGCAGTCTGTGCCAGCACATTACTCACTAATGATCGGACGAATACCCTAACCCCTGTGGCAGGGGCATTGATAAAGCTGACCACTGTGCCCACCAAAGTGTAATCCAATACTGGGGCCTGTCTAACACCATCAAGATAAATTTCAACATATTCGGCTGAAATCGCAACTGGAGACCCTGATGGATACCCAGTTGTTGCGCCATCACCAATATATGAATTTTCAATCACCTGTGCTGCATATCGACCACCGGATGCCTGCCACACGGTGCCATCCCAAGTGAATAACACCTGAGTGTCTAAATCCCAATACAATTCCCCTAATGTTGGAGTAGGGACCGTAGGCGGATTACCAGCCGCATTACCGACTGAGGCGGGAACTCCACCCAGTTCCACCCATTGGGCCACCGGTGTGTTCGTATATTTGTATATACCGGAATTGGTCAGATTAAACACTATACGACCATCATAGTTATCCGTGCTGGATAAGGCTGGCAATGACGGTAAAATTTCAATAGCAGATGCCAGTGGATATCTGGTTGTTGGGTCGATATTGATCCCATAGTTGCCATTCGCTAGTTGTCCATATGGGACAAATGATCGTGCCATTATCGCAGTTCCTTACGTCTTAAGACCAAACAGGTATACATCAACATTCAATGATCCACCTGTTGCGGCACTCGTAACTTCAATATTCACTGTAGACCCACCAGTTACTACATGTGTGGTCCCCTGCACTACATAATACCCATGCTGGCTACCACTCGACAAATTCACGTTAACATTTTCCATCACATCCTCGGATGATGTTACATACAGGTTCACCAGTGCAGGACCTGTGGCAGTTGGGGACCCATTAACCACCAACAGCATTGCAGTGACGTGGTATGATGAACCGTCATTGGGGTCCGTGAAGACGGCGGTACTACCCGTTGCTGATAAATCAACATTTGTGGCAGTTGGCAACATGGAAAATACTGCGCTACTATTAGTGGTCGGACTCCCCAGTGGGACAAATGCACTGCCAGTATAGTAGCTAATGTCATCGGACACCGGATTATGCCATAGCATGCCAGTGACCGGATTGGTGGGAGCAGATGAATTTGAAAAATTCTCCAACAATCGGTATTGGGTAGTAGCTATCGTTGGGCCATATAGGGAAATACCCTGGCCGACCAATTCAATGGGAAAGGTGTTTCCGGTAGTGGACGCTACGGGAATCGTTGCCACAACAGCACCAGCAGTATTTGAGATCGTATATGAAGGCATGTATAATTTCCTTAGTAATGGTATTTAGGCTATTATGGATTCACCGTAATTCGGATCGTATAAATGATCTCGATGACTCGATTAGAACTTTTCTCTATGGGTGAGAAAATAACATGGGAAAACAGCAAACCAGATTCGGTCTTCAATCCGATTTCGTCAAACACGAATGGCGAGCTATTAATATTACTACCCCCTACGTTATCTGTGGCAGATTGCCCAAACGGTTCGGTCTTATCAATCACGCATCTGATTTCGATATCACTGAATAGGGTCCCGTTGACGTGTTTGACAGCCATTTGATTACCCGATGGTGCGCCATTGTTATCATCCACCACCTCAAAATATACGGGGACATTCAAATCTGCAGCACCTGTAATATTAGGACTGGCATAGGTGATATTACCTAAAGGGTCAACAGTTGCCCCACCTGTCCCAAAATGCATTGAGAATATCGATCCATTTGTGGACCGGTTAGCCAGTGCTGCTGCAATCAGCACAGATGCATGCTCCCTATGGATCGCATTCCGCTTATTCAGTAATTCAATGGGGGTAGATGATCCCCCATCGTACCCGACAATTTGTAGGTGTCCCTCAAGGCCCACCCCGACTTGGTCTGATAGACTACTCATATGCAATTCCCTTCTGTCGTATTTAGGCGTGTCCGTATATCATTTAAAGTGTAACTCATCCACACAGATGTTGCCATATCTGATAGGCATCAGGGAAGTCCGTAGCAGCATTTGGTAATTGCCCCAACGCATACCCCCCAGATACTACACCAATACCACTATTTGGATATTGTAGCAATGGCGGATTTGTGAAACTGGTTCCTACAGAGTAAACTACATTAAATATAGTCCCAGAATACTCCAGAATCTGTGAATCCTCTAATACCATTATTTGATCCAACGCAGCCAATACCACACCGGTATCCACCCATCCTGTGCCATCCCAGCTATATATCAGACTATTGGTGGTATCCAATACTCTAACCCCAATGCGTCTGTTACTCTCATAGCCCAATACTCCATCGTATAGTAGATGATCAGCGAGAGCACGATCAACGATATGTGGCATACACACTAATAGATCAGTTGGATTAGGCCCAAAACGGGTTCCGAGATAATTGACATTAATAAACCCATTCAATACTGGATTATCCATGATCAACACACCATTGATTATGTCATAAGTGGTAGGAACAGATGACACGTTCACATTGTGCAGACTACCAATAGGAAATTGATTATGATAAAAGTCTACGGTGTCACCAGCCGTCAATATTGGATTGTAACTCACAGTCACCACACCCCCTGCACTTGGGGACACATGGATGATAGTGGTTTGTCCAACAGTGACACTCCGTATAATACGAACACTAATAGGGGTCCCAGCCGTCGGTGGCACCGACCAGTTAATCGTATTAGGATTACCAGCCGTGATAGTATAATCGACCTGCGTGGCAGAATATCCATTTTGTATATTACCACCACGGAATAACATCATGTTATCGGGACTGGCATCTGCAATACCTACAATAGTATCGACCGGCCCACCTGATGCGTTAAACTGGACATGATCAATGTTATAGGCGGTATACGAGGTTGGTGGTAGCACCCTCACATGGATTAGATCACCATTTGGGGGAGGCGTAGTAAATTGTATAGTCCCCTGCACAGGAATGGTATAGTCAGCCCCCAATACCTGATATATCCCATTAACAAATACAAAGGCTGTCACATTGTTGGCATTATCCCCAACGGGGTAGCTTGTAGTCACACCATCCCCTACTAGGTTATATGCATTAAACAGCGATGATGAATTTCCAAATCCATTACCCAAGGAAAAAATACTAATCCCATCGGTGTTAAACGGCGGTGCTACGAAATCGATGTTACTGTTCGTTGCATTGGCCGTATAATCGGTTGACGGTATCTGTAATGTGGCGTTCTTCCACACGAAAGCATTATTCGCAGATACACTATTAGTAGGATGATTACTGTTAAATGACACTGTAGCATTGTCACCCATATAATACACCCCTAGGGGGGTAAATTTTAAGGAGGAAACGGTTGGTGGAAATTGTAACCACGTCAGTGTATTACCACTAATGGTATAATGGACCCCACTAGTCATCAACACATTATTCAGCATCACTTTATTCACTGATGGATTAGCCAGACTAAATGTGGTTGTGGCACCATCGGCGTGATATACTGAATCGGGATGGGTGAGAAACTCAACAACCCGTGGAGTAACCGAGGACTGGACATAATCTACCCCCTCAACCAGTTGAGTCCCATTTAGATCAACGCGAGAGATTGGTAATGAATTCTGTCTAGTGACGTAATGAGTATTGCTCACCACTACGGGTTCACTAGTCATGAACACGGCTGGTCCAGCAGGGATGACAGGCTCATTACCGGCCAGTATGTAGAAGCTGCGGGGACCATCGTTGATTGGTGGCATATCCCAAGCTGTTGCATCCCACGGAGTAGTATCCCATCCCGCATATGAAGGGGTCCATTCGGTCGAAACCTTAATTGACACTGAGTCAATAATATCATCGGACACCCGCTCCTGTGGGTTAGTAGCAGGAGTTGTATAACACTCGTCCATAGATGCGAATGGTGCATATAGGCCCATTTCCATCTGCCGAACCACATGATGCTTAAAGCTACTTGGAGTCACAGTGAACGAAGAATTAGCAAGAGTATCACCCAGTGTTGGCACCCCGCCAATATAAAATGCTCTAGTCTGTTCCAGCTCGATTGTGATATTGCTCCCAAGCGGGGCATTAAACTCAGCAATCACCGAGGTGTGCAATTTGATAAAACGAACGACATGGCCAATGTCTGTCATATTCACGGGGGTCCCATTGTCCCTCATAATGATACGATGGGAATATCTGGTAGGATCAAACCGGCTAATAAATGTATATCGGGTATTTGCGGTTCCACCTGTTTGGACTCCCAACGAAATCCATTCATCCAACCCTTGGTTGGCCCAATCCCAGAATGGGAAATCCCACCTATCCTCTAGCTCATCCCACGGTTCTGTATCCCAACCCCCATCATCATCCACACTACACGCCAATCGATCCAGCAATATGGTCACCTTCTGATCAACCGTATCAATTATCTGCACATTTGCAGCATCCACTGAGTCAATAGAATGGGTATATATTTGACTACGCAGCTTCGTCCGGTATGGTTTAGTATCTAGCGCATTTGCCACTATGGCATCGGTTTCGTTCGGTCTTACAAACGGTGATTTGGTCACTGTGTCAAATACCTGCAAATCCATATACGAGGTTTTAATAAACCAGTCAGCGTTTGGGTGTTGCCTCAACATCTCGTACAATACAGCAAATGCTACAGTGTTCTGATCAGCCTTGGACAACACCGAGTATACCTTTGTAATGACATTACGAATAGTGGATCCATCATGTGTAGCGTTCAGCGTAAGAGCTAACGTGGCATTATCAACACCTACCTCCATAAATGTCCCGTTGACGAGGGCATATGTAGTGGCCGTGACCCCACCCGACCATAGATCGATGTTTGAGGACTGTAGCACTTTGACTAAATCACCATTCACATAATGCTTAGCAGCCAATCGATTGTCCCTAACAGTGTTATTAGCCACTGTATCGGTGACTGTTACACCCACGTAAGCTACGTCCAGATATGATGCTCGTTTCCAATAATTACCTTCATCAGACAATGGGAATACCGTAGTTAGGTCAAGGATCGTATTGAGACTCTGAGCAGCGGTCAACTGATTAACCGCATCCACAAACACCTGTAGGGCCGATAGTCTATCTGAGAACAAGGTTTGTGGGGGAAATGTATCAGTGCCATATTTTTCAGTAATGGCTAGTAATGGCGATGGTACCACACTACCATATGCATCAACACCTGCCAGTGAGTCGGTTATCTTATCCCCTATAGGGGTCGGTAATGGATTGAATTTATCTCCTTCAGCAACTAATAACCATTCAGCATGATTGTCCAAAACCCGTTGATCATATTCTATCTCAATAGCATAGTTATCCTCAATAACCACATTTCCAGCGTAGAGGATTAAATGATTATCATCAACAATCGCCGCCCATGGGGTATTGCTGTTAGCGGGGGCCTCCATCATATTGGCCAGCTCTATCACCGTTAGTGGGGTTGGGTTATCAACGGTTTTGGCCGGAGGGGTTGATTTATTTTTCACCCAATAGTAATACACGGGAACATTGACGCCATTGGCGTTTGGTTCCATGACGGTCACATAGCTGGTGTCAACCCCGTTAATGGGCACCCCATCGGGAGTGGGACCATTGGTGGACGGATTTACCCCCGTAGGGGTTACGCCACCTATAGTGGTTGGAATATTACAGTTCAATAGCTTTGTCGGAGTCAACAATGACCGAACCCATTCGAATACGTCTATGAAACCTGTTTTGACAATCACCCCGCCCGTGGCTGGAGTTGTTGGGGTAGAGGATATAGTGTAGGTAAATTCACTACCGCTTGTAACAGTGACAGCGACTTCCGAATTATACTCTGGTTGGTTCGCACCGCTAATTTCAACAACATCACCAGTAGTCAACCCATGTGGAACTGGTAGTCCATTGGTGTCCATAGTTGTCACAGTTACTAGATCGTTAACCCGCACAACGGTTGAGGGATAATACGCCTGTTGTCCCCAACTGGTTGCAACAGCGTGATAATCGGGAAGATGTGCCCTACCGTCCATCGGATTATTACGGGTCTGATCCCACCACCGCTGGCCAACCTGCTCAGCACCCCAACGATTGCCATCCGAATAACCTGCACCAACCCCATCAGTGTATCGCGCTGGATCAGACGGGGTAGCATGATCAATGGTAGCAGTGGCTATCGGATTTATAAATTGATCACCACTGGTGGGATCGTTGATAAACGCCCTAGATACGACAAACCCCGTATCCAGATCAATCATTTTAATCGATAGTATACCCAAGTTGGGACCAAGGGCACCATTAGTGATTGGTAGCAAATACGGGTATTGGTTATTTCCACTATCCGTTGAAATTGGGGGGATCACCCACCTAGGATCATTGGGTGAGTTTCGATCAAATACGGGAATCTGCAATACGTCATCATTTGGGTTATCAACCGCATTGAATTCTATAATCTGTCGCTTATTCAAAAAGTCGTGTTTATTCACCTTGAATTGGACGATGCTATGACGGGTATCACCATATTCACACCACCGCCATGCCCAATCCTCAGTGATGAAGATATTATCGGTGCCCGTGCGGGTTCCTTGTGAGAACGCGATTAAGGGACGAATTGTGCCTTTACTGTTTAGCATTCCCCGATGATAATTAAAACCTGATCGTTCATCAGCGCCAATGGCACCCATCATGGGGACTTTATGGCCATCAGGGGCTACCCATTCATCATTCGGATACCACCCATACAGTTCACGGGCTTGATCCCGATGAAGGGGGTCATCCACCGGATTGGAGGTATCATAATACCGAGTAAAGTCTTTAGCCTGTTTTTCAAAATTCGGCAACACCCCGCCGTTATTGATAACGAACCCATCAGCCACCAATCGACCATCCCAATTCAGACTTCGGTATGTGTCAACCCGAAGAGTGTCATGGAATAGTGCCACCAATGGGTCATACATGAGATCATTAAATTTCGTCACGTTGGACAAAAATACTACATGTTGGTCGGTCACCACCAACAACCGCACCCCGTATACACCAACACTCCCATCGGTGGTCATTGTCAATTCATTGTCAATTCGTGAAGTAAATACTGACTCTGGATCAATTGGGTTTGCACCACTATCCACAATCCCATATGCACCATTCTGAAGTGCCTCCACGTTCAGAACTTGCCCAAACTGTGAAGTAAATTTAGCCTTGGTCTCAAAAGGACTAAAGTAGAAATCACCCTGATTTGGATTTTTCGTATTCTCCAATACCCAAGTGGCAAATATTTTAGCACCATACAGCCAGTCCCTTACGGACCCAGCGGATACTAGAGTATCAAACACCCACCCCTGAGACGTCAGGTGTCGTCCGTAGGCCAGCATAAAGTTGATGACATCGGTTGATGTTTCATAATATCGACCATACTCGATTCTCTGAACTACCCCTTGGCCAGCATCAACATACGGGAAGCTCACCCCGTTTACTCGAAATTGCTTGACCCGCGTTGATGGGGACGATTGGGTAGTCAATACTACTGGGGTGATAATATCTCCTGCATTAACCGCAACTATAGATTCCAAATCAAATGTAGTTGATGAGGTGATTGTTATGTGCTGGGGATTAATCTTCAATCCGTTGATCAGTATGGACACACTGGCAGTATCGTTGGATTGGACATTATGGGGGATTTTAAACTGAGTGACCACAAAACTGTGCTGATCTGCTGTAGCAGTAATAGGCTCTTTCAATTCTACCTGACCACCCGCGATGGGCACCACAGGTTTATCAATTTCAAAGTATGGGTCAAATAGGTCAAATCCAAATACCCTATATCCTGTCCCATCGCGGGCCACCAATACACCAGAACCAAAAAACTCTTTAGTGGGACGGGATCGGTGCAATAAAGTATGAACATCCTCAAAGGGAATTTTGATCCCGCTGAGAGTCCGAATGTCCGTGCGTTTGCTATTCACGTATCCCGCACATTTCCACCCCAGTGAAACCTCAGTCCCCCTCATCGTTTTACCAAAATTAGTAGATACATCATTACCCAACGAGCGGGTATATTCGGATATCCATGCATTAAGGCCGACCCGTTGGGTAGTTACCCCACCCACAGGCTCTAAATGGACCGTCAGTGCCGATAATGACGGTCTTGTGAGGGTATCCCTATGAACGACATGTGGGGCGTTATACAGGGCATCTGTGGGTTGCTCACCAATGTCGATATATAATTCTGACCATACAGTATCAACGAATTGCGCAGGTTTCATCAAATACCCAGCTAATGCCACCGCAAATGGATAATCGGTGCTATCTCTAAATTGTTGCTCTACGGATGCCCCGTCTGCATAACTCCAAGAGTCATCACGGCGATTAGGAACTAAGTGATCTTCATTTACAATTCCAGCACCAATTGGGTCCAATAAGTTACCAACTGCATCCACCGGAATAGGTGCCATCATCCGATATTGGCCAGATTGTTTACCTACTGCATATTTACCAGCCTGTAGGTCACTCCACATAGTATGGGTATTTGAGTATCTAGGGGTCCCGTCACCACTCACACTGGTTGGAGGATATTGGGTAGTCCACCAGTCGGGCTGTGCAGCATAACCAACAATTTCCCACGGATGGGAATGTGGCCGAATGGTCCGATATACGCGATGGTAAATTCCCATATAATGACCTTCAATTCCTGCGGATCGATAATTCCAAGTGAACGGATCATTCACGTCATAGGACGAATTGGTTAAAAAATCAGCATTTTGGGTGACGGCCCATCGCTCAAATTCTCTACGCATGATGTGATTAAAGTTTTCGGTGGTATAATCGAAACTATATGGCCGTTCAAACCGATTCACTTTAACAACAGAAAATCCATTATAAAAATAATATTCCCCATCGGTGGTATTTTTGAATCGATCATCTACCAATATCGGAGAGGTCTTATAATTGGTCCCATCATAATAGGCCAACACGGCCCTAGATGTGTCTAACAGCACCGTGCCTGCAGGAGGAGTTATTACCGTGTGGTCGACCACCACATCGGCCACAGTAGCAGCGGTGGGTGGGGTGGAGTTTCCATACAGTTTGGATAATTGGAAGTTAGAACCAGTATGTGATGCACTAAACCCGCTGGTTTCCACTTTATAATAATCAGGCACCTTATTATAGATACGGGTATGCAGTTCGAGCCATATAGAATCCCGATCATCCCCATATGCAGCAAGTGTGGACCCATCATGACCGCGCAGCTTCGTTATTCCATCTGGATCAATGAAGGTCTCCGGTTTATAAACTGGACTTGCGCCAATTCTTGATGGACTAGGTGGGATAAAAATAGGTTTTGGGGTAGTAGAGATGTTTACTGCCACACCACCTGATATCTGGGTCTCCACATAATTCCCCATATCGGAATAATAGTAAGGGAAATCCTCGTTACGACCAACAAACAATTCGGTGAGGATGATATCAACGGCTTCCACAGGGGTAACCAATAGAGTATCAGACGGGGATGATATCACCAGATCATCCCACAATTGATTCATCCTATTGGTGAACTTAAACATCACACGGGTATAATCTCTGGCCATCGACCGAATAACCGTTGGTATGTCTAAGTCGTCACGTTGGAGTGTTGCAAGTATTCTAAGTAGGGACTTTTCACAATCAATGATGGTCCCACCGACCGACTGGTCTTTATCAGACCACCGATAATTATTCAGCCCCACTGGATTACCTGCTGATGTCATCTGTGAATTTATCACGCCCGACATATGAGGTAGTATGCGGCTTCTCGAAGCTACCGTTAGGGTGGCGTGGTCGGCATTGGCAGTAATATTAATAGGAACTTCTGCCAATCCATTTGAATCTATCTGCTGGCTGGTAAGTCCTTTGGCCTTCTGCCATATACCATGGGTTAAACCAGTAAAGACGTCTTTAAAATACCGATAACCAGTTACACCAGCGATGGTATCCGTTTCAAGGGTCACTTCGAATTGAATCTCCCCAGATGCATTGAACACTACTGGGAACCCCAACACTTTATCATCACTACCGCTCCCGACCTGATATTGAAAAACGGTAGTCCCTGTGGTTCCGATGGGTTCGATCAGTGATGATGTTAAATTATACCCATATGTGTCAAATTTAGGAAATCCATTACGTGCAATCTTGGTATCCCCCGAGACTCCTTTGATACCTGCCCAGAATTCCACAATAGGGCGAATAGCTTGATCGCCCACCAACAACGATGATCGATCAACAGGAGATAGATCGTCGTAATGCCGCCACCAGTTGCCCGTAGACCACCCATCTGGGATATCAGCGATAGATCGTGCATCATACCCTATGGTCACCACTGAGGGGGTTCCTGATGGCCCATTCATGGAACTCCACAACAATGGCACAAACCCCCCATTCTGATACACCAGTAATGGGCGATCAGGAGATACGGATGAATTTTCCCACACCATTCCTTCAGACGGAACATCCGGTGTTGGACCAACCACCACCGACTGTGATACCCAACGACCTGCAGCAGTGGAGTATTTCCATACCAGTGGTCTATTATATGCAGGGCCAGTCCGTGCAATATAGAGATAATCCCCATTGGAGTAATTAGTCAAACTCACAGGGACATCATCTACAGGATAATATGTCACAATAGACCAATTACTGCCATCCCATTTTGATATCTTGCGATTCGTGTCGGATGAATTTTCCCACAACTGGCCACCACTGGGGGCTATGGGCGCTGACTGTGAGATTAACACATCATGGACTATTAATGCCCCATTAACCACTTCCCATAATTTGGTCTGTGATCCCTGTGGTTCCTTGGCAATGTATTCGCCATTTACCTCAGCATTACCAGCCCCGACCCAATGATAACGGGAGAAATTTATATGCTTGTCATAATCAATAGGCGGAGTCCATGTATAGAATGGAGTCTCAAAAAGTCTATTTGGGTTATCAACAATACCACCGTTGGCTGCTAATTGCCCAACGATGTCATCGTAAAACGCACCGCCAGACCGTAACTCAGTATCGGGATCAACCATTACCGCACCCAATGATAATTGGTATTTCTGCCGTTCCGCCGATGTTTCGTATATCTTGGGATGGCGCTCCATATCAGTAGCGGTTAGCTTATCAGTGTTTCCGATATACCCACTGACAAACCCAGCCCGCTCAGGTTCAAACATGACATCATCGGTGATATAGGTTTCCCTATTGTTCTGATCGGTCTGAAGATATGAAGGAAGTCTATTATAAGCACGTCTTGATTGGGGCATATTGATCTCACCTAAATTATTATTAATATTTAGGTGAGATCAGTTTGTAATTCCAGTGTAGGAGTTAAACTAATGTCCCCACACGCAGTTCTGCATCCGTAAAAAATTTAACCACTTGGATATCTTCTGGACTAGCAGCGGATATAAACAACTCATCGGGTTCGGCACGAACCTGAAATAATCTACCAAACGCCTGATTAGTGGTTTTGGGAACAATAACCATCGATTGCAAATCAGGTGCCACCCGTGCATGCACGAATGCCACCAATTCGGTGAAATAGAATTTTTCGCCGAATTCCCACCGATCCACGCTGAAATATGTGTCAATCGCAGATAACACTTTGAGTTTAAGATCAGATTCTGATAGCGTTGACCCTGCGGTCTGGATGATTTTAAATGTGGCTTGTAACTCTGCAACGGCCTGTTTACCAAACAGGGGTTTATACCTACTGGGGTAATATATAATCGCATCACTGATGGGTTTGAAATCATTATAGCTGACATATTGAATGCGCAACTGTTCTGATGTTTCAGCTATTGGTTCGTCTGCACTATTTCCATTGCGCGTCAACCAATTTCGATACGCCGTATTATACCCCGTGGTCAACAAATAAACGTTCATAATATTGGACTTTGATGGATCAATACGATTTGCTTCTGGTGCGTAATGAGTCCACATGAACGATAGGTCATCTCTACCAATTAATGCACGATATTTTGTTTGATCTGGTGCCAGTATCCAACTTGATGTAACAGCGTCAGCCACCAACCATTTAGAACTAGTCACATCATAATGTATTGAACCACTAGCAGTAATATTGGGGTCATAACTGTCCCCAGCACTAGGATTTCCCACAACTGAGGAAATTCCATACGTTCCACGAGGGGTGGTGCGTTTACTAATCGGACTCCATACATTAAACCCAAATTCTTGAACCTTCTCCCATAGGACCAGATCGGTGATACCATCCTGTATGACCAGATTTCGGAAAATGAATGGTGAGTCAAACGTGCCATCGCGGTTTGCATCAACAGGGTTGACCATGAGGCCATTCTTATTGACATACCCATCAACGTGCCGAATTACCCCACTAGGGGTAAACTCAACCTTTTGACCAAAGAAGTGCATCAGACCGGATTTTATATCAATTGGTGGTGGCGCAGTTGATTGTGCAGACTGGCTGGCCGCAATCAGATCAGTTGGGGAGGTTATACACACGATACCGGAGGTTCCGGTTATATAAAATGCGTTAATCTGTTCCCCAGCGACGGGAGGGGTGGCAAAGATAATACTATTGTTGCCGGTTATAGTCCACTGTGGGGTTGGTGACCACGGACCATCCTGTAGAACCCCATCAATCGTCACCATCAATCCAGCACCACTACTTGGGACATTATGGTTATTATTCATCACAAACAAATTGGTACTATCATCACCAACCCATTGATATTGGTTTGACTGGGTCTGGGATTGATTCACTACCGTGATTATTCTGATATGCACATCCGTTGGTGGGGCAGTATTAAAAGTGATACGGGTATTGGTGGCGTCACTACTGATAGCATAATTTATAGATGAAGAGACTACCCCGTCCAGTGCCACCAAGACCGTATCATTGGTCTGATTAATGGAAGGAACTGTGTACAATTGAGTAGAAGAGTCTCCAACAAAATTAGATTTCAAGATCACATTGTTATCAATGTCATGGATCACATATACAGTTATTGCCACACCAGCGGGGATGAGTTGGTTAAAGATAATGGTGCTGCTACCATTAATATCACCCACCCCGAAATCAATATTGGAGGCTTGTTGTATACCATCCAGAAACGCAACAACATTAACCGCATTCACTCTCTGGACCCCAAGATCATATTCCAGAGACACCCCATCCGCGATCATGTATTTCACAGATTGACTACCATTGACGAATTGGCTTTGATAGTATATCAATACGGTGTCCCCAACGGCAGGAGCATTAGTGAAGTGCACCGAGTAGCCGGAAATCGCTGGAACTATGGTGTAGTCCACGTTAATTACCTGATACACCCCGTTGAGCAACACCACCGTTGTAGCAGCGTCTAACGGGACCTGTGGGGTGACAAAATCGTTACTACCATCTGCGATGAACGAATATGCGTCCATATTACATGAACCAGCACCCAGATCAGATAGACCTCTTCGGAATAAACTGTTACGGGATTCATTAGACGGCAACAGGATAATGCTATCCCTAACCGATTTGCCCGATTCTGGATCGATGATAGATTCCGAATTAGCAAACACGAAGTCTACTTCTCTGGCAGATTCAAAGAACAGACTCATGCCCCGATCAGAAATTCGCCACGTGTCGGTTGAAACATTAGGTAGGAATTCCACCAGTATCATCCATGCTGCATCTTTGCCACTTCCGCTGGTGTCACCTTGCGTGGCAATACTAAATGTAGAGGTCTTGTCAAGATTTGGAGCATCAATGAATACCCATGATTGGGTAGATTGATTCCACCCAATACCGAAATCAACATGACTGGCCAGTCGGTTTTTTAGATCAATCGATTCGGGGTCCGTAAAGCTATTCCTCATTGCAGGAAATACGCTATTGATGACCCGCGCAGACGTCGTGGTCCCTCTGAGTATAATTCCGTTTGGGGCATTACCTGTTTCAATGACCCGATCAACCGTAATGGTTTCCCCAGTCGGGGTATCAAACCGTATAACACTATCGGCGGTGACATATTTTAAGTCATTAGTAGCGGTGCTCCCAGCCACCTGTGCAACACCGCCAGCAGTAATATTACCCCTAGATTGACCTGCCACTTCTGAGGTTTGGGTCCATTTATAATTACCTGTTAGTGCAATCTCTGGATATTGGTTAAAATATAGGGCGTTTTTATCGGCCTGCCTGATCAACGGACGAATCACTTTTGCAATGAGCTTATCCACCGAATAGGTGTCTACTCGATAGTCAGACACTGATTTAGTGTCATCCTGATACAATCGGCCATCCTCGGCCACATGTTTGATATTCTGATACAACCCAGTAGTGTCAGTCAATCTGGAATACCGAGATTGTCCAACAAAACTACGATTTACGGTCTTGACCTTCTGGATAGAATTGTCTTTTAGATAAAAATTATTGTAGTCCTGTGCAGTAATCATACGGTTCTGAGTATAGAAAACCTTACCAGCGCGGGTGCGGATATCAAAATTGGACTCGGTTATCGCCCCGTTGGATACCGTTTCCTCCAATGAGTATGTCATAGTCAGGTGATATAACTGATCACCACTAACGTATGGAATTGTCAATGTTTGGTTTTGAATCGCTGATGGATCAATTAGTGTTGGTGTTGGGTTAGCAGTACGATACCAAAATCTGAAGCGGCCCGATGGGATACGCCCGAAGGTCCCGTCTCCAAATTTAACACGAACTGCATCATTCAGTAAGGTATCAACCTCGTAAATATTCTTCAGTTTGCCAGAAAGGGTGTTGAAGCTAACACCTTCACCGAACGTGGTATCAACTTGCGTCCAATCTTCCACAACCCCACCAACTGCATCCAACTGTTGTATGAAGAAATCATCATTATTGATATTTGTAGCAGTCAAATCAACAGTCCGTAAGACCTCTGGGTTGGTAAAGGACTCATCTTGGAAGCTCAGGTTACCTTGCACAAACGGTAGAAAGAACCCGCTTCTAGGACTGTTGAATCCCTGTCCGTCCAGTAGGTAAAAGATGTTAAATGCGTTGGCAGGGTTGGGTGGAATTTCATTGATGATCCCATTGACATCATCTAGCTTCCCATTATACATATCAAACGGAATGTTTACCCCATTGACTGTTTTATTGAATCTATACGCACCACTAATCGGCGCAGCACTATCGAACACATACTGTTCAATGCGTGATCCAGCAGTCATATTCTTCGATAGGGGAGACCCGAATTGAGTGCGTTTGATAAAAGCATTATTGAGGATCAAGACAAATCGTTCAAACCAATCAGCATCGCGGGGGTCATTCCACACTATAGTCTTATTTTTGATATTCACACCACTAGAATCCGTCATGTCCTGATCAGTACGAATAGATTTCAGCTTCAGCATACCGGTGGCCGACCGAACACGGTTCATCTTATACCCGATATTTTGGGCCAGTCGGATTAAACTATCACGGCGTTCTGCTGTAGCTAAAAAATTCTCACGGGTATTCAAATCTACCCGGAATGCAATATTTTGAGAAAGCCATGCCAGTATCTCGATTTTTGTCACAAATTCGCTAGATGAGACCCAATCGTTATATTGCTCTGCATAATTGGCCTGCAAATAACGATACATAGCCTGCACTAGATTGTCATAATCATACGCACGAAAATCTACGTTTTCAAGAGCTTCATACACTCTGGTCCAATCTTCGGCAACAAACATTGTATTCTGGCGGGCAATTACTGACATTGGCTATACACTCATTTAGTTATAGTAGTATTTAGGTATCAATTATCCACACTTCATTGTTTGAATACTGCCGTGAACCACCCCTCATCACCTCGCTCAACCAATTTGAGACGAATCTTTAACTCAACAGTATGAGTATCAATCGATATATTCGGCAATAATTCCAATAGTTCGACCCGTGGTTCGTCTTGTATGATCCGCTGGGCATCCTGAACAACCAACGCTTCAGTCCGCGAATCACTGGGGTCAAACAGTAAGTCCCAGATGATGGACCCATAGTTCGGTCTTCCCACACGTTCACCAATACGGGTGTTAAAGTGGTTCAATAAATCCTGCACCACCAATTCAAGATCAAATAGACTTGTGGATATCTGTTTGTTTGCCACTGATGAGTAGCCCCTATATAATGCTTGTGCCATGACAGCCCCCTTTATGCTACACCGCTTCCACGGAACCCATATTGACGTAATATATCAACCACATAGGCATTACCGCCACGATATTTCCAAGTAACCCGTGGTGCTGCCCTATTATCTACATGATAGGTATTTGTCCCTATACCAAAGCCGGTAACCCCATTTTGGATGAGCCGTTCGGCAAATGATCGCTTCTGTGCTACGGTCATATCACCGATGTGTATATCCAACGCTTTCCCATATAGGTGTTGTGAGTTACGGGCACCACCAACCCTACTATTCGTAGCAGGATCGCGATAACCACTATTGAATGCTAATTGATTAATTCCGGCCTGACTAGCAGCAGTTTCGACAATTGCCCGAATGGACCCCACATTGGTGAAATCAGGAGTTCTAGCACCTGGAACCCAAGTGACCAATCCTGTACCACCTGACCCAGCAGGCAGTGTTCCAACCTGTGGTGGTATATTACCCTGCCCCCCACATGCGCCTGCAAAATATGGAGTGCGCTTCTGAACCTTCTTACCCATCACATTATATGTCTCAAGATAGGTTCTGGGTGTGTTGACATCCCCGTGTTTATAAAAGATATTCTTGTTAGCACCAGCAGCACGACGGAATGATGGATTCAATGCAGGATAATGATCTGGTGTTGCATTCTTGGCCTCAATAAACCCGATTGCTCCTCCCTCACCGGATCGCCCAACCCCCAAAAAATGGGCCATATAGATATCAGTCGGATTAGGAGTTGGTAGACCAGCGGCAACCATCACATTGTAATTATCAATGTTGAAACTGGCCCCAGCATCAGCATTCGCCACAATATCGTAAACATTGGAGGTTGGTCCTCGATCAGCATCTAAGCCGTAACGTGAACCAGTATCAATAGTGAACTGAAATAAACCCGCTGCTGATGAAGTTGATGCTTTGGCTGCGGGATTAAAACCAGATTCGATTGAGCAAATAGTTAATAAATATCCATCCGGTAATTGAGGGGCCAAATTCTTCTGTGCATTACATATAGCATTGAATACCTCTGTAGGTATATCAAATCCGGCAATACTCACAGTTTGTCCACTAGGGGAATACGTGAGGTTCTGTGCCACCACTCCATCACGATCAGGGATGTGACTAAATCCGGCCACTTCTGTTCGTCTACGCGCCAACACTGAACAGTCAACAGCACCACCAATATGTGCGAATTGATACATGATCTCTTGAACTTTGCCAAATACCCCCTGTTGAAGGCTTGCTATCAACTCCTTGCCCAGCAATGATACTTCTAACTGTTCTATGGTGACATGATGGACAAAACTGGTTAATGCATCATACTGGGATTGGGTAAACTCAATGTCCGGAAAATTGACTTCAATCCATGTTTGGACCCCGTTTAATTCCGTATGTAAGAACCCTTCAGCTTCACTTTGAGTAATGGATATAGATTTTTGTATATCGTTGGAAAATGAATTGATACTGTTCATCAATTCATTACCCACGGTATTGTCACCAATTATATCCCCAACTTGTAAGACTTTACCATACCCTACCGTATATGCGGTTCGCATAGCATTGAGTTTAGGAGTCAATAACATGGTAGCCTGTGACTTAATATAATTGATAATACTAGTAGATGGACTTAGACTGTCAGGTAGATGTGTTTCATTCCAATGGGCCAATCTAATTGATCTATGTTGAGGGGCCTCTCCCTGACTAGCTCCCGTATACGGGGACGCTGCACCAAATGTAGGTAATTGACCCAAGAATGAAGTTAACCCCCCCACGATGTGGTCTGGCCGTAACGCTGATAATGACCCTGCCCCATTACGGAGATTGGAAAATATATCACCACGGTTGCAAGATGTATTCCCGTTCCTAGGCATAACACCATCACATTTAGGCTCATGTGATACTAGTCCAGTAGTACCCACAGTATTTCCGATTCCGCTCCGACCAGCCCACGGTTGATGCTGTGGAACAACCGGAGCCACACTATCCTGCATCGCCGGTTGCTCATTGGCTATAGCCTGTGTCTGAGTAGGTGCTGATGGAGTAGAATGGGTATCAGGTAGCACTGGTGCATTAGCAGCATCAGGGGTTACAAAGTCTCCGATCACTGCCACGCTGACGGGGTCCATAGTGGCTGCACCAGATGCCCCACCACCGTTGAGATTAATCTTAGGACCGTCTACATCAATATTACCACCACCGAGGATGCTCATGGCTGCACCAGATTCGATATCGATTGTATCTCCCGACTTTATGTCTGTGGTTGCACCGGAATTAATCACTATTTTGTCCCCAGACAGGATACCAAACGCTCCACCGGATTGTAATCCAATATCTCCACCACTGATTGTTTGGATTTTACCCCCAGCATCTTGAAATAAATCACCACCAACCGCCATTCGAAGATCACTCTGAGCATCGATCTCCATATCCCCAGCAGACTGGAACCGACATGCACTCTCCGTGGTGGTATTCCATGACCCACCAATCGCATTATGCCAGTTGTTACCCACCCGCAGGTCTAAATCACCATTATAAGTGGTTCTACTATTGGTCCCAATATCAATATCATAATCACCATCTACACCCACGGTCAATGATCCAGCCACGGCAGTGTTCGAGTTTCCAGACACCCCAACCGAATGGTCCCCAGTAATACGAGTTGTTGACTTACCCTTCACTTCAACATTCATATCACCATCAACCGTTAGGTTATAATCACCTTCTGAGTGGACATGGAAACCCCCTTTGGCATATATTGACACATCACCGGAATCCGAAATCTCAACCCATGAGTTTCCTGAACCACTTTGAATATAAATGAATGGGTTATCACCGGAATCATGTAATAATATTTGTGCACCATTAGATGTTCGAAAACGCATCAATTGGTGGTCGGGGTGGTCATCCATGACAAATTGATGGCCCGTAGTATTAACTGCAGATAAATCTGATATACGGGCGGAAAACTGGTTACCGTTAGTGTCTCTATTGTGTTGCTCACTGTCATAGGTCCATCCACCAGTTTTAATACCAGTGACATATGAAGGGGATTCCCGCCGAACCCCCGAGGTTCCTGCACCCCGTGCGATATCACCTGATACTCCAGCCCGTGCAATATTTCTTGCCAAATCAGTAGCACCGTGGGGATCAGACCCAGTCGGGTCACTATCTGATGGTGCCCGATCCAATATAGGCAATGGAGCGGTCGGCTGAACCTGATGAACGATCTCATTGGGGTCCCGTGAACTAATATCCTGTGCAGGCGTTCCTGGTGCACCTGGGACCATCCCATTACGATTCTGTTTAGGCACCATACCCATCCAGTATCCAGAATTAGGATCACCCGAAGCAAACATAACCCCGATGAAATCACCATTACGAGGCTGTGCTGTCATCCCATACGAGTTGACATCACCATTGGTGGAACTGGAACCATCAGGCCGTGACGCATTTCGGTAATCATCCGATCCTGCAAATGGAGTCATCGGGGAGACTAATAACCACCCATTGCGGAGCCGTTGATCATAATCCAACCCACCCGTAGTCATTCGATCAGGGGCGGTTCCTCCATATGACGGGATCGAGTTTTCATCCAGCCTAGAGTTACTTACCCCTTGGATATAAACCCACACCCGCCCCATACGTTGATCATCCTGATCATCCATTACCTGACCGATATAAAAACCAGTAAGCTGTTGTTGCTGCGTGGGGGTATCATTACTACCAGACCAATTGGTCCGTGCGTTATTACCGATACCTTGATCCACTCGTGGAGTATTAGTATTAACCATTGAGCACCGCCCTATTAACTGCAGATGTTAGTGATTCATCAACGGGTTCCCGTGGGGCTGACACTGGCTGCTGATATGATGCAGATCGTTCAAATAAATCTTCAACATAATTCAAATGGTTCATTTTTATACCTTCTAGGGCTTGGGTGAACTTACCCCCTTTGAATGTGGATGTGACATTGGTAATCTGATAAAAACCCCCGATGATGTTTGGATAGCTTGATCCCTGTTTACGATCTGGATTTAATTGATCGGTCTGATCTGGAGCAAACATTTTCAAAAACATCACCTGTCCCATACGGGGTCGAGCCTTAATAATATGCCCCACAGCGTGGGAAGAAATCCCCTCTGTATCACTAATAGTATCCAACTGATCAATATCCAAATTTGCATAAGGACTCAATAACCACACGGGATCACCACGCACCTGCATGTTTTCCAATTTCAGTAAATCCAGACTCAAATAATCCTTCATATAGCGATCATAGTCATCCCTACGCTGTTGTGCGGAGGTAGTAGTATCCCCAAATTTTTGAGTATCAGCGGTTTCATTAAACCCCCCATTGAGTCTTGCTGCCCCCGTATGACATCCATCGGATGCAGCCGCGTTAACATCATACCGATAGTCCCCAAATATTCGCCTAACTGTGTTTTCAACCTGTGGAAAATTCTGGTTTTTCGATAATACCCGAAATAGATCATTTTGACCCGCTGTTGATGACATAGCAGTTGATGCTGATACATTATGGTTGATGCCACTAGAGGCTGCATCATTGGTGATCGTATTCAACGTGTTATAATAAAATGCTTTTAATTTGATATCAAAATTAATGACCTCGGTGTTTTCCTCTGTATTGATATAATTGTAGATGCGACGAAGCATCCCCATGCGGATGATCTCTCGTATTCTAATCAATTGGTTCTGGGGGTCCACGTATGCAGCCATGGTCTCTTTCGCAACTGGTCCCTGTTTGAAGGTAACAAACGGCTCAATCACATACTGATGGGTTATTTCTTTATAATCATACAACAATGGGTCTTTCTCACCATATATGGTGTTAAACCGGATACCAAATGCTACCCTAGGGGTGCTAAAATTCTCGTTATTCTGGTCAGCATTAAACATGTATTGCCCAATCACGGTATTTGCTATAGCCCCCTGAATTACCGTCAAAATATCAATACTTCTCCCCGTGCTGATAGTATGGGCGGGGTCACCAGAAAACATAAATTTATTCTGACTGAAGAAGGAATTGATATCAAACTCACTATCCAATAGGAAGGTAGGACAATGGAACTCATAATGGCGAATCAATTGATTATTGGTGCGGTCCTCTTTAGTCACCTCTAATGCCTTCGAAAAATTGGTTAAAAAATCGCGAAAGGTCCCACCTGAGTGAATCGCACCTGCATCAATTACGAAATCTTCTGGTCGATATGCAAAATGGCCTGCTGGCATTAAATCAACCTCATATAGCGTCCCACTGCTAGTGACTTCTGCCTGCATATTAGTGATACTCATTATCGAACTAATCGTGGACACCCCTCGTCCCTGACTGACATCAATTTGTTCCACCCACTCCCCTGTGTCATCATAACCAGAATAACTGATGTCCACCCGGTAAAGGATACGCCCCGTATTAACGTCCGCATACCCCAATTCACAGGCCATTGCTTTGATATCCTCGTGTAGCTTAAACCCCTGTGGTTCGGCCAGTTGCATCTTCATACTCAACATAGTGCTTATCAGCGGATTGGCCTGTGATGGTTCTGTGATATTTTTCACAATCAAACTGACAATATTGTAATAATTCCGCTTGGTTGACTTCTCAGTATCTACGTTATTGGTGACTGATTCACCAGTTGATGCCAAGGTAATTGATTGGTCACTACGATTGGTGGCCTTCAATGTGTTAAGATCAATATTAATACCGGACTGATTAGATTCTCCCTGTTGGTATCTAATCCCCGCAGCTTCACTCATCATGGTTAATGCTATGTGATATTGCACATCACTGTAGCAGTTTAAAGGGTTTTCTGGAACGTCACCGCTACTATCACCTACAATAAGATTGATGCCATCAACAGTGACTGGCACGGGCATTGCTGCCGTGACCTGATCAAGAATGGCTTGGTTTCGGTTAATAAATGAAGTGCTTCCATTACCCCTAGCCATATCTAAATTAAGTTGTGCCCTAAACAAATCCACTGCATCCTGCTTGGTTCTCTGGCGGACAGGGGGTATAGTGACCTGCCTTGGGGTCGCCCCCCGTATAGCCTCAGATGCGGCATTAAATTCTGCAAATCTATCCACACTTATTGAGTCGATATATGCATCAGAAAACCCACGACTTCTCAATTCGGCACGGGCACCGTTGGTGAACCTACATCCAATGGAATCACAGGCTGACACCCCACGGGTGGTAGCAAATGGATTATTACGCCCATTATTATGAGGACCGTCACAACTCATAGTATACCCCTGACGTGCTTCAATGATGGGACGTACAATCTGGTGTGTAATTTCATATCATATACTGGGTCTTCCCACCCATTCCGAACCCCGAACACCCACCAAAGATTAGGATCACCATACATGTCCTGTGCTAGACGGTCTGGGCGTTCCACATACGACTGGGCGTCAATCACTGCAAGGATATCCTCATTATGTGGATCAATCGGCCTGTGCACGTAATACAGCATATAATTGCCGGACATCGGAGTAACCCGATACGGAGATTCATTTTGATATGATGGAGTGTATCCGGCTACGGGCATATTGCATTTCTCATTTAGGTATTAATATTTAGGCAGCAGTAAAGTTAAAAACTATGACACTATCGGGCAATCATCTTGCCACTATAAAAATCCTGTAAATTAAAATTCACCCAATATTTTGGGCTATGCTGGGTAATCAGGCTGATATTACTTACTGTAAATTTCATCGGAATCCATGTATAACTTCCCGTTGATTTGCGATTGGTCTGGAGCATCCCTTGTTGATACTCTGGAGTTCCGGGATCGGGAATACCAACGTAATCCACGTCGTTTGGAAAGCTCCAATCGGCCTTCTCCATAAGAACAGGAACCCGATTATATGCGTGATTTCCATATGCAGACCACCACATAGGACTGGGCGGTCTACCAGTTTTAAATCTACCAAAGTCCATCAACGAATATGCCCGAAAGAAGTGGATAACCGCCAACGCATATATGGCATTATTAAACGTGTCACAGGTCCACACCGCGTCCGATACACTAATTCGAATATTATCGGTACCCTTATAGGTGTAATAGGATTCATTAGTATGCGTGAGATCAATATTGTCATACTTAACACTGACTCCCTCAGAGATCGATGGGTTATATGGAAATACCAACCCACCGGACTGAATGATTGGTGCCAATACCCCAGTATTGGTATCAGGGAACTGAAATGGCACCAATCGAGCAAACACCTGCTCAAATGCATGACTGGTTCCTACATTAGTGGTCGATTGCCCAACATTTGATACAGCACCCCCATTCGAAACCACTTCACGGATAGGGGTTGGAGCAACATCACCTGTCACCCCCGTGGACACCGTATCCGGGGGGACACTTACTACAAATTCACGAGCCATCAATATTTCCTCACATGATTACTCATATTTATGATCATTAGGTCTTGTTTTTGATGAAAGAAACCCCACTATATGTATGGGTGATGTATACATGTAGAGTATTCTATCATAATTACTACCACCAACGAGGCAATAACTAATGGCAATTGAGCGACCAAGAGACTATGTAAATAACGCAAACCTATTACGAGAAATCGTAGCAAGTCAGGAAATCCATAAAATTCGGGCTGATCAAATTCGGCAGCAGATGACGGATGAACGCAACAAATCTATGGCAGACTCCACATCATCCACACCAGTTTCATTAGATGATGATATCAAATTTGAAAAAGCCGTTGATGCGGCTATCCAAAACGCTGCCATAGATTGCCTAACACCTACGCTATTAAAAATGATCATGGAATTGGTCCATAATTACGCCACCAGTTGGAGATGGCGTGGATATACGTGGATCGAGGATATGCAGTCTGATGCTACCCTAAATCTATGCAGAGTGGCTTTAAAATTTAATCGTGAAAAAGCAGGAAAATACCCAAACCCCTTTAGCTATTATACCCAAATTACAAAGAGAATCTTCTTGACCTATATCAGTAATGAGAAGAAACAGGGCAAGATCAGAGACTCCATCATTGAGATGTCTGACACAGACCTGTTACCCTCACACGGGCGACAAAACGAAGATGTGGGGAATTCACTAGATATTGATCTTGACGGAACCAAAGCTATAGAATCAAATCCAATGCTTCGTCGTCGTAGGAAAAAACCTAAAGTGATACCAGAGGATGATATCAGTAAGATGGATGATGTGGAATACAAAAATTGGTTGTCAAGGAAAACCGAAGAGTTTATGAAAGTCAATGGCAAAAAAGTTAACAACAGATGAATTTATCACGAGGGCAATCTCAACGCATGGGGATAAGTATGATTATTCATTATCTGACTACCAATCATCAACCTCCCCGATTGTCATCATTTGTCCAACTCATGGAGAATTTACCCAACGACCAGCAAATCATCTAACCGGTAATGGGTGCCCTAGATGTGTGAAGAATTATCCTTCGGATACCATATCGTTTACCAAAAAGGCTAAACATGCTCACTCATCAGGTTATTCATACCATCACACCGTCTACAAAACGGCTATCGCCCCTGTTACGATAACCTGTGACATACATGGAGATTTTCTGCAATCCCCAAATAATCACCTAGCTGGGCATGGATGTTCCAAGTGCAACGGTGGAGTATCCATCACTCATGATGAGTTTGTTAAAAAATCCAACCAGATTCATGGAAATCGTTATAGATATCTTGTAGAATATACACGATCCTCCTCGTTACTACCGATAACCTGTGATGACCATGGAGATTTTTTACAACGCCCTAATGATCATCTGAATGGAGATGGTTGTCCGAGATGCGGAAAACGTATTTCGTTTTTATCAGATCAATGGTTGGATTCATTAGGTTTGCCAGATGATCCATCACATAGGGAGGTTGGTGGACTGATCCCCAATAGACGATATGTGGTTGATGGATATGATCCAGAGACCAATACTGTATATGAGTTTCATGGGGATTATTGGCATGGGAATCCAAAAATATATAATCCGGAGGATATTAACCCATCAACCCAAAACACCTATGGACAACTATACGAGAATACTGTAACAAAGAAGAATACGTTTTTGGACGCGGGGTATAATTATTATGAAATTTGGGAATCCGGTTGGATACAACACAAGGAATGATAAATGATTTACATTTTAATAGGGGCATACTTTTCGGGCGTTTGGGTGGCAACCATAATGACCATCTATATCATTTCCACATCACCGATTACGAATCCTACACACAAGTATTGGGCATTCGGTGTCATCACATTATGGCCCCTATTGGTATTGGAATTTATTATACTTCCACCAGCTATGGAATGGTTGCAATATCAAATCAGTAAATTTCATAACTGATTAATGGTTGACAATCTAAATGTTTCCAATCATCATATAGAAAATAAATGATTTGGAGACAATAATGCTGTTCAACAAAGCTGCGGTATTCGGGGACTTACATCTAGGAAAACACTCAGACAGCCCTGTGCACAATCAGGACTGTCTGGATTATACCCAATGGTTCTGTGACCAAGCACGTAATGCTGATGTAGATGCCATCATTTTCATCGGAGACCTGTTCGATAATCGGTCACGTATGCGGCTAGACACACTATCAGTGGGTAACCGAGTTGTTGATATGCTACGACAGGTCGCTCCGGTGTATATGATACCTGGCAACCATGATATGTTTTATAGACACACTAGAGACATCACTAGTATCTCCGGTTACGACTGTTGGGATAACGTAACTGTGCATAATGACCCTATTGTGGTTGAGGGGGTAGGGTTTGTGCCGTTTTTGGTGGGAACAGAGTATTTAGATGTCATCAACATGGATGCCAAATATCTCTTCGGTCATTTTGAACTACCGAATTTTCTCATGAACAGCACCATCCAAATGCCAGACCGTGGTCAATTCAATGCTAATCAACTATCTGGTATGGAATACATTTTCTCTGGTCATTTCCACAAACGGCAATTGCAGGTGAATTCAAATAAAGTCCCAGTCTGGTATATTGGAAGCCCATTTGGTCACGATTTTAATGATGTAGGTGATCAAGACCGTGGTATGATGATACTACCATATGGGGGAGAGCCAGAATTTATCAATTACACGGATGGTCCATTATATCAGAGATTTTCCACATCTGAGATTATCGATCTACTGGAATCTGGTGGCATCAGTAAGGTAACCAGAGGGTCAAGCATTTTGGAGATCAAGGATGACCTCTCATTAGAACTTGAAGACATCAGTGAGATTCGTGATCAATTGAATGAATTGGTTCGAGAAACTCGCATTTATGCCGGATCAGTAATTAGCGAACACACTGAGGATAAACAGGCGGTGGATATGGATGGCAAGCCGCTGACTGAGATCGTCACAGATCACCTATTACAGATTGACCCACACGGATCAGATATTGACCCATCACTGTTGGTGTCATTGTTCATGGGAGAAACCAAATGAACGGCATTGTGTTCAAGAAACTGATCATCAAAAATTTTCTATCATTCGGTCCCAATCCGACTGAGATCAATCTGACAGGGAACTACATCACCATGGTGATGGGTCTCAATCACGATGCTGGCGGGGATGAGTCACGGAATGGTGCTGGTAAGAGTGCCATATTGGATGGCATATCATATAACCTATTTGGGAAAACCGTGAGGGGGATCAGTAACTCCAAACTAGTCAATAAGATGGCCCGCAAGGGACAGGGAATGCTTACTGTCCTAGAGCTAGATGCGCCGTCTGGGGCATATCGAATTGAGCGGGGGGAGTCCCCATCCAAACTAAGGGTATTCCGCAAAGAGCTAGATGACACGAATGATTTTATGCTCCGTGATGGGAAAACCTATGTATATGATATTAGCCGAAACAAGGTTGAGTCCAATGCGGATATTGAAGAGATTATTGGGTTTGATATCAAGTTGTTTGAATATCTGATGGTGAATAGCTCTGAAACCATTCCCTTTATGAAACTCAAAGAGGATGAGAAACGGGCTATTGCTGAACGCCTAATGGGGTTGAACCTACTCACCACACGGGCAAAGGAACTCGGTGAAGACCGGAAGCAATTGAAAAAAGACCTGATTGCGATGGAGTCTGCGGTGGAGGCTACCCGACAAGCAAATAGAAGAGTAACCCAACAGTTAGATAACCTCAAGTCCAAGGAATCGGCTTGGGAAAATAAGCACCAATCTGATATGGATAATCTCCGCAAACAAATTGAATCACTGTCAGGGGTCGATGTAGCTGAACAGATTGAGATATTAGAGATGATAGATCAAGTTGAGCAGGATACTACCGCAAATGCTAGTAATCGGCGGGCCGTAAATCTGGAACTCCGTCAGTCCAAGCGTGATCTATCAGACCTAGAAAAGTTGGTTCACGAGGCATCTAAACGATTAGTAGACCTAACCGATCAACAATCAATGCTGGACCAGAACGAGTGCCCCACCTGTCATCAACATTGGGTCGCTGATCCTGAGCTTATGGCATCGATTAGTGGTGAAATTGAAGAACTGTCCAATGTGCCCCACGAGACCAATGACCTGATCAATGCCACTTCTGCAGAAATTGCAGTTCATGAAGATAAGCTAGGCCAATTAGAACAAGAGGAGACAGAACTAGAAGAGACAGTGACAGAACTATCAACATTTGATTTGATATTTGATAGTATTGATGATGCTAAAGCGGCAAATACCAATTTGGATCAAATGGAGAAAAAACTTACAGAACTGGAGCAGGACGAAAATCCACACAGTGATACCATCCATGATATGAAGGAAAATGCCTTAGAGGATATCGATGATAGTGAAGTGAAAGATTTGTCAAAAAATATCGCCCATTTCAATTATCTCATTGATCTCTTACAGAACAAAGATAGCTTCCTCCGCAAGGCCGTGATCGACCGATGGCTACCACAGTTGAATAATCGCATCGCACATTATCTATCAATTTTGGAATTGCAATTTCAGGTAAGAATCGAAAACGATCTAACCATGAGCATTACCGATTTTGGAGAGGATTTTGATTGGGGGAATTTATCAAAAGGGCAGCGACAGCGTGTAACCATATCGTTGAACTTAGCCTTCCAAGACCTATTTGAGGCCACCAATCACCCCCTGAGCTTGTTGTGTATCGACGAGTTGTTAGACAATGGTATTTGTAATAGGGGCGCGCAACAGGCACTGCAGGCACTCCGTGATACATGTAAGAATAAGGATAAACGGGTGCTACTCGTGTCTCATCGTATGGATATTGCTGATCAGATAGATGATGTCATGCTGATCGAATTGAAAAACCGTATCAGTCGTATTGAAGAGGATGATTATGAGTAATACCAGATTGGCTCTACCCGAGTTTATCAGACGGGCACGAGTCATTCATGGTGATAACTACCAGTATACTAAATCAGTATACGAGAACATAGATACCAAAATGACCATACGATGTCCAACGCACGGAGATTTTGAACAAACCCCATACCAACATCTCCGTGCGAAAATACCATGTCCATCATGTAGAAACATACAGAGTAGCATAAGCCGGACCCACACCGATGAACAATTCATAGCATCCGCTAATATTGTTCATAACCACTATTATTCTTACTCGAATGTAGTTTACCAAGATAGCCTGACAGCAGTTAGTATAGTATGCCCAAATCATGGTGAGTTTGCTCAGACCCCCAATAAGCATTTACAGGGGCATGGATGTGTAAAATGCTCCAGAAAGGTTTATGACCTTGACAGTTTTATCCGTGAGTCTACCAAAACCCACGGGGATACATACGATTACTCCCATACAGTATACGTCAATGCTTTGACAAAAGTCGAGATGGTGTGTCCATCGCACGGACCCTTTTGGCAACTGCCATATTCTCATTATGGAGGTAATGGATGTGGCAAGTGTGGTAGTGCCAAGATCGGAAATGCATCACGCAGCACATTTGAAGATTTTGTGAATAAGGCTAATATTATGCACAATTACGGATATCAGTATCCACCCCATAATAAGTATGTGAACGCCCACACCCATATTGACATTGAATGTCACACTCATGGAGTTTTTAGTCAAACACCGGACGCCCATATTAGGGGTAGTGGGTGTCCCAAATGCACTCACTTGGTGTCAAGGCCATCAAATGAATGGCTGAATTCGTTGGGAATACCAGATGATCCATCACATAGGGAGGTTGGTGGATTGATCACCAATAGACGGTATGTGGTTGATGGATATGATCCAGAGACCAATACTGTATATGAGTTTCATGGGGATTATTGGCATGGGAATCCAAAAATATATAATCCGGATGATGTCAACCCATCAACCCAAAACACCTATGGACAACTATACGAGAATACTGTAACAAAGAAGAATGATTTTATCAGCCATGGTTTCGATTACATAGAAATGTGGGAATCCGTATGGAAATTGCAAAAAAAGGATGACTCCGATGAATGACATTGACATAACAGTATCGCACCCAACTCAATACCATATCCGCCATAAAGGTGAGTGGGCATCGTTTATCATTACTAGTGGCATTACTCAATATTATGATGGCCCAGATGACCATTGGGTTGACGTGATTGTATCCAGTAGCTTCACCAGTATGTCATACAAATGGAATAGCATTGGGTCAACCAGTTGGGCCGATTTTCTCAACCAACCGGACAAGATGGAATATTTTATGGGGAAATTTCTCACATATGATCAACTACATGAATGGGATAGAGACCGCGCCATTAAATGGGCCTCGAAAAGTGTTATAGATACTCGTAAATCCCATGATATTACATCATCTGAGGCCCGAGCGTCTTATGAAGCGATCATGGAGATTTATGATGAACAAGAGTTTGACACGACTATCTGGAATGATCCAAGTTTTGATAATTTTGATTATGTTAGGTTTAGTCTGGTCAAGCCATGGGTTAAGAATTTTTGGGAAACTCTATGGGTCCCATTCATGTCATCATTGGCCAATAATGCACAATTGACAAGGTTGGTGGATATTACTGAAAGTAATATCTCATGATCGAATCCACATTGATTGATTATGCCCACCAGAAATTAGAACTTGATAAGGAATCACTAGATGCTATATGATATTACACAATTGACATCGGATGACACGGGAATACTAGATGAGTGGTATACCCATGCAGTAAATTCTCCATCAGTCAGTCGGTATTTGGGGATTGCTGGTTATAACACCCCCATAAGTATGCCAGAGTCCGACTGGGACGGCATGGTATTCATGGATGATAGTCATAACGGAATAATCAAGCTGTATTTTGATCATGAAGTCAATACTGCCACCTTTGGTATCTGGGTATTACCAACCCCCCGAAGGACTGATATTGCACGTGATCTAATGGGAGTAGCACTAGGCAAGCTGACACAACTCCCAAACATGAAGTATCTAGCATCGCGGGTTCAATCTACAAACGACCATGGAAACAATTTCAGCATTCGTTATCTAGGGACCCCATGGGGGCGTGAACCAAGAGGGGCATATGATCGGGTTACCAAAGTGTGGGTGGCAATGAACCACTATAAGTCAACCATCACTGAGGTCCAGCAACGGTTGAGGGATATATCATGAGTCTGTCATGTTCGTGCTACCATGAGTTAGAACCCGGTGATATTCGATGGGACTGGCCCAGTGATTATTCTACTCTACAAACTAAACGGACTAGAAAATGTGTATCATGCGATGACAAAATCGGCATTGGGGACGTTGTGGCGCAGTTTTTAAGGTATAAGGTTCCAGAATACCAAATTGAAATCAACATCTATGGAGAGGATACTGAGCATGGTCCACCCCGAGCAACCCATTACCATTGTGAACGATGTGCGGATTTAATGTTTTCACTATTAGAACTTGGGTTTGATTGTATAAGCATATATGATGACATGCGGCGTTTGGTTAAAGACTATTCTGAACTTTATGGAAAGCATTGACTCCCCACCATAATGTCGGTATAATATAATTTTACCAACGGAGGTTACATTGAGATATTATAATCCGCAACAATTCATGGATGATTGCCGATCCATCGTTAGGCATTACGGCAGTATCAAACGTGTGGGACTTTTCACAGTTGAGAGTTATGCCCTGTCAAATCCACGGGTTGTCATCAGCATTACCCTAACTGGGATATCACTTCGGTGGGGTGCGTATACGATTGATATGAATATCCAAAATGCTCCGGTCATGGTTCCCACGGTTCCTGCAAGTATCAAAACCCAAATCCTTCAGTTGGTGGTTGATATGGAAGAATTGGTGTAATAGAATATTAACATATCATAAATATGATTGTATCAATAGATGGGATCATATTTATGAGAATTGTCGGAATCGATCCAGGTCTTAAGGGTGGTATTGCCATCATTGACGATGATAAACTAATCTATGCATCAATGGTCCCTGTTGTGACTGAGCCGTATCTCAGGAAAGGTAAGAAGTCCACTCGTAATATTATGGACCTCCCAGCGATAGTCGAAATACTCAAACAATATAACCCCGAGTGTGGTGCATTAGAGAAAGTATCGGCCCGAAGCTCACAGGGGGTGACAAGCATGTTTCGATTCGGCACAGGACTGGGGGAATATCGGGGAATCCTCGCCGCACTAGGAATCCCATTCATCAACCCCACTCCCCAATCGTGGAAGAAACACCATGACCTCATAGGCAGTGCTGATAAATTGCCCAGTCTGGATTTAGCCCGTGAATTATGGCCGGATCATGCTAAGACATCATTTAGGTTGAAGAAGCATGATGGTGTGGCAGAAGCATCATTAATTGCTAAATATGGGCTTGACAATCAGGATTTGTTTTCATAGAATACTCCAGTAATTTACCAAACGGAGTATCCCAAATGATCATTATCGAAAATAACATCGTATATAAGATTCCTGAATCTATCATCAGCGGGGTTGTTAATAGTGAACAAATGGAACTTACTCGGGCATATGGTGATGCCAAACGCACTGCGTATGAAGAGTTTATAAAATTGGATTGTCTTGATACTGATGAGTTGAATGCACGAGCCGTAATAGCTGCACACTTTGGTGGGCCACTAGAGGGTCCATCGGTGGCAGTAGTAATTGAGGCATGGAAGATCATAACCCAACAATATGATATAGATACCTTTGTGGTGGATATTCCATCATCGGATATTGCAGCAAATATCCACGAAGAACCATATACTGCATACAATCTGGACAATGATACACATATTATGTGTGAGGGTTGTAGACACCAAGTGATGGCATACATCCAATGGGCCGATGCACGAAAAAAAGTTCATGATGGAACTCACACGTATGCTGACCTATTGTATATGATTCAGAACAATCCAAACAAAGATGGTGACAGCGATGATGACAGCGATGATGACATAGTTAGAGTAGTGTCTGTCACCGATGATGGGTCTATTGAGGAAATCAGTATTGAAGAATTTATGGAAGAATTATCCGGTTCTGAACAATCATTAACACCTACACATAAAGGGTCCACCAAGATTAACTGAATCCGTCCAATTATTCATTTGTGTCCATTATCCAAAATAGATACCCATTTCAAATCATATGAGGAACTCGATGACAATTATACGATCCAAAACTAAAGCATCGGGTGGAGTAACCGATCAAGAATTGGCAAAAATGAAAATCCATTCTCAAAAATGGATCGATAATGCTATGAAAACCGATCATATTGATAAAGATGCGATTACAGACGCCATTCATCAATTATATCGAGTTTCTGGATTGGAAGAACCAATCGTGGTTATTGTTCCTTCTCCATTGGTGATGAAATACGCATATGGAGCTGCTGCAGCTATATGGTATAATAAATCACATAATATTGATGATGCCACTCGTAGAGCCACTGATGCAGCCACCTATGATGCCACTGATGATGCCACTCGTAGAGCCATTTACAATGCCACTAATGTTGCAACTGATAGAGCCATTTACGATGCCACTGAGGTTGCCACTCGTAGAGCCACTCGTAGAGCCACTCTTGCAGCCATTTACGATGCCACTTATAGTGCCACTTATGCAGCCACTGATGATGCCACTGATGCAGCCACCTATGATGCCACTGATGATGCCACTGATGATGATGTCAGTGATGCCACTCTTAGAGCCACCCATGATGCATGTTATGCCATAGCTGGTCAATTCGGTATAGATTGTGCAAATAAAGGGTCTATATTATATCAAGGCGGTAATATGTGGTCATCCTATGATTGTTATATAACAGCTATGAGAGATATTATCGGTCTTGATCTTCCTGAATTTGAACCCTATAAATATTGGGAACAAGCCGCTATACATGGTGGATTCAGAGTCATGCATGAAAAATTCTGTATTGTAAGTGATTTTCC
>Ga0256829_1000599_pt1 | contig 35038 bp, 26 predicted proteins | sample 131447metaG_FD_185979 | JGI IMG/M metagenome (GOLD analysis project Ga0256829, IMG submission 185979) | Hydrothermal vent microbial communities from Lau Basin, Pacific Ocean - 131-447 | ecosystem: Environmental > Aquatic > Marine > Hydrothermal vents | place: Pacific Ocean: Lau Basin | collected... | reverse complement strand
AATATAACTTTATAGCCAAACTTGGTGCTTCTGGATTCAAAAAAAGATGAGTTTTTTCTGACTGGTGGTGTGTGAGGTGTGTTATGGAATTATTTGGGTTAATAGAAGAGGGTGTAATTTCTGAAAAAGATTTAGAGATATTCACTACTGTAGATAATGCATATGAAGCGTGGGATAGTATATTAAAGTGGTATAAGAAGAGAGATAAACATATTTTTTAAGAATAATTATAATATAATAGAAGATATAATTATATTAGGAGTTAAGAATGACTATAAAAAAATTAGCAATAAGCTTATTGGTTGGTGGATTATTTGTAATTAATGGTTGTGGTGGTGGAGGTGGCTCTTTAGCAGATAAGCCAACTGCTTCCGATATGCAAAAATTAGATGATAGTAATGCAGATAAGAGTGCAATGGGTTCATTAAAGAGTTTAAATTCTAGTTCTAGTTTAAATAATAATGGAGTTCCTGGAGCTAGTTTAAGAGTAAAAAATAGATTAACAAAATTAACTAGACTAAGTACAAATAAAGCACTTAGAGATGCATCAAATATTTGTGATAGCGGAAGTGCAAAAACTAAAAATAGTAGCGATACAGAAGGAACACTTACATATAATCAGTGTAGTATAGATGGAACTGTATATAATGGAACAATATCTGTAAAAGTTACTCTTGATAGTTACGGTCAAGCAAAAGATTTAACAGCTACATTTGATAATTTTACTTCTCATAATAGTACAGGAGATTATAATATTCAACATGCAGAGTTATATAGTAGCAGAGATACAAATAAAGCTTCTATATCTAAAATGTATGCTACCTTTACAGAAAATGGTGCTACAGAAAAGTACTTAAACTTTAATATCTCTACAAATGGAAATGGAAGTAATTCTATGTTGACATTTAAAGGATATGTTAAGCCTAAATGTTTAGATGGTTTTGTTTATATAGAATCATTACCTAGTATAACAAAAGATAACGGTAAATTTAAAATAGAATCAAATTCTAAGAGAGTTACTATTGAATATGATACTAATACAGTTAAAATTACGAAACCAAGTGGTGCAGTTGAAACTATGACTAGAGATGAATTTAATTCTAAATTAAATGCAGGTTGCTAATTAACTTCAGTTAATAACTAATTCTACTTTGAATTAGTTATTAAGCCTTTTATTGCTAAAATTCAATAAAAAGGCTTTTGTGTGAAACTTTTCTTTACCTTATTAATATCTACTCTATTTATAAATGCTAAATGTGATTTAAATGCTCTTAAATTGCTTAGCTCTTACTCTAAAATTTCTAAATGTGAAAATAATCGAATTTATTTGACTAATGGTAAAAGTTTTCTTTATGATGATGGTAAAAAAAAGAGCTTCAAACAGTTACTTAACTCTCCTGATATAGAGGATATGTTTAAGTTTAAATATCCGCATCATCAGGTTAGTGGTATGCCTTTAAATGATGACCCGGGGCGGATTCGTTTTGAGCCACTTTTTAAAGAGCTTTATGGGCATAGTGCCAGTGAAGTTAAGAGAAATTTGGTTCGTATTCCTTGGTTTGGTGGGGATATTTTAGTTACTAGAGCTAATGGTGTGGCTAGGGCTTTAAGTGCTGTTAGAGCTGAATTAAATGCTCTACCTGCTAAATATAAAAAGTATCTTCATCCAATTGGTGGTACTTTTAAGTGGCGTTATATTGCGGGGACAAATCGGCTTAGTGTACATTCGTTTGGGGCGGCTATAGATATAAATGTAAAGTACTCTGCTTACTGGCGTTGGAGCAAAGGTGGGTATCGTTATCGAAACCAAATTCCGTATGAGATAGTGCGAATATTTGAGAGACACGGCTTTATTTGGGGTGGTAAGTGGTATCACTATGATACTATGCATTTTGAGTATAGACCAGAAATATTAAAATAGTGGTATTTAAAGTAGACTAAAATATTGTATATAGTGTGTAATTTTAGGGTACCTATTATTAGAGGTGCCCTTCATTGCCATTAAGTTAAGAATTTTACATTCACAAAATGGAGTTAAGTTATTATATAAAGTTGAATATTTACCATCGCTGTCATTCCCGTGAAAACGGGAATCCACAGTTTGAGCTGTCTATAAGTTGCAATTTAGCTTTTTAGCAATTTAAACTGCGGATTCACACTTTCGTGGGAATGATGCAGTGGCTAGCTTTAAGCTTTCGGCTTTGAGCTTAAAGCCAATAAACGGATATGAAATCCTTAACTTAATGGCAATGGAGGTACCCTTCAGTTAATTAAAGAATAAAATCGAAAGGTTAAAAGTAAATGAAAAATGAGTATAAAATTGCACTTGCTCTCTTAATTGTTGGTGGGCTTGCTATTGGTGGCTTGTATTATAAAAAGAGTCATAAAGTTTTAAAAGTTGCTACTGCTAATAAGAGCTTGGATAAGAGTGATAAGAAGATAATTATTCCCGATACAGATGAAGATAGTGCAGCTAAAATACCTGCTGTAGAGGAGTATTTAGCAGATTTAAAAAAGCTTTATGCAAAGGGAAAATCCACTCTTCCGCTACAAAAATCTGAATTAGATGATAATGGGGTAATAGCTCAAAATGTTGCTTTAAAGAGTAAAGAGTTTTTAAGCGATACTAAAATGGATAATAAGTTACTTCATAACGATATTATGAGGGTAGTGCCTGCTATATCTTCTATGCTTAATGATAAGAGTAAAAAAGAGTGTCAAAGCTCTGTTTGTTATGTTGTGGAGAAGTATAATTATGCTTTAAACTCTACTACGAGAGCGATTGTAGATGTTAATAGAAAAAAAGTTATTTCGATACAAAGATATAGTAACTCACAACCAAATATAAGTGTTAGACTTACAAATATAGCTAAAGAGATTGCACTAAATAACCCAAAGGTTATTAAAGAGTTAGGACATACGCCAACACCGAGTGAGCTTAGTATGGCAAATGTTCGCTCGAATTTACAAGAGTCACCTTGTGAAGACAAAAACCATTTATGTGTTGCACCAACCTTTGCAGAGCAGAAAAAAGAGCAAGCATTATGGGCTATTGTGGATTTAACAGATTTAAAATTAGCAGCTGCAAAGTGGGCAGGACTTGGAAAAACCTATACTCCAGCTTGTATAGATGAGCGTACACTTGAAAACCGTTACATTATGAAAAACTTTTGCCAAAAAGATACAAATTTAAGCAAAGATGGCTGGAGCTTAAAATACCACTTAACAGGCTCAGATGGACTTGAGATTCGAGATATTAAATTCAAAGATAAAAGTGTTGCGAAGAGTTTAAAAGTTGTAGATTGGCATGTAGCATATCGTGGGAAGGGAGCAGATAAATTAGATACTTCAACACCTACAATAATAGCAGGTCGTAGAGTAGAATTTATAAAAGGTGCTAATAACGAATATACTTTTGGCTACAACGATGCTATGGGATGCCCAATGTTTTCTACTTCGGTAGTATTGGCATTTAATGGACCTCAAATTAAAGAGTTAAAAAACAAAGATGGCAAAGTAGAAGGGTTTTATATTTTACAAGATTTTAGAAATCCAAAATGGCCAATGGCGTGCAACTATCGCTACCAAAATAGATTTGAATTTTACAAAGATGGCTCATTTAGAGTTGTAGCAATTAATCTTGGTAGGGGTTGTGGTAATAAAGCAATATACCGTCCTGTTATGAGATTAGATATATCTCTTAATGATAATAAAGAGAAATTTTCTCTCTATAATGGTAAAAGTTGGGATGATTGGCAAATAGAGCAAGGCTACCACTCTACAGGGAAAGAGAATATGCTTGATGGCAAATATTTATATAGAGTAACAAGCCCAGAAGATGCTAGCGATGGTTACTATATAGAACCAAATCGTGGGCAATATCATGACAATAGTCGTGGCGATAACGAAGATGTATATGTAACAAAGTATAAAGAAGATGAGGGTAATGAAGATTTACTAACTCTTGGTAGTTGCTGTAAATTAGATTATGATGGTCCGGAAGAATATACTAAAGATAAAGAGTTAATAGAGAATACAAATACTGTAATTTGGTATGTGCCAACCATTCAAAATGATGACAAAGCAGGTGAAGAGTATTGCTGGGCAGATAGCACTATAGATGAAAATGGTAACCCAAGTGCAAAGGTGTGGCCTTGTATTGTTGGACCTAAGTTTGTGCCTATTGGTAATTAGGGGTTAGTGGATAGAGTGGTTATTAGTGAATAGTTGATAGTTTGTAGTTTAAGGATTTTTATGAAAAAAGTATTGCCAATTTTAATAGTATTGTTGTTTTTGGGAGGAGCGGGTTATTATGTGTTAAACGATAGCCCAAAGGTTGAGAAAAAAGAGTTTGCACAAACTTTTAAATTAAATGAGTTTAATAAGGCTAGAACTTGTGCTAGAATACCTACTTTTCTTTATAAATTGGGGATAAAGCGACCAGTAATAGATTTAAGTCAAATGCAGTATAAAGGTATTGCATTCTATTATGGGTATAGATTTAATAAAGTTTTGCATAAAATTGAGTGGGAAAGATATGATGCTCTTGGTACTTATACTATAGATAATTTGGGTAATATATATTTAACACCAAACCCTTTTATTAGTATTAAACCTACTACATTTAATTTACAAAAAGCTATTTATAAAATTGATAGTAACAGTGGAAAGCTTGAGCGTTGGTTTGTTGCTGATGATATTAAGCCAAATCCAACTAATCCATATGGCTTTATATCTATAGTTTATGATTGCAGTAGTCAAAAATTAATAGCAAGTAGTATTGATGGGAGCAATTATAAAGCTCAAAAAGGGAGAATATATCTAGTTGATCCAAAAACAAAAGATGTAGAAAAATTAGTAGATGGTTTTGATGCCTTAACTCTTAATATATTACAAACAAAAAATAGTAAATACCTACTAGCTGGAAGTGCTAGAGATAATGGAGTGTATGCTTTTGCTTTTAAAGATGGAAAGTTAAGCTCTAATCCAACAAAACTTTTTGAACTTCCAAATCCAGCACTTAGAGTTAGAAAGATAAAAGTTATAGGTAAAAATAGATTAAAACTAGAAGCTATTAAATTTAACTATTCTCTAGTTGCAGAGACAGCTAAAAAGCAGAGATTTATCTATATAGCTACATATAATCCTTCAAATTCTACTTGGCAAATTATTGCCAAGTAGTAAGCACCCAATTTTACATAAAAAAACCACAAAATATTGTACTAATCCCGAAAAATCGCATATTTTTATAATACATTAAGAAAAGCTTAGTTAAACTTAAATTTTACTATACCCATAATATGGGATTAAAAAAAATGATAAAAAGGTTCAATAATGTTGAAAAATTACTTAAAGTTAGTTGTATTAATTCTATTTACTACTATATATGGCTATAGTGCGATAACTGGTAGTGCATATAGAGATTATAATGCAGATGGTATTAAACAAGGAGGTGAACATGGCGTTGCTAATATTATAGTAAAAGCGTATGTTGATGACCCAAGTGGAAAAGATAGCTTTTTAGCTCAAACTACTACAGACACAAATGGTAATTATAGTTTAAATATTCCAGCTAATAAATTTCCTGTAAGGTTGGAATTTCAATTACCTAATAATGCTTGTAATGTAAAAAAAGGTGTAGAGTATCCATCTGCTGGTGGAGCTGCATATGGAACAAGTGTTCAGTTTGCTAAGGCTGATGGAGAGACTCATAATTTTGCAATAAGTTATCCATATGATTTCTCTACACAAGAGAATCCATATACTTTTGTTCCTATACAGATAAATGGTAATCCAACCGGAACTGGTACAACTGCTTCTTCTCCAGCATTAGCTAAATTTAAATTTAAAAATGAAGGACATGCACCAAACAGTGGTCGTGGTTTAAGTGATGGACAAGCTTGGATAGAATTAGCTAAGCAGAATCAAATAGGAACAACTTATGGAGAAGCTTATTCAAGACAAGCAAGAAAAGTATTTGTTTCTGCAATAATGAAAAGACATACTGGTTTTGGACCACTAGGAACAGGTGGTATTTATATAATAGATCCCGATAAGAATTCTTCTCAACAATCTAATGTAAACTTTTTAAATTTAGATAGTGTTGGTATTGAAACAAGTAAGCAAAATGGAACTTATACTAATGCCCTAAATGGAAATGATAAAGTGAATTTTTCTCCAGTTGTTGGTAGTAATGTAGATAGAGGATTACCAAAGGATTTAAATCAACCTAGTAATGACTCTGCAGCTTATGGGCAAGCAGGTAGAGTCTCTTTAGGAGATACTGATATTAGTGAAGATGGACAATATCTTTATGTAGCAAACCTTTATAAAAAGAACATTGTTCAAATAGATTTAACTGACCCAAAGAATCCGGTAGCTCCAACTGCTACTAATGCAGCTCAAAAAATTAAAGAGATTACACCACCAAATCCTTGTACTGAGAATGGAAATAATTATGGTGAAATGGTTCCATTTGCTTTAAAAGTTACTAAAGGGTTGCTTTATGTTGGAATTACTTGTACAGGAGCAGATCAAAATGGTAATTCAGTAGTATCAGATAATTCAGGAATGAAAGGGTTTATATATCATTTAGATTTAAGTAATGGAACATCTTGGACTAAAGATGTTGATTGGTCTTTTGGCTATAGAAATAATGATGGAAGTGGTAAGCCTTGGAATTTATGGACAAATACTTGGAATGGTGATTATGAACACCCTATACCATTAGTTTCTGATATTGAGTTTGATAACTCTGGTAATTTACTTGTTGGAGTAATGGATGTGCAAGGTAATAAAAAAGGTTATAATAACTATGCTTTAACTGGAACTAAAACTTATAATGCTGCAACAGCAGGTGATTTACTAAGATTTGTTAAAAATTCTAGTACTTGTAGTTATAGTGTTAATTTAGCTAAAGAGTTTTATGATGATGCAAATGCCCATACTGAAAGTACTGGTGGAGCACTTGCCGGACACCACACAAGCAATAAAGACTCTGTATTATCATTATTTCTAGATCCTTATAAACCAAATGGTGGTTCTAGTAAAACTTGGTATTCAAATGGTACTATGCTGTATGACAACACTACAGGTAAAACTATTGATGTTAATGGTGATGGAAAGTATGGTTATGAAATAGTATATACTAATTTAAATTATATGGGTAAAGCAAATGCTCTTGGTGATATAGAGACTATGGAGTTTACTCCTCCAATTGAAATTGGTAACTTAGTTTGGGAAGATAAAGATAAAGATGGGGTGCAAGATGCAGGTGAACCAGGTATTAAAGGGGCTAAACTGTTCTTAAGTCAAGGAACTGATTGTAGTAATAAAATTGCAGAGACAACTACAGATGCTAATGGTAACTATATGTTTAACTATGCAAATGTTAACCCTAATAGTAATACGCCAGGACTTCAAGCAGATACTGATTATACGGTTTGTATAGATAAATCTCAATTTGATAATGGCAAAGGCTTAGAGGGGACTGCTTTAGAGGGTATGTATGTAACAAGCAATGATGAGACGGGAACTTCTGATAATCCAGATAAAACAGATTCTGATGCTCAAATTGATGGAGAAGGTTATGTTTATATTAAAATTCATACAAAGGGACCAGGGCAAAATGACCATTCTTTAGATTTTGGTTTTATTAAAACAGTATGTATTGGTGACAGAATTTGGAGAGATGATAATAATAATGGTATTCAAGATGCAAACGAAGTAAATGTTGCAGATTCTGTAAAAGTAGAATTAAGTGATGAAAATGGTACTAAAGTAAAAGATTATCAAGGTAATGATGTTAACTTTAAGACAACAACAGATGGAAAATATGAGTTCTGTGATTTGAATCCAGGAAAGTATAAAGTTAAGTTTACATTCCCAAATAATTACGAAGTAAGCCCTAAAAAAGCTGATAACAACGATACAATAAATAGTGATGTAAACCCAAGTACAAATGAGACAGATGTAATTGATGTACAAAAGTATAATCATAATGTTGATTTAGGTCTTTTTGAACCAGCGTGTATTGGTGATAAAGTATGGCACGATATCAATGGTGATGGTGTACAAAACAGTGGTGAACCAGGAAAAAATAAAGTAAAAGTAGAGTTGTTTAATGCAAATGGATTAGTTGATACGACAGAAACTAATACAACAGGTGGATATGAGTTCTGTGGACTTATTCCAGGAGATTACTATGTAAAAGTAACACCACCAACAGGATATATTATATCTCCTAAAGATGCGGGTGGAGATGATACAAAAGATAATGATATGAATCGTACAACTGGTAAAACAGATATGACTACATTAGAACCTGGAGAGAAGGATCACTCTTGGGATGCAGGTATTTATAAACCAGCATGTATCGGAGACTACACTTGGCTAGATGAAAATGTAGATGGAATCCAAAATGATACTGAAAAGGCACTAAATGGTGTAACTGTTACACTGTTAGATGAGAGTGGGAACGAGGTAACTGCTGGTGCAGACGGCAGTGCATATACAAATACACAAGTAACAGGACAAGTGCAAGGTGAAGGTAAAGGAAAATATCACTTCTGTAACCTAAAACCAGGAACATATAAAGTTAAATTTACTATGCCACACGATGCAAATGGTGCACCATATCTATCTACTACTAATGAGGGTGGAGATGATAGTAAAGATAGTGATATTGAAAAGTTTAAAGATGCAAAAGATGGCTTAATATCAACTCCAGTATCAGTAAAGAGTGAAGATGATAATAGAAGTGTAGATGCAGGATTTATACAAGAGATATGCTTAGGTGATAAAGTATGGGAAGATATGAACGCAAACGGAATCCAAGATAATGGCGAACCAGCATTAGCAAATATTCCAGTAGAATTAATGATGAAAGATAATAGTGGAGCATGGGTACCTGCAAAAAATGTAAAAGGTGTTGATGCAAGCAATACAGAAACAAATAGTACAGGTAAATATAGTTTCTGTCACTTAAAACCAGCAATTGATTATAAAATTATCTTTACTAAACCAACAGGTTACTATGTAACAGATAAAGATAAAGGTGATGATACTAAAGATAGTGATATTGATACAAATAGTGAAATTACAGTAGTTAAACCAGTAAAAGATGACTACAGCCTAGATGCAGGATTCTTCCGCCCGGCATGTATTGGTGACAAAGTATGGGTAGATAAAAATGCAAATGGAATTCAAGATACAAATGAGCTTGGTTTAGATAATGTAAAAGTAGAGTTACTTCAAAATGGAAGTACAGCTATTAGAGATGTAGATGGTAATGATATTACAGCTCTTATAACTAAAAATGGTGGTAAATATCACTTTGGCAAAGTTGGTAATGAGTGTAAATTAAAACCAGGAAAATATAGCTTAAGATTTACAACACCAGATGGCTATTACTACACTAGAAAAGATACAACTAATGATAGTAATGACTCTGATGTACAGGAGCAATTTGCATATCAAACAGGAACAACAGTAAAGACTGAACTAACAAGTGGCGAAGATGACACAACTTGGGATGCCGGTGTGTTTAAACCAGCATGTATCGGTGATTTCATTTGGGATGATAAAAATGCAAATGGTGTTCAAGACAGTAATGAAACAGCTTTAAAAGATGATAATGGCACTATTATTCCAGTAAAAGTAACATTAGTTCCAAAAACTGATGCATTTGGAAATATAAATAATGAATATGTAAATGGTAATGCAATTACATTTAAAGATACAAATGCAACAGGTGGATATAAATTCTGTAACTTGGTTCCCGGAGATTATCAAGTGTCAGTAAAAGTGCCAGATAGTTATGTAGTAACAAGAGAGAATGTAGGTGATGATAATAATGACAGCGATTTAGGTAAATTCTTAGATAGCGGTGATGTTACTATGCCAAAAGAGACTCTAAGCAGTGGTGAAGATAATACTACATTTGATGGAGGAGTATTTAAACCAAGCTGTATAGGAAGCACAATCTGGTTCGATAAAAATGCAAATGGTATTAAAGATGCAAACGAAGATGGTATAGCAGATGTAAATGTAACACTAATACCAGTAGTAGATGAATTCGGTAACGAAAATAATCAAACAGCATATAAACAACCATACAAGATGATAACAACTTTAGACGATGGTAAATATGAGTTTTGTAATCTAATACCAGGTAAATATAAAGTTAGATTTAAAGCACCTTTAAAAGATGGAGCACCGCTGTTAACAACTAAAAAGAATGCAGGAGACGATACAAAAGATAGTGATACACCAGAATATCAACAAGGTGTAGTAGAGTCAGATGTAGTTACTCTAGGAAGTAGAGAAAATAACCCAACAGTATTCGCAGGATTTATCCAAAAGATATGCTTAGGCGATAAAGTATGGTTCGATGAAAACTTAAATGGAGTACAAGATAATAAAGAGTTAGGTGTTACAGATTTAAAAGTACACTTAACTTATGCAGATGGAAGTACTGTAAAAGATGTATATGGAAAAGAAGTAAAAGTAACAAAAACAGATAATAATGGTAAATATAAATTCTGTGATTTGTATCCGGCAAGAGATTATAAAATTAAAGTTGATATGCCAGATGGATATTTGGCTACACCAAGCAATAAAGGAAGTGATACAAAAGATTCTGATGCAAATGATGCAGGATTTATTTTAATTAAAAATCCAGTTGTAGATAATTATACGGAAGATATGGGAATTTACTGTAGTTGTGATGACTATAAAGTTCATCCAGAAAAGTATAAAAAGTTAAGTGCACCAACACTTAACATAGTTGGTTTACTAGTAATGTTAACTGCTGTCTTTGTTCTTGTTAGAAGAGAAGACTAAATACCTTTTTGTATTATCAAGAGAATAAAATAGTTTTCTCTTGATATAATAGACTTCTTGCAAAACTCTATAAATGTATCTATTGCTTATTATGCATAATATTTTACTAACTGAAGTTACGCACTATATGCAATATTTAATAGCACAAGAGGGCACTTGACTTTAAATACAATTTAGAGCAAGTTAGCTTTGGCTAGCTTTTATTAAAACTATTCACATTAAGCACCCTCTTGTGCTATTAAATGTTGTATATAGTGCATAACATCAGTTACTAATTAGGATTTCGACTTAGCTTTGGCTAGGACTTCAATCCTAATTAGCAAAATCTAATACATACTAAACACTATCTACAAAATGTAGAATTTTGCAAGAAGTCTAATAGACCTTTTTCATAAAATTTGAATATTGCGGAACTTCAGTTAATCGTAATTTTTATTAAGATTAAAATCTCATTTCTAAGAAATGCTAAGTGTACTAGCAATCTCTTGCGAGAATGTGGTATGTCTATTAGCTTTGTGCTTTAAGTTTATTGCATTTTATGGACTTTGGAACTGTTTTTCACCTTTTTTCTTCTGAGGCTGTGAAATAAGTCAAAAAATCTAGGAAGTGAAACTTTTGTCTCACTAATAAAATACCATAAAACAGTATTAAACAGATGGTACTAAAGTCCCATTTTCAATAATTTCTGATTTATTTCACAGCCTCTTTTTAGCATATATCAAACACTCACACCAACACTTTTAAGCCTTAACGGTAAAGCTTTTTAAACTCTTCACAATCCTTAATAAGCTCATCTTTGCTACCTTGGCACTCTATTTTTCCATCTTTAAATACTAATATTTTATCTGCATTATTAATTGTTGATAAGCGGTGAGCAACAATGAATATAAATTTATCTTCTAACTCTTCTATTGTCTTCATAATTGCAGCTTCGCTTTGGTTATCTAGTGCACTTGTTGCTTCATCTAGTAGTAGAATATCGGGGTCTAAATATAGAGCTCTTGCTATTGCAATTCTCTGCTTCTGTCCACCACTTAAGTTGCTACCATTTTCTTGAAGTACGGTATCAATACCCTCATTTAAGTTTGCCACAAACTTATACAAATTAGCTTTTTTTAGAGACTCTATAACTTTTTCTCTATCTATCTTTTTACCGTATGCTATATTGGCTGCTATTGTATCGCTAAATATATGGATATTTTGCGGAATGTAGGCTATTTTTTTGCGAAGATTCTCTAAATTATACTCTTTTATATCTAGCCCATTTATTAAAAGCTCTCCATCACAAGTATCGTAAAAGCGTTCTAACAAGCTTATAAAAGAGCTTTTACCTCCACCGCTATCTCCAACTAATCCAACTATACTAGGTTGCTTTAGGGTAAAGTTTATAGACTCTAGTGCTAATTTATTGCCATACTTAAGAGTTGCATTTTTAAACTCTATAGATTCAACTTTTTCTAACTTTTTGCTTCCGCTATTTATAGTGGGCTTTATATATAAAATACTCTTTAATCTCTCATTTGCAGCAATCGCATCTTGAAAGCGAGAGTATGTAAAAGATATCTTCTTAATTGGGTCTGTTAGCATAAATAGTGCTGTCATAAAAGAGAAAAAAGCTCCCACACTCATACTGCCAGCAATTACCTCTTTGCCTCCTACTATAATAACAATAGCAGCTATTGTGGCATTTAGAGTCTCCATAATGGGTCTTAAAATACCTTCGGCTTTTAGTATTTTTAGGTTAGTTTTTAAGTAATTTGAGTTTAGCTCTTTAAAACTATCTATCTCGTAATCTTTTGAATTATACGCTTTAATTGTCTCTATATTTCTAAAAATTTCACTTAAACTTTGGTTTAACTCGGCAGTTTTACTCTGTGTCTCTTTAGAGTACTTTTTGATTTTTTTAGAGATTTTAGTAACAGGGTAGATAACAACAGGCAAGAGTATAAAGATAAAAAATGCCAATTTATAGTTTTGATAAAATACAACGCCCATTAAAAAAATAGACATTACACTATCGCGAATAAGCATTGCCAAATCGTTGCTAACTGCATTTTGAATTCGGTTTATATCGTTTATAATTCTACTTACAAGCTCTCCAGAGTGTGTCTTTTTAAAATATTCCATATCTAGCATAACGATATGGTTTAAAAAATTATTACGAATTTTACGAACTATATCTTCGCCAATGTAGCTTACATAATACTTTTGCAAAAACGCCCCAAGCCCCTTTAAAAAGTATACTATAATAATAGCTATTGGCAAAATATAGAGCATATGTTCATTTTTCTCTATGAATATTTTATCAAGTACCGGTTTAATTAAATAAGCAGTAGCCGCCGTTGCAAACGCCACAAAAATAATACCAATAAGTGCTAGAATTAACTCTTTTTTGTACTCTCTGTAGTAACTTGCATACTCTTTAATAAATTTAAACAAATTTACCCTTTATATCTATTTTATCAACTATTGCATATTTTTGTAAAACTTTTAACTCTTCACTATCAAAGAGAATATTACTGTAAAATTCTTCTTCAAGTAAACCTTTGTTTAAAAGCTCTACCCAGCGTCTGTAGTGAGGTCCCATTTTAGCCCCTTTTGTTAGCAATATTTTTCGATTCTCTATATTTGCTTTAAACTGCTCAAAACTTCTAATTGGGTAGTGATAAACACTTATCTCTTCAAATCTTTTTATTTTATCATATTGCTTAAAATAATCCCTGAAATTTTGCAGATGAAGAGCCTTGTGGTTACCCCCTCGTATCCATAAAAGTCCCTTTGGTTTTACAATTACTTTCGGAGAAATTTTTGTTAAAGGTAGTGAAATATCGCTTCTGTTAAGTTGTGCTTTTTTACTGTAATAGACGGGATTAGCTACCATATATTCACTATCTAAAAAGTTATCTAAGCCTCTGTAAAGAAGCATATTATAGCGGTTTATACTCAATACTGAGCCCCTACTTGGAAGAGCCTCTTTTAGTGTATTACTATTTGGAATCCAAAACTCATCTGCATCATTAGGAATTAGCCATCTTGGGTTATACCTCTTTTTTGCTATATGGGTAAGCTTTGTCATCCATTTTGCTTGATTATATGTACCTTTTTCATCTATTATTGTTATTTCAAACTCTTTAGAGAGCTCATCTAATATCTCTCTTGTTCCATCATTAGAGTTGTTATCCATAACTACAAAACTATCTACTCCTAAAGAGGCGTGAGTGCGGATATTATGCTCTATTATGTCTGCTTCATTTTTTACTAAAATTGTCATTGTAAGCATTGTTTTATCCTCTTATTTAGTGCTAAATAGTGCTCTTTGTTTGGTTCTTTCCATGAATTTGGCAAAAGATAAGATTGTAAATATTTTAAAAAATTCTCTACAACTTTAAAATCTATCTCTTGTTTATCTTGTAGTTTCTGCTCTAAAGTGTTTTTATTAGCTTTTATCGTTATACCATCTATTGCATAAAATGCTTTGCCTAAAACATACACCTTTTTGGAAAATAGCAAACTCTCGATGCCCACGCTAGAGTTTATAGTAACCACTGCTTTGGCATTTTGTATTAACTCTTGTGTATCTACACTATTTGCAAATGTTAAATATGGGCTCTCGTTTGCAATATTGTGTAATTTTGAGTAGTCGCTTACCCTGTCTGATGGGTGTTCTTTAAATACAAAATTTATTTTAAGATTATTGGCAATCTTGGCTATTAAATAAAACAGCTCCTCCATTCCGCTAAAGTTACTAAAATTAATAATTTGAGAATCATACGCAACTTGAAATGGCACAAAAATATAACTTTCAGGAAGCTCTACATCGTATAACTTCTGTTTACCGACAAATGCCCTTTTGTTTAACTCTTTTGGCAGTTTTGTATCTATTGTTAAATTTTTATAAAATTCATAATCTCTAGGTATCGAGCTATCTGCATTTACACCTTTACAATCGGCTTGAGTAGTGTTTGGTAAAAAGCCATTTTCGAAATATAGTATCTTTTTATTAAACTCTTTTGCAATACTGACTGCAATATTTTGTGGATACTTAACTCCATTCCAAAGGGCAACTATTTTAGGGTTAAACTTATTAATGTAATTTTTATAGTTGCACTCAAAATAGGGCGTTATTAATTTTATGTATTGCTTATATAGTAGGGCTTTAAAACTACTATATTTTCTCTCTACCTCATCTAATTTTTTATCTATATTGCACTTTTTAAAACTATAACAAAAATATTTTGGCATTACAACTTTGCAATTAAACTCTAAATTTTTAGATAGTTTAGTAAAGTACTCAAACTGATGCCTATTTTGAGCTATAAAGAGTATATCAATCATATATTCCCTTTATATTTTTAAAGCGTTTATGAAACCAGTAATACTCACTTGGGTGCTTTTTTATCATATTTTCTATAGTTATCGCTTGCCATTGTGTAAAGTTCTCTATTGTTTCATCTTCAAAACTTTTTGGCTCTAAGAATTCTAAAATATATTTATCGTTTTCTAGGTAGCTAAACATTGGTACTACAATCGCACCAAATTTATCTGCCAAAGTCGATACAGCTCGATTAAATTTAACTTTTTTATTAAAAAATTCTACATCTATTGCCTTTGGTGCATTAGAGTGCTGGTCTATTAAAATACCTAAAGCTTTATTCTCTTTAAAAGCTTTTATAATCTCCTTTACGGAGCCTTGCTTGTCTATAGGTGTAATGTTAAACGAAGCTCGACTCTTTTTAAAAAACTCTCCAATTTTTGGGTTGTCAAACTCTCGCATTAATACTACCATTGGTTTATATTTGGCTCCAATAATCTTTGGAGCAATCTCCCAATTCCCAAAATGTGCAGTCATAAATATTATTGGTTTATTAGAATTTAAAGCTAACTCTAAATTCTCTTTGCCTTTAATTGTGACTTTTTGCTCTAACTCTTGAGCTTTAATATCCATACTTTTTACAATATCTGCAAAATAGTAAAGATAATTTTTATAACAGTTTTTGGCTATTTTTATACGCTCGTTTGTACTAATATTTGAGAATGCAATTTCTAAATTTTTTAAAACTACTTTTTTTCTAAAAATATCTATATTCCATAAAAAATTGCCAAGAATATTACTCATATTTCTTAAATTTTTTTGTGGTGTAATTTTTATAATAAAACTTGCTAATAAAAATAGCAAATAGGTAGCACTATTCATAGCCTTCCTTAGCTTGCAGAGTAAACAGAGTTATAACAAATAGAAACAGTATATAACTTGTAGTTCTGTATATAAAAAGGTCAGATATAAATGCAAATGCAAAAACAGTAATCAGTGCATATTGAAGTGCCCTGTTTGGGGTTTTTATTTTTAATGCACTATATAGCAAATATAAAAATAGAATGAGTGCAAAAATAGAACCATCTACCCAAAATTGGAAGTATTGGTTATGCAAATGAAACTTTTCTCTTATACCTTTGTCTATTTGCGGGTATTTTTTGCTAAAGTTAAAAAAGACTTTTTTTGCATCTCCCGCACCTGCACCCAAAATAAAATGTTTCGAATCTTGTGTTAAATATCTCCAAGAGACTATATCTAAACCTACTCTAGAACCCCATGAAGTAGTGTAATTTCTGTTTTTATAAACTGAGTTCATACTATTTATAGCTAAATCTATTCTACTTTTAAAAATTGGGCTGAATTTATAGGCACCAAATAGAATTGCAAAAACTACCACAATCATCAGTATCATATATTTGATTTTTTTTCTGAAATAGATAACACTATAGACAATAGCAGCTAAAATAAATGCTAGCTGTCCTGCTCTACCACCATTTATAAATAGGTTTACTGTAGAACTTGTTAAAAAGAGCAAAATCCAAGCTTTTATAAAAATATTTTTTTCTATAAATAGTTGTGTTAATAGTAAAAATATTGTAACAACTAAAAATACAGAGTAAAATGTATGATGCATAGGTGCAGGGTTATTGTATGTGAGTTCATGATAAAGTATCTTTTTCGCTTTCCAATACTCTATATCTATTATATGAAAATAGGTAGAATATGAGATTAGCTCATTAATAAACATAGATACTAAAAATGCAGTTATAATTTTAGAGATGTACTCTTTTGTTACAGATGTTATAAAAATTGGATAAATTAAACTTAGCCAAACAAATCTTTTTAATATAAAACTATATTCATTATGGCTTTTATTTAATGCAAATCCATTATAAATGCTGTGTGAGAACAGTGTTGATATTAGTAGTAATAAGACTATTCCTATTATGGATATTAAGATTTTATCTTTTTTTAATTGATTAAATTTTTTGCTCCAATCTCCTTGGGTTATCCACAAGATAAACATAATTCCTAATACAATATTTGCACCAGCAATAGATAGTGGAAAAACAAAAGCAAAAACAACAGCTAAGATATTTAAAGCTTTATTCATTGCTATAATCCTTTTTAAATAGTGAGTTGTAAGAGTTTAAAAGCTCTTTTGAAAATTTATTATAATAAATATTATCAATTTTTGGATATTTTAATAAAGCTTCCTGACTTAGGCTAATTAACTGTTTACTATCTTTGGCAATAAAATAGTTTAAATCACCAGTCAAAACTTCTCTTACTCCTTTTGAGTCAGTTGATACTACTGGAGTATTTAAAAATAGACTTTCGACGGCTACTCCATGCAAAGATTCATTTTTAGAGCTTAAAAGGGTTAATTTTGCATTTTTTAAATATGGATATGGATTTTTTAAAAAACCCAAAAAGTGCACTCTGCTCTCTAAATTATATTTTTTAACCAATTTCTCTATTTTTGCTTTTAGCTTTCCATCGCCTATTAATACCAAATCGTATTTGCTATCTATCTCTTTATAAGTTTCTATTAAAAGTTTATGATTTTTTTCAGAAGAGAAAGCTCCTACATTTACAATGTAGTTATCAAGATTTACTTTATATTCATTTGATTTTTTTTCTATTTCATCAAAATCAAAATAGTCATAAATAACATCTACTCTTTTAGGTTTTACCTTTATTTTATTTAATAAATCATCCTTAACAGCATTACTAATGGCAATGATATTTTTATTTTTATACTCTTTTTGTAATTGCCATATTTTTTTAAATCTTAATTGCTTAAATAGTCTCTCTCCCCAAAGCATATGTACACTATAAAAGATTTTGTTTTGTGAAATATTACTCAATTTTTGGCAATATTCGACATTGTTAGAGATGATATAATCAATTTTCTTTTTTTCTATTAAGTTATCTAGATTCGTAGTAATATTCTCTGAAATAATAAAAAAATTATTTAAAAAAGAGGTATCGAACTCTACAATATTTTGGCGAATAACAAAATAAACATTATATCCGCCACTTTGTAGGAGTTTAGCCAAGTTTAAATAGACTTTACTAACACCTCTACCTTGCAAATTTTTAATAAAGAGCAATATATTCAAAAATATCCTTCTTAATAACTTATGTTACGCACTATATACAATATTTAATAGGATAAGAGGGTACTTAATGTGAATAGTTTTTAATAAAAGCTAGCCAAAGCTAACTTGCCCTAAATTGTATTTACAGTAAGTGCCCTCTTGTGCTACCCACAGGGCAAAATAAAAAAAGCAACACAAATATTACCCTTAAGTTAGAAATTTCATAATTGTAACAAAATAGCTATAATAATAAGGATATACTAATTACTTCTTATCCGCTGGAATTCGCTTTATTCCTTTTTCGTCATCTTTTTTTGCGTATTTTTTTATATCATTTGGATCTATGTCTATTAATTTGGCTACTTCTGGGTCTAGTGTAGCAGAGTTATTATTGTTTATAGAATTTTTTTGTGAATGAATAGACTCATCATAAGTTTGGATATTTCCGATAATAGAGCCACCCTGTTCTGTTCTGATACCTTTTGTTATAATATCGCCTTTTACTGAGCCTCCGCTTGTAACCTCTAATAATTCAGAAGCTATTACTCTACCCTCTACGCTACCTATAATTTTAATTTGTTTACTTTTGCACTCTTGGGTATCTACAATTCCACTAGAAGATATTTCTATGCTATCAATAGATTTTATAATTCCATTTACAAAACCACCTAAATGCGTTTTATTGGCATTGATAGCCCCATTTAATCGACCACTTTTGGTTACTTCAACCATAGTTGCATGAATTTCACCCTCGAAATCACCAGAAATTTTTACACTTTTAGAATGTACTGTTCCGCTGAATCTAGCACCTTTTTCTATAAAAAGAGTATCATCTAATTTTACATTACCTTCGAATTGCCCACCAACAATTAAAGAGCCTTTACCCTCTATTTCTGCATTTACTTTAAAATGTTCTTTTATGGTAGAAACATTATGTGTTGGTGTTCTAACCATATCTATAATAGCTGGAGCTACAGTTGTTTTCTCTTTCACAGGCTTACTTACTTGTTCCTCGTTGCTGATAGTATTTTTTTTACTACTCTTACTACTAAAAAAACCCATTTTCTCTCTCCTTTAGTTCTGTCTAGTATGACTACAACTATTATATAACTTTTTTATTATATAACTTTTAAGTTAGCTGATTCTTCGCACTTCTTTGTTAAATTGTTCTTTTCTTATAGGAGAATCTAGTTTTTTATTAATAATATTACTTGCAAAATTATCTATTTTGCCCAATATTTTACTGCCTGCATCACTTTTGAGCTCTTTTGTTTTTATAACACCTTTTATAACAGAAGTCTCTTTAGCCTCTAAAAGTTTAGTAGCTGTAATATTCCCTTTTAATGTACCATCTACACTAATAGTTTCTGCTTTACATTCAAAGCATTCTATATTTGCACCTTCACCGATTTCTAATGTTTCTTTGCATATAATATCACCATCAGTCTTCCCATTTAAAATGGCAATATCTGCTATTATATATCCTTCGCAATTGGCACTATTTGTCTGTTCAACTATTTTGGCTTCTATAGGTCCTTCTAATCTGCCATCGACTCTTACCTCTTTTGCTTTTATTTTACCAATAACTGAACCTCCATATACAATTACTACTATATCTTCGCATAAAATATCACCAATTACATGCCCATCTATTGTAATTGGTTCACAAGATTTTATACCACCATTTATTGTCATACATTTAGATATTACTGCCCCATTAGTAGGTGTTTTAATTAAAATATCCTCTTGCATCTCTTGAGTATTATCTTTAAAAATCGCCATAAAAAACCTCCTTATTCTGGTATGGGTATATTTTCTCATAAACTTAGCATTTTCTCGTTAATTATGACATTTTGTAATATTTTGGTATAATGTAGCAAAAAGATAAAATATGTCACACTTTAACAAGCTACCCGAAAATAAAAAACAAGAACTGCATGAAAACTTAAGCAATTTAGCCCAAAAATTTGGAGGGCAAAACTTTTTTCTAAACTTTTTAGAAGATATTCGTGCTACTAAACCACATCCTTTAATTAGTCCATATTGCGATTTTAAAAGTGAATTTGCCGATATATATTGGGAGAAGGTAATCTTTAAAGATAAGCTAGAGTTACTACAAAAGCTAAGACTCAGTGAGAGTGAGCGAGATAATCTGTTGCCAGATACGAGCGAAAAAGGTTATAAAAAAGCATTAAACTTAGTAAAAACACTTCGCCCAATAGTGTTCGAAATCGAAATAGAGGGTAGAGAAGATATAGAAAAAATAGAGCCATTTATTGTAATAAGTGATAATAAAACCAAACTAAACCCAATATTTGATGCAATATTCTTTTTATCTTTAGATAATGTAAAAAGAATCCTTAACTACAAAGCAAGAGAGAATAGCTAAAATCTTATTGGCTATCTCGATTCTTCCATATATCCATAATTTTTTCAACAGAAATATTATCTACCTCTTTTTTAAACTCTTGTAACTCTTTTTTAAATATCTCTTGATACACAGTAGGATATTTAGCATAACCATTAGTACTGTATTTATCTAGCATATGTTTATAAACATCTTGAGCATCGGCATTGTTGTAGAGCATACTTCGTATTACAATTTTAGCTACATCGGGGCGTTCTCTATCGGCAGAGCTAATAATTGCAGAGAGTTTAGAGAAAAACTCACCTTTAAAACTTCCTCTATGCTCCAGTACAGCGTGAGCTACAAGGTCTAGCTCTTCATTGCTTAACTCTTTTAAAAATTCATCACTTTGATTTTTTACATAATCGTATGCTAAGATATTGTGCCTTTTTCTATCGGTTGCATTAAAAATATCGTGAATATAGCTAGCTAAAATTACTAATTTCTCATTACAATTTTTATTAATTTCTAATGCCAATTCACAAACATCATCCGCGTGGTTTATTAAGTGTGCTTTGTCGCCATTGTCATAATATGGCTTGTAAAACTCTCGTACTTTTGCTTTAAAATTATTCATATAGTAATTATATCTAAAAGTAGATATTTATGCCAGTATGTTTAGTACTTTAAAGTTCCCGCCTGTTAATACTTCGGGGTTTTCTATACCGTATAATTTATATAGTGTAGAAGCTATACTTATTGGTTCGAACCAGTAAGTTCCTGCTTTTGGTTTTAGCCATAAACGGTTTAATTTACCTGTAACATCAACAACAGTTTCGCCAACTATACCTTTGTGGTTAAAGTAATCTTTTCCTCCAAGTACATAAAGGTTTTGTAAATTACCATGGTCCCAGCCGTTTGCAGAGTTTAAATTTACATTTCTACCAAATTCTGCAAATACCATTATATTTATTTTACCATCTTTTCCAACTGCTTTTAAGTGTGCCATAGCAGAGTGCAGGGTCGCAAACAAGTTTTCCATTCTACTTACATAGTCTCTTGCATTGCTATGGTCATCCCAGCCACCTAAACCGCCGGTTCCAAGTGTTACAATTTTGGTATCTAAATTTTTATGTAACAATTTTATTGCGGCTTCTACTTTTTTAGAGAATTGATTATCTGGATAAGCATTATCGCCCAAATCTGGTGTTTGTTCTTTTTTAATTTCGGCGATAAAATGTTCTAATTTACCCCGTTTTGCGAATGCATCTTTTATTTTTCCTTCGCGATTGTGATTTTGTGCTAAAGCATCCATATCTATGCTAAATTGTGGGTCAAATCCACCATTTTCGTCTGTATCGTTATAATGAGCTTGTTTTCTCTCTTCTTTTGTATAATAAAACCACTCCCTAACACTCCATCTATCTCTTGCATATGGATTATCCAAATTTTCATTAATTGCAGTAGGCTTTAAATAACTTTTAAGAGCTCTATTCGAAGAAGCATAAAAATTTGAATCTCCATCTAGCGTAACAAAAGGCATTATGGCACTACTATCTATTGCCCCTTGATTATCTAAAATTTCGGCAATATTTGTAACAATTCCCCCACCTTTTGTATCGAACGAACCTTTTTGATTTTGCTCTGTGCAAAGTCCGTGTGACTTATTACTGTTTTGCTCTCTAATTGCAGAGTAGCAACATCTATATAGAGTCATATCACCATCGGCTAATAGTTTTTCCATATAATCCCCACCAGCCTCTTTCCAGCATCCATTTTCTGTTTTGGTGATGCTTCTAAAGTAGCTGTAACTACTTTGAGAATTTTGCTCTATCTCATCTATATTCGTAATATTTCCAGATAGCTGACTAGCTCCACCATACATATTTATGATAATAGTTTGTGCTTCATTTCCATCGAAAGTTGCTTTTGAAAAGTTTATATCGCTTAGGTTAAACTCTTTTGCTTGCAAAAAATCTGGAAGCAAAAGGGCAGAACAAGATAGGGTAGATAATTTTATAAAGTCTCTTCGTTTCATTTTAAAATCTCTCATTATTTTACCTCCATTTGGCTATATGTTTCACTAAGTCTCGATATATAATCTAACACACCTATAACAATTCGGTATTTATTATCTTTTCTTCGTTTCTCTTGGTCGGCAGGGTCATCGCGAGTTACGAACATATTAAACTCCGATTTAAATAACTCTTTGCCATCTCTTGCCTCTATCATATGGTTTTTAAAGAATTTTTGTTCATCTTCTTTTGCATCTCTGCCTAAAATTGCTTCGAAAAGGTAAGTTACTAAGCCTCTTAAGCTAGCTACATCATCTCTACTATCGTGCGAAAATTTATCGAAATCTATAAAATTATCTTGCCATCCTGAATATCGCCATGAATTGTGATCGATTTCAGTACTATTAGCATGTTTTAGTAGTATATATATTCTAATATATTTATTATAATAAGCAAACGACAGCGTGTCTAGCGGGACTCTGTCTATTTTGCCAATTTTATATTTCATAGCTGCTTGATGCATATTTTCTAAATAGACTCTTAGATTTCTCATACTACTTTTTCTTACTCTAAAATTCATCTTTTTTGCTAAAGAGAAGAATGTCTCTTCTGCACTTTGTGCTCTGTAATTTTTAAGCAGATACTCTTTAGAAAAGATTATTTGAGTTAAAATATCTTGCCAGGTTTCTGGTTTGCTAGATACAATTTTACTTGCAATACTTGCTTTCTCTTGTACTGTTTTATTTGGGAAAAAGAAATCCACAAGCCTATTTGTAACACCGCGAGTAAATGCTGATGATTTAACTAACTCTCTATAGAAATCTTCGCCTGTATAGATAGTTTTGTCAAATAGATGAATAGGTTTTCTGTTTTTATTTAAGCTTACCTCTAGTGTATCGCCATCTGAATTTAAGCCCCAATTTTTCAAAGCTTGCCCCGCAAGTGGTACATCTGAATCTTTAGTATCTTGCAGATAAATCTCTAACATCTCTCTGCCATTATCTTCAGGGCTTCTAAAACGACGCCAGTTATCTTCGCTCATCATATGGACATATGTTATATATCTCATACCACTCTCCACACTTAGCATATTTACTAAACGGTTATAGACATCAGCAATATTGGGTGTATGTGTATTTGTAAGTTCATAAGCAGGAGAGAAAAGAATAGTTTGAGTTAAAATATAAGCTACCCAATTGTTAAAAAAGTATTTATCTAACTTTTTAGCAGCATAAAATCGTGCAAAAATTTTATTAACTTGTGGTAAATCCCATGAATTTGTGTACTGTTTAAATATATCGTCATTTAAAATATAATTCTCTAGCCACTCTTTATCAGTACTATCTATATTTAATCCACTTTGAATGTCGCTTATAAAAGTCCCACTTTCTATTTTTGTTTTTAACTCTTTTAAAGGGTATCCAAAAAAGAGTGTATTTAGTAATTTGTTAGCCACTTGTAGTTTTTGTGCATTGGTTAATGCATTAAAAGCAGTATCGTCAACTTGCTCTAATTTATAAGCAGAAGGTGCTAGACTTTTGTGGTAAAACACTAAGCCTTTATACTCTGTTTTAGAAAATTCATCATTAGTGGTATTGTCATTACTATTTATAGTAGTATTAGTGTCATTTTTTGTATTGTTACTAGTTGCATTTGTAACGCCCCCACCACCGCAACCTGTAACTAAAAGTATTAGGACAAGAGTTAATAAATAGCTAACAAACTTTTTTCGCATAATCTATACCTTCCTCCGTAATATGTACCTATCTTATAGATTATACTTTAATAGTTTTAAATCAAATTGAAGCGGAACTTTAATATTTATATCTTTTTACATGATGTACACCCAAAATTACTGTCCAAAATTCATTACCTGTTTGTGGATTGTAATAGTGTGCTACTCCTACATCTTGAAAACGAGGGTTCATCATATTTGGGCAATGTTCGTCATGTTGTATAAACGATTCCATAACTTCATTGCTGCTAAAGTGGTAGTTTCCATATAGAATATTCTCGCCTACATAGTCGTTGTTCCAGTAGCCATTTACTCTTGCTCTTAAAAATTGGTCGCTACTGCCATAGACTTTACCTGTTAAATCATATTTAGTATTTGAACCATAATGCTCTAACATACTATTCATCGCCATATCACGGCTATGTTCATATGCAGCTTTATATAAATTATTGTTCCAACGAAGTGGATGAGTGGCTTTTTTAATCCCAAATTTTCCACAATCTTGGCTTACACTTCTTAAAGCATTTATTTTTCTCATATACTCTTGAATTTTAGCTTGCGAAATATGCGGAGGGTTAATTTTAACCTTAGATTTTGCATTGGCAAATGTAGCCAGTAAAATTGCAAGTAATAACTTTTTCATAATGAGCCTTTGTTTTTTAATCTAAATTATAACTTGCAAAGATAAATGTTTAGTAAATTGAAACTCAATGGAATACCTTTTGATAGGGTATCCCATTAAAAATAAGTTAATACATTAATACATCATCATAAAAGACTTTTACCGTACCTCCATTTCCTGCAGTAAGCATAATTTGTTTTGGCTCTATACTTGGGTGCATAGGGAAAGTATAATAGCGTGTACCATCGTATGTTCCGCTGACTTCAGTTCCGTTTATATATATTTTATATGTTTTAGCACTTTGATTATATGATATTTTTACATGATACCACTCCTGAGGTGTAAATGTTGATATCTCATAATAGTGACCATCTCTATAGTAAGCATAAAATTTTCCATCTCTAAATTGCAAACCTCCAACCTGTGTACCCCAATCGCCTTTATCTTTATTGTAAAGTGCAAACCAACCAGAATCTCCAGAAACAATTTTGTCTATATAGATATTAGCCTCTATTGTTACTTTATTTGGTATTACTGAAGGTGTTTTGTAAATATTTGCAGCCCAACCAGTACCTTCTAATTGGAATGATTGAGATGGACTAACATACACGCTGTTTACAACCTTTTGATTCTCATTACCTGATCCATTATATTTTATAACCCATCCTGTAGGTAGAGTACCTAAAGTTTCATTATCAAAATTGTCATTTATAATGGTATATGCAATACAGCGAATAGATTGACCATATGCTCTAGCAGGATAATTAGCTAAGTATTCACCATCTCTAATATAAAGTTGTCCGGCATTACTAGAACTATTGTCTACTGAAATTGTCCAAAAATCACTTCGTGAACCTCTATATACTACATTGCCATTACTAAAATCCCTAAATCCAGAAGTTGCAATTTTTAAAAAGCTGTTAAAGGCATCAGCGTTGCTAGTCATATCTTGGTCTATTGTTTCTGCTTTAAATTCATCTATTGTAGGTACTCTGTATCCAGTAGGGCATACAGATGAACCATCAATATTAGCCCATTTGTCAACTCTAATGCTTCCATTACTATCTACAGATGCCCAGTCTGATGAACCATAAATAAACTTATTGTCTGTACTGTTTAAATCTGTAGCTTGTATACTTGTTAATGCACTGTTTGATTTCTCATGTCCATCTCTGTTTCTGCCCCATTGATAATAATCACCATAACATGATGTATCATTGATTGTAGTACAAACACGAGAAGCTCCAATATTTCTATCTAACCATATTCTTCCAGTATATGGCGATACTACAGAGCAATACTTAAGCCCATTAAATGTTATAGGATTTGAGCATACAATAATTGTTACAATACTTGGCAAACTGTCATCAGTGCCATCATTTACAATTAGTTGAACTCTGTATACACCCGTTTTATCTACTGTAAAACTAGGATTAACTACCGTAGCATTTGATAAAGAAGCTTCACTGCCAGAAGGCTTCTTTTTAATTGTCCAAGTGTATGTTAAATTAGCACTCTCTACATCTGAACTGCCTGAGCCATCAAGTGTGACCGTGGAACCCTGTGCAACATCTTTTTGATCATCTCCTGCATCTGCAACTGGTTTATCATTAACAGAGTTTACAGTAATTGTTACATTAGCTTCGTTAGAGTCGATTGTGCCATCATTTACTTTAAAAGTAAAACTGTCTTGACCATTAAAGTTGCTAACAGGTGTATATGTAAGGTTTGGTACTGTACCACTTAAAGTACCATGTTGTGGAGTATTTGTTATACTGTAAGTCAAAGAATCACCATCTATATCAGAAGCTGTTAATGTTATAGAGTCTGCATGGTCTTCATTGGTTGTAATATTTTGCTCATTGGCAACTGGTGCATCATTTACCGAAGTTACGGTTATTGTTACTGTTGTAAGATTACTATCCAAAGCCCCGTCACTTGCAATATAACTAAAACTCTCTTCTCCATTAAAGTTAGATGCTGGTGTGTAGTCTATATTCGCACCATTTATTACTGCCACCCCACCATGATTAGGTGTAGTGACACTTCCTGCTTTAATACTCAGTGTATCACTATCAATATCTGTATCATTGCTTAAGACATTAAAAGATGTTTTATTGGCATCTTCCGTAACTGTATAGTGGTCTGCCTTAGCGACTGGTGCATCGTTTACTGGTGTTACAGTTATTGTTACATTAGCCTCTTTGGAGTCTGTTTTTCCATCATTAGCTTTAAAATTAAAAACATCTTGACCATTAAAATTGGCATTAGGTCTATATGTAAGATTTGGTGCTGTACCACTTAGAACACCATGCTTTGGCGTAGCAGTAATTGTATAAACTAATGGGTCGCCATCTGTATCTGTAGCACTTAAAGTAATCTTTTTACTAATATCTTCAGGCACTGTAAGCTCTTGCGATTTAGCAATTGGTGCACTGTTGGTAAAATTACCCCCACCACATCCTACTATTAGCATACCAAATAGAGCAACTGTTAAATATTTTGTTAGCTTTCTCATAATAATTCTCCTCATATGATGTCATTTCTTATGTCCAAGTACTTAGTTATTATAGCACTAAGTTATGACATAATTTTAATTAGGGTACACAAAGCTATAAAAGGCTTTAAATTTTAAAGAGTATGAATATCTTCATACACTATTGCGTCATGATTTTAGAGTATAAGAAAGTGCAAAGTTATTATAAGTGCCTCCAATCAATTAAAACTCTACATTAGTAGGGTTTAATTGGTTGGAGGCACTTATATACTACTATCTCTATATTTTGTTACACTTATAACGAAAGAGCCATTACATACCTTATTCTCTAATAATGCCCCATGAAGGGGGCTTTTTTTAAAAGCTTTCGCTAAATATCTCTTTGGTTCCTGCAACCGTTCCGTCTGTTGACCATAAAGAGGTTTTTTCAGAAGTCTGTACAGAAATTAAAAGACGATTGTTTACAATGCCTATAAAATCGATATTTCTTGCGTTAAACTCTTTTATTTTAACAGTATTGTTACTGCTTCCCTTACTAACCCAAACTTCGACTTTTCCATTTCTCTTCTTTATTCCGAATATCAGTTTGTTTTCTAATTTTACAAGGCTAAAAAAGTTGCTATACAAAGTTACAGAAAAGCTTTTTAACAAAACTGTTCCAGCATTTGTACCATCACTCTTATATAATTCATAACTTACACTAGATGGATTAAATAGGGTAAAATAGACAATATTTCCTATATTTGTTAATCGTTTTGGATATGAACCACCTGTTCCAGGTACAATATCTTTTACAAGTGTAGTTCCGGCACTTGTACCATCACTCTTCCATAATTCAGACCCACTATTGCCATCATTAGCTTTAAATATAATATTGTTGTTATTAAGTTTTGTTAAATATGCTATACTAGAACTAGCGTGTCCACTACGAATATCTTTAACCATTATCGTTCCGGCACTTGTGCCATCACTCTTCCATAATTCACTGCCATGTACTCCATCGTCTGCTCTAAAATATACTGATGAAGCAACTTTTATTAAATAACTAGGATTACTATCAATACTACCACTGTGAATATCTTTAACCATTACCGTTCCGGCACTTGTTCCATTGCTCTTCCATAATTCACTGCCATGTACTCCATCGTCTGCTACAAAATATAGTACACCATTTACATTTGTTAAATTAGATATATGTGAACTAGCAGAACCGCTACGAATATCTTTAACCATCACAGTTCCGGCACTTGTACCATCACTTTTCCATAACTCATAGCCGTGTATTCCATCATATGCAATAAAATATAAAGTACCATCTACATTTATTAATGAGTTTACATTTGAATAGTAGGGTCCGCTGTATATGTCTTTAACTAAAACAGTTCCAGCATTTGTACCATCTGTTCTCCATAACTCTTCGCCATGTGCTTTATCATAAGCCCTAAAGTAGTAATAACTACCCAGTTTTACAAAGCTTTTAATGCCATCAATAGAGCCGTCATCTCCGCTGGAGTGTTCTATTGCATTAGTTCCAGCACTTGTGCCATCGCTTACATACAGTTGATTATCACCACTTGAAGTATGTGCTATAAATAGTAACTTATTATTAAAAAATGCTAAGCTAGTAGGATATGAGCCTCCAGGACCACTTTCAATGTTTTTAACCATTACTGTTCCGGCACTTGTACCATCACTTTTCCACAATTCAAAACCATTTATTCCATCGTTTGCATTAAAGTATAAAGTATGATTTGTACTATCAAATGCAAAATTATCTGGAGACGAGCCACTTGCTCCAGAAGCTATATCTTTAACCATTGATGTTCCGGCACTTGTACCATTACTTCTCCACAATTCAACACCATGCGTGCCATCATTTGCACTAAAGGCTATTGTATTAGAGCTTACTTTATAAATCTGACTAATTTGTGATTGTGTGCCAGTACCAGGGTTTATATCTTTAACCATCACAGTTCCAGCACTTGTACCATCACTTCTCCACAACTCTTCGCCATGCACGCCATCGTGTGCAACAAACAACACTTTTCCATTAATTGATGTTAAAGAGATATTGTATGCATACACAGAACTGTCAGAACCTGATTTAATATCTTTAACCATTGATGTTCCGGCACCTGTGCCATCACTTTTCCATAATTCATAGCCATGTACTCCATCATCTGCAGTAAAATAGAGTACTCCATTATGATCTATTAAACTCTCTGGATTAGAACTATTAATACCGGCATATATATCTTTAACCATTACAGTTCCTGCACTTGTGCCATCACTTTTCCATAATTCAGTACCACTGTTTCCATCATATGCTCTAAAAAACAGCTTCCCACCAGAAGCAGTTAAATATTGTATACCCGATGAATAACCACCACTATATATATCTTTAACCATTACTGTCCCAGTTTCTGTGCCGTTGCTTTTCCATAATTCAGTACCATGTGTTCCATCATCTGCACTAAAATATACTGATGAACCAAGTTTTGTTAAATAACCAGGATTACTGGGCATTCCACCACTATGTATATCTTTAACCATTACTGTCCCAGCAGTAGTACCATCACTTTTCCATAATTCCAATCCGTGTATATTGTCATCTGCTACAAAATAGATAATGTTATTTGAAACTATAATATCACCGTAACTGATAAATCTTTTAATCAAAACAGTTCCGCCACTTGTACCGTCACTTTTCCATAAACCATAAACCCCATTTTTATTTTTACCTAAAAAGTAGAGTGTATTGTTTAATGTAACATGTTTATATATTATTGTAATATCTGAATTCTCATTGATATTTTTCAGCATTTGGGTAGAACCATCATCTTTGCCATCAGTTTTCCATACCTCTATTCCATGCTGTGAATCTAAAAAAGATATAGGGACTTTTGTTAAAGCAGAAGCATTTCCACCTCCTCCGGCGGAGTTAGCTCCACTATTGGAGCCACCACCGCCACCACAACCAACAACCATAGCCCCAATTAGAGCCACCGATAAAAATTTAATTAGCTTTTTCATAATAAACCTCCTTATAAAAGCTTTATACTTATAGTCTATCAGCCAATTGTGACAAAATTGTTACAATTTAGTAACTTCAGTTATAAATTTGTGAAATTTTTTATTTTATTAGAAGTGCCCTAATATTTTAGGGCTTTAAAAGAGTATTAGTTCCTATTTTGTACTTTGCAACTTATCCATTGCAGTGTCAAGGAAGCTAATTAACTGTTTCTCTTGTGCAGAATTTTCAGGTACTTTAACATTCATAAGAAGTATCGAAGCCACCCATTTGTTTTTGCCTTTTTGAAAAACCTCCGCCACCTCTTTACTCTTTGGCTCTACTGCCACAAGAGTTTCGTTAATAGTTTTGTAAGAGAAATTAAACACACTCTTTGGTGGTGCATAATATTTTGCATCGGCATTTTTTTTGTTATAATAAAGCGTAATAGTAAAATATGGATACCCTGATTCATTTTCGATAGAGCAAGTTGTCACATATGGAAACTTATGCTTTTCGAGCGTGTCGATTTTAAGCTGTTTATGCACCAAATTTTCTGCTGTTTTTAAATTAAAAGCAGAGCATAACTCTTGCGAAGTTATTTTTTTTGTTTGTTGATTCTCTTCACCACTTTTACAACTGCTTAAAAGCAGTGCTCCCACTATAAATATTGTTGCTAGTTTCATAATATCCTTCTCCTTTATCTATTTTGTAATTTCAACCGACAATAATAAAGCGTTTTACATGATTATGTAACTCTTTTAACTTTTTGATTGCTTTTGCCTTAGTTTCTGCTGTGGCTGTCTGGTTTAAATATTGTTCGTTTTTTTTAGCTTCTTGTTCTGCTTTTTGTAAAGACGCTTTGTCTGCCAGCTGGCGATTCGCAGAGAGAGTTTGCGAAAAAAAAGCGTTTTGCAAAAATATTTTATAATCTTTAGAGCAGTTTTCAATATCTCTATTTGTATAGGCACTGTTAATACAGCGAGTGCCTTTTTTTATATAATAATTAATTACCGGTTTTATCGAAGTTATTATATCTCTTTTGTATTTATCAATAAGTATCTGCTGAAAACTATCATCTTGTGATAGTATTTTGCTATGAATATGTAAAAGTTTTTTCATAGCATATGGGAATTTTTTATAAAATCGGCAAGAGAATCTATCTATACTTTTACGGTCGTTTTTTGGAATAATATTAGCACTTGGGCAATTTATCAAATACGGATTTATATCAGCTTTACATAAATTTTTAAGCTCATTGTATTTATCGTATTTACGAAGTTTTTTAAGTGTTTTGTAAAAATATGGAAGCAACTTACTCTCACAAGTTTTATAATTGTTAAAATTAATGCTGTTATAAACCTTTAGAAAATATCTCTTTGCTTTTGTATGATTTTTAGGTACGCCTATTCCATTTTCGTAAAATTGAGCTAAGTTATATGTGGATTTAAGGGTGTTAGACCTTTTATAAAACTCAAAAGCCTTTTTATACTCCCCCTTTTTATAAGCTTTGTAAGCCGTTTTGTCCAACTCTGCACTTGAAGCAAAAATAGAAATTGTTAAAAAAATATATAGTAAAAACTTCATATTAGACTCCTAGCTTTCTATTATAGCACTTTATTGTGACAAAAAATGTCACTAAAAGCTGATATAATTACAACAAGTATACAAAAAAGGAGTAGCTATGAATTTAACAAAAATAATCATACCTGTGCTACTTTTAGCAGGATGTGCAACTAATATGCAACAATACAGTGCCAATTATAAAAGTAATTCTATCTATAATGTATGGGATGAACTTAATGCAAAAGCTGCCAATGAACTTGTTCTTAAAAAAGATGGAACATTTAATTTTACGGTTATGCCTTTTGAAACTTACAAAGATTATTGGGGGACATTTAGCGTTGATGGAAGAAAGCACATAATCAACTTTAAAATAAAAGGTGGAAACAGTGTTCCAAAAGATGCCAAATTACAAAATGTAAAATACGCATTTGACAAAGAGAGGCATTTAATCCTTACAAACTATTACTACGGCACAGTCGCCAAAGAGAGCATACCGGGCAGCACGCATATATTTAAGCATTATTAATATTGCAGGCGCAACAGCCTGCACAGTTACTTAACTTTTTGCTTGGCAAATTCTATTTTGCAACTATTTGTTGCATATGTGTAAATTTCGTTTAAGTGAATAAATTTTCCTTTTAGCAAGTCGCCAATTTTTTTGTCGGTCATAGCGGCAAACGCATATACATCGGATGCATTGTTTCCATCCCAAACTCCGCTAAATCCGCTTACTGAAGATAGTTTAGGCATATCAAAAACAGCATCGCTTCCTAAATAATTTTTTGATAAGAGTATAGAGTATCGATTTCCTGCTGTATTTGAAGCATCTATTAAAAACATATTGAGTTTAGGGCTGTTTGCGTTTGGCGAATATTGGCTTAATCCGCTAATTTGCCCGCTGTTTTGATACGAAAGCTGAGTCAGGGCATTTATATGAGATACATCTTGCACTCCGATATCTGCTTTTGCCATTGAGTTAAACGGTTCGGTTTTTAGGCTGATTTTATTGCCTGTTGCATCTTTTCCGACTAAAATATAAATATCTCCGCTATCTTGCGTGCAATCGGGATAAAACCATTTAGTGCCTAGGCTTGATGTAAAATAAGTGCCTTCTTTACTAACATAAACAAGTCTAAAACCGTTTCCTGTATTAAAATTTTTACTTTTAACTGCACAACTGTTGACAGCATCTAAAGATATATTCATAGTTGTAGCTTGAGTAATATTAACGGCTCTTTTAATGTAAAATCTTGCAGGTTTAGAAGCACCATCAAATGATACTGCGATAAAATCGTGTAAACCTTCTTTTACGAGATAGCTATAATTAAAAGGGGCACTGTTATCAAAAGAGTAAATAGTATCGATTGCAGTTACAAATCCACCAATAGTTGCCGTAACGGTATCGTTTAAAGCACCGCTTAAAGAATAAAAATGTATTACGCCCGATTTATGGCATTTGTATTTTATATTACCGCCGTCATCTTTTCCCATTGCAAAAATAGTGCTTTCGCTGTTTGAGCATTTTAAAGCAACCATATATTTACCGTATTTGTCAACTTTATACTCTTTTAACCCTTCGGAATTTGGAAGACCGCTGTTTACATCTATGCTTTTCCACTCTCCGTTTTTCTTTTTATAAGCAATTGCATCAGCATTTGTAATAATTTTTACTTTAGACGATACACTGCTTCCACTGCCTCCACCACCACAATCAACAACCATAGCCCCAATTAGAGCCACCGATAAAAATTTAATTAGCTTTTTCATAATAAACCTCCTTTAAAGCTATATAAATATTTTAACAGTTGATTGTGACAAAATTGTTACATTAAGAGCACCTCTAATTCCATTAAGCAAAAAGTAGAAAAATAGTGCTATAATTTTAATTGACCGACGGTCAGTCATAATGTTTAAAGGATAAATATGGCGATAGTTGTAGATAAAGCTAAAAAGAGACAAAGTATTGCTTTAGCGTGTAAAGAGCTTGTTATAAATGAAGATATACGCTCTTTAACTATTAGCAAAATTACTAAGCATGCAGGTATTGGTAAGGGGAGTTTTTATGAGTATTTTGAGAATAAAGATGATTTAGTCTTTGAATTGGCTCAAATTTTGATGGGTGAGTATAATGCCTTAATGGAGATAAAGCTTAGTGAGACAAAAGATAAACTAGATAAGTTAAAACTTTTTGCTAGCTTTTTTTATGATAGTAAATATAGAGATTTAAGAAAACTATACAATGAATTTACGGCTATCTCTTTAGTATCACCTAGCAAAGAGATGCAAGAGTTTCAGATGGATTGTTTTAACCTTTATAGTGGTTGGCTAGAGAAAATTCTTTTAGAAGATGAAGATAGTCCAGAGTTCCAAACAATATCTAAACAATTATCCAAAATGCTTATTAGTTCGGTAAAAGGGATATATATTACTTGTGTTGCTACAGGTAACAGCGATAGAGTAGAACAAGAGATAAATAGCTTTGTTGAGTTTAGTTATAGGGGAGAGAAAAAGTGAAAAAATTACTAATTTTAGTGCCATTTTTGTTAAATGCTAGTGGGCTAAAGAGCATTTTAAATCACACTCAAGATGCAAACTTGGTAAAGGCAAAAGAGTTACAAATAGAGGCAAAGCAAAGCGAGCTTAGAAGTGTAAGCAAAGAGGCGATGCCTACTGCTGATTTAGGGGCTTTTATTAGCGACTCTCATCCACGCTCGATTTTGCAACCTGGTATTGTTTATGGTGCAAGTGTAAAGCTGAAGTATGCAATTTATGATGGTGGGTTAAAAACTGCTAAAAAGGGGCAAAAGCGTTTTGAGCTTGCTAGTGCAAAGTTTAATAAGAGATTTTTTACTAAGAGTTTGTATCTGCAAGTTGTGCAAGATTACTACAATATTAAGAGTTTAGATGCCCTAATAGATGCACTTAAGCAGAAGCAATATACCCTAAATGCACAGCTTAAAAAAACAAAAGTATTGGTTAATAGTG
>Ga0256829_1000598_pt1 | contig 35053 bp, 47 predicted proteins | sample 131447metaG_FD_185979 | JGI IMG/M metagenome (GOLD analysis project Ga0256829, IMG submission 185979) | Hydrothermal vent microbial communities from Lau Basin, Pacific Ocean - 131-447 | ecosystem: Environmental > Aquatic > Marine > Hydrothermal vents | place: Pacific Ocean: Lau Basin | collected... | reverse complement strand
GGCGGGATCAAGATATCCGATAGTTTAAGGAGTCTTGTTCTATCCCTGTATAGAGATATGTTGGTCTGTCAACCTTTTTTTATACACCCAATTAGTCATGTTTTTAAAAATTCCTCTTTTTAATCACACCGCCTCTTTCTGCCCTATTTGATGTGTTTTTTCTTCTCTTTTTCCAGTATTCCTGTAGTAGTTCTCTAAATATTCCTCTGGAGTACACCAGTTCAGTGAAGAGTGAATCCTTTTCTTGTTGTAGTACAGTTCTATGTATTCAAAGATCTTGATTTTAGCTTCTCTTCTTGTTTTGAAAGCCCCATTTGATAGAAGCTCACTCTTTAGGGTTTTAAAAAAGCTCTCTGCAACGGCATTATCATAGCAGTTTCCCTTTCCGCTTGTGCTTTGTGTGATATTGAACGATTTGAGTATGTTTCTGAATTCTTTAGAGTGGTATTGAACACCCCTGCCTGAGTGGAAAATGAGTTTTTCTTTTGGTTTTCTCTTTCTCATTGCTTCATCAAAGGCCTTTATGACGGTATTTTCTGTTTTTAAATCATATGATCTGCTCTCACCTACCACCTCTCTGTTGAACAGGTCTATTATTGTAGTTACATAGAGCCAGCCCTCTTTGGTTGGGATGTAGGTGATATCAGAAATCCAGACTTTATCTGGTGAATCAACACTGAAGTTCTGATTCAAGAGATTGGGCGGATATTTATCTATTTTTTCACTGTTTTTATTTTTTGGGTATCTGTGCCTTTTATATCTCACACTGACAAGATTGGCTGATTTCATCAGCTTCGCTACCCTTCTTCTTGAGCAGGTTATGTTTTCTTTTTTAAGCTCTGCATAAATTCTGCTTGAGCCGTATCTTTTCTTATGAAGATTAAAGATATACCGTATCCTTGAAAGCAGAAGCTCATTTTCCTGTTTTCTTTTACTTTGTCTTCTTTTTACCCATTTATAATAACTATCCCTTGTAATATTCAGTGCTTTTGCCATCCTCTCAATTGGGAATTCTTTTTTGAACATATCTATAAATCTGTATTTTTGTTCTGATGAGTTGAGAAGAGTTAATAAGCTTTTTTTAATATGTCCCTCTCCTGCCTTACAATTCTCAACTCTCTTTCCAAGGCTTTTATGTCCTTTTTATCCTCTGGTATATTTCCTTTACCGACAAAGGCTTTTTCTCCTAACTTTTTGTATTTTGTTCTCCATTTGCAAAGAAGAGCATAGGGGATGTCCATCTCTTCTGATACCTCTTTGACGGTCTTATCTCCTTGTAGAGTAAGAAGAACTGCATCGAGTTTGAACTCATTTGAAAACCTTCTCCTTGGTTTCATAAAAACCTGCCTCCTTTAAGTTAGTTTAGCATATGCACTAACTTGGTGTATACAGGATTGTAGCAGGTCCATGTACCCTGACTTTTCTGTAACCCTCTTTAGAGAAAAACTTGAATATGTTCATGACATCCATCTAAGCAGAGAGACAATAAGAAAGGTATTGATTGACGGGAATTTGAGAAAATCAAGGAAGAAAAACAAAAGGAGAGTACACATATTCAGGAAAAGAAAGGATTCATTTGGAGAACTCATCCAGATAGATGGCTCCACCCACAGATGGCTGGAAGAGAGAATGGATGGAAAACTAACCCTCATGGGGTACATAGACGATGCTACAGGGAACACTTTTGCAAGGTTTTATGACTATGAAGGAGTTTCCCCTTTCCTTGACAGCTTCATCAGATTTGCAAAGATATACGGTCTTCCAAAAAGTATATATGTAGACAGGCATTCAACATACAAAACAACACGGGAGCCAACAATAGAGGAACAACTTGAGAACAGAAAGCCAAAAACTCAGGTGGAAAGGATCCTTGGCAATCTTGGTGTTAATATAATACACGCCTATTCACCCCAAGCAAAGGGAAGGGTTGAGAGACTGTTTAAAACACTCCAGGATAGGCTAATTAAGGAGATGAGACTGAAAGGTATAAGGACAAAGGAAGATGCAAACTGCTTCTTGGAAGAGTACCTCCCTGTGTTCAACAAGCAGTTTGCAAAAACACCCAAATCAAACATATCAGTTTTTAGGAAACCAAGCAAAGATTTTGATTATGAGTGGTCTTTTGCTCTGGAATACACAAGAACGGTGGGTAACGATTACACGATTAAGTACAAAGGAAACATATACCAAATTGAAAATACATCATTTCTCTTGAGAAAGAGGAAAGTTACAGTAAAAGAGACCATCGGTGGAAAAATAAAGATGTTTTACAAAGGTGAAGAGCTAAAGTTGAGAAAAATAGAAACAGAAGAAAAAAGAGAAATAGAAGAAAAAACGCAGACAGAAGAAAAAACTCAAAAGAGAGAAAAACAAGGTAAGGAGAAAGGAAACAGGAGAGAGACTAAAGAGCTAAGAGCCCTGGCGGGCTCTTAGAGAACTCTCCTGTCTCCTTGAGTTTAACCTTGAGGGGGACATTTCTATTTTGCAAGGAAGGGGACATTTTTATTTTGCGTTGACATAGAATTAGAAAAAATTGACATTACCAAGAAGGTATTTTATACTTCCAAGAGTAATATTTTAATACAGGAGAGTAAAACTGTGAAAAAATTCATATTTTACTTCTTAGCCCTATTGATGGTTTACCAATTAGTTTCTCAAGCTTTTATTTGTTTAAATAAAAATATAGCATATGCCATTAAACAGGAAGATTTAAATTCGAGATTAATAGAAGCTGCTTCCTACGGAAACTTACAAGAAGTTAAAAAATTAGTTTCTGAAGGAGCAGATGTTAATGCATCAGATGGCGCGCCCCTTCTTGAAACATTACTTAATAACAACAGAGACGCTATAAGAGTAGCTAGATATTTAATCTTACACGGAGCTAATGTTAATGTAAGAGACCAAGAAGAATTATCAGATGGTCTTACTCCTCTTCTTTGGGCAGCTGCACAAGGACATCTGGGGTTTGTTAAATTTTTAATTTCCCATGGAGCTAAACTTAATGTAAGAGATAACGAAGGTAAAACATCTCTTCATCTTGCAGCTAAATCAGGAAATCCACTACTCACTAAATATTTAATCTCTAAGGGGCTTGACGTTAATGCAAAAGATAATAAAGGTAATACGCCACTTCATTATGCAACAAATGGAGATTCAGAGGGATATTTAGATGTAGCTAAATGCTTAATTTCCCATGGAGCTAATGTTAATGCAAGAAACAAGCACAGTAAAACACCTCTTTTTATTGCTGTTAACCGATGTTGGATAGACATGGTTAAACTTTTAGTCTCCCATGGAGCCAATGTTAATATGAAATACATATCCAGTATACGCTACAATGGTGGTAGTACAGTTCTACATGTTGCAGTTATAAAAAATTGTCCAGATATTGTTGAATACCTAATCTCTCATGGGGCTGATGTCAATGCAAAAGACGATAAAGGCAATACACCGCTCTTTTATGCAGTTAAAAGTATTAATTTAAATATGACTAAACTTCTAGTTTCTCATGGGGCTAATGTCAATGCAGAAAATGAAGATGGTTGGACACCTCTTCACTATGCACCCTCTGATTCATATAATTCATGTATACGTGATATACGCGATTACTTAATTTCAAAAGGAGCCAAATCTTCGTATTAGCATTGAGAACCAGATTTTATAGAAATAAAATAATCTACATATAAAAGCTAATAAAGTTCAATTGTATTAAGACTTTTTAAGCTGGGGATTTCCTCCAACCTTATAGCCAAAATAAATTGTCTTACACATGTTTTCAGCAATTTTTCTTGCTTCTCCTTGGCTATTAGCCGAAACTTTAATACTAATAGTATTACCACCCTTAACAAGCTTTGCTATCCATACTTTTCCCATTTTTAAAACCCCCTACTATATTATATCATAGACTAATAATACATACTCAGATCAAATTAGTTAAAAATAAAGTCACCAAAAATTCAAATATAACTTTAACGGATCCATAAGTCAAAAAACCAGACACTAATCTGTCACACACAGCAACCCTTTCCCATTTTCTGTGTAAATTTCTCTTTCTCCTCTATCATCCTAAATCCCACTTAACCTCTCAATCCTTTCCTGGGAGAAGATATAAAGCTGGGGATAGATTAAAGACCAGTCCCTGATTCTGTTTACCCATCTCTTTGTAATGTCCTGTACTGCGTGGAAAAGGCCTTGATATAATATTACGTTGGTCCTACAACCTCAAAACTTTTACCAAAGTTCTCTTTTAAAATACTAATAGCCCTTTCTCTATCTTCTTGGCTCTCAAACTCAAGCACAAGCATTTTCTTCTTTCTCAAGGTATTTTCAGCTGCCTTTTCCACAACCTTTTTCCAGTATTCCATATTTTCAACACTTTTAAAATTCTCGGCGTTTTCCTCTATTCTTCTTTCGTAATCATCCAGCTCGTCATAGTATCTATTTTCGCTCATTTCTTACCCCCTAAATACATCTTTGTAAACTTTCGGCTCCTGAAAGCCGTAATTAACCTTATCTTGTTCCCTCTGAACTCAATAGGAACAACCCAAACATAGTTATCAATATTGAGTATCAACAATTTTTGCCCCTCAAACTCCTCTCTGTTATCCAGAATATCCAAAACAGCCCCTTGTCTAATCTTCTCGACAATCTCATCGAAAGACAACCCTCTTTCTCTCTTTATACGCTCACTTTTCTCATTATGCCACTCAAATTCGATTGTGTTGAAGTCAATATATTTCATCTGATAAACTCAATAGCTTTCTCAATGCTTTCCGTAGCTTACTTCTCACCTTCCAAATAGTTTAGCCCAAAAACTCTTTTTCTTTTCCTTTTCTTCCAGAATACCCTTTAATCGCCCTATTTCCAAAAGTGCCTTTTTTAATTCTATGTCTCGCTTCTCAAATTCCTCATAGGGTATCAGTGCTTTGCTCTTCTTCAGCTCGTATATATCATCTATCACCGCCTTGATAAGGTCGTTCTCAGTCCTTAACTTGTATATTTTAACCAGCTCCTTTATCTTCTCATTGGTTTCTAAACTAACTCTGTAAGTTTTCCTTATCCATTCAGCCATTATCACCTTTAAAGGTTCGGCTGACGCCTAATATTGTCAAACTGGCGTCAGAGAAGCGTCAACTTGGATAGAATGCTATTACAACAGGGATTTACGATTCTCTCCTTTTCTTTCTGAGCTCTATATTCTTCCTCGCCCACTCAAACAATTTTTCCTCGCCAAATTCATGCCAAAAAGCAACTTCCCCTGTCTTCACATTATCAAACTTAACCAAATAAACTCTCTCTTTGTCATAACCAATACCCTGATGTTCTAAGTTTTCTTTTATCTCAATATGTGCAATCTCCACATACATATTCTTGCCTTTATAGGTTACATTAAGCCTATACCCTATAGCATCATCTACCGTAACAAAACCAATATCTTCAACCTCTTCAAACCCAGCGTAATCTTTCTCAATAGCATTCTTCAGGTAAGCTACATAGTTCTTTATTTTGCCACTTTTATATTTCTCGTTTATATACTCTATCTGAGCCTTTGTGTATTCTTTGCCCTTTGTTTCTACGCTCCCAAGAACCAAGGACACAACTTTAGTTTTTCTTCTATGCTCAGGGGGTATTAAAGCTAATAAATCTTTAACCTCACTGTTTTCTTTAACTTCAGCCTCAAGAACCTTTTTATCTCCGATAATATTATCCTTCAGCTCAGCTGGTTTGGGTTTGACATGGAACTTAATATGAGTGTATTCGTTCATAACAGTTTTACTTATAAGTTCATATTCTACAAAAAAAGGCACTTTAGGGTTGCTGTTTATTTCGCTAACAGCAGGTTCTAAAACTCTTTTTTTTAAATCAGACATCCTTTTGTGTTTATTCTCTATGCCAAACAGTTTTCTAAACTCCTCTATAGTTAGCTCTGGGATTTCTGCTTTCTCATAATCCTTGCAAAGTTCATACAACATTACAGCATACTTACTTTTTAAAGCTTTAATAATCAGTAAATCTATATTCGCATAAATAATATCTTCCCTTATAAGAGATTCTCGTATCATATCAGGCAATAAAAACTCTATCACTCCATCCTTACCATTAGACTTCACACCTATTTTTACCTCACTCAAAAGAGTTGCCATCCTATCGAATATCATATTTTTCTCTTTATTCAAGTAATTATATTCAACGATAGTTCTCATTAGCCCTCTAATACTGCTCTTTAATCTCTCATTATTTCTTGTTTTTATGCCAAAGAATTCTTTTAAAGAAGCAAGAGAAACAGCAAATTTTCTTCTTTCCGGATCCTGCTCAAGTGATTTTTTTGCTACAAAGAGAAAAGCATTATAAAACTTACGCTGGATAAGGCTTAAATCTCCACTAATTTCTATTGTTGCACTTGGTTTTTTTAGACTAACATTATCCTTTTTTGCGGGCATTTTTCCTAACTTTCCATTTTTTCCATCTCTTTTTGCCATAGAACGAACACCTCCTTTTTGTTTATAAAAACACCATACACATTAAAGACAATTTTGTCAAAATAAAATGTCTCGAAACCTTCACAAAAATGTCATCTGAAGTTCACAAAAATGTCTCACCCCCCTCACAAAAATGTCTCACCCCCCTCACAAAAATGTCTCACCCCACCTATCAAAATTACTATTCAGACGCCATTTTTTTTCATCTAAACTATTAAACTACTAAAATATATAAAACAACAACACCCATCACCCTCGTTGTTGTCGTCGTTTTTTGATTTCTTTTGAGAACAATAAGAAAAACCCCCCAACAAGTGTATGGAGTCTGGAATCGGCAATTGACACCCTACCCCTCAAATCCGGACCGCCTACTTTCCAAAGGACAGGAAAGAACAGCAAGAAAGAAATAGAACACCCCTGGCATGCACATATTTGCCCGCTATTGAACGATATGACCCTAATTCGACTAATTAATCGAATTTAAAAATCTCGTGCGAAATTCGGCGTTTATTTACACGCAGAAAGTCGTGAGACTTTAAAAATAGTGCGTGAGCCCGTTAGGGCGAAACGCTGACAACCTAAGCCAAAGCGAAGCAAGGCAATGCACCCGTGTAGCGTCAGCTGGGCGGTGTCTTCAGGGCGGAAAGCGGTAGGGTGCATTGTTCCTTGCGAGCGAAGGCGGAGGGCGTCAGGTTTTGCGGTCTTCTGTGTAGTTCTTCTAAGCAAAAGCAAAACAACGCCCGCAAGGGCGTTAGTGCACGTCGTAAACTGACTCAGGGTTGGTAGTAACATAAGCGTGCGACTGTTAACTTGATGTGTTAAATAATTTTTGTTAATGATAATAATGCAAAATTAACATTAACAACATTTATATTCTGGAAATAACACCAAAAAACGAAACTAATCCACCCCGCTTTATTGTGCAATAAAGCGGGACAATAAATTAAAAAAGTATTGACTTTATTGCGCTTTCGCATTATTTTAAAAGTAGGAGTTGTGCTTTCGTTCTTGTCGTGTCTACTTCGTAGACGGCCGCCGTTTTCTTGGGTCTTCGGCGGGATATAAGAGAAATAACCCAGCCTCAGGTTATGCCTTGCCCTGACCCAAAAGGCAGGTTGGGAAGGATCCGGAAACACTCTTGAAACGGGCAAAACGCATTCTACAGGATCGACAGCAGGATCTACGCCAGGATCATCACCAGCCCTGCGTTGGATCATCAACAAAGGTGAGCACCAGCAGGCGGTAAAAAACAACGGTAACGACAGCAGTAGCACGAGTCCGAGCTGGTAGGACTCAGCCCAAAAAACAAAAACCAGCCCCATCTGACAGGGAAAATGTCAGGCAAGAGAGCCGAACTCTTGCAACCAAAAAACGGCGCCGAATCTTGGGGCGTAATCCAAGATCCGTGTAGCGTCACGGTAAAAAAACGCGTGGGTTTGAAGGAGGCATAGTGAGAGGCTCTATAGTTTATCAGGTGCATGAGGTTTTCAAGGAAATCATAGCGTTTGGTCAATCAAAGCACGAGGCAAAAGAACAAGTTCGAGAAAACGGAGCCCGAACTTGGCACGAGATAGGCAAAAACATAGCAATCTACAGCTATAAGACGGCAGACCAGTATAGAGATATTGCGAAGGAAGCATTTAGGTATGCGAAGGAACAGTTTGGCGTAAAGGATATTGAAAAACTCCAAAGCGAACATATTCAGTTTTATTTAGAGTCAAAAATTGCCGATGGCATTAAATACAGCACTTTTCAAAAGTATGCGGCAGCTTTGGAGAAGTTAGAAGTGGCTTTAAATTCTTATGCTCAATCCCACAACACCGGGCGAGAATATCACTTTGATTTGTCCTCTGTAAGAGAGCAAGCAAGAGAAGTGCTTGAGAGAACACAAGAAACAAGAGCATACGAAAACCCAAAAGCTCTCATAAATTCAATCCAAAACCCAGAATACCGTGTAATTGCCCAAGCCCAATACGAAGGTGGTTTTAGAATATCAGAGCTTAACCACCTTTCAGAAAAGAACTTTAAAGATAACAACACCTTCCAGGTAATCAGCGGCAAAGGCGGTAAAGATAGAGAAGTTCCTCTTTCAAAAGAAACCTACCAAGCTTTAAAATCCCTTTTGGACAAGGCGGATCCTGCCGACGGCAAATACAAGTTTGACATGAACGACTATCGCAACGCCCTTAAAGAAGCAGCTGATCGGTCTGGTCAAGAATATACGGGCTCTCATGGTCTCCGTTGGAACTTTGCCCAGGAGAAGTTTGCAGAGCTCCAACAACAGGGCAAAACCTACGAACAGGCTTTACAAATTGTCAGTAACTTGCTTGGTCATGAAAGAGCAGATATTACAGAACACTATTTGAGGTGATTATGAAACCTAAAAACTACTTTTCTGTCTTTGCAAAAATGCCTGAAGAGGCAAAAATCTTCACTCTCCAGCGTGCTTGGGATATTCACCCCGATAAGGCAAAGGAGCTACTTGAGAAACTTGAGAATGAACTCAAATATCAAGAAACCCTTTTAAGCCTTGTTCAGCGTAAAGCTCACATAACACAACAAGAGAGCGAGCTCATCGACAAAATCAAGAAGATTAGGCTCAAAGATAAGAGAAGGAAAAAGGAAGGAAAGAAGGAACGCCTAATAAGGCTACGCTACTTCTGGGAGATAGACAGGTTAAGAAAGGAAGGCTTAGGCTGGCGCAAAATTGCAGAGTATATACGCACATATCATCACAAACAGATCAGCTATGTGGCCATCAGGAATGCTTATCTAAAAATTAAGAAACAAATGGAGCAACAGCAGGAGCAATAATGCTTAAGTGTATTTTCTGGACAGCCCTTGCAACCTGGTTTGTTCTTGGCATGTATTCTGTGTTTACAACATACGGCTTTTCTTTCAATTACATTGGTGCAATCTTTACATCAGCTTTTGGGTACGCTTCAGAATATCTTGGATTTATTCTTGGTTTTGTGTTTGATTTAGTGGTTCTCATTTTAATTGGTTTTGTTGTCTATTTAATCATGCGTTACAGCAAACGAATTACAGATGAGAAAATAAAGGAGAAAAAACAACAGCAATTAAAGCAGTTACAAGAGCTTGAAGATGAGTATAACAAGCTTGCAGAACAGAAAAAGCAGGAAATACAACAGCTTGAGGTAAAACTAAAGCAATACAAAGACACATTAAACGAGATAAGCAACCTACAAGACAAAATAGGCACACTATTTGGAAGACTTATAAACGAAAGCTACAACTTTATACTCTCAAAAGAAAAACTTATTGAAGCATTAAGGCAAAGAAGAGCAAAGCAAATTGAAACAGCCCTTAAGCAAGGAACCATGACAGAAAAATCAGCTGAGAGGGCAAGAAAGAAGTTTAACAAACTGCTTGAGAAAGTAGAAAACTCTATAGAACAGGAGAAAGAGCTCTTCGATCTCCTTGTAGGTGAGAAGTGGGAAGCAATAGAACAGCTCTTTAATCAAATTAGAGGGGGTGAAAATGTATGAAATATACGAGCAACTAAGCGACTACTTTCCAGCGTATATCAACTTCAGTCAAGATGTAATCTTCTACGTTCATTGGTGGGATCAAAAGATAGACAAAAACAAAATAATCAGAAAAGGCTGCATAGAAAAAGCGAGCATTTTTGGCTTTAATTTAGAAGAAAGAGAATTGGCCATATTCATTAGCTTTATCGAGAGTTTTTTGAAAAACCAGTTCTATAGTAGAGAGTTCACAATAAACAACTTAAAAGCGAGAGTTATATTCTCAAAAGACAAAGAACCTCTCTTGAATATTAGACAGTTCGATGAAGAAAGCAAAGAGATAAAATATCAAAAGAACTTCAGCAAAGTCGGTGCAAATTACATTCTAAAGTGCTACCAGATAGCCACAAAGGAGTACAACCTTTGCTTTGCCAGCTCCTCACCCACAAGAATTACTATTGAGTGAACCACAAAATGTAAATAGGTTGACTTTCTTTTTTCTTATACTTATAATAATACTTAGATAAATACCTATCAGGAGGACAAGCTATGTTAGTAGATACAGATAGAATTGTAGGAATAGCGGAGCTTCAAAAAAACCTTCCAAAGATAATAAGGGAGTTAGAGAAAGAGGAAAAACCTGTGTTTGTAAGTAGGAGAAATAATATCTCTGCCGTTATACTATCAGCTGAAGAGTATAAGAAAATATCCGAGCTTCTAAGCCTCTTAGAAGACATCGAAATAGCAGATCAGATTAGAGATAGAATGAAAAACTACAATCCAGAAAAGAACATACCATGGGAGAAGGTAAAAGAGAAATATGGCTTATAAGATAGAGTTTATACCTGAAGCCTTAAAAGACTTTGATAAGCTTGACAAATCTTTGAAAATCCAAGCCAAAAAGAAGATTGATAAACTCTCAGAAAACCCCTATATAGGTGAGCCTTTGTCCAACAAAGCGGGAAGAGATTTAACAGGGTTCTATAAACTCTATTTCTACAAAAAGAAATACCGAATAGTTTACAGAATTATAGAGGACAAAATAGAAATAGTGCAGATATGGGGCATAGGCAAGAGGGATAAAAGCAAGATTTACGACACTGTTTTTAAGAGATTGGATTAATACCACAAAACATAAATTTTGTGGTAAATACTCTCAAAACAAAGCCGATCAACACCTCTTTTTTCCCAAAAAACCTTGATTTTCTCATCAATATTTACTACTTTATCTTAAAAGTAACTTGGTAAAAAGAAAGGAGCTTGTCAATGTTACCGAGGGCCCTAAACACCAACTTAGCCTTCCCGGGTAATGTTCCCAGCTATCTCACAGAAAGTCAGTTAAATAACCTCATAGCCACCTTCCAATCTTGGTATGACGATAAAACCATATCAAACACCAAAAGGTGCATAAGAGGACGCTACTGGCTCATATTTCTCACTCTCAGGTTTACAGGGGCAAGAATAAGCGAGGTAATAAACATAAAGCACGAGGATATAGACTTCAGAAATGCAGAAATAAGGCTTATTACCCTAAAAAGGCACAATCCCAAGAAAAAAGGGCAATACAGAATAGTCCCGGTCCCCTCAAGTCTAACAAGCGAAATAGCTAACTACATAGTAGAGTATCCACACATGAGGGATAAGGTCTTCAAAGTCGATAGATCCAACTTTAACAAGGTATTCAAGGAACGTTGCCTTGAGGCAGGGATACCAAAAGAATTAGCCCACCCACACATACTCAGGCATACGAGGGCTATAGAGCTACTCAGAGCGGGAGTACCAGTTACGATAGTTCAGGACCTATTAGGCCATTCGGCTCTTACAACAACGGCTATCTACCTGAAGATTAGCGGGCAGGAGGCAAAGGGGATATTGAGGGAGAAGGGGTTAATATAGAAATGGCTTAATTGTCATTTATTTTAAAATAATCTAAAATAAAAATCGTAAAAGTGGACAGTTTAAAAAAGGTAAAGTTGTCTTGAAATTTGAATGGGATCTAAAAAAGAGTATATTTATCAAAGAGAAAAGAGGGGTATCTTTTGAGGAGATTGTTAAATTGATAACCTCTGAAAGCCTTTTGACAGTTAGAAATCATCCAAACCCTAAAAAATACCCTGGACAAAAGGTTTTTATAATAAACATTGAGGGAGGGGTATGTTTGGGTTGTTCCATTTGAGAGAAGGGGGGATAGGTTAAGGCTTATAACGGCTTATCCAAGCCGTAAACTCACTAAAGTTTATTTGCGAGGAAGTGATGACCACAAAAAAGGTTAATTGGACAAATATTGAGTTTGATTCTTATGAACAGGAAATAGAGGATAACATCGAAAAAGCTAAGCCTGTAGAGAATGAAGAGTACTGGAAAGAGTTGATTATCCAAGCAGCTAAAAATACTGTTCAAGAAAAAGAGAGATTGGTTATTGAGTTCCAAAGCAGGGAAGCTAAAGAGAGAGCTGTCCAACTTTTGGAAAAAGAGTTAGGAACAGAATTTCATGTGATTAATTCCAGTTGATTCTTTCTCTTGTTTGGAGAACTAAATCAAGAATCTCAAAAGTTGTCTTAATTGCTATAGAATATAAAATGTTGCCTAAAATACTTTGAAGCCTGCTAAGAGCGGCTCCTTGTTTTTTGCCTTGATTTTGTGGATGTTGTATTTGATCTAAAATCTGGATTACATTACTTTTATGTTTGGGAACAAGGCAGGAGGCAGGGTGCAAGAAAAAGCAATTAAATAGTTAATATTTTGGCTCCATCTTTTAATAGATTGGTGAGTTTTTCACCCCAGTATATTACTTCTATTCCTAATTGCTCTAATACATCTACCGCTTCTAGTTGTTTTGCACATGCTTTACAAGCTGAAAGCTTTACTCCCTTCTCTCTCATGTTTCTTATAACTTCTTTACTTTTTTCATCTTGGATAATTAATTTTGTTGAAGCACCCCATATAATAACTTCTACTTCTTCCCACCAATTATACTTTAAAGAGTTTACGGCATACATAGCTATCATCTTATTAAGAGTTTCAAAATCAGGAGAAGTCCAAAGTATATATAGCTTATCCATTTTTCCCTCCTACCAATATTTCTTGTAAAATACTCCTAAATAAAAGTCTGCACCCTGCCTATCCCTCCATCAATGTATCTTCTTAACCAATGTTAGTAGTTTTTTTATGCGGTGAAGTTCGCTAAGAGTAGGTGTTAGTTGTAGGAGAATGTGATTCACGCCTATTTTTTCAAATTCTCTGATTTTCTGGGCCACGGTTTCGTATGATCCTATTAAGCCAGTATCTAAAGTCCTATCCAAGACGTTCATTTCCCCTCTGGTAATGTTCTCTAATATATTTTCAGCTTCTCTATCTGAATCTCTAACTATAGTCAATGCTGGAATTGCAAATTCTAAATCTTTTTTACTAAAATTACTAAGCCTTCCTCTCATGTCTTCAATTTGCCGTTTTACATCAACGATATTCATTCCTCTCATAAGCCAACCGTTTGCTTCTTCGGTAACTAAACGCTTTGAAGCTTCAGACATCCCAGCATACCATATAGGAGGAGTTGGTATAGGTTTGGGTTCTAGTATTCCATTTGTTATAGAGTAAAACCTACCTTTAAAAGTTACATTATTATGCTTCCATAAACTTTTAATAATCTTTATTGTTTCTCTGGCTCTCTCTACTCTATCATCGTGTTTCAGGAATGTTAGTCCATATGCCTCGTATTCCCTCCTATACCATCCCGCTCCAATACTGAGTAAAAATCTTCCCTTACTAATTTCCCATAGTGTAGCTGCCTGCTTTGCCAAAACAGCTGGGTATCTAAAGGCTTCGCATAGCGTAGTATGGGCTATGATTATTTTATTAGTAGCTTCTGCTATAGCAGTTGCTATAGTCCATGCCTCTAATGCTGGAGAAGTTTCTCCTTTTATTGGGTTCAACATATGGTCGGGTATCCATAGTGAGTCAATCCCTATTTTTTCAGCTGTTAACGCAACCTTTTTAACATATTCATATGTGGGATATTCCTCTTTCTCCGTGTAAAAATAAAATTTGTCTGTTTGGGCTTTTTCAGAGCCTTTTACAGGTAACCAACCACCATATACGGGAAGATAAACACCTATTTTTATCATGATACCACCTCTGCAAATCCTCTGTATTCCACTTTACCAGACTTCCTCTTTGGAGGGATGGGTTTCTCATCGGGATACCCCATAGGGATGATGGTTATCAGCTTCTTTCCTTCTATTTTGAAAACTTTGTTTATTTCTTCAGATTCAGATACTGGTCCTGTCATCCAACATGTTCCTAAGCCTTTTTCATAAGCTAGTAAAAGCAAATTTTGTATAGCTGCAGATACGCTTTGTATATCGGTAGATTCACCGTATGGTCCTGGTTCAGCGTAGGCTAATATAACTACTGGAGCACCACCTAAGTTACTGAAAAATTTTTCAGTATCTCTGATAACTTTAGGAAATTTAGCAAAAACTTTTTCTAAAGGTTGTTTTAAGTGGTTATAAAATGCTTTTTTACATATAGGAATTATTTTTTCCCTTTCTTTTCCTGTCAGCACAACAAAATACCAGTTTTGCCTGTTCATGCCAGAAGGTGCCCATAAAGCGTAATCAAAGATTTCTTCAATAACCTTTCTAGGTACAGGATCCTTCTTAAATCGCCTGATACATCTCCTACCCAAGACAGCTTCCCTCAATTCCATAATAACACCTCCTATCTATGGTTTAATTAAAAAACGACCATTAGGTAGAAAAATGAGTAAAATAAAAATCTGCTCACAAATAAATCCATTCCTCCAAGTTTTTGAGTGCGTTTTCTAAATAATGTATATTACGACAAGTTCTCGCAATCATTATACCTCCCTCTACAGTTAGTACGATTTGCCAACTGATTTCTTCGGGATCCAAATCACTACGAAACCCTCCTTTTTTTATACCAGAAATTACTACTTTTTTGATTTTCTCTTTCCATTTCAAAAAGGTTTCACAGAGCAACTGTCTAACTTGATCATTTTTATCACTCATTTCCAGAGCCGAGTTACCAAATATACAACCACCTTTTAATTGCCGTTCTTTATGGAATTTTATTATAGCCTCAAAGTAATCCTGTAAGCTTTGCTTTGGCTTTTCGGGATTTAGCTTCTTATCAAGAAACTCCAAGAACTTATCTTTGGCTTCAACTAGCGTTTCAAAGACAAGATCATTTTTACTCGGAAAGAAATAATATATACTACTCTTCTGTAAACCTACTTCATCGGCAATAATAGACATACTTGACTTAGAAATTCCCTTTTCTTGGAACACTTTAATAGAGGCATTTATTATTCTCTCCTTTGTTATAGTACCTTTCCTTCGCACGGAATCCTCCAAACTCAATTTACCGACCGATAGGTTTATAAGGCAATTTCAAGTAAAAGTCAAGGTTATAGGGGCACACAAAAAAGAATTGCTCTACTTTGTAATCGTGTCTGTAAAATTACTTTTGACAAAAATATATTATCAATACTATACTAAAAAGACTTCTGTCCATTTTCTTGAAACTATTCATAGAAAGGCGGTGGTAACACCGCTTTTCTTATTTTAGACACGGGGGCACCCCTAAAACCTATCCAAAACCTCAAAACCTTTACCTAAATTCTCTCTCAAAATACTAATAGCCTTTTCCCTATCCTCTTGGCTCTCGAACTCAAGCACAAGCATTTTCTTTTTTTTCAAGGTATTCTCAGCCGCTTTTTCCACAACCTTTTTCCAGTATTCCACATTTTCAACGCTCTTAAACTTCTCGGCGTTTTCCTCTATTTTTCTTTCGTAATCGTCCAGTTTATTGCAGTATCTATCCTCATCCATTATCCTTTCTCAAACTCTCTTTGTTATCAAGTTATATTCCTCATGTGTCCCTATCCAAAACCAAATAAACTCATCCCCATCTTTTAAAGCCAAAGCTCTATATCTGTCTCCAATCCTAACACTCCAAAACCTACCTACTTTTTTAAAGTGCAAAGACGGGTGTAAAGGGTCTTTTTTCAGGAGTTCAAAGTTTTTATTCGCCAGTTCCTTTATCTCCTGCGGGAGCTCGTCATATAGCTTTCTAAACTCTTGTGTAGTTCTATGCCTCATAAATCTTTCAAAAGCCCTTGCTTTTTCTCGTCCAAAGCCTGTTTAATCAAAAAATCAAGCTTCCCGCTTTTACTGTCTTCTTCAATCTCTCTATCCCACTTTTCCCAATCTCTTTCGAGTATCCAGTCTCTCAGCTTGTAAAAATCCTCTTTCGGTAAAGACTCTATAAACTCAATAGCCTCCTCAATACTTTTCATGGTACACCTCTCATCTTCCAAATAATTTAGCCCAAAAACTTTTATTTTTTTCTCTCTCTAGTTCTTTTTCTTTTTGCTCTAATTCAGTTTTTAATTTTCCTAACTCAAAGTAGAGCTTTTTCAACTCAACATCCCTTTTATCGACTTCCTCATAAGGTACAAGAGCTTTGCTTTTCTTTAATTGATATATATCTTCTATAATCAACTCAAATAACTGATTATCACTTTTGGCGTTATATACAGTTTTTAACTCTAAAAACTTATTTAGTATTTCTTCTTCAATTCTAAAATTCTTTTGTTTTACCATGATAGCACTTTGTAGCATTCTGCTAAATTATGCTATCATTAATGATAGCATTTGAAAGCATAATGCTATCCACTTATATAAACTATTCATCACAAAAACTCAACCTTTTTAATTCTTTTTTAAAGCTTTTTTCGCAGCATACATTTCAGATTTTATAATAGATAATAGTTTTTTATTCTGCTCGTAATAAACCTTCCAATTATCAGACCTTTTACCTTCTCTAATTATTTCATACTTATCTACCTGTCCTTGCCTCTTAAGTTCATCAAAGGCTTTTTTAATACGTTCAGTTGTTTTACGATCTTTTGGTATTCTTACTGCTTCAGCTATAGTAACAAGGTAAAAAGTGCCTACAGGCTGTTTTCCTTGAAGCCAACATGATAAAAGTACTGCAGTATCATTCTTAATGCTTTGTATTATTCTATTTGTAACACCCAAAACGCCGCTCATTCTCTTTATAGTGTTTTTATATCTCTCAGATACAATAACAGACAATCCATTTCCGCTTTGCCTAATATCATGTATTATCTTTGAGAGTATTTTATCCATTCCGCCATCTTTTCTTTTAAGGTAAAAAACCCATGTTGTGTCTACATACCTTAACAAACTTTCCCAAACTAAATCTGCATTTGACTTACTATGCGTTATACGCATACATTTCAAAAAACTTGACATTGTTGTAGTTATACCAACAAGCTTAGTTACTTCTCTCCTTGTATTACCCTGTTCTTTCAATTCATGTATTGTTTCGCCAGCATCATAAATATCACCAGCTTGTATTTTTTTCCAAAGCAAATACGAGAACGCAACGAATACTTTTAAATCAAATGCATTCATTGTCTCTCTTCCATAAATAACAACTTTTCCCCATTTATCTGTATAAACTATTTCCTCTAATCCTTTCTCTCTTGTCCTTGTTGGTCTATAAGGAAGCAATTTAAGAAATTCCCCTTGTATAGGAGTAATCTCTAAATCCGGTAGATTTCTTTTTATATCAAGTATATTATCACCATGCATATTTATCCTCTCCTTATTACTCTAACATCTACTTCATTAGCAGTAAAAGGAAGCTCCCAAATCGCCGGTTCTCCATATTCATCTTTTATTACACCCTGCTGTCTCAAATTTGACTTTATTGCCACAAGATAGCGCCCTTGCAAATTATTTTGTGATTCTGTTATGATATTGTCGATCACGTATAGTGTCGTGCGAGGTGCGTCTATGAATGCGGATGCACCTCTAACCTTTCTTCGCAACGTTGTTATTAATACCTGATTATCCATTTCTAAATCTTTTTGCTCAATCTTAACGTCTATCTTATTTGTATGATGAGTAACAAGAAGTATTTTATCTGTTTTGTATACAAGCTTTTTTAAAATATTCATAAAACGTCGTGCGGCAGTGTTATTATTTTCTTCTTGCCCATAGAAGTCGGCAAGTGGGTCAAGTAAGATAAAACCAAAATCGTTAATATAGCGTTTAAGTCTTTCATACATCCTTAGATTTACGCTTAACTCACCAAAATCTTTCGTGATTAATGGCTCGGGGATCTCGTCGACGTAATACAAATTCTCAATTATTAAATCTTTATGCTCGTGCCAAAGTGGAACTTTATCCAACATTTGATTTATCCTATATTCTGTTTCATTTAAATCTTCTGATAGCCACACAAGCGCTGGCTTTTTCGTTTCTAATATATAGAGAACCGCAAAAGTGAGTGCTATGTATGTTTTGCCTGCTCCAGCGCTTCCTGCGAGCATAGACACATGCCCTTGCGGGAGCAAACCATTACATCTCAAAATTGGCTTATGTATATTTTGGCCTGTAAATCGTTTTACAACCTGATCTTCTTCTAAATTTTGTATCTGTTTATAAATCTCTACTTCTTGTTGTAATAAATTGTCTATCTCAGCTCTTATTTCTGTTTTTTGATCATCACTTGCTTTATCTAATTCTACTCTCAATACTCGTCTTTTTACACTGAGTTGATCTGCTTGGCGTTGGAGTGAGTGTCTTTTTATAATTCTTGCGTATTCCTGTAAATTGATAGGAGCAGGCAGAACCTCTGTTAAACCTAAAAGGTAGTTTCTAAGGTCGGTAGGTATTGATTCGGAAACGGTTATAAAATCGGGCGTTATATTCTTTTCTATAAGTTGCTTAACAGCTTTGTAAATTTCTGAATTGCGGTTATCAAAAAAATCATTTTCGCTTATAATGTTAAAAACACCCTTAAGGCGTTCCTTATATTTTTCAAACAGTTCTTTATCTTCTGTATCGCTTGGCGGGGCTTCTAAAAATAATGAACACAACAATGCTCTTTCGGCCTCAATACTTTGACTCTGTGTTTTATTCATCTTGATTTCCTCTCTTTGTGTTTGAGTTTAATTTCTTTTCAAGTGTATCTGCTTTGATAAGCCACCTATTACCTATCTTTACTGCCTCAATAAGTCCTAGTCGCGCCCATTTTCTGATGGTAAAAGGTGCAACACTAAACCGTTTCGCCGCTTCTGAAACTTTTATAAACTCCTCCATATCCCACCTCCTTCTCTTATTTGTCCGTTACAAATATAATCAAAAATCAACTCTTGTCAATAAATAAATACAAATAGCAACAAAAACACTTGAACTGTGTAGTAACGGGGGACGAACTGTGTAGTAACGGGGGACGAAAACCTATTTTTTGTGTAGTAACGGGGGACGAACTGTGTAGTAACGGGGGAAAGTTAGAAAGAACTAACTCTTACAAATTAGCATAAAAACAGTAAAATCCAAAACTCCATTTTTTGCTTTAGTATATTCTTTAGTAGATAATACTCTAAAGAGTATTATCTATATCTTAAGATATACCTTTTTGAATGCAGGAGCGAACTCTTGATAGGTTCGCTCCTGCTATAAGAAATATAAATTTGGTAAACGCCCATAGAATATTAAGTCAAGTTCGATAGCAAATTGAATTTAAAAATCTCGTGCGCCAGAGGGCGTTTATTTGCACGATTTAAACCTCTCACCTCGCGGTCTTGGTTGGCAAGGAGCAGAAAAAAAGGCGTGATACAAAAGCCGTGAGGCTTTAGTTTTGAGCTTGCGGGCAAACTCGCGAAGCGAGGCAAACCGCAAGCAGACAACTGAGCGGAGCGAAAGCCAATGCCCTCGTGTAGCATCAGCGGAGCGGTATTTTCAAAGCGGAAAGCGGTAGAGGGCATTGTTGCTGAACGGCGGAGCGAGGGCGTCAGGTTTTGCGGTCTTCCGTGTAGTTCTTCGAAGTAAAAGCAAAACAACGAGCGATAGCGAGTAAGTGCACGTCGTAAGCTAACTCAAGATTGGCACTAACTCAAGCGTGCGAGTGTTAACTTGATATGTTAAGTAATCTTTGTTAACGATAACAACGCAAAACTAACATTAACAATCTATATATTTTTGAAACAACGCCAAAAAACGAATCAAAGCCACCCCGCTTTATTGCACAATAAAGCGGGGTGGTAATGAAAGAAAAGCTTTGACTTTTTGTGAAAGTTGACATATATTGAGAGTAGGATTTGTGTGCTTTCGTTCTTGTCGTGTCCGTTTGGACGGCCGCCTTTTTCTGCGGTTGTTGGCGGGATATAAGAAAACAACCCTGCCTCAGGTTATGCCTTGCCCTGGCCCAAAAGGCAGGTTGGGAAGGATCTGGAAACACTCTTGAAACGGGCAAAACGCATTCGTAGGTCTGCAACAGGATTAACGACAGGATCAGCATCAGCCCTGCATGGTAAAACCAACAAGGATAAGCACCAGCAGGCGGTAAAAAACAACGGTAACGACAGCAGTAGCACGAGTCCAAGCTGGTAGGACTCAGCCCAAAAAAACAAGAACCAGCCCCATCTGGCAGGGAAAATGTCAGACGAGAGAGCCGACACTCTCGAACAAAAAACGGCGCTTGCTCAAGGCGATACTTTGAGCCCTGCTACAGCACCAGCAGGTAAAAAAATTGGTGCTTGGGTTTGAAGATACGATAGGTGAGTTGTTATGAGGGGTAATATAAATTGGCAGGTTCATCAGGTTTTCAAAGAGATCATAGCATTCGGTCAATCAAAGCACGAGGCAAAGGAGCTTGCAAGGGAGCAAGGTGCAAAAACTTGGCACGAAATTGGCAAAAGCATATACATCTATTCCTATGCTACTGCCGATCAATACCGTGATATTGCAAAGGAAGCCTTTAGATATGCAAAAGAAAACTACGGCGTAAAAGACATCGAAAAACTATCTTCCGAACATATAAAAAGCTACCTTGAGAGCAAAATCGCTGACGGCATTAAATACTCCACCTTCCAGAAATACGCCGCCGCCTTGGAGAAATTAGAGGTAGCTTTAAATAAATACGCCGAAACTCATAACACAGGCAAGGTGTATAATTTTGACTTATCAAGTGTCCGTGAGCAAGCAAGAGAAGTGCTTGAGAGAACACAACCCACCCGTGCTTATGAGAACCCAAGAGCTCTAATTGAGAACATTCGAAACAATGACTATAAAATCATCGCTCAAGCCCAGTATGAAGGTGGTTTTCGTGTTAGTGAGCTTAATCACCTTTCAGAAAAGAATTTCAAAGAAGGTAATGTTTTTCAGGTAATTTCAGGCAAAGGCGGTAAAGATAGAGAAGTTCCTCTTTCAAAAGAAACCTATGAGGCCCTTAAATCCCTGCTTGGTAAAGCGGATCCATCAGACGGCAAATACAAATTTGACATGAACGACTATCGTAACGCCCTTAAAGAAGCAGCTGAAAAATCAGGGCAAGAATACACAGGCTCTCACGGTTTACGTTGGAACTTTGCTCAAGAGAAGTTTGCAGAGCTCCAACAACAGGGCAAAACCTATGAGCAAGCCTTACAGGAAGTATCTCACCTTTTAGGTCATGAAAGAGCAGATATTACGGAGCACTATTTGAGGTGATTATGAAACCTAAAAACTACTTTTCTGTCTTTGCAAAAATGCCTGAAGAGGCAAAAATCTTCACTCTCCAGCGTGCTTGGGATATTCACCTTGACAAAGCAAAGGAACTACTTGAAAAGCTTGAAAATGAGCTCAAATACCAAGAGACCCTTTTGTCTCTAACTCAAAGGAAAGCCCACATCACACAACAAGAGAGTGAGCTCATCGACAAAATCAAGAAGATTAGACTCAAAGATAAGAGAAGGAAAAAGGAAGGAAAGAAGGAACGCCTAATAAGACTACGCTATTTCTGGGAGATAGACAAACTCCGCAAAGAGGGTCTCTCATGGCGCAAGATTGCTGAATACATACGTACTTACCATCACAAGCAAATCAGCTATGTTGCGATAAGAAATGCTTATCTAAAACTAAAAAAGCAAATGGAGCAACAGCAGGAGCAATAATGCTTAAGTGTATTTTCTGGACAGCCCTTGCAACCTGGTTTGTTCTTGGCATGTATTCAGTGTTTACAACATACAGCTTTTCTTTCAATTACATTGGTGCAATCTTTACATCAGCTTTTGGGTACGCTTCAGAGTATCTTGGATTTATTTTTGGTTTTGTGTTTGATTTAGTGGTTCTCATTTTAATTGGTTTTGTTGTCTATTTAATTATGCGTTACAGCAAACGAATTACAGATGAGAAAATAGAGGAGAAAAAACAACAGCAATTAAAGCAGCTGCAAGAGCTTGAAGATGAGTATAACAAGCTTGCAGAACAGAAAAAACAGGAAATACAACAGCTTGAGGCAAAACTAAAGCAATACAAAGACACATTAAACGAGATAAGCAACCTACAGGACAAAATAGGCACACTATTTGGAAGGCTTATAAACGAAAGCTACAACTTTGTAATCTCAAAAGAAAAACTTATTGAAGCATTAAGGCAAAGAAGAGCAAAACAGCTTGAAACAGCCATCAAGCAGGGAACTATGACAGAAAAATCAGCAGAGAGGGCAAGGAAGAAATTTAACAAACTGCTCGAGAAAGCAGAAAGCTCAATCAATCAGGAGAAAAAACTCTTCAATTTGCTTGTAGGTGAGAAACTTGAAACAATAGAACAGCTCCTTAATCAAATTAGAGGGGGTGAAAATGTATGAAATGTACGAGCAAACAGGCGACTACTTTCCAGAATATATCAACTTTGGCCAAGATGTGATCTTCTATGTTCATTGGTGGGATCAAAAGATAGACAAAAACAAAATAATCAGAAAAGGCTGCATAGAAAAAGCGAGCATTTTTGGCTTTAATTTAGAAGAAAGAGAATTGGCCATATTCATTAGCTTTATCGAGAGTTTTTTGAAAAACCAGTTCTATAGTAGAGAGTTCACAATAAACAACTTAAAAGCGAGAGTTATATTCTCAAAAGACAAAGAACCTCTCTTGAATATTAGACAGTTCGATGAAGAAAGCAAAGAGATAAAATATCAAAAGAACTTCAGCAAAGTCGGTGCAAATTACATTCTAAAGTGCTACCAGATAGCCACAAAGGAGTACAACCTTTGCTTTGCCAGCTCCTCACCCACAAGAATTACTATTGAGTGAACCACAAAATGTAAATAGGTTGACTTTCTTTTTTCTTATACTTATAATAATACTTAGATAAATACCTATCAGGAGGACAAGCTATGTTAGTAGATACAGATAGAATTGTAGGAATAGCGGAGCTTCAAAAAAACCTTCCAAAGATAATAAGGGAGTTAGAGAAAGAGGAAAAACCTGTGTTTGTAAGTAGGAGAAATAATATCTCTGCCGTTATACTATCAGCTGAAGAGTATAAGAAAATATCCGAGCTTCTAAGCCTCTTAGAAGACATCGAAATAGCAGATCAGATTAGAGATAGAATGAAAAACTACAATCCAGAAAAGAACATACCATGGGAGAAGGTAAAAGAGAAATATGGCTTATAAGATAGAGTTTATACCTGAAGCCTTAAAAGACTTTGATAAGCTTGACAAATCTTTGAAAATCCAAGCCAAAAAGAAGATTGATAAACTCTCAGAAAACCCCTATATAGGTGAGCCTTTGTCCAACAAAGCGGGAAGAGATTTAACAGGGTTCTATAAACTCTATTTCTACAAAAAGAAATACCGAATAGTTTACAGAATTATAGAGGACAAAATAGAAATAGTGCAGATATGGGGCATAGGCAAGAGGGATAAAAGCAAGATTTACGACACTGTTTTTAAGAGATTGGATTAATACCACAAAACATAAATTTTGTGGTAAATACTCTCAAAACAAAGCCGATCAACACCTCTTTTTTCCCAAAAAACCTTGATTTTCTCATCAATATTTACTACTTTATCTTAAAAGTAACTTGGTAAAAAGAAAGGAGCTTGTCAATGTTACCGAGGGCCCTAAACACCAACTTAGCCTTCCCGGGTAATGTTCCCAGCTATCTCACAGAAAGTCAGTTAAATAACCTCATAGCCACCTTCCAATCTTGGTATGACGATAAAACCATATCAAACACCAAAAGGTGCATAAGAGGACGCTACTGGCTCATATTTCTCACTCTCAGGTTTACAGGGGCAAGAATAAGCGAGGTAATAAACATAAAGCACGAGGATATAGACTTCAGAAATGCAGAAATAAGGCTTATTACCCTAAAAAGGCACAATCCCAAGAAAAAAGGGCAATACAGAATAGTCCCGGTCCCCTCAAGTCTAACAAGCGAAATAGCTAACTACATAGTAGAGTATCCACACATGAGGGATAAGGTCTTCAAAGTCGATAGATCCAACTTTAACAAGGTATTCAAGGAACGTTGCCTTGAGGCAGGGATACCAAAAGAATTAGCCCACCCACACATACTCAGGCATACGAGGGCTATAGAGCTACTCAGAGCGGGAGTACCAGTTACGATAGTTCAGGACCTATTAGGCCATTCGGCTCTCACGACTACGGCTATATACCTCAAGATTAGCGGGCAGGAGGCTAAAGGGATATTGAGGGAGAAGGGGCTAATATAGAAATGGCTTAATTGTCATTTATTTTAAAATAATCTAAAATAAAAATCGTAAAAGTGGACGGCAGTGTAAAATTACTTGTGTCCAAAAGTAATTTTACACTGCCGAAACCTTAAAACTGTCATATAAATTAATGGTGATTTGTATTACAGTGGATTTGAATTATTACCTAAGAAAATTTATACTCCCTCTTATAGTTTAAAGAAATTTTTGTGGTGCGAAAAAACAGGAAAAGGGGAAACGAGATGAAAAGAGAAAAAAGAATAAAAAGGGAAGAAAAGGTTCTTAGGAAATTCATCCAAGTTTATTGCCAGAACAACCATTTAAAAAAAGGTGTCCCTGAGTACAAAGATGGGTACTGTAAAGAGTGTTATGAACTTTTGGAATACTCTCTAAAACGCCTTTACAATTGCCCTCTCGACCCAAAGCCCCAATGTAAACACTGTAAGGTTCACTGCTATAAACCAAAGATGAGGCAAAAAATTAAAGAAGTCATGAAGTATAGTGGAATATATTTTGTAAAACATGGTAGGATTGACTGGGTTTTTCACTATTTCTTTTAATTTTGAATTAATAAAAAGAGACATGGCGTAATTGGAGAAAAACAGTCAAAATAGAGAGTGCAGATATGATAAAAGTAAAGAGAATTTATGAGAAACCCACAAAGGAAGATGGATTTCGCATACTCGTTGATAGATTATGGCCAAGAGGTGTTAAAAAAGAGCAAGCAAAAGTTGATCTTTGGTTAAAAGATATAGCGCCATCGGGGAATCTTAGAAAGTGGTTCTCTCACAAGAAAGAAAGATGGAAAGACTTTAAAATAAAATATAAAGAAGAGCTAAAAAGCAAGGCTGGTTTAGTAAAAATGATTAAGGATCTTGAAGAGAAGCACGGAACAATAACTCTTTTATTTTCAGCTAAGGATGTTGAACATAATAACGCAGTTGTACTATTAGAGGAGTTGACTCTTTAAATCAAAATATAACAATCTATATGGTGTGATTATAAGACCTTATACTTGTTTCCTTTTCTCGAGATATTTAATCAACAACTCTTCAGTAAAATTAGGGGGCATATGGCCTTTCGTGACGTTGTAGTAAAAATCAAAACCCCATTTCATCAAGAAAGGAATGTATCCATCTAATGTTTCATCCAACTCACCACTATATAAAGCATTAGAATAAATCAGGGTTGCCTGATATTTGTCTCTTTCCATAATACAAAGAATTGCTGGGTCAAATTTTGGAATTTCAACCTTTTTCCCTATCTCATTGGCAATAGCTCCTGCAGCAATGTCGGCTTGCATTACGGCAATATGCCCTAATTTTGGAACAGACAATGATGTCGCATCGCCAACGGCAAATATCTCAGGAAAATCAAGATGACGCATTTGTTCATCAGTAGGAATAAAGCCTGCTTCATCACCTAAACCTGACTCTACAACAAAGTCATAAGGCTTATATTCGGGTAAAAGAATAGCTAATGCACACTCTTTACTAGTGCCATCTGTAAAATAGATATTATTTGCATCAAGTTTTTTCACTGTTTTCTCAGTGATCAACCTAATACCCTCTTTTTTCATCATTTCACCGACGTCATTTCTTACTTTCTCGCCAGCATCTTCAAAAAATATTTTAGCTGGAGTAAAAGCAGTAATAGAACTGGAATCTTTGAATCCCTTCTTTTTCAAGAAACCGTTAAGTAAAAACATGACTTCACCTACAGGACCCTCGCAAGGAGCAAGTAACTTGGGGGCTTTTACCCTATTGCCTGATTTGTATGGCATAGATCCGACAAAAATAGGCCTCCCTTGAATGACTGTAACCTTCTCCATAATCTTGGTGCTTGAATGTCATCACAAACAGAATAACCAAACTCCCTAAACCCATCAATGCCAGAATAATGTTTTTCAACACCAGGGGCTAAAAAGGTAATCATAGGTTTCTATGCCGCCCTCTTTTAAATACACCTTTTTGGCATAAGGATCTATTCTCATTACTGTTTCTTGAATTAGCAAATATCCATCCTGCTTTACTGCGTCTCTCATCAGGAAACGGACATGCTCAACATTTTCCCCCTTCATGGCTACATTGGGCAATCTGGGTTTGTTGAGTGTGTCTGTTCTATAATCAATCAAAGCAATATTAACATTGTGCCCCAATAACTTTTTCAAAGTGTGCATAACTCTAATGCCACCGAAACCCCCACCAACAATGATAATTCTCTTTTTCATCTTCCCTCTTTCGGTCGTAGACTCCTTCCGTGAAGGAGGAGTGGTTGACTTTTATTCTTCTCCCCTAATCTCTTTTCTCCCGCTCATTTTATTTATAATTACTCCCTGAATTACTGATGCAATTATCATTAAAATTGTCAACAGTAAGATAAATTTTCCGCTAAAATATAAAATCATTAAGGGTATAAGATGTATTTTTATGGCCCTATTGTATAGAAATGTAGCAATCAAACCCTTTTCTACTCCTTTTTCTTCTAAATCTTTCAGTAAGGGATACCACATATATATGGAACCTACGGATAAAATACCAGCCACGATTGCAACCATCCATCTTTTTATTCCTACTTCTTTACCGATATACTTTGCTACTTTCTTAGGATTTAAGAAATAATTTGAAAACACCATCAAAACAAATATAAAAATCAGCACAAAAATAAGTTTTAGGAAAATATGCAGAAACGTGGTTGAAGCCTTGATAAAAAGGGGTTTGTTTACTACAAAGACAACAATGTATAAAACTATTACCGATAAAAGAAAATACCATTTAACCCATAGTTTTTTCATTTTAGAACCGCTCCGATTATTATACCTATGGCTATGGCAAAAATGAAAGATGAAATATTCCTGTAAATTGCAAATTTTTTGCCAAGTAATGCAGACTCAGCAGGCAGTTGTATGATGCCGACAGTTACCCAGCTCAATATAAATGCCGTTACTGCTGTTAGGCTCACACCCTGTTTGAGAAGCTCCCCTGAAATTATGTAACTCATAATGGGATTTCCCGTAGATATACTCCCGATAACTGCTCCTATCACAGGATCTAAAACTGGGTTTCCTGTAAATACACGAGAGTAGAATGACTTAGGTATAGAAACATCAAGAATTGAGATTAAAAGAACGATGCCAATGAAATAAGGAAAAACCCCTATAATAGAGTTTGTAGCTTTGCCAATAGCCTGAATTAATCTTTGTTTATTATCCATAATAACCCCCCTTTCAAAATACCTTAAAGAGACAAATATTTTGTTTCCAACATATAAATACCCTATTCACAAAAAATCTTTTATCTATAAAAAAAGAGTTTGTTTTTTAATTTTTCTCAAAATCCTTCAACCAAGCAAACAGTTTCCAGCCTTTTATATCCTCTAATATTCTTTTTTTCATATCTTCTATTTTTGCCTGGTCCATATCCAAGTCATCGTTCGGCATTCCCTCGAGTTCCAAGTCCATCTGAGCCTCTCTCAGTTTTTCCCAATCCCTATCACTCCAAAACCCTCTCACGAATATCAACTTTCCCATTAGTTACTCCTTTTTAGACACGGGGGCACCCCTAAAACCTATCCAAAACCTCAAAACCTTTACCTAAATTCTCTCTCAAAATACTAATAGCCTTTTCTTTGTCCTCTTGGCTTTCAAACTCAAGCACAAGCATTTTCTTCTTTCTCAAAGTATTCTCAGCCGCCTTTTCTACAACCTTTTTCCAGTATTCCACATTTTCGACACTCCTAAACTTCTCGGCGTTTTCCTCTATTCTTCTCTCGTAATCGTCCAGCTCGTCATAGTATCTATCTTCACTCATTTTTTACCCCCTAAGTACATCTTTGTAAATTTACGACTTGGATAAGCCGTTACAAGCCTTAACTTATCCCCCCCTTCTTTCAAAAGGAACAGCCCAAGCGTAACCATCTATGTTAAGGATCATTAGCTTTTGCCCCTCAAACTCCTCTCTATTATCCAGGATATCCAAAACAGCTCCTTGTCTAATTTTCTTGACAATTTCATCAAAAGACAACCCTCTTTCCCTTTATACGCTCACTTTTCTTATTATCCCACTCAAATTCGACCGTTCTGAAATTAATATCTTCCATCTGACAAATTCTCTAATAATCTTCCCTTTTTCTCATCCAAAACCTGTCTAATCAAAAAATCGAGCTTTCCACTTTTACTATCTTCTTCAATCTCCCTATCCCACTTTTCCCAATCTCTCTCAAATATCCAATCTCTAAGCCTATAAAAATCCTCTTTCGGTAAAGACTCTATAAACTCAATAGCTTCCTCAATACTTTTCATGGCGCACCTCTCATCTCCCAAACAGTTTAGCCCAAAAGCCTTTATTTTTCTCGCTCTCCAGCTCCTTCTCTTTCTGCTCCAGCTCAGTCTTCAGTCTCCCCAGCTCAAAATACAACTTTTTCAGCTCCTCATCCCTTTTTTCAAACTCCTCGAAGGGGATCAAGGCCTTACTCTGCTTCTGCTCCCAAATCTCTTTTACTATCACCTCCAATAAAGCGTTTTCACTCTCTATCTTATATATATTTTTCAGCTCGTTTAACATCTTTTGAGTCTCATCGCTAAACCTTACGGTTTTCCTTATTCTCTCAGCCATCTCTCACTTCTGACACCAAATTGCGTCAACCTGACACCACATAGACACCACACCCAGAAAAGTCTATTTTGACGATAATTCCCATAAACCCTCTTGCAAATTCACCTTCTTCCCGCTAAACTTTTCTTGCGCGCTATTACCAGTGCTTTTGGCGGCTTCGGCCGCCCTCTTTTCAAGGAACGGTCGCCACTTGTCCCAGTTTTTCAGTATGTCCCCAAGCGGTATAGCAGAATTATCATTTTCACGATAGACACTACTCTCTTCAACAATATATCTTTCATCTTTTGTAACTATTACCTTACCTATAAACCTCTTGTATTCTTCTCTTGCACGTTCATATTTATTTTGTTCTTCCTGTTTAGCACGTATATTTTTAGCCCAGTCTTTTTTTAAGGCACTCAGTAGATAAGCCACGTAGTTTTCTTTCGCATTCTTATTAGCATAACGTATATTCGACAGTACGTATTCCTCTCCTTTTTCTTGTAAATACTTAATAATTACACTAACAAGCTCATCGGTAACCCGTTTTAGTTCCACCTTTATAGCTTCAGGAATAGAAACACGCTTTTTCTTCTCTTTTTTATCTTCAACAGCGTTATTTTCTATTTTAGGAGGTATAAGCTTGTAAATATTAGTTCTACCTCTCCTTTTTTCTATAACTAACAAACCAGCATTTACAAGCTCATTTATAGCCTTGTAGATATACTTTCTGTCTAATTTAATCATTTTCGAAAGGGTAGAAACAGAGGGATAGCACTTGTTATCTTTCCGGTTAGTAAAACTCGCAAGGGCTATATATACAAGTAATGCATTCCTCGACAAGTTAGCTTGAAAAATTGAACTCGGAATGTTAAAATAATAGCAAGAGTTTCCGCTAATCACGCCGATAACTCCTTTAACCCTGCCGCCCGCAGGGTTTTTTAGTTTTCAAGCAACTTTTTTATATCTTCTTTCGTAAACATAAGCTTTTTCCCAACTCTAATAGCAGTTGTTTTACCCTCTCTAACCCAACGCCTTACAGTATGTTCTGTTACTCCCATTTTTTTTGCCAAATCTCGAACTGTATATAATTTATCTTCTTTAAAGCCCGCCATCTCAACCCTCTCAACACCCGCCATAACGCACCTCCCTTTTTTACCTTTGTAATGCAATATCACAAATTGTATTAAAAGTCAAGTTTTTATTCTATTTTTTCATCAAAACTCATATTTCATACAGTAACTAAATTACCTGTAGACAATACGCCACAACCTACCCTCTAACCTGTGGCATATTGGGTACAAGTAACTAAATTACCTGTAGACAATACGCCACAACCACCTGTACCTAATATGCCACACCCCTATTTCTCAGATTTCAGCGTTATAACAACGATTATCACCGGTTTTTCGGGGGGGGAAATATTACTAGAACAAATAATACAAAAACGACAAAGTATACAAGGGAGATCAGAAAACCAAGGTCCCTACTGCTACCCAATCTCTCTCCACAAACCCAAGTCCGCTTCGCCTATACCCACCCACCACCCGTTGTCGTCGTTGTTTTTTAAAGAAAAAAAGAAATGCAAAAACATCAAGAAAGAATAAAAAATCGGATACGCTTCGTTCGGTAAGGATAGCCCCTACCGCTAACGCTACACGGGGCTATCCGCCTCACTCACTACGCTCTAACATCGCTACGCTAATTGAATTAAAACTAAACCTAATAAGCGGAGTAAGCTTGTTTGTTTAATTAGACACCCTACCCGAATATAGAGATCCTACCAATACAAAAATCTTCTTTTTTGCAAGAACAACAAAGAAGAGAGCAAGAAAGATAACACGCCCCCCTCTTTCTTGTCCCTACTGAATTTTTCGCTTGTCAGGAAGAAGAAAAAAACAAAACGCTATCGCGAAAGGACTTTATACTTAACATAGAGTTACTCAAGCGCTCTCTACTTTTATAAAACTCCCGCGCGCGCCTCTCAAATGTCCTCTACGTCTAAATAAACGCCCTCTGAGCACAAACTCGCCCCTTATTCGACTTAATTATCGAATTTAAAAATCTCGTGCGAAATTCGGCGTTTATTTAGACGTTTACCTTTGACATCTTAGAAATATATGCTTTCCAAAGAAAGAGCTGTCCAACTTTTGGAGAAAGAGTTAGGAACAGAATTTAATGTGATTAACTCCGGTTAATCTACATCTTTATCTATGTCTTTTCTAGAAAACTTAAATCAAAAACCATAAAGGGTTGCCTCAAAAATTCTTTTATGTGGTAAAGAGACAGAATAGTAAGGTTTTATGTTTTGTATAAGAAATCCCTCGGCTTCAAAACAACTGTTTTGCCTACCGTCTTACCGTATAAGTCCTTAAAATCCCTTGTGTTCCCCGTAAGGAAATATTTTATGCCGTAGGCTACGGCTGTAGAGAGTATGAGCCTATCGGCTGTAGGAAGGGAGCTTAAAACAGGTAAATCAATAACAACGTCATCAAGAACGGTAGTTCTGTCCATTAACTCTTTCAATAAGCCAAGCTTTTCCGGTTTTTTATCTCCTAAATTGTTAACAGTTTCCGAGACTACAAGGTTCGATATGAAGATACTTATAAGCCCTCTCTCTTGAAGTTTGAAAAGAATATAAGAGGTGGATCTTTCACCGGAATAGGCGGCAGAGAACAATACATTGCTGTCCAGAAAAACGCTTATTTTTCCCACTTGCTTAGTATCTTCTCCTCTTCTCCGTCCTTGAGCAAATCTTCTTCTATAATTTCCCTAACAAAGTCGTCATCAAATTTTCTAACTATCTTCTCAAGCTTCTTAATAGAGACGGCCACAGCTGGTTTTATCACAATCTCCCCGTCTTTGTCCTCTATTATCAGTGGTTGTTTCTTCTTTATCCCGTATTTCTTTCTTATCTCTTTGGGTATAGTTATCTGTCCTCTCTCCCCAACGATTACGGTATCCATTGCGCCACCTCTTTTTTAAAATTATACTGAATTTCAGGAAGTATGTAAATAATATAACTCCTCTCAAAGCCGCCAACGGCAAAGTCCTCTTTGACGGCAAACTCCTAAAGAACCTTGGCAACGTAAACTACACAAAGATAGAGTCCTGCTCCGCCAACAACCTCTCATCCGCCTACTGTTCCAACATGGACTACAAGGCGGGAGAGACGCTCTTCTTCGACATAGTCTCAGCCGTGGCAAGGCGCTACAACGTAGCGGACGGCTTTGTGGTTGTCCAGAAGGTAAGCACACACCACGTCGTGGACAAAAGCTCGGGCTTCCTAAGATCGTCCATCACCGTCAAGTACTACATAGACTCCTACCCCCAGTACTACATGCTCGTCCCGCCCTGGACGCCCGGCATCAACACACCGTCAAGCGGCTTCACGGCCAACGGCATGGGCTACCTGAAGGTGGATCCCAACACGGCGGAGGGCTGGGACTTCAGCAAGGGGAGCGTGGAGTACTACGAGACGCACAGCAGCGGATGGAACGGATGGGTAGGGATAGCGATAGGCATGCTAACTGCGGTAGCGGGGTTTGAATTGGCGCCAGCAGTGTTAGGACCAATTGGAGGAACAATCGGCGATGCCATAGGCGGACTCGGTGTTGCCTATACGGCTTATTCGGCTTACGAGGTCGCCCAACACGGCAACTTCGGAACGTTCCACGGGGCTTTCAACTACAACAAGCTGTCCGCTTCCCTGGGCAACAAGATGATGAGATACGCCTGCCTCAAGGACGCCTCAAGGTGGGCTAACGCACAATTCGGGCACGAGTTCGACGGGTCAAGGACGGTTCTTAACATACAGAACAACTTAAATCAGCTCAAATACGCAGGGTTAAGGATATTTAAGACTCTGGACACGGAGCAGAGGCATAAGATACAGGAATTGCAGGATAGAAACCCGGATTGATGGTTCGATAGCCACTAGTCGTTAGTCTCTGGTTCGATAGTTCGATGGTCGTTAGTTCGATAGTCTCTGGTTCGATGGTCGTTAGTTTCTGGCAACCACCGACCAGCGACCAAAGACCAACGACTAGCGACTACCGACCAACGACTAACGACTAATGACTAACGACCATCGATCTATTGACTAACGACCATCGATCTATTGACTAACGACTAACTTCTCTTGCAATTCCCCGCTTTCGTTGATAGGATTTTCTTGAGGGGTTACTGTTTTGGCGGCTTCTGCCGCCTTTTCTTTTAAGAACGGTTGCCACCTTTCCCAATCATCCAAAATATCCCCCAAAGCCCAAGCGCTCTTGGTGTTGTAGCAGTAGATACTGCTTTCCTCTACACGGTAGGTTTTGCCCTTGTAATCAAACTCCAACCCGATAAATTCCCTGTATTCCTCTTTGGCTTTCTCTATCTTGTCCTGTAGCTCTTGCTTTTCCCTCACGTTCTTTGCCCAGTCGTTTTTGAGTGCGTTTAGAAGGTATCCTATGTAGTTGTCTTTGGCGTTCCTGTTGGCGTATTCTATGTTGCTCATCACGTAATCAAACCCTTTTTCGGTTATATAGCGGTTTATCTCTCTCAGTAGTTCGTTCGTAACCTGCTTGAGCTTGCTTTCTACCTCGTCGGGGATTCGCAGGACTACGGTCTCGGGGGTTATGTTTTTCTTGTTGTCATCTTCCAGTTTCTTGCCACCGCCATTAGGATTATCGGTTATGATGAATTTAATATGCGTTACTTTGCGCCCGGTCTTTATCTCCTCGTAGGCAAACGTAATATCCGTTTTCTCCGTTAACTCCTGTTTCGCCTTTTCAATGATCCTTGCCTTTATTCCCGAACTGCCGCCGTAAGGATATCCTTTTGTTACCTCAAGTATCTCCCTTAACTCGCTCACGCTTATAATCTTTTCAACCTTCTTTCTCCCGTATCTCTTGTTTGTCTCAAGCCAGTTTTTCAAAATCTCATACATCCTGACCGTGTAGTCGCCCCTCAGACTCAAAATGTTCTCTATCTTGTAAGTCAGATACTTTTCCTTGAACTCAAGCAAGAAAGGACGCAGTTTAGGGTAGATCATAAACCTAACCTCTCCGTCGTTGTAGGTTGCACCACTTACCCAATTAGCCTTCAGAACTGTGTTCTTCTCATCGCCAAGGGGTATGGTTATGGGATTGGTCAAGAGGTTTTCCAAAGCCTCGTCTATCAGTTCGTATATTCTCTTTGTCTTTTGTCCCGTCAGCTCTTGAAAGTCCTTAACTCTCACCACGTATTCTTGGTTTAAGTCATCGCTCCTCTTTAGATTGGCAATCACCACGCTGATGAACTTTATGGCAAGGGGCGAAAGCCTGTATCTCGCCTTGACTATTGTCTCGCTTTTCCTCACAACCAAGTCTCTGCGGGTATCAACGTACCTTTTTGTCATGACTGCCTCCTGCCAAGATTTTCAAGAACTTTAACATAAGAAAACACATATTGCAAACATTTTTTTAAACAATGTTTTATTTCACCCCACTATTGTTTTATTTCACCCCACTTTTGTCTTAGTTGACCCCACTATTGTTTTATTTCACCCCACTATTGTTTACTTTAAAAACAGAAATCCCTATCCCAATGCCATTCCTACCCCCGAACAATATAACAATAATAAAAAACAAAATAACAACGACAATATATAGAGGGGGATTGAGAAAGAGAGAGTTCCTACTGCCAAACAGACTCCCTCTGCAAACCCAAGTCCGCTTTGCCTATACCCACCCGCCACCCGTCGTCGTTGTCATTTTTTTATCTTTCTAACACCAAAGAAGAAAATCGGATACGCTCCGCTCTTTAACTTCGCTCCACTCCGTTTTGTCTCTCCCCGCGTAGCGAGGGTTTCTTCTTTGGGTTTTCTTCGTAGCGGTAGGGGAGAGACAAAACTTCGTTTCGCTGAATATAAATCAAGAGCTGACAAGCAGGATGAACTCAGTAAATA
>Ga0256829_1000597_pt1 | contig 35107 bp, 32 predicted proteins | sample 131447metaG_FD_185979 | JGI IMG/M metagenome (GOLD analysis project Ga0256829, IMG submission 185979) | Hydrothermal vent microbial communities from Lau Basin, Pacific Ocean - 131-447 | ecosystem: Environmental > Aquatic > Marine > Hydrothermal vents | place: Pacific Ocean: Lau Basin | collected... | reverse complement strand
GACCGAAATATTCAGGTATCTTGTTGATCCTGATATGAATAAAACTAACAATGTTGCAGAGCATCATTTCTCCGTTAGATCTGAACTTCTGAAGAGAAGGTACAAAACCCGTGAAGGTCTGCTGAAAACATCATACTGGTATCACCGGCTATCAACGAAAATTTGACAGTCTCTGTAAATAGATACACAAAGAGTATACGTCTTCCTTTTCACATCCGGTACCAGAAATCTATTCTCCTAAAGGTTTATGCTGATGTCCTGGATTTTTATTCACTCAATAAATTCGTAGAAATGGGTAAAATGATACTCGCTAACCGTGATAAGAGTGGAGACAAAGAGATGTCTGAGAATATTTGACGTACATTGAGAGAGATGTAAAATTGATCAAACAGCTAAGGTATGGTATCACACAAACTGCATCCACACCCAGGTATCACGGACCATAAAAGATTCAGTTCTCAATACGTGCACCTATCAGAAAGTAGTGGTTCACAAGCAACCTATACAACATCTTATATGAATACAAGATTGCTACGGATTTCCCCAGCGATCATTCCGATTGCTAAGGGTTTCCCCATCAAGTCCCGTTGAGTTTATTCTGGATGATCATTTTAGCCGAATCAAAACTTCGAACATCCTTCCACATGTGGAGAAATGTGATCTCTGGAATCGATTCTTTGATGTCCTTCAGGTGAATGTTTCTGTCATCCATGTAGAATATCCTATCCCTTTGTACGGGAACACCTACAGATTCTAGTCTATCTAACACACTGAGAATGATCAGATGTTTGTAAGGATCACTCCTGATCCCCTGAAAATCAAATAATTTTTCAAGACCGAATGCTTTCAGTGCAGCGATAGCGTGGTGGGGATCATTCCAACTACAGGAAGATACGATGGCACCCACACTCCTAGCCCATTTTATGAATGAGACTGCACCCTTTTTGAGAGTTAATCTTTCACCCTCGGAATCAACAATAGTGTCCTCTGAAATCCTTTTGAATGGGGGCTCTGTTGAAGAAACATCAAGATGATCCCATAGAACACCATCGATATCGAAGAAAAGAAGCCAGGTTCCCATAGATATCAAGGATCAATGACATTCATATATTAAAAAATATCCCATCTCGGATGTACACCGCTTTATCATAACTGTATGAGGAATAAAATGAGTACAAAGACGTAACTATTCTCGGTATCCTCAAAATATCTTTGATAGGTTCGGGATCTAAGTGCTGCCAAAAAATCACCTGTTGTTTTTTAGTATGGATCAACAATAACTCTGCAAAATGACACGATGTATTTGAAATAATTGAATGATCTGGTTTCCAGCTTGTTATTTTGAGCATCCCCGCACGATGTTGAGAAAGAACAGATATTTTTAAATAACTTAAGAAATTATATACACATGGATAAGAAAGTAGGCCTGACCCTCGACCGATTGTTTTATCAAACATTGCTGAGGAAGAGGAATGAGGTCCTAACTGATGGAGATAGATATATAACCTACAGGGATCTCTTCACGAGTGCTGTACGATTGGCAAATAGTCTGAAAAATCTTGGTCTAGGCGGAAAGCGCATCGCTGTTATTGCGTGGAATTCAATTGAGTATGCCACCCTCATGTACGGAATTCCCTTCAGTGGTTCGTCCGTTCATCCCATCAATGTAAGGTTAACGCTTAAGGATATAGCAGCAACCATTAAAATTGCCAAGGATAGTGCCCTATTTGTTTCGAATGATTTTGCTCCGGTTGCCGAGAAACTCTCAGATCTCGGCCTCATAAAAAGCGATGATATATTCCTCATGGGAGGAGGTAGATCGAACTTTGCGAATTATGATGATCTGATCCTCAAAGGCTCAAGTACTTTCAACATCGATTTTGATGAGAATACTGAAATGTCTGTGCTTTTCACCTCTGGAACAACGGGAGTGCCAAAAGGAGTTGCTTATACACACAGAGACGTTATTCTTGCAGGAATGAGCATACTCACACTACTGTCCGCATACGAGGGAATGTCTAGATTAACTTCCAGAGATGTTATTTTTCCTCTCATTCCGTTCTACCATCTCTGGTCCTGGGATTCGCTTTTCCTCTCCACCCTAATAGGCTGCAAATACGTCATCGCCGGAAAGTTCGATCCTGTGGAGACTATAAGACTGATTAAACGGTCTGGTGCCACGTGGATGAACATGGTGCCAACGATGCTCTACGCACTTCTATCAGCGGATAATGAATCAGCTCTTTCCGGTATGAAAGTCTTGATAGGTGGATCCCCCATACCCTCCGGATTGGTTGAAGAATCAAAAAAGAGAGGTATTGAACTGGCATCCATTTATGGTTTTACAGATGGCCTCGTGGCCTCTGTCGGTACCATAAATGAGAATTATGGAGACGTCTCAGCAGATGAGAGATATAGAATTTCCACACGATATTCTACACCCGCGCCTTTTTCTGAGGTCAAAGTTGTGGAAAAACGTGGATCTCCCCCTGAGATATTTTTCAGATCTCCCTGGCTTCCCCGGGGTTACCTGAATGATCCGGAGAAAACAAAAGAATCGTTCACAGATGGATGGTTTAAGCCAGGAGATTCTGGTTACCTGACCGAGCATGGCGATCTGCGAATCGACGACAGGGTAAAGGACCTTGTCAAGAGTGGGGGAGAGTTCATACCCAGCGCAATTCTAGAAAGTTACATATCTGAGATTCCACATGTGCAGATGGTGGCTGTGGTTCCAAGGCCAGACGAAAAATGGGTTGAGAGGCCTGTTGCCTTCATCAAGAGCGAAATAGATTTTAACGTTGTAAAGCAGGATATCATAAAAACATTAAATACATTGATTAACGAGAACAGGATGCCCAAGTGGTGGATGCCCGACGAATTCTTGCCTATAGACGAGATGCCGATGACCGGCACCGGAAAAATAGACAAAAAGGAATTGAGAAAAATTGTGGGAGGATGATTGAGGTTGGAAGATTTTCTGTTGAATGACCGGGAAAAGAAGATAAAGTATATGGTTAGGGAGACCGTGAAGCAGGTGCCTCACGAACTTATGAGAAAGATAGAGCGGGAAGAGATAACCTTTCCGAGGGAATTTATAGATATCATAACCAGGAATGGGGTGGTTGGCCTTAGGTTCCCAGAAAAATACGGTGGAAAGGCAACCAGCTGGGTTGCGGAAATGGCGGCAGTGGAGGAAATGGGCTATCTTGGATTCACCCTCAGCTGCATGTACTCTCTCGGTTCGATTGTTGGTGAGCCCATAGCGAGATTTGGCTCAGAAGCACAGAAAGAGAAGTACCTCAAGGGTATAACTTCGGGTCAGCGTTATGGCGCAGAAGCTATAACCGAGCCGTCAGGTGGATCAGATCTTTTCGGCATGATGAAAACACGTGCGGTTAAAAAAGGAAACAAATTCATCCTCAATGGGCAGAAGAGATTCATTGTTGGAGGAAAGGGTGCAGATTTCTTTGTCACTTATGCAATAACGGATCCGGATGCGAAGTCCAGAACAAGAGGAATCAGTGCGTTCATAGTGGACAGAGATACACCCGGGCTCAAGGTAGAAACAATCTACGGTCTCATGGGCAACAAGGGCGGAGGAACTGCAAGAATTGTCTACAAGGATGCGGAAATACCTGAGGAGAACCTCATAGGTGAACTTAATGGAGGATATGATGTTTTCAACCGAATGATGGTTCCCGAAAGACTCACTACCTCGGCCGGTGCTCTTGGGGTGAGCATGGCAGCGCTCGAGGTTGCAACATCCTACGCCACACGCAGGGAGGCTTTCGGTTCAAAACTCATCAAGCATGAGGGTATAAACTTCAAATTGGCTGAAAGTCTCACCCTTCTACACTCAGCATCATCGCTTGTATATAGTGCAAGCAGGGCCGCCGATCTCCTTGAGGAGGGAAAAGTTTCTCTGGCATATGTGAGGAAACTCGTTTCAATGGCAAAACTGCACTCAACTGAATCAATGTGGAAGATCGTCAATGATGCGCTTCAGATGATGGGAGGTATCGGTTACACGACCGTCTATCCCGTTGAACGCCTTCTAAGGGATTCTCGCCTCGGATTGATCTGGACAGGCAGCAGCGAAGTCATGAAAATGATAATCCAGCACGAATTTCTCAAAGAATTCACCAGCGAAGACTACTGGAAAACCAAAAGAGATGTTGAGAAAGACGCCCTTGATTTCAGGCTTGAGGAGGAAAAGGTCTTCAAATAAATTCATGGTTAGCCGCTGCGATTAAACTCCATATGGATGGTGGGGGATGCGTACCCCCTTTTCACGGTCTGCAAAAAGTGGAACGGTTCGAAAGCATCCTTCAAGTTCACTCGTTCGGGCATCACTTCACCCGGGAAGTGTTCAGCTCGCTCATATGTGCTCTGTTATTTCTGTAAAATTTCAGGAATGCAGTGAAGTTCCTGCTGTGGATCTGCGCATCCTCACTACTGGGTAAAAACTGCTTTCTGAATGTGACTGCAGGTATATCCTGCGCACTTCTGAGGGATCCAGACGCAAATAGGGAGAGAATGGCAGCCCCTCTGGCATTAACGAAGATCGGTCTATCTACGACGCTGATCTTCTTCTGGAGAACGTCAGAAATTATCTGGGGCCACAGGGTCGATGAGGCTCCACCGCCTGCCATTTTAACTGAGTTAAATCTCACACCGGTGAACTTTTCCACTGCATCCATCAACCACTTCAGGTTGTAGGCGACTCCCTCCATTACCGAACGGATCAGAGTGGATCGTTTGTGGTCCATGGAGAGGTTATAAAAGGAAGCCCTCAGGGTCCTGTCATCCACGGGAGTCCTCTCTCCGTACAACCACGGGAGGAATATCAACCCTTCTGATCCTGGTCTGGACTTTGCAGCAAGCTTATCCATCTCCGCGAAAGAGGGGTAGGTGGTTTCGTCGAAAAGAATCTTCCGGATGAATGAAATTGCTGATCCTGCTGATTCCTGCTCGGCAGCGACGAAGTAGTACGAGGGCAGGGCGGCCGGGAGGGAGGCCATATTATGCATCAGATCAGTTTTTTTACGCTTAACGTGAAGGGTTACCCAGGAGGAGGTACCTATGTATATAAGGGGATCGTGTGGCTCAAAACAATTACCTCCTACAAGAGAACCTTGCATATCTCCAGATCCTCCGGCAACAACAACATTGTTTCCGAGCGTAAGCTCACGTGAGGCAACCACCGAGACACGTCCAACAGGCAACCAGGATCCGACAAGATGGGGAAATTTCGAGCGTTCGATTCCAATCATCTTCAGAAGTTTCCTGTGATAATCAATTCTCCCTAGATTCCTGTTATCCGTTATCCACGTGAGAACAATGCTGTCGTACGTACCTGTAAAATTTCCGGTGAGCCTGAAATTTATGTAATCCTTGGGTTCGAGAAACTTGAAAGTGGATCTGAAAATGTCAGGCTCCATATCTCTGAGATAGAGAATGTGTGAGATTGAATCTTTACCGGATCTTGTGGGCGCACCGCCTGTCAGTCTTATCCAGCGGTACAGCTTATCAAGCCGGTAACCGGATATTGAGGGAAAACCCGAGACGATCTCCCCGGTTACACTCTGACCGCGAGAATCAAGCCATATGATCGCATTTCTCAGGGGTGTACCCTCCCTATCAAGGGGAACAGTGCCAGAAAACTGGCCCACCACACCAACGGAGCCAATCGATTTCCATTGCACGGGATTGCGTTCCATTATTCTGTGTGATGCTTCAACAATAGCATTCCACCAGTCTTCGGGTGACTGTTCAGCTCCACCTTCACTAGTGTAGGTAACATCATAACTTGCGCTATCGCTATCTATCATCTTCAGATTACGATCGTAGAGGGCAATTTTTACAGAGGATGTTCCAAGGTCAATTCCCAGGCTGTTCTTCAACTGTACATCCACTCTACCAGTGTTTTCATAATTTCTCGCACCGCATCAGAAGGGAAGGTGGCTGCCATGCCGTAGATGGGTGCCATACCAGAATCCTCCTCCGTATTCTTTCTTGCTTCCACCACAGATTGTGAGAGATCCGCAAGAAATCTCTCAACAACGCCTCTCATCGTATGTCTTATGGTAACTGCAAGATGAACGCCAGGAGGCCTGTGAAGACCGTTAAGATTCCATGATCTTCTTGCCATCAGATCCATAACCCTGTATATGTTCACCTCATCCGATGTGAAGGCTATCACAAAGGGACTCTCTCCCATGAGCTTCAGTCCAGCTATCTCTTTAACGCCTCTTCTTATTTCTGAAGCCGTTTCGAGTATCCTTCTTGCGTACTCCAGATAGCCTGATTTCCCCATCTCGAGAAGTGCTGCCCATGCTGAAGCTATAACACCACCAGACCTGCTGCCTGCGAGAGCGGGAGAGAAGTAGATACCTCCGGGCCAGTCGCCCTTGACATAGAGCTGATGCTGAAATAGCTCAGAATTCCTGTAGAGAATAACGGAGGTACCCTTGGGAGCATAACCATACTTGTGAGTGTCCACAGATATCGATGTAACACCTTCGAGATTGAAATCAAATTCGGGAATGTCATAGCCCAATTTTTTTGCCCATGGAAGCAGGAAACCACCAAGGCATGCGTCAACGTGAAGCGGTACTCCTTTCTCAACAGCAACATCTGAGAGCCTTTTTAGAGGATCTATGACTCCATATGGAAAACCTGGCGCGGAACCCACAATGGCTATAGTATTCTCATTGATCTTTTCTTTGATTCTTTCAGGATCAGCCGAATAATCATCACGCAGTTCCGTCCAGACCGGTTTTATTCCAAAATAGTGACATGCCTTATCAAATGCAGCATGCGCTGATACCGGAAGGACGATTTCCGGAGCGGTGATGCCGCGCTCAGCCATTGCATAATCCCTGTACGTTTTCATGGCGAGGAGGATGCTTTCTGTGCCTCCAGACGTAACCGTGCCCCTTATCCGATCATCACCATGGAGCATGCTTCCCACCATTGAAACTATCTCATTTTCAAATTTCAAAGAACTGGGCCACACATCGGGATGAAGAGGGTTTACCTGTGACGCAATGGAATAAGCAAGATTTGTGAAATCTACATGATCTCTCTCTCCGTTGTACACCGCACCGGATACATAACCATCTCGCCATCGTTTGTCCTCAGCGGAGACCATTGACCGGACAAGTTCTAATATTTTTTCCCTGTCTAATCCTTTTTCAGGAAGGGATTTAAAACTCGGAAACTTCTCCGCGTATGGTTTGAATCGTCTTTTCATTTCCTTTATCATATCTTCCATTTCCACGTTTACCACCTCAAATAGCAGTTTCCCTCCCAATACCAACAGATGGGGTTATGATCAGCACAGGTATCAACAGTATGATGAACGCCAGGAGGGACAGGGAAATAATCCGGTTCCCCATGGGCTGGATGAGGAATCCCAGGGCAATCATAACTAGACCACCACCATTTCCCGTCAGCATGAGGAGGTTCGTAACCTGCCCCTGATATTCAGGCGGTGTCGCTCTTTCACTCCACTCGACCAGTATGGGCAGGCCAGCCAGAAGGAAAAAACCCTCCACAGCAAAGGTCACTGTGACCAGCGAAAGGTTGTTGAAGAATCCAATGGATATCAGGGAGAGAAAACTGGTCGCAATGATGACTGATATAACCATCCTCCTCTTGTTGTACTTGCTCGAAAACTGCGGAAGCACAGCAGCACCGAAGATCCCGGCGAGGGTCATAAGGGTCAGAATCCACGGAGCGTAATTTTCCAGATCATAACTCGTAAGCATTGGTTGTACCAGTGATTCGAGAGCATCAAACACCCCCATCCCGACGAACATCATAATCGCGAGTTTGTAGTGCAGGGATCGGTATCTATATTTACTCCGGGATTTAGCGAGGCTGACCTTCATGGTAGCTTTTCCAAGGGAAGAAAGTATCATAATAAGACCAACAATGCCAGGAATCGCCTCCACGAGAAGCATGGGATAGTATCCAGCCGTCATAAATATATAGGGACCTGCAGACGTGGCAGCAATGATACCGATGAATATTGACAGGCTTCCGATTGAAATTGCAAGAGGTCTTTCTCTCTCCTCAAAATAGTAAACCGCGATGATAGAAAGGCTGCCGAGGATAAGAGGTTGCCCGAGCGACGTTACAATCTGTGAAATTACCTGAAAAGAAAAATTATAAGGAAGGACAAGCCTCATAACACCACCAAAAGCGTTAAGAGAGGCTCCAACTGTTATGGCCGGAACAAAATTCCTGTCAAGCCATCTGGACATTGGAACCGCCAGGATAATGTAAGTGAGAGGAAAAACAAGGGACAGAATCACAACATTACCAACTGATGTGTGCATCAGCGGAGCGACAAGACTATCAACTGAGGCATAGGTTAACCACAGCATCTGGGACGTTGCAACGATAACCGCATAACCGGTGAGCACCACCCATCTGTTCATCAGTGAACCCCCACAACGCCCGATAAGATCTGAATTTCGTGGAAGAATTCAGGTGCAAATCCATTCCCCTCGGCAGATAATTTGAGAAACACATTAATTTTATATCATGGATATATAAAACATTTTTCATCATACCGTACAACTTCCTGGACAGCGGGCAGAAATCAAAGCTCTGCTATAAACAATATTCACCGCTGACCCTGGAAAGCAACATCATGCTGATTCCGTATTTGCAGAGTGTTACCTGTTATCTTCCGATCGACACGTTCGAACTCTAAATATACGAACTCCGCATAACCGCAGCATGGCCAGAGGCATAACTATGGGTTCATTCGCACTGGACGATGTTGACCGAAGAATCCTGAAGGAGATCATCAGAGAGGGAGGGGTGAATCTCAGTGACATTGCCAGTGCGATCGGAGTCTCAAAATCAACCGTCCACAACAGACTCAAGAGAATGCGTGATAATAATTATCTGATGGGGTTTTTCCCCCTGATCAATTCAGCTTCGCTGAACAGGCAGGTCACAGCCATTAGCCTCATTAGGGCAAAACATGGACCGGAGTATGCTGAGGAACTTGGCAAAGAGATTGCCAGGATTAAGGGCACATGGGGTGTTTACTTTGTTATGGGGCAGCAGGATTTTGTTGTTCTCATAAGGGCCCGTAGCAGAAACGAACTTTCGAGGATTGTGAACAGGCTTGCCAAACTCAAAGGCGTGGAAAGAAGTAACACCATAATGGTTCTGGATATCTTAAAGGAAGATCCCAGAGAGGCTATCCGCCTTGATTGATCTCCAGCAGGCAGTGAAACATGGTTCAGCTGGAAGTCCATTTCTGGGCCAAGCTTACCGGGTGAAATAATCTGGGTTCACTGCAAAATTTTCCTCGGGAAGCTCGAGGCATCTCTGAGATCAGCAGGCTTCAACCAATCCAAACGTTGTGTGACATTCACGCCTCAGAAGAAGCCTGAGATGCACAGATCCGCTCTCAGAACTGTAAAACCGGACCATAATGCTCTGAAATAAAACCATCTCACAGTGGGAGCTCGTTTCAATAGCAGGTGAATGTATCCCAGAAAGTTGACAGTATGCATAGATAATACCACACTACAAGGCATGTTCTTTCTAAAGGGAATGTTACAGGAACGAGAGGATACCGATCAGCTAGAGCAACTATCTATGATTATTCCTCTATGATAAGACGCAATCCCTTCCAGGACACCTTAAAGCCTGCTCTTTGTAGGGAGGGTATAACAGGAAAACCCTTGAATTCGAGAAAATCTATCATTGCATCAGTGTCCGGAAAAAGCTTCCTCAGATGAGATAGGGATTTCTCGTCAATCTCTTTGCTGTTATTGTTGACCTGCTCCAGTTTCTCCCTTCTGGTTTTATGCGCAGAAGTGATAACCTTTCTACCCTTAGACTCGTAAGAGAGTAGTCTATCTCTGAGTGCGTACCAATCCACCCTATCTCTGAAACAGATGGTACCAGGGGGGCATTTTTCCTTTCCCTCTAGGAGGCAAACCGTGACACACTCATCCTGCTCCACCCCTGCCATTTTCAATGTGAGGATATCTTCCTGCAAATAACGTGGCCTGGTTACAATCACATATGTCTTTCTTCCGTCCAGAACTAACTCATAATCGGGGTATATGGTAACCCCGGATCGTTCAAGTGGATCCGGGCCATCGTGAACAAAAGAAGGAAGCTTCTCCATCTGCAATGGAGAGATTCCGGTGAATTCACGCACTGAGTCATCAATATGGTACCTGTAGTCCCTCTTTTCCCTCCCATCCCTGAGGGACACGATGGCATCGAGTTCCCACGTGGCAAGGTGAAGGAGATATTTTACCAATAGTGCGAGACGGATACCGTATCTTTCACTGTGCTCCAGAACCGAGACAGGGCCACTCACCTTCAGAGTATGCAGATTCCCATTCTCAGTGTGGGAGTAAAGAAGCCCAAGAGATCTGATTTTCCTCACGAGTCTGCCGTAATTTTCTGATAGTGTTATCTGTATCCACTGGGATTTCATTATGACAGTCTCAATCTGCTCTGAATTGTATAGGTAGAGAAGCTGAGGGGGTGTGATGACCGGCACTTTTCTCAGGATCAGGTTATCCTCGAGGTCAGCGTAAATTGCGTTTTCAATTTCCTCAACCGTGGTTCCCATCTTCTCTGCCACTTTCTTGAGAACACCTAACCGTTCTCCAACATTCACTGATGGTGATCTGGCAGTTCTGAAGATCTCCATTCTCACCTTCTCAGGATCAAGAGCTGAGGCTCTCTCAAGTGTGGAGAGACGGAATAAAAGGTATACAAGCCCTCTTATAACCTTTGGATTCTGTGACCTCAGTTCGAATTCCTTCAAACTGTTGAGTATCTCGGATCTTGTTCTCCCAATGCTCCTGTGAAATGTTTCAACGATCCTCGAGACTACAGGAAGTGAACCCCTGAAAAGAAAAGTATTCTTAACGGTTCCATCTCTGTTACTCCGCCTAACTGTCATTAACTGAACTGGGAACACCTTTTCTCCTCCTCCGAGATGTGCCGTACTCGCTGGTTCCTTTTGCGACGATTTCATACATTATTGCGCGTTTATTTTCACCGGGCCTCAGGATTCGCCCCAGCCTCTGCTTGAACTGACGATTGCTGCCGGAACCGCTAAGGATTATCCCAACGCTAGCATCTGGAACGTCCACGCCTTCATCCAGAACCCGTGAAGATGCCAGAGCGGTAACCTCTCCATTCCGAAACATTTCAAGATATGCCTTTCTCTCACGGCCTGGAGTAAGATATGTTATGCACGGAATCAGGAATTCTCTGGAGACAAGATATGCTGATGAGGTATCCTCGGAAAAGATGATCGTTTTTTCTCCCCTGTGCTTGTTCAGTACGTATCGCACGGTGTCGACCTTCACCCTCGCGTTAAAAGCAATCTCTCGCGCTTTCCTCCACGCTATCAATGCCTCTCTACCCTCCGGATTCCAGGATGACATTATGAATTTCTCAAAATCCCAGGGTCCCTTCATCGTAAGCCTGTGTCTTCTAAGGTACGAAAGAAATATCTCTCTGTTTCTGTTGTACTCCTCTTCCTCCTCCGGTTCCAACTCAACAGGAATTCTCACAATCTCATAATCAGAAAGATACTCGGATAGCTCCTCGTACCCAAGCTCGAATATTTTGCCACCCATGTACTGGTCAAGCTGCTCGTGGAGCATATCGACACGCTCGAAGGTTGCGGTTAAACCCATCCTGTACGGAGAGGCGTACATTCTCGCTATATCAAGGTAATGTCCAGAAGCCATATGGTGAACCTCATCAGCAAGAAGGAGCCTGAATCTGTTACCCAGTTTCTCCGCCATGAGGTAAGCCGAATCGTAGGTGCTCACGGATATGTCCCTTATATCCCTCTCACCGCCACCGATCTGGCCAACCTCTATCCCAAAGGTTCTGGACAATCTGCTTCTCCACTGCTGAACGAGTTCGATGGTGGGAGCCAGAACAAGAGATGTTGTTTGCATTCTGGCAATGGCCTCGAATCCAACATGGGTCTTTCCGGCGGCAGTGGGAAGCACCACCACCCCAGATGACCGGTTGCTCATCCACAAATCAACCGCCTTTTTCTGATACATCCGAAGTTTCTCTCCATGATTCAAATTTATTGTGACCTTAGAAAAAACCTCGTCTTCGGCTTCCGGATACTTCGCCATTAAATCTGCGTACCTGAACCCTTCTGCAACGTAAGCGCCTATTCGTTGATCGTAGACAACATAGGAAGGCAGATCATCAGGTGGATCGTTGATAATTAGCCTGCCTGACTTGTACAGAATCTTCATTCGACCAGTTGTTAATATGATGTGATATTAAATACTTCGCAATCATCTTTCATTATAAATCCGCGGAAGATGTTACTTTACGGGTTCGAGGGTTAACAAAAGTAAGGACATTTTCAAAAGAACTATCTCTCGTATCAATATAAAGAAAAAATGGTGAAGAAAGATGTGAGATCTGAGAAAAAGATCATGCCCGGGTAAGCGTTGCGAGTGTTCTGATCTCCTTGGTATGAGGGAGGCCATATCGCTTAATCTTCTCAATGTCCACCCCAGCCTTTACAGCAAGTTTCTCCACTGTCCTGAGCATAAGGCTCCCACCGAAGGATATTATGCTTCCAACAGAAGCCCTGACAAAGAAATTACCACGAGAATCTCTGTATCCATCCCTTCTCGCCATCTTAGCGAGGTGCCTATATGATACATAATAAACCGCAAGTTGTTCCTTTGTCAGGCCCCCAAAGTTAAATTTCTTTGCCTTTATCCTTCCCAGCGGAACATTAACAAGCGGCGTGATTGTGAATTCAAATGGTCGCTGGCCAGCGTATGAATTGCTCAGTCTGTTAACCATCGCAACCGTATCCATGAGATCCTCCACGGTTTCTCCTTCCTGACCGACCTGAGCGGTAAAGGCAGGTCGCCAGTAGTACATAGTCTCATTGTACACTCCCTGCCATACGATTTCCTGCCATGATCCATCTGGACCGATGCGAAGGGGGAGTGTCTTGTTAGGCATATGCATCTTTGCGAGCCTATCGCTTCCGGTCTCAACGCCGGTTTGAATACCAATCCAGTTATGCGGACCTGCGTCGAGAACATCACTCAGTTTCTTCAGCATTTCAGGATATGCCGCAGGAATGGAAATACGCCCATGAGTGGGGTTCGAATGGCGAACACCCTTTATACCCTGCACCTCACTAAACAAATGAAGAAGTTCCTCCTCATTGGGCTCAAACATCTTGCCATGCTTGTATCCCCATATCTCATCGGTGTGGAGCCATGCATTTTCAAACCCGCCACGAAGATTAACCCTGACTTCCTGCTTAATATCCTCGACAGGCCTGTAGCGCAGAGGTCTGAGCGTAACCTCGCAGAAATCACAGCCAACTCCACAACCCCTCATTATCTCGGTCATACCCTTCTGGGCCGGATTGATTATGGGCGGAATATCCTCTACTTTCGGATACGCAGACGTACCAACTCCCCGTGAAAGGAATTTGTCATCTTTCTGCAGCACCCTGCGGAAGTTTTCGTCGAATGCGAGATGGCCGTGAGAGAACATACTACTATCTATGGCATCCTCCTCAATCTGCTCAAACAGATCTGGAAGTATATCGTCGGCCTCACCCTCGAAAATAAGGTCAATGTTGTATTTTTCAACCATGTCCCTCATAATGGCGAATTCCCAAACACCTGGACCACCAACAAGTAGTTTAGCCTTTTTGCCTCGTCTCAGAGCATTGATCTTCGCCATAAGGGAGTCCCACTCCTTCCAGACCCAGGCGTAGAGTTCACCACCAAAGAGAGCATAATATGACATTGTTGTTGGCCCCAGACCAAGAGGGTCCATGGTGGAAACAGCGATGATACTCGTATCATCCTTTATAAAATTCTGGAGCATATCCTCTGCAGAAACCGCTATATCCCTTTCTGGAAAACGTCTTCTGAGAGAGACCTCAAGCCTCCTGATCGAGTAGGGAGCGACCAGAAGTTCTCCGTTCGGCTTGTGTGGAGGGGAACGCCCCCTGAGAAAGTAGTAAATCTTATCGGGAACCATTCTGGATGGTGCACAGGGAAGGAAGTCCAGAAGGGGAAAATTTCTGTAGTCATATGTTAACGTGGTATCCGGAACAAGCACAAAACGTGTCATATCAAGCCACCACCACATCATTGAAGCCTACTTTAATCATTTCACATCACCGCAAATACGTTTGAAAAACTTTAAATATAAAGGCAGCACTGAGTTTGTTATTGGTGTGGGATATGTATTCTTTCCACCAGTAAATTGCTGCCATGTTCAAAAAATCATAAGTCTTCATCGCACAAAAATCTATCGATCAATTGTGCACTACAATATTCCCTAATTTCTAGCTTTTTTGGGTGATGTGTTTATTAAATTATCGCAGGTTAGGATGCTGTTACCTTTCAAAGTTCTCACACAGAGCCATAGCTTAATTTTAAGTACACAGATATTTCGAAAAAGTTGCACAGAACCAAGAGTAACCACGCTCTTGAATAGCATCGACTAAATTTCCTGATCTGTGATCCCGCTAACCTTTAAGTAACCGCCATTCTCACAACCTTAAAGGGTCAAACAACCAGTTGAACAGGATGAGATGTTAACGGTTGTTATAAAATCATACAAGTCTCTTCAGGTAAATATAATAGACCAGCATGAGAATTGATCCGTTCAACTTGGTACAGAATTCTTCCAAATCTGCGGTGTGATACACTGAGCATGAAACTAGAGGAGTCCCTTGAAAGTATAACCTTGTGAGTGAATGAATGCTTGAGCAAGCACCGCCTATCACATCCCCCGTCGCAGGAGAACCCCAACCCTTCAGGAGTGAGTGGTTAACAACATTAGCTTTGGATCGAACCATGAAAGTTTTTTATGCTGAATTCATGTATTCTGTACGGTTGCACAAAAAGAGGCGGTGTTTGTAATGCGGATAGGCAACCCCAGCAGGGTAATGCCATTTGTTATATCCATTATTCTTGCTATAGCCTTTGTGATGAGCACATCTTCCTCAGCATACGGCCTTTTTGCAACACCCCAGAAAAATAACCCGTTTCAGAGAACCACTCCAATCCACATTCTCCCGGTTCTAACACAAAAAGAGCATCAAATCGGTTTGACGAAAAGCCGGCATTTTTCATCAGATCGTGCGAATCTAATGGAAGCCCCGGCCGCGTCTTATGGAAAAGGTCCAGAAAAGACGCCTGGAAGAATTCCTCCTTGGCTATTCATCGGGGCGTTCCTAAACTACTCTATTGTAGTTCATAGCGAGCGAAATTCGCAGATAACGGCTACAAAGCTCTTCTATGATAATTACACCGTTGTGAATATTTCCAGGGATAACTATTCCTTCACGTTTGCCCTGTCTCAGGTCAATTTATCTCCAATCAAGAAAGAGTATTCTCACTCGATCAACTCTTCTTATCTCGCGAAGGTTGATTTCCCCGCATTTTCAGCTTTAAGCATGTCTTTCTTCAAAAATAAGACCGTTCCATATTATTCCATATTTCTATCCAACGGTTCCTATGCACAGGTAAATTTTACATCCCTGAACATTGATGGCACTGATAGACCGGCAATTTTAATACACACGATATCAACATCACCATCCTCAGATACACGTGTATGGATAGATGAAAATTCATGGATAATCCTCGAAATCAAAAGTTTCACACAGCTAACGAATAATATTGCTGTATCTTCAAAACTGGTGCTTAACTCAACGAACGTCATAGCCCTTCATGGTAATCCCTCGTATCCTCCATATTACTATATGGTTCCTCCTTTAGCCATTGTTGTGGCCGTAGTTACCTTTCTCATAATCCACAGCAGAAAGAGGAACAGAAGGGAAACAGAAAAGGATGATGTTTTCACTTCCGGTCCTGAAAAAGGTTATGGTCAGGGGAGAGCTGAAGAACTTTCGTATCTCCTGAAAAATGGGATCATCTCTGAAAGATTCTACAGGAAGGAGATGAAAAAACTGAAACGGCGATGAGATTATGAACGAACATATCATTTGGAAAAAAAGGGTGCTGATCCTGATTCTTCTGGTGGTTTCACTGGTGTGTCTCTTTGGTGATGGTCTGACTTACCAAGTCGTTAACGACACTTATCAGAGTTATGCTTCCAATGTTGAGAGTTTTCCGCCGTGGTTGTTTAACGGTTCTTATTTTAGGTACAACCTACTTTACATAAAGGGGTCGATGCACATTAGTTCTGACATATACTACAGCATAAACTCAATCAATTTTCACAAACATAGTTTCAGCTATTTCTTCATGTACGGCATGGATTCAACGCCGATCCAGAACAGTGAAGTGAAAGTTATCACCACGACGTTAAATGCCTCCAGTTTTCTTCCTGCACTAACCGGTACCCAGCTGGAAAAGTTAAAATCCGGGCTCATTCCCCAGTCCGTTCTTTTCACTGGTGCAGTATTGTCAAACTACAATACCGCAAATGTTACGGTCAACGTCAACTCAAAACCGTTTCACCTTCTGTACTTAAATGCCAGTTACTACTCGGTGAAACCTTTTCCGGATCTTGAGATTTTCGGTTCCCTGGCTCTTACTGGCAATGGGCTCTTCTATATGAATACTACATACGTCTTCGATGAAAAAACAGGCATCCTCACCAATTCGGTTAGCTCATTCTCTCACAACGGGACCTTTCTTGGTTCCGTGTTGATGTCCCTTTCCAGCACAAACTCGTTGCCATCGAACTCGTCTTATTTCATCTATTCTGTTCTTTCTTTACCCCTGATCATCGTTGGGATCACCTCATATGTTTCGTTCCGCAGCGTTAGACGCGATCAGTATCGATGACAGTACCCAATTCATCGTTGAACCAAACCATAACGAAGAACAAAAAACTCTGGCATCATACATTCTGAAACCTGATACCTTCTGAATGAACAGGTATTTTCCCGCCCCTGTTAATCCTCCATATCCGCTTCAATGTGAGATTTCAGTGTTCCAGACCATGTTTCGATTTCCACCAATCTCACTCTCATTATAGTTTTAACATTCTTTCTGGGACTCACCGGGATTGTGAAACTTTCTATGCAGGAAGAGAAACTGACGGGCACCGTTTCTAGGCTGTTAGTAATAAACTTAATCTTTAGGGAAGGGATATTCTATGGATCTTATATGCCAGAGAATGAGGTGAATTTTTCAAGAGGATTGGAGGGTGTTATTGCTTCACAGACAAAGATTGGATACATCGATGGCCTAAAGGGACATCTCGTCTACCGTGGTTACGAGATTAACTCACTCGTAGAGAACTCAACTTATGAAGAAACTGCCTATCTTCTACTCTATGGCAGATTGCCCACGAGGAGCGAGCTCGATGACTTCACCTCCAAACTTAAGGAGAGATCGTCCATCAATAAGGAGACTTACGACGTGATACGAAAGATCGCTGGTCTTTCCCACACCATGTCCTCCCTGAGAACGGCTGTATCATACATTGGGACGCATTCAAAACTTGGAGACAAAACAGATTACGAAAGCCAGGAGGAGATGGGCATATCCATAATAGCAAAGATGCCGACGATCGTTGCAGCGATCAAGAGAGCGGTAAACAACGAGGACTTCATAGAGCCGGACCCCTCACTATCGTACACTGAAAATTTTCTCTACCAGAGCTTCGGTGAGAGGAGATCAAAGGAGGTTACCAGGATCCTCGATTCAATGCTGCTTCTGCATGCTGACCACGGCATGAACGCATCGACCTTTGCTTCCATGGTGGTCATATCTACACTATCCGATATGTATTCCGCAATAACCGCAGGCATATCTGCACTCAAAGGTCCGTTGCATGGCGGTGCAAATGAGAGAGCTCTGAAGATGATCATGTCAATAGGCAGTCCTGAAAAGGTTCCCGAAGCCATCGGAAGGATGCTTGAATCCAAGGAAAAGATAATGGGGTTCGGACACAGGGTTTACAAGGTTTATGACCCAAGAGCAAAGATCGTAAAGACGTATGCTGACCAGCTCACCAAGGGCACCTCTCTGAGGAAGGTGTTCGAAACTGCCATCAAGATTGAAGATTACATGATCGAGAGGCTGGGGAGCAAAGGAATCTTTCCGAATGTGGACTTTTACTCAGGCATAGCGTACAAGGCCATTGGCTTTGAACCTGAGCTCTTCACCCCAATATTCGCCGTAAGCAGGATAACCGGATGGGTTGCCAGGGATCTGGAATATCTCACAAACAACAGAATATTCAGGCCTAGGTCAGAATATATCGGTGAGAGTGAGATTAAATCTTACATACCTATCGAGAGAAGATAATCTGTTAATTCACCCTTCTCCCGTTCACAATCTTATCATTTTTATGGCTTCTTGTTTAATCTCTGATCCTGCGCTATTTCCTCCCTGAATCATGCAGATGTTATTCTATTTTATCGATTAAAATTGATAAATTCTGTTCACAGGTTATACTCCTGAGATATATGGATGAACGAAATACAGATCACTGCGCCGCATGTTTCCCTCCATTAAAGGTTAATTTATATTAACCGCTGAAGATTGGCAAGAAGAACATCGAAATGTTTAATTCATTTACTGCAGATTAGCCTTTATGCTGATAGATCTCATCCTCCTGATCATTGAGGAATTCGTTGTTGCAATCCTCCCCACTTATTTCGCAGCGCTGCTGGTTACTGGCAAAAAATCGATAGGAAAGGCTATCCTCGCGTCGATAATAGGCCCGGTGGTTTTCACCCTTTCCCTGCTATTTTTTGGTGGAATCATTCTTTTCTCAATCCCCTTTGCGATTCCCATTGCCTTCTTCATCTCTCTGCTTATTGTCTTCTATTTCTACGCCGCTCTTTTTAACACAAACCTTGCAGGGGGTGCACTCATATCCATCGTGAGTCTTCTCATAAGCATTCTCATCCTTATGGTTTCAGGATTTGTTTTCCTTTTTTCTGGTATGCCCCCATTCCCGGTGCACCATCCCTAATTATCTCAATCACTGTTTCGGTGCAAGATGGCCAAGCCGGTCGAATGCCGAAAAGATCTCCTCTTTCGCACCCTGATTCTCCGGATCGAGTATGGCATAGGCAGTTCTTCTCCTGTATACATCCTCAGGTGTGATGGCACACTCATGATTGATGAAATATGATGGTTTTATTTTTCCTCCAGGCCTCCGGTAGAACACCTCAGGAAGCCCTTTACTTTTTATCTGAATACCACTTATCCTCTCAAACTCACGGGAAACTTTGCGTGCAACATTCCTGTAATCCGTAAGCTTTCCACCGTACACGGAAATTGATCTTCCATACCTGCTTATGAAGAAATCCCTCGATATCTCTCCAGGTGTTTTTCCCTCTCCGAAAAGGGGGCGGACACCAGAATATTCCGCAACGATGTCGCCTCGACCCACATTGGGGAAGATGTGTTCTACCGATTTCATGACATAGCTCCTATCCTGCTCTTCCACCGAAAAATCATCCGGGCTTTCGGTAAAGGTATCGGTAGTCCCTGCGATGGTAACTTTGCCGGCAGGAATGAGAAACATCTGTCTGCCATCCACAGGAGTTCTGAATGCAACGGCATTTTTAATCGGAACAGCCTCTGACCGAAAAACAAGATGGACCCCCTTACTCAATCTGAATCTTCCCTTTGGGGAATGGGATATCATATCATCGACCGCCCTTACCCAGGGGCCAGCACTGTTTATGATGTACCTGGAACGAAAAGAAAGCACCTCTCCCGTAAGACGATCCACAAATGAAATCAAGAAATGATCGCCAGTTTTCTCCAGTGATATAACAGGAGCATAGTTTATACATCTCGCTCCCTTAACGACCGCCGAGAGAATGTTATGTATAACGAGAACAGAATCAATTGTGAAGGCATCGTGGTACTCAAAGTATCCCCTCACCGACTGCGGATACTTCCCGGCATTCCCATGCATTCTAGGAATCCTCAAGGATGAACCAAGGAGACCGTACAGAAAGAGACCAAACCTGATGGTGTTTCTGCTCCACGAATAGCTGTCAACCAGTATGTCGAATCTCATCCTTTTCACAATGTCAAGGTGCTTAAGCATGTAGTTTCTTTCCTTCAACAAATGCCTGGTCAACCCGATCCTTCCCTCTGCCAGGTACCGCAAACCTCCGTGAATGAGTTTTGAACTCCCCGAGCTGGTGCCCGAGGAAAAGTCGGATCTCTCAAGTAGGACTGGTTTCAAACCGTTCTGAGCCAGAAGATTCGCAATACCGGCACCAGTAATTCCACCACCTATGATGGTGACAAACACATTTCCACCGGAAAGTGATCTTATGAACTGTTCTCTTTCCATGTAAGAAAAGCTGGGAGTATTCACCATGTTGTTAGACGACCTTACCTAATAATTCTTTTGCAACTTGCAATGCTCCTGGTTATCTAAGGAATACCCATATTCCCGGATAACCGGTCAGAAAAGGATATCCTTATGATCCCCTGTTTGTGTCTTGTTGAACAACAACTTGGGATAAATTTATTCACAGAGGTACCATATATATGATATGAAAAACGCCATAATACCGGAGAAGGGGCAACCCCTCAAAATAGGTGAGACTGAGATCCCGAAACCAGGTCCCGGAGAGATCCTGATCAGGCAGAAGATAACAGGAATATGTTACAGGGATCTTCTAACTCAGGATGGTTATTTTCCAAGGGCAAGGTTTCCCATAACACCCGGTCATGAGATATCAGGAACAATTGTGGAACTCGGTGAGGGTGTTGAAAATTTCAAGGTTGGTGATAGGATAGCCAGCCTGATCTATCGTCCATGTGGAAAGTGCAGGTATTGTAAGACCGGCAATGAGAATCTGTGTCCGAACAAGCAGATTTATGGTGAGAACTTGCCCGGATCCTATGCTGAGTACATTCTTGTCCATCAGAACAGCGTTGTGAAGGTCCCGGACAGTGTTGGGGATCACGAGGCAACAATAGCATCGTGCGTAACAGGAATGATACTGCATGCCCTTCAAAAGGTTGGTAAATTGAGGGAGGGAGAAACTCTACTCGTTACAGGATCTGGCGGGGGCGTCGGCATGCACGCCGTTCAGATCGGCAAAATTCTCGGTGCCAGAGTTATTGCGGAAACCAGCTCACCCGAAAAGATGGGGGAGATAGGGGATCTTGGGGCTGATGAGGTGATCAGTTATTCCGATAACTTCTCCAGGCAGATCAAAAATATCACTGACGGAGGTGTCGATGTTGTTCTGGAAACCACCGGAATACACACATTCAGCCAGTCCCTCAGATCCCTCAGCACCGGTGGGAGAATGGTTGTCATAGGGAACCTAAAGCCAGAACCCGTTCCACTTCCACTTGGTCTCATTATCTTGAAGGGAAACAGTATATCAGGGAGCATCAGCTCTACAAGAGAAGATCTTCGAGAGGCTCTACATCTGAGTTCATCCGGTAAATACAAGGCGATCTGGCACACCGAGGAGCCACTACAGAACGTCAACGAGGCTTTTCAATTGATCAGACAAAAGGGAAACAGGGGGCGTGTGTTCCTACGTCTTGGTGAGTAAGAAACTTCCGTTGATTCTGCCAGGTTTATAAAGCCAATTGTGATAATTCGTAGCGGTCCCCCTTCAGATCGTTTACCCTGCACCGAGCCATCGATGTCAGTGAGTTATGTTCTCAAGGGAATTGCCACTTGGTCTCAGAAGGATACCATATCTGTGAGACAAGAATATGAGACGATTTAACTGCGGCTAATCGCAGCAGTCATACAATGCGCGCCACCGTAACCGCCTGTCAGCTCTGAAAGGTCGATGGGAATTATATCCAGACCAAAGTCCCTCACTGCCCTGCTATTTGGAAAAAGGTTATTCCCTATATTTTCAAGATCCTTTCTTATAGCTGATTCCAGCACAGGGCCATAGAAACCTCCACCAAGGAGTTTTCGCATAACATTCGAAACATTAATGCCGAGAATCCTTCCTGGCTTCAGGGTAAGGAAGTTGGACGCATAGCTCATCTGCTCACTGAGCCTGAGATGAACAAAATTGTAGCCTTTCTCTTTCAGATAAGAATGAAGGGTTGTTTCTCCTTGCATATGAACTCCATCAGAGTCCTTAGTGTATATCACTCCTTTTGCTTCCCTTGCAAGTTCAACTGACGTAACAGCAAGACCCTCATCGGCAATGTTAAAGTAGGTATCCAGGTGCATGTTTATCATGGTACCCCTGTTACCTGTTCTCAGGAAGTCGTAAAGTGGATTGTCAACCACCAGGAACTCATCGAATTTCACACCCGGAAAGGAGATCACCTGGAGGGCCCCCTTAACGTTCGTTCTGGGACCTGTGCCAATCAGGGCAAAACGCCCAGCTGGCATAAAATCGCCTCCTTCGAAGAACCCTTCACCCGTCACCTTGAAAACACCATCCTTGACATGCATTTCTGACAGCAGGGTTTCAGTTATGGTGACTTCTTTCTGCCTCTGGCGCTTTTTCATCTTCCCCACTATCAGTGCATCACCAGCCACGGCCTGCTGATCGCGCATAAAATAGAGATTTGCAAGAGGAAGATCAGACCGGATCGTTGGATAGGGAACCTCAGAATCAACATCCTTAAGGAGTTCCACAGAGGGTTTTAGTATGAGGAAATTAAGCAAGTTATCAACATCAAGATATCGGAGATTATGGATAAATCGTTTCCGCTCTTCGTCAACGTTTTCAGAATTTCCAGAAAAGCCAACCATTTCTGCTATTGATTTCTCCAGTTTCTCCCTAAACGCGTGATTTCCAGCGGCCTTCTTTCTAAGCTCGTCTCTTAACCGCAATACCTTGATACCGTTTTCTTTTAGCTTTTGCTGCAGTCCTTTATGTTCATCACGAGCTCGCGAAATATTAAAAGGGCGTTCGAAAAGAAAAGGTCTTGGAGCCAGCATGGCATATTCGGCCTCAAGACCGGGTTGGTGAACAAGCACCTCTCTTAATGATTCCCATTCTGCGTAGATTCTCATTTCGTGCACCTTCCTAAGGGGTATAGCTTTCCCTTATATTTTGTAAACTCCATTTCTCCTGAAGGAAGATATCCATCAAAACGAATTCTGTCTCCGCTTTTTGAATTGATCAGCAGAGAGCCATGTTCACCTTCTACCTTCACATTCAACCTGACCTTTTCGGCGTTCTCGGCGAGCATTCTGTATCCAGTCCGATCCAGGGTATTCGGATCCATGGAAATATCCTGTTTACCGATCCCCCTCACGAATATGAGCTTCCTTCCCGCGGCACATTTAAACACACATATCTCGTTGCCGATCTGGAAAACCGATCCTCGCAATGGGTTAATCACCCTGAACAGGTGTGTGTATCTGTAAGTGTTCCGGCCATCATCTCTCCCGGAGATCTTTTTGGTTATTTTCATGGTACCGGGGTAGGTAGCATTGAGAGATCTAAGCATCCTATCAGCAAGCTTTTTCGAGCCTAGGTAGAGGTCAATTCCACCCTGGACCTCGGCTACCTTTGATACAAACTCATTTCGAGATTCTTTCGAAACCATTGACATGAGGCCATCCAGAATGCGAATGCGTTGCCGGGAACGATCGGGGAAAGTGAACCGTACCTGCAGTATCGCCTCATAATAGGATCCTGTCTTCCTGTTGCACGAATCGCAGCTCTCACTGTTCTTTCTCAGGAACACCTCATGCCGGACATCGAAGGTAAAATTTTCACTGACCTTCACGTTGACCTCTAGGATACCTCTCTGCTCGTCTATTCTGGAAAGAGATTTTCCTGAAATGATAAAAGATGGATCGTCAGCCCTGACAAGTGAAGTTCCCGCTTGCAGGAGAATGCTATCCACATCATTGTGCTCCCATCTCTTTTTAACTTTTATAGCTCCACAACTTGGGCACGATGAGTAAACGATCTTACCAGGAAAGCGTACCCTTATCCTTTCTCTGGCGCATTCACTGCACATTCCACGGTATACTGCCTCTCTTTTACCGCATAAAACGCACAACATCTATGGTTTCCAGCCTTCCTTGTACCGCTTCACGAGAGCTTTGGAAATAACTCTTTTTCGGATCTCAGTGGTTCCTGCCCCGATCTGACCGAGAATAGAATCACGAAGCAAACGTTCGACCACCATATCCCTTGTATAGCCAATCCCACCGTGAATCTGGAGTGCTTCTCTGGAAACGTACTCTGACACCTCAGCAGCATACATAATAGATGCAGCAGAATTCAGAGAGTCCATTGGATTGTTCTGAACCTGTCTCAGTGCTCTGTACGAGAGCATCTTGGATGTCTCAACCTTTGTGTACATATACGCAAGTTTTTCCTGGATGAGTTCATAATCTCCTATGGGCCTGCCTCCCTGTTTTCGAGATATTGCGTAATCAAGGGCAGCGTCTAGGGCTCTCCTGGCTATTCCCACGAAAAGAGTTGCCAGCACCGCCCTTTCTGCGTTCAAACCACTGAGTATCACCTTAAGCCCCTCACCTGGCTTACCCAGGACACGATCATCCGGTACAAAGACGTTATCAAAGAAAACCTCACCGGTCGGTGATCCACGCATTCCCATTTTGTTAAATTTGTTTCCTCGCCTTACCCCCTTATCGGTATCGAGGACCACGAAGGACGTGTAACGGTCCCCATCTCTCGCATAGACAAGGAACAAATTTGCATAGGGGGCATTTGTTATGAGAGTTTTGCTACCGTTGATCACATACCCTCCATCTACCCTCTCTGCCCTGGTGCTCATTGAGAGGGCATCTGAGCCTGAACCGGGCTCTGTAAGACAGAGAGAACCTATCCACTCTCCAGACACCAGTTTCCTGACATAGCTGTCCCGTATGTGCTGTGAACCGTTTCTATAGACAGAATCGAGACACAAATTGCTGTGGGCACCGTAGGAAAGGGCCAGCGATGCGGAAACATATCCTATCTCCTCCTGGATGATTCCCTGAGAAACCAAATCTAGTCCGGCTCCTCCGTATTCTTCCGGGATCGTGATTCCGAGATAACCCATCTTTCCAAGTTCCCTGAATATTTCAATCGGAAATTGATCCTCCTCATCAATGGCCTTCGCTATAGGGGAGATCCTCTTCTCACAGAACTCCTTCACTGATTCCCGCAGTTCAGAATAAGTGTTCTCTGAAATATCCGATTTCATGGTTGCAATATGTATTTCACGTATAATATGGCTATCATATGAACAGCATATCTGTAATGGTTTGATTTCGGGCCGCTCTATGCCTCCTCTAGAACGATTCTGATAAGTGGCGGAACGTCTGCAAGCATTACCGTGAACGCATTCTCGCATAAATTGAAAATTTACAAAAAAAGAAGATTAGGTTCTATGGGTTGTCTAAACAACGTTTGATGTCCTCACCGTGCGTTTTCTCAAAGTGTAGGTTGAGTAAAGAACAACCGCGACGATGAAGGAAACGAAATAACTGATATCCACACCTCCGAAATAGTTTGACAGGGGACCCACGATCAGGTATCCAGGGTTCATAAAAGGAATGGAAACCAGTATGGAAGATACATATACCAAAAGTGCCGGAACAGCCGATCCTTTTGAATCTGCAAGATCCACCCTCATCCTCCTAACAATGAAGAAGTCGGCTATCATGATACCCAACCACGGGGTGATCCAGTAATCCAAGAGAAGGAGGAAATCCTCAAAATAGGAATAATAGTTCTGATAGAGAAAATATGAGACCACAATGGATACCAGCACCACGTAGAGAACTATAGTTGTTCTTCTTGCCTTTATGCCCATGCTCTTCATCGAGAGCGAATTGGAATATAAATTCAGGGCATTAGCTGACATTCCCCCGAGGAAAATAGCGAATAGCCCGATAATAGAGGCATGCAGCGGTGCCAGAATGCTAAATATCTGAGCAGAAATCTCAGAAGAAGAGGAGATGTTCGTGGCTATAGTATATCCTATTATCTCAACAAACACGCTGGCAATAATTCCTCCTCCAAGTGTTGCAAGAAAGACTGATGAGGGCGGGGCATCCTCCTTTACGTATCTCGAGTAATCTGCTGCATAAGGTCCCCAGCTCATAATATAAGAGAATGTTAAAGCTACGGATAGACCAAAACCCACAGCCGAAAAACCACCTGTTGTCAGGGAAGGAAAGCCGTAATTTCCAACAATATATATCAGTATCACAACAAAGAGAATTCCCAGGACCGCAGACATCAACTTCTCAAACATGTGGATGATCCTCTGCCCAACGAATGCCAGAAAAGCAACCACTACAACAGCCACTATTATCGGCACAAGGTATTGATGCATCCCTGAAAATGGAGATTGGGGGGCAAACGCCCTCTCACCTTCAAAGATGATAAGTAGGGCAGACGCTGCTATCACTGAATTAAAAATGAACCATCCGACACTGTTCAGCCACTGAAGGAAAGCCATAACTCTTCCGCCGAGTTCACCAAAAGAGATTCTTCCAATCATCATCTGCGGTAGACCGGTTCTGGGACCGGTCACACTCATCAGTGCGAGAAGAGTTCCCCCGAGAACGTTCCCGATGAGAATGGAAACGAACATCCACGTAAATGAGAGCCCCGTTATCGCATAGATAAGGGAACCAAGGGCTAGATCTCCTATAGTCAAGTTTGAAGCAAACCATAGAAAAAACTGAGAGCCTGCACTCTTATCTCTCTCGATATCAGTGATCCTCTGAATATCCTTCTTTTCAATTATATCAGTTGTCCTACCGAACATCTGTTCGCCTCGGCAAACGGATATTTAATCCATATAAATATTTTACTTGTAGTCCTTCGTACAAAAGGGACGGATTCTCTCCCGTAAAGCGCATTTACCCGTGTGAAGAGATTCGAAAATATCACAATAAATCAATCATGTCATTGAGCAACAAGAAAAGATATAACTGCAATTACTCCTGTGATTAAATCCAAATATCCATTGCGGATATTGCACGGATGTGTATACTGTCTGACTCCCTGATTGAGAAAAACGTACGGCACGGACTTCTGATCGCCTCGGGTTTTAATGCCAAAAATGTGACTCCAAATGGATATGATCTCTCCATAGGGGAGATCAGAATCGGAGGGATAACTTACAACGGAAAGACGAGGATACCACCACTATCTCCATTTCTCATCTCTACTGTAGAATATCTCCGAATGCCGGATAATATTACTGGTTCCCTCTGGTTAAGATCGTCTTTCTCAAGGAGAGGTGTTATCGGATCCTTCGGTTACGTTGATGCGGGATTTGAGGGTGAGTTAACTCTTTCCTTTTTGAATGCATCCAATTCGGAACTGACAATCAGTGCTGGTGAAAGGATAGTACAAATTGTTTTTGAAAAGCTCTGCTCCAGATCAAAAAGGAGCTACCCCGAAAGATCAGGCAACTATCACGGAAGCAGAGGGATAACAGAGTGGCTCCCTAATCAACGGGAATAATTTCCTTGGATACTTTAACGCTGACCTCCATAAGGTCTCTGCTGAGTATGCTGTTTGGAAACACGGATTTCGCTTCGTCCAGAAGGGTGGAGAGATCATCCAGCCTCGGACTGAAATGAAAAAGGTAAAGGTATTTAACTTCTGCATCTCTGGCTATTTCAGCAGCCTGCCTTGAACTCGAATGCCCGTATTCATTCACGAGAGGTTCAAGTGAGGAGTCGGTAGTGGTGTCATGGATTAAGATATCTGCCTTGTGGGCGAATTTCACCATGCTTTCCATAGGGCGAGTGTCTCCCGTATAAACTATTTTCCTACCTCGCCTCTTGCCTTTGAGGACCTCTGACAGGAATACTGTTCTCCCATTGAAAAGTACACTACCTTCACTGCGAAGCTTTTCAAGCTTCCGTGATGGAATGCCAATTTCCTTCGCCTTGTCCCCATCAATTTTCATAACATCCTTCTCTTTTATAGAATAGGATAGGGAAGGAATCGTATGGTCGTTACCGAGTGTCTCTATTTCGAATTTGCCGAAATCATATACCGCTGAGGGGGCTAGCTCGTGAACGGTGATCTTATAAGAGAGAGAATAGTACCCGAGAGAGAGAGTCCTAGGTATGATGTCCAAAACACCCTCGGGGCCGAAGATTTCGAGAGGCTCTTTTCTTCCATTGAACGACATGCTCTGAATGAGACCGGGAAGACCCAGGAAATGATCTCCGTGGAAATGAGTGATGAAGATATTCTTAATGCGCATAAATGAAAAGTTGCTCTTCATAAGCTGTTTTTGTGTTCCCTCACCGCAGTCAAACAGGTTCAACACATCATCGATCTGAATGGCAAGCGCTGGAAGGTGTCTTCCAGGAGCGGGCCACGAGCCACCTGTTCCAAGGAATGTAAGCTTGATATCAGATGCCATTAGATGCCCCATCAAAAACTACTATTTTTAATGATGTTTCATCTGCGAGAAACGTCATTCCAGCAATATGTGAGAATATTCTGGGTATTGCTCTCAGTATCGGTCAGAAGTCACCAGTTCATATGCCCACGGAAGATCCTCGACCGTCTTCACAGGAAGAAATCTGTGTATGAAATCCCACAGATAGAGATCGACATTGGCACCATACGCTCTAAGATACTGCGTGATAGATATCTTAAGCAAAATACCTTTCCGATCAAAGTCTGTCAGAAGGATCAGTTTATGATGATTCTTTGCCAGCATTTCTGCAGTACTCAGCAGAGATTTTCCCCTGTTTAATATCTCAAAATTTTCATTGAAACCCAGAAGAACCAATGATTGTATATCGTGCTTTCCCTCGACGATTATGGGTATACTGTTGCTCTTGATTTTGTAGTAGTCGAACACAGATTTTACCTTTTCAGCTAAACGGAACATGATCAACAAGCTTATCCACTTGCTCAATAAATTTGTTTGTTAAATCATCTGATTTGACCGCTTGTTCAGCTTAGCCTGCTCTGTAAAGCTTGCTAATCGGTTCTGTTCCGAGGCAATCAGTGATCTGCATGTCTAAAGGACCCCTATTTTTACCCAGCTGAAGGAATGTACCGCTGTACAGATACGATGTTCCATTACTTGCAGATCAACAGCCGAATGAAAAATGATTCAATTGGACTACCTTTTCGCTGCAAACGTGCAGAATGGAATTTAACACATCCAACAGAGTGGGAGTCTGAAAAAACATCAGTATATTTTTGAGAAAATCGATCTCCAAGGAATGCTACATGATCGAACTTTACCTCTCGCTAAACTCTTCTTAAACTAATATGACACTTGAAAGGTACTACTCCCTCAGTTGTCCCCCTTCACAGATTGTGCCTCGAAGGGAATATCGCAACAGAAATTAATGTGATGTGACAACATGATCTGACAAGCTCATTGCCGGAGTGTTGAGACACAGGTTTTGGAAAGGCGGAATGATGCTGTTGAGCTGAACAGAAACTCCGACCATCAGAAGAGATAATTTAATAAATCTTTTAGTATGTCGGTCAACGTACGTTAGCTCACTGGGTTAATGATATGGCTGGTGAATCTTGCGGTTGGAGGTAAAAAGCAGTGTTCGTGAAGATAATGGGTGAGCTTGTTGTGAGAATCCCCCCAAACATGCTCAGTTCTGATTACAAGAGTGCGGTCTTTGATGTGGGACGTGATTCCCTAGAGGGAAAGCTGATAAATATTACGAAGGATGATAAAACTGTTTCAAAGTGCTATGTTATCAAATTGCTTTCCATCGAAGCCGTTGGGGAAGGTACCATAGTGCACGGAGACGGGGCTGTCTATCAATATGTAAAGTACGAGGGTCTTGGTTTTGAACCTCTTATGCATGAGGTTATTGACGGTGAGGTTATATCTGTCCCTAAATTCGGTGCCTTTGTAAAGTTAGGTCCATTTGATGGGTTGCTTCACATCAGTCAGATAATGGATGACCGCATAGACGTTGATATTGGAAACCAGAGAATCGTGGGGAAAGATACCAAGAAGGACATCAAGGTGGGAGACAAGATAAGGGTTAGAATTGTCTCTCTCAACTTGAATTCAGCAACACTTGAAGATAGCAGGATAGGCTTGACCATGAAACAGACGGGGCTGGGAAAACTGGAGTGGCTTGAAAGTGCCAGGAGAGAGAGTGTGGGGTCTTAAACGTGAAAAGGGAACTGCTAGCATGTAAAAAATGTAAGCGTCTAACGGAAGAAAGGTACTGTCCCATACACAGTTCCGAGAGAACCACCCAAGAGTGGTTTGGTTTTCTCATCATCAAGGAACCGGCAGAGTCTGTTATTGCGAAAAAGGCGGGTATAGAATCTCCTGGTATGTATGCTATTAAAGTACGGCAGTAAGTTTGTGGTCAAAAACGATGTCCTCAGAGAAATCTCTGAGTTCAGGCATACGTTGTGTACTTCAGAGGAGATTAAATTCCTCTCAGAGACTAAGAAGATTGTAACTGTTGGTGATGTTACTACTTCTGAGCTCGAAAGTGCTGGAATTACTCCATTTCTGAGTGTCGTAGACCTTAAAACCAAAAGAGAGAGGAAAAAGAGTTTCAGACACAAGAAGAATTCGATCATAATCAGAAATGAGGCTTCAACCCTCTCTCACGATCTGTTTATTGCCATAAAAAAATCATTGAACGGCAATGAGGTGACAAGGATTGAGGTTATCGGAGAGGAGGATCTTGCGGTCATACCAATAATTTATTATGCAGACTTTAATACGGTTGTTGCTTACGGAATACCGGACAGAGGCATCGCGTGTATTCACGTAGAGCAGAATATCAAGAGCAAAACAGAAGAATTAATCAAAAGGATGAGTGTTGTTGATGGTTGAATTCGAAATCTTGGACGAGAGGGAAAATATCCTGCTTAACAGGAAAGAGATTAGGATGAGGGTGATCTTCGGCAATGGACCAACACCCACGCGGAACCTCATCAGGGAGATGATATCGAAAAATTATGGGATCTCCGGAGATCTTATTATAATAGATCACACTATTCAGAGGGCAGGAGATCACTCCTCCATCAGCTACCTGAAGATCTATAAGGATAAAGATAGTGCGATGCTCTACGAACCGGACTACGAATTGCTCAGGAATGGCCTCAAGACCAAGGGAGAGGATGAAAATGCAGAGGCGTGAGCTTTACAGCGTTGACCAGAACACTCTTAGAAGAGAGAGAAGGTTCTGCCCTCGATGCGGCGCCGGTGTATTTCTTGCGGAGCACGCTGATAGATTCACATGCGGTAGATGTGGATATACTGAATTCAAGAAGAAAAAGAGCAGAACCAAAGCGCAAAAGCAGAGCGTTGATAATGATTCATCCTCATAGGCTGTCTGCATTGCTGCTCATCATTTTTAGGCCCCCCCTTCTCTTTTTCACTCCTTTTTTCTGTTTAACGAATGAACATAAAGTAGGGTTGTCCCAGATTTGATAATTTCTTTGTGCGCTGGAATGAATTCAGGGATCGCTATCTTCACCTGGAACCTGATGTTGCAGCAGAAGTATCAACCGCAGGAAAATATGTTTCTAGAAAGCTTCTGTAAATCATATAAACAAGCTTTTCTAGGAGAATAGAACTCATTGACCACATTCATATCTCGACAGAAAAAAGATCTAATCGCTACATGCAAAGGTGAGGAATCTCCGGGGTACCAAGAAGATCGGAGGCATGATAAAATCAATCAGGTAGGATAGGTCGCATGGATCTCAAGAGAACTTTTTTCATAGAAGAAGAAGGAATGCATTCACGAATGTTTCAAGAAAACTCAGCCTCGAACCGAAGGAGCTGAGAGGCGACATTGATCTGATCAACTTTATGTTCTTCCAGATCCGTGGAAGCATGGAGAGGTTAGGAAGCAATGCCGAATTCTTAAGGAAGAGGATATCTGGGGAATCCGAGAAAGAGGCTACTTTATCATTCTGCATACTGTCAGGAATCTGTATCCCGGCTATCACGATCATAGGGAAATACCCGGGATTTGTTAAAAGGAACAGGGCTGAAATATTCAGGTTTCTTCATGATCCCAATGCCAACAAAAACACCAATGTTGCAGATCAGTATTTCCTTGTTGAATCCGAACTGCTAAAGAGGAGTTCAAGATCCATAAAGCCTACTGAGAGCATCTTACCGGTACCACAGGATGTCAACGAGAATTTAACAGTTCCCAAAAAGGTAAAAATACTATTTCCGAATATATGCAACATTGAAAAAAACTGGCATCGCAATATTGCCGTTACATTACGGACATCCTCCCAAAAAACTCTATGATAGAATGGTAAAACTCGGTGGGATTCTCTCTACTCTCATAATAGAGAAATTTGGCACAGATGAGTTTCTATCCCGGATATCAGATCCATTCTGGTTTCATTCACTCTCCCTTGCCATTGGCTTCGATTGGAACTCCAGCGGTACAACCACAACGACGATGTCGGCCCTTAAGGATTATTTTTCTGAATCGGACCGTGGTATCTGGATACTCGGTGGAAAAGGCAGGAAAATGAGAGATATAGCTCTCGAATTTAAAACTCTTGAGAATTCGGGCCATCTTTCTCAGTCACGGGTCTCTGATATACGTGATAAAGGAAGGCTCATTGCAAGAGTTGACAACGTGCTGCTTGATGACGGTTTTGATATCTACCTTCAGTTCATAGCGACCAATGCAAACGGAAGATGGGCAATTGTTCAACAGGGCATGGATCCTGAGCTAAGACTTGCAAGGAGATACCACTGGAACAGCAGATCTGTCGAATCGTGGCTGAATGATGGGCGAGGCGGAATATCGTCGTCTATCATAAGGGAGAAAGTGGTCGATTTATCCACCTCAAAGAGTGAGGAGCATAGAAAGTCTATGCTGGACTTGTCAAAAACCAAGATTAATTCGCTGGCCTTTAGTTCTGCGAGGCAAATGACCCTCGAAACTTTTGGCCATGGGTACAGGACTCTGAACCTTGACAGACGGGTTGACTGGACAAGATTGCGCCGAATCTATGAGTATCAGCCCTCCTCCTTTGAAGACCTTTTCGGTATGCGCGGAGTTGGGAAGAGCACCATTCGAGCTATCTCCTACCTTGCTGAGGTCCTTTATGGGAGTTACCCTTCTTTTACTGATCCTATCAGATATTCCTTCGCACTTGGTGGGAAGGATGGTGTACCGAAGCCGGTGAACTACCGGGACTATGATAGGTGCATTGAATTCTACAGTGAGCTCCTTGGCAATCTTCGGACGGATAATTCTGATACTAGAGTAATAGTGAATAACCTCGAGAGAAACGGATTTAAGTTGTCAAATGATAACAGGTGAGGAGCAAGTTCCGTTTATATCCGGCAAAAGCCGTATGGCGATTTTAACTCACCGTGTTACATCACCGATGCAAAGGATTTTAAAAGAAAGACTAATGCCGGAGAGATTACGATAATCAGAGAGGGATTTAATGGCTTCAGATAGGTCATCAAGAAAAGCAAAGGATAAATGGAAGGAAAAGAAGTGGTACACGATCGTTTCTCCCTCCTTCTTTGGAGAAAAGGAGGTTGCTACCAGCCCTGCTTATGGGCCTGAATATATGGTGGGGAGAAAGGTTGAGGTTCCAATTTCTGATATAACTGGGAATTTCAGAAAGGCTTCCGGCAAAGTTATCCTGCAGGTAACCAAGTGCGAGGGGCTTAAATGCAGATCGGATTTCAAAGGTCACGTTGTAAGTGATGATTCGATTCGCAGGATGGTTAGGCGAAGAAAGGATCGTATAGATTCATATCTACGTGTCGTTACGGCTGACAACATAGAGATGATAGTTAAAACTATTATTGTCGCCGACTCGAAACTGACCAGCACTATGAGAAGTGATATCAGAACTTTCACAGACACATTTCTGACCGAAAAATTGAAAGCTATGATCTTCGGTGATGCGGCTAACTACCTTATTGGAGATAGTGTCTCTGGAGATATTGCATCCGCCATCAAACACATCTATCCTATAAGGAAGATAGAGATACGCAAATCAGAGGTTCTGGGCTATTCTCCGAGCAAAGGTGAGGAGACCCTTTCAACCGAAGACGAACAACTCGTGGATGCTTAATGCCGGGGTGGCTCAGCCGGAAGAGCGTCGGACTCATAGGATGAATGTCTGAGAAATCCGAAGGTCTCGGGTTCGAACCCCGATCCCGGCATACCCAAAGATTTGATGTTCTATATAGTTTGTAATAAATTCATCTTGCAATAGACCATCTGAAACTAGCTGGCGAATTGCATGATAGGAAAGTAGAATTTTTGTGCAGTGATTTCACTTACCCTTGAAGATCTGGCAAGAGGACTGGCTTTGGTACGAGGATCCTAATCCTGAGGTTAAAAATAGAGGAAGTCGTGAAAAGCAGCCTTGAAGGCGAAACAAGAAAATGCATAAGGACTTGCAATATCAAAAACACAAGGATTATCGAGGAACTTTACTCTGACTAAGTTAAACGATGTAACAAACAGCATGTAGAATTGAGGAGCATCCCATATAATATTTACTTTGATGAGTAATGAATATTATTGTACATAGCTAAGGCTATTACATTGTTCCCTGGGTGTATTTCCATTGTCTGAACCTTATTCTTCCCTGAACCTTTCAGGTATTTCGAATGGTTTGTTGTTAAACCACACAGACCATATGATGTGGCATTGCTTTCTTGATGCTGCCACAATGGCTTTCTTCTTTGGCATTCCACCATCAACCTTGCGGTGATAGAATTCAGATATGACTGGATTGATTCTCATGGCTAACACAGTGCTCATGTATATTGCCTTTCTCAGGAGGGAATCACCACGTTTGGATATGGATCTATGAGATCGCTGCTTTCCACTCTCCTTGATGACAGGATCAATGCCTGTAAATGCGACAAGCTTCTCCGCATTCTCGAACCGTGAAATATCCCCGATCTTCCCGAGGATGATGGATCCATGGATTGGCCCTATGCCCGGTATGCTCATTATGACATGATTCCGGGAATCCATCTCCTTCCTCATGGATTCCTCGATCCTTTTCCTTTCATCCATCAATACTTTCAGTATATCTGGAAATACTACGGTAATTATTATATGCTACCATAGATTTGTTATTGTGTGACATTCCAATGAGCAATAACAAAAAAAGTTTGGTTATTGCCTCGATACTGATCATTTCGGTAAT
>Ga0256829_1000596_pt1 | contig 35115 bp, 35 predicted proteins | sample 131447metaG_FD_185979 | JGI IMG/M metagenome (GOLD analysis project Ga0256829, IMG submission 185979) | Hydrothermal vent microbial communities from Lau Basin, Pacific Ocean - 131-447 | ecosystem: Environmental > Aquatic > Marine > Hydrothermal vents | place: Pacific Ocean: Lau Basin | collected... | reverse complement strand
GTGCAACCTATTCAAGTCTTCCTGAAATGATATATGGAGGATTATAATTAGTTTGTCGGGCTTTGCCCGGCAAAACAAATAGAAATGCTTTCATATCATAAGTGAAGTTTAAAGATTACGATATGAAAACATTTAAAAAAGAAAGGTTACCCGCAAAACGCGGGTAAGAGGTTTATTTGATGATCTCGAACGGGTTTTCTACAACGTTCTTTCTGTCGACGATGTAAGGGATGAGTGCAGTCTGTCTTGCTCTTTTGATTGCGACAGTGACCATCTCCTGGTGGCGCTTACAGTTACCTGTCAGACGACGAGGCATGATCTTGAATCTTTCGCTGAGGCTGAATTTTAGCGCGTTGAGGTCTTTGTAGTCGATAAAGTCGACTTTTTGCTCACAGTATTTACAGTATCTTTTTTTGAATTTTCTTCTTTCTGCCATGGGTGTTTCTCCTAAAACGGTATTTCATCTTCGCTGATGTCTATTTCCGGAATGCTTGGTGTTGGATCCGGCTGGGACTGCGGTGCAGCAGGTGTGCTCTGGCTTGGTTGGCTGTAGCTCTCCTGGGCAGGGGCACCGTAGTTGGATGATCCCTGCTGCTGAGGCTGTCCGCCGCCGTAGCTGTTGCCGCCCATCTGGGCGTTTTCGTCTCTGCTGCCGAGCATCTGGAGGTTATCCACCGTTACGGTGTGCTTGCTCCGTTTGCTGCCGTCCTGTGCCGTCCACTGGTCAAGCTTGAGTCTTCCTTCTACTAGAACCTTGCTTCCCTTTCTGAGGTACTGGTTGGCGATTTCGGCAGTTCTTCCGAAAAAGGTGATGTCGATGAACATCGTCTCCTCTTTCTGCTCTCCCGTCGCGGCTTTGAACTTTCGGTTGACAGCAAGGCCTGTGTTGCCCACTGCCGTTCCGCCCGAAGTGTATCGCACCTCGACGTCTCTGGTAAGGTTTCCTACCAAAATCACTCTGTTGTACATAGGGTTGCTCCTCTAAATGTCGCTAATTACGCTTCTTGGGCTTCAGCTTCTGCCGGTGCCTCTTCAGCTTTTGGCTCAGCGCTTTTACCCGCTGCAGCAACAAGCTTTTCGAATTGTGCAAGCTCTTTTCCGTTGGTATATTTCACGGTCAGGAACTTCAGCACCTCTTCGTTGATTCTGAGGTTTCTTTCGATCTCAGCGATAGCATCACCGTTGGCTTTGTAGTAAAGTACAGTGTAGTAGCCTCTCTCGTTCTTCTCGACAGGGTAGGCGAGTCTTCTCATACCCATATCATCCGTTGCAAGGAGTTCTGCGTCAACTTTTGCAAGAACTTCCTTCATCTTTTCGATCTGTGCGTTGATCTCTTCTTCTGTCAGCGTAGGTTTAATTACGAACAGTGTTTCATAAGAAGTCATGTGTTTCCTTTTGGTTTAATAGCCCGTTTCAAAATGCGGAAAATCCGTCCAAAAAAACGAGCAGGAATTTTTGGAAGCAATATTTTATCGTAATATAACTTATTTGGATATTAAAGTGGTTAAAGTTCTAAAAAGTTAAGCGGTTTCACTCGATAGCTCTGGCAGGTGCAAACGGCAAAGCCGCCTTACGGGTTGAGTGCACCTTTGTCGCCATCGAGTGAAACCTTAGAGATCTAAATTAAAGGCAAAAAACCGCACAATTTCTAATTTCTAATTTCTAATTTCTAATTTCTAATTCTACAAGTACTGCTGAATCTTAATAAGCATACTGTAAAGCAGCACCTCTCTCTGCGTAGCAGGCGCCTGTTTCATCTCTATCTCGCTCTCGAGCAGGTGTTCGAAGATCTTCAGAAGTGCTGCAGACTTGACACGCAGGGCAAGCTGCTGTTTGCGTTCACGCACCTGCGGTGGCGGCAGGAAACCGAAGATCTCTTTGAAGTCGGGTGTGCCGTGGATCTTGATGTAGGCGTTGATGAGGAAGATCTCGTTGACGAAGTACTGTGTCGCACGCAGGATTTCCGATTCGTCGTAGCCAAGTTCGAGCAGTTTGGTGATAATGTTGGTGATGGGACGCTTGTTGAAGAGCTCGATAAGCAGCTGTTCGATGGCCAGCGGCGCGGTGGAGTAGACAAGGTTGTCGATATCTTTGCTGCTGACTTTGGTCTGCAGAATGGCCAGTTTGTCCAGTTCGTTCATACAGAGCCCCAGGTTGTTGTTCAGAAGCTGCATCAGGTGCTGCAGGGCGTAGTGGTCGATATCCAGCCCGATCTGCTGTGCTTTGTGCTGCAGCAGGGGAATGCCGTCACGGACGTTGGGTTCGAAAAAGCGTACCCAGACACCCCCTTTTTTGTCGGTGTAGCTGCTCTGCAGGCTCTTGGCGTTTTTGGCATCTCCCGCATAGGCGTAGAGGAAGTAGTTGTCGGCATTGCTGTTGGCCAGTGCGATGAGGGTCTCAAGCTCCTTTTTGGGGATCTTCTTGTCGTGTTTGACGATCAGCAGGTTGGTGCCGCCAAAGAGTGAACTTTGTGAGAGGTATCCTTTTGCCTGCTCGTAGTTCCACTCGTCAAAGTAGAGTGCCAGCGCCTCCTCTTTGGCATTCAGCTGCGTTTTGTAGCGCTCGATGTAGTGGTCGATCATAAAGTCGTTGTCACCGAAGAAGAGGACCGCTTTGGGGAGTCCGGAAGCAAGGCGCTGGTCGAATTCGCGTTGATACATGTCAAAAATCTCCGATTTTTGAAGTGAAGAGTGAAGAGTGAAGAGTGAAGAGTTTCGGTATGCGCTGCGTGGCAGCGCTGTTTATTGATTTTTTCAAATAATTGGACATTGAGGTTTCACTCGATGGCGACAAAGGAGCACTCAACCCCTGAAAGGGGCGCTTGCGTTTGCGACTGCCAGAGCTATCGAGTGAAACCGACACTATCTCAGAAATTTCAACTATTTTATTCATAGGTCGGTGATCTCTTTTTCGAGCTTTTGTACCAGTTCTGCCATGATGACGGCCTGGGGGATGTTGACTTCGGTGATCATGAGGCGTATTCTATCGAAAAGCATCAGGTTGTCGCCTTTGAGGTGTGCCTCCACCCCTTTGACATCGCCAAGGAGTCTGGCTTTGGCACTTTCTCCCGCTTCGATGACTTCCGCTTCGAAGAAGGCACCGATCTGTTTTTTTGCCCAGCGCGCAAGCTTGCGGTCTCTGAAGTCCCATTCGGCTTTGGTGGCTTCGCGTTCGAGTTCGCTGACCCGCACACAGAGCGGGTCGATGTTGCGCAGCAGGTACTCCGCCTCTTCAGGGTCGTTGCGCAGCTGCGTCTTGATGAGACGGTGCAAAATCAGGTCGGCATACCGTCTGATGGGGGAGGTGAAGTGGCTGTAGTGTGAAAAGCCCAGTCCGAAGTGCCCGACATTGTGCGCAGAGTAGCTCGCCTGACGGAGCGATTTGATGATCATCGCATCGACTTCTGCCTCCAGACCCATCTTTTTGGCTTCCGCCTGAATGGCACGGATGAGGTCTGGGCTCTCCTCATACTCTTCGACATAGAGCCCGATGGTGGCAAGTTCGGTCAGCAGCGCCTCTATTTTGCTCAGCTGCGGCGGCTCGTGGATACGGAAAATGCTGTCGCCGTCACCGTTGAAGCGTTTGGCGGCAGCCTGGTTGGCCAGCAGCATACACTCTTCTATGAGCGAGTGTGAAGGCGTGCCCGTTTCGATGTCGGTGCTGACCAGCTCGTGGTTTTCGTCTATGGTCAGTTTGATCTCTTCGCTTCTGAAGTCAAAACCGTGTTTGAGGCGTGCCTTTCGCAGTCTGACGGTCACTTTCTGCAGCGGCAGCAGCCAGTGCAGAATGCGCTTTATTGTCTCGTTCTCTCCGCTGTAGCCGTTGGCAAGAATGCCGTCGACCGCTTCGTAGTTAAAGCGGTGCTTGGAGTGGATGATTGCTTCGAAGAACTCCTCTTTAAGCGGCAGCAGCGTCTGTTTGTCGAGTGTGATCTTGGCGACAAAGGCAAGGCGGTCGACCTTTGGTTTGAGCGAACAGATATTTTCACTCAGTTCGCGCGGCAGCATCGGAAAGGATTTGTGCGGAAAGTAGGTGGTAAATCCGCGCTTTTTTGCTTCTTTGTCTATTTCGGTGAAGTAGGGGACGTAGTGGCTGACATCGGCGATGGCGATGTAGAGCACATACTTCTCCAGGTCGAAATAGATGGCGTCATCGAAATCTTTTGCGGTAACGGGGTCGATGGTACAAAAATCAAGATGCGTCAGATCGACGCGCTCTTCGTGTTCTGATTTGTTCACCTCCGATTCTATCTGTACTGCTTCGGTGACACACTCTTCGGGAAAGGCGTCCGGGCGGTTGAAGAGTGCAAGAGAGATTTTCTCATCTACCCTTGCATCCCCGAGGTGTCCGAAGACCTCCAGCACTTCTTCTGTATCGATATCGACCTTGAAGACAGTACCGATTTTGAACGCCTTGAGATCCATGCCGGGCATTTTCACATGGGTGGGTTCTGCGGTACGGATATCGAGTGTCATGAAGTTGCCCTGTTCGTCGCGATGGGTGTAGGCAACCGTAAAGAGGTGTGCGCGTTTGATGACGGCAACAACCTTGCCCGAAGCACGCCCGCGTCTTCCAATAAAGCGTTTGGCGACGACAATATCCCCGTTTCGCGCATCACCGAGATAATCGGGTTCGATGAGCAGGTCTTTTTGTTCCTTGAACTCCGACTCGAGATAGCCACGGCCGTCTTTGCCGATGTAGAGTCTGCCCGCACGGTAGAGTGAAGAGAGTTTCCATAGTTTCCCTTCTTTTTCAAGCGCACCGATGCGGCGCAGCTCTTCGAGTGCGGGATGATCCTCAAGTTCGATATCGGAGTCGATGAAGCCTTTGGTCAGCTGTACGGCGAAAGCACTCATGCGCTAAAGCCTTTGGTTTTAGAAGTAAAGCGTTGTAGTGTATTGTTTTGAGTCATTGTTTTCATAAAAGCGATTATAGCATAAGTGCTGTTTGCCTCGTTTGTTTTATGGGTAAGAGGGTAAAATCAAATATCAAAATATAGGATATATTAATGCAAATAAATAAACTGTTCGATACAGCGATCATAGGCGGGGGAGTGGCAGGAACGTCACTGCTCTATACGCTGGCGGAATATACCGATATGAAAAGCATCGTACTATTTGAAAAGTATGAAGAACTTGCACTGCTCAATTCCAACCCCAAAGCGAACTCGCAGACGCTGCATGTGGGAGATATAGAGACCAACTATACTTATGCAAAGGCGGAAAAGGTCAAGCGTAATGCTTCATATGTGAGTAATTATATCTACAACCGTGACGGATTGGAGGATCTGGGATATGTCAGAGACAAAATGGTACTGGCGGTAGGAGAAGAGGAGGTGTCAAATCTTCGGGAGCGCTATGAGACATTTAAGACACTTTATCCTTATCTCGAACTGTGGGATGGTGACTTTTTGCGGGAGTATGAACCCAAACTGATGGAGGGAAGAGAGGAGCCTGTGCTGGCGATGGGTGCCAGAGAGCAGATCACGACAGTGGACTATAAACGGCTGAGTGAATCTTTTGCCGAAGATGCACTTGCTACGGACAAAAACATCCAGTTGCACTACAACGAAGAGGTGACCGGGATACGCCGGGAGAATAACGGGAACTATGTGCTTTGTACCCAAAACGGAGAGTTTCATGCCAGAACAGTGGTGGTCAATGCCGGTGCCTATTCTCTGCTGTTTGCACAGGAGATGGGCTTTGGGCATGAGTATGCCATTTTGCCGATTGGGGGAAGTTTCTTCTTTTCAAAAGAAAAGCTGTTAAATGCAAAAGTCTATACCATGCAAAATCCAAAGCTTCCGTTTGCTGCCATTCACGGTGATCCGGACTGTACCCAGGATTGGCATACGCGTTTTGGTCCTACTGCGTTTGCGCTTCCCAAGCTTGAGCGCTACCACTCTTTGCATCTTAAAGACCTTTTTCATGCACTTAATATTGACAAAGAGGTAACGAAGGTTTATCTGGATCTTTTTAAAGACACGACTATTCGTCACTATATTCTCAAGAACTTTCTTGAAGAGGTGCCGATGATGGGAAAAGAGATATTCATTCACGATGCGCAGAAGATTATTCCCTTACTCAAGGTAAGTGACATTACTTTTGCCGAAGGGTATGGCGGCATGCGCCCGCAGATCATTGACAAAAAGAAGCATGAACTGCTGCTTGGTGAGGCGAAGATTGCCGACAAAGGTATCATCTTCAATATGACGCCAAGCCCTGGTGCCACAAGCTCTTTGGCCATTGCATACAGTGATGCCATGGCACTGTGTGACTATCTGAATATTACGTTCGATCATGCCAAACACGAGCAGATGATCCAGATATGTCAGGCATAAAGAGTCTTTCTATGCGTGCTTGAGCTCCTTAAGACGTGCGATACGTGCTTCGGTGCTTGGGTGTGTGCTGAAGAGTTCACGCATGGAGAAGTCTTTGCCTGTCAGCGGGTTGATGATGAACATATGTGCTGTTTCCGGGTCGGCTTCGGGCATGGTCATCTGGTGTGCATAGTTGTCGAGTTTGGCCAGTGCCGACTGCAGCCATTCCGGATGTCCGGTCATTCGTGCCGCGCCTTCGTCGGCTTTGAATTCCCGGCTTCGGCTGACGGTCATCTGTATGAGTGTGGCGACAATGGGCATCACGATCATCAATGCGATCATGACAATGGGGTTGGGACGGTCTCTGTCCCCGCCGCCAAAGAACATCCCAAACTGAGCAAGCATCGCTATGGCACCGGCAATGGTGGCAGTGACGGTACCGATGAGCATATCGTAGTGTTTAATGTGGCTGAGTTCGTGGGCGATGACCCCTTCTATTTCATGCTCGTCAAGCAGCTGCAGCAGTCCTTCTGTGACCGCAACGGCAGCATGTTCGTAGTCACGCCCGGTTGCGAAGGCGTTGGGCTGCTGCTCCGGGATAATGTAAAGCTTTGGCATCGGCAGACCGGCACGCTGTGTCAGGCGTTCGACAATTTCGTAAAGACCGCTGGCATGTGCCCTGTCGACGGGAATGGCATTGTAGTGGCTAAGCACTGCCTTGTCGCTGTAGTAGTAGGCGTAAAAGTTCATTCCCGCAGCGATGAGAAATGCAATGACCATACCGCTTTGACCTGCCATCATGCCGCCAAACCAGATGAAGAGCAGTGTCAGACCGATCATCAGTGCATAGGTTTTTAACTGTTCCATAGATGTGCCCCTTTTTTAAGTAATTATAGCGTCACTGTATGTATTGAAAGTAAATGAAAAGTGGGAAAGTGAAGTATGGCGGCAATGTGCCGCCTTGTATGGGTTTAGAGAGTAAGATCCATGATTGCTTTGGTCTTGGAAATGGTAGCATGGTCGATCGCACGGTCGTTGCTGTCCACTTTTTCCATGATTTTTGCCATGACCACCAGCAGCGCACCGGTAATTTCGGGCAGTTTGGCTTCAAGGTCTGCCGAGAGCGGATACTTCAGCGGCGGTACAGTCGTCAGGAAATCAAGAACATTTTTGACGTCAATTTCCTCTTCCAGTTTTTTGAATGCAATAATAGTCTCCTGCAGCCCTTTGGTAATAGGCACATCAGACTCCATAATGACATCTCTGCCGTTCATGTTTGCATTACGTTCTGCCGCAATCAGCAGATCGACAAGTTTTTTCTCGACAATATCTGTAATGTCTTTTGCATGTCCTTTTTTAATGTCCAGTGATGATGCTTTTCTAAAAAGTGCTTCCAGTTTTGTAAATCCTACAACAGCCATGTTGTACTCCTTGTGTAATGTAATATATTGACTCAAGCTGTATTGTACAAAAGAAAGAGACGAATTGAATGCTACCGGAGTTGCATTTGGGTGTGCTATGATGCACAAACGTTTTTGTAAGAATTTCCTTACAGACATTTTTCATTGTATTGTGTAAAATCTTCGGATATAATTAAAGCAATAAACAGGAGGGTCACAGTAACATGGCCAAAACAATACTGATTGTAGATGATGTCGGATTCAATATTGAATTTGAAACGAAACTGATTGAAAATATTATCAAAGAAACAGGTATTCCCATGAAGGTGGATGAGGCGCATACCGTAGAAGAAGCCTTGAAAATGATTGACAGCAATGAGGTGTATGATGCGATGATCATCGATATGAACCTTCCTGACGGTTCGGGGGTCGAGATTGCCAAGTATGCCCGCCAAAAAGATGCAAAAACAAGGCTTGCAGCACTGACTATCTACCCGAATGAATATGAACAAGAGCGCAGTTATTTTGACCTTTTCATGAAAAAACCGATTATGATAGGGCCATTTAAACAGAATTTTCTGCGTTTGCTGCAAATTGGATGAGTCTACGTGCCGGGGAGTGAGGAATGGAAACAGATGAAGTAGATGCCCTTACGGGGTTGGCAACCTACAATGTGCTTATCGAGTATCTTGAAGACAGTGTTCCTGCAGAAGTACTGTACATAGAAATAGATGAACCGGCACGGTTCAATGATGCATTCGGGTATGATACGGATAAGCGTATACTGCTCTATTTTTGTGAAAACCTCTCCACGTTACTTGACGATGAGCTCTTTGTCCGTATTGGTACCTACAGTTTTGTCATTGCGAAAAAAAATCCTTCCAAACCGGGTGAACTGAAACTTCTTGCAGACAAGATCATCAATCAGCTTCGTGAGCCGATGAACTTTGAAGGGAATCTTCTTTATATGACTGCGGCAATCGGTATTGCTTCTTCATTTTACGGTTTCTATTCCGCTGCGACACTTGTCCGTCAGGCTGAACATGCCATGAAAAAAGCAAAACGGGAGGGGACAAACCGTATTGTTCTTTGTCAGGAAAACAGAGGTTTTTCTTTTGAGCATGAATTGAAACTGTTGAGAGATATTCCCCGTGCCATTGAAAACGGTGAAATCTACTTTGTCTATCAGGGACAGTATAACTATGCCCAAAAAGCATTTACCGGGGCAGAAATGCTGGCACGTTGGGAACACCCTGTTTTGGGTAATGTCCCTCCTGATATTTTTATCCCTCTTGCGGAAAAAAGCGGTATGATCACACCTTTGATGAATAAAACCCTGATTGAAGTTTCCAAAATGTACAAAAAGCTTGAAGAAAAGGGCTTTGATGATTTTTCCATTGCCCTGAATCTTTCTTTTCAGGTATTGATGGAAGAGAGCTTTCTTGATAATGTCACATTTCTTCTCGATGCATACGGGTTGCAGGGAAAACCTCTGACATTTGAAATTATGGAAGATACCATTCCTGATCACCTCGAAAGTTTTACGACACGTCTCGATGAGGTAAAAGCACTCGGTTTTTCCCTTGCGGTAGATGACTACGGAACCGGTCATACGTCGTTGACATATTTGCTGCACTTTCCCATAGACTATTTGAAAATAGACCGCTCTTTTGTACACAATATTCATCAGAACAGGCGTAATTTTCTACTCTTTAAATCGATCATAGATATGGCTGATGCACTGGACTTGAAAATTATCGCCGAGGGAGTTGAAACCCGGGAAGATGATGCAATTTTGCAACAATTTGAAGATATTACTGTTCAGGGATACCTTTATTGTAAGCCTCTCCGGGCAGAAGCGCTTTTAAAACGTCTATAAAAGAAGTGTAATATTATGACACTGTGATAGTATTTCAGTGTAACTTTTTGGCGAGTTCGATGGTTTCCTGAATTGCTTTTTTATTGAAGGGTTTACCGACAAACATGTCAAACAACGTTGCACTCTGCTGGTCTTTTCTGCCGTCTCCTGAAATAGAGACTGCAAAAAGTCTATTGGATGTTTCTCCTTTTTCAAGTTTTCTGTATTGCCTGATCACTTCCGAACCGGATAGGGTAGGCATCTGTTTGTCCAGGTAGGCAATGTGGTAGGGGGTGCCGTTTTCATATGCAGTTTTCAGCATTTCGAGTGCATCTTTCCCGTCCGTTACCGTATCGATGTGGCAGAACTCATCAGTGAGTATGGCTTTGATCAATTCAAGGTTGATTTTGTCGTCATCTGCAACCAGGATTTTCAGGGGCTGGTTTTCTGCAAGAAGTTCATACAGTTCGTTCGCATAGTAGTCGTACTGTGAAATGATTGAGACAGTATCTTCCTGCTGTTGGGGCAAAGAGAGGAAGTTCTCTTCAACGATGAGCAGGGGAATGTTGCGTTGGAGTGCTTCTTCTTTGAGTGTCTGAGTGACCATACTTTCATAGCAGATCAGATGGGTAAAGCCTTCCGGAATAATATCTTTTTTGCCAAGTGTTCGGAACTGTGCTTTGGAGATGCCCATTGAGGTAAGGTATCTGGCAATATTTCTTGCACTTGCAAGATTTTTCTTTGAAAGCATAATCCCTGTTTTTAAAAGGGTGTTGTGAATAAGACTAAATAGACTTTCTGCGTTGGTGATTTCAAGCGGAATAGAGAAGTAAAAACTGCTTCCTTTGTCAAGCTGGCTTTTGAGTTTCAGCTTGCCTCCAAGGGCGCTGACATATTCCGCACAGATGGCAAGTCCGAGCCCGGTACCGCCATACTGTTCTTTTGTATTTTCTTCTGCCTGGGTAAAGGCTTTGAAAATTTCTGTCTGTTTCTCCGGTGCAATACCGATGCCGGTATCATTGACAGCAATTTTGACTTTTTTCTTTTCCGGAACGTATTGGATAAGCAGGGTAATCTCTCCGCCTGTCGGTGTAAATTTGTAGGCATTGTTTAAAAGATTCATCAAAACCCGTTTCAGCATCATCGTATCGATGTGTACCTCTTTAGGGAGTGCCGGATCAATAAAGATATTGTAGGTGATATGTTTGTTATACATATTTGCAGAGAACGTTTCTGCAACATTGGCAAAGAATCTGGTAGGGTTTACAGTTTCTTTCTCTGTTTTGATACGTTCGCGCTGGCTTGAAACACGATCGAGAATAGAGGTCGTTAGATCATTGATAAACTGTGCACTCTCTTTGGCGTTGTGAATATACTGCAGGAGTCGTTTATCCTTCACCTGCTCCTCCATAAGCTCCAGAAAACCAAACAGAGAATTTGCCGGAGTGCGAATGTCATGGACTGTATTGGCAAGAAAACTGAGGGTCTGTTCGCTCTCTTCTTTTTGCTGTTGCTGCTGCTGTACCTCTTCGACTTTTTCTACGATGTTTTCGGAACTCTCCAGCAGGCGTTGGCTGATATATACTTCTTCTTCCTGGTGTTTCATCTCAGGATACATAAGGTAGATAACGTTGATCAGGAAAGGTACCAGCGCTTCGAGAATTGCAAGGTCATCGGGTGTGAAGTTCTTGATTTTTTTGATAGAACTGTATGCTGTGACCATCCCAAGAAAATGTTCATTATCAATAATAGGGACGATAATTTTTGATTTGATGCGGATATTGTCAGGGTTGTCGACTTCCGGAAGGTACTCTTTCTCACTGGCGATATAGTTGAAAATACCTCCGCTCAGTGTGAAGAAACATTTGGCAAGCACGCCGTGTTGTCCCAGCATGGAAATTTTGTTGGTACTCTCATCGTCACGAGCACGCACAAGTGAAGCGGTTTCTTTATGAAAGACCCAAAGAGATGCATAGTCTGTATCCATAACATGCGTGATAAGATTTTCGACAATACGGTTGATTTCCGTATTGTCTTTGGCTGCCTGAATTTTCTGTGTCGTTTCCGATACCAGTGTTTTCAGTTCAGGTAGTGTGATTTGCCCCATCTTCGTTTTCTCCGTTTCCCGTCTTATTTTTTCTTGATGCTATTATAGTAGAAAAAGAAAAAATTGACTGTAGGATATTTCTTACAGACAGGAAGATATTTTTTGGGTACTATTTCAAAAATCATCTAAATAAAGGAGTGTGACATGGAAAGACCGACACCTACCGATGTAGAAAGAGAAGTCAAAAGTATCGATATGATCGTATCCAAAGGGGATGCGGAGGGGAATATTACCTATACAAACCCTATTTTTATGAAAATTTCAGGATACAGTCAGGGAGAGCTTCTGGACAAACCCCATTCTATTTTGAGGCATCCGGATATGCCAAAGGCGATCTTCAAATATCTTTGGGACAATATTTCCGAAGGCAAAGAGGTGCATGCGTATGTCAAAAACCTTTGTAAAGACGGCAGTTACTACTGGGTACTGGCTCAGGTGAGAATGGCAAAAAACCCGGACGGTTCTTTCAGGAACTACGTTTCAACAAGAAAATGCATCACAGACAGTGCCAAGGCGACAATTTCTGAGCTGTATGCCAAAATGCTTGAAGCAGAGAAAGAGGGGGGCATCGATGCATCGCTTGAGGTGCTTAACGCGTTTCTCGCAGAGAGAGGACATTCGCTTGCGACATTCAATGCCTGTATGGACGAACTGAACAAATAATAACCACTATAATCATAAAAGGAGAATAATATTATGATCGATTTTAACAATGCAATGAAAAGACTGCGTGCAGTCAACGGATACCTTGGATCTGCGGTACTGAACTATTCTGGAGAAACACTCTATATCGATAATGAAAATACCGGAACAGATATTGCCTACTCTGCGAGTATCTTCAATGATGCCTACAGAATGGTCTCTGAATCATCACTGGACGTCGGGTTTTCGGAAGCATCTTCCATTGAAGCGAAGACACTTGACGGACATGTATTCCTGATCAACAGTGCAGGACAGCTTTCCGATGACAACTTTGCCAAACTCAACGTATTTGCCATCTTTAGAGATGACGGTAATGTCGCGTTGGCAAAAATGGTTATGGACAAGGCAGCAAAGAAAATGTCGGAAGAACTGGGACAGATGTAAAAGAGAGGTACACGCTGTTTTGTGTGAAGCGTGCCCAATAAACTGAGAAGTGAGGTGCATTATTAAAACACTATACTTGATCCGGCATGCCAAGTCAAGCTGGAAAGATATCGATGCCAGTGATTTTGAACGGGGATTGACCAAAAAAGGCAAAAAGAGCATTGAAACGATCGGTTCCTATCTGATGCTCAGAGGCATACGCCCGGATCTTATACTTGCCAGCTGTGCCCGTCGTGCGGAAGAGACTGCCGATATGCTGGCAAAAAAACTGTCGTTTGAAGGGCCTGTCAACTATATGCAGGAGCTCTACTTTACCGACACAGAAACACTCCGTCAGATCATTATGATGCAGGAGAGTGATGTAGAGCGCATTTTTGTGGTAGGGCACAATCCCCAGGTAACCGATATGGCGAATATGCTGATGGATGAGCATATTTCCAAAATTCCCGGTATGGGTGTGGTTGCTATCGACTTTGAGATAGACCAGTGGAGCGATATTGAGCATACCAAAGGGAAAATGGACTTTTTTATTTTTCCAAAACAGTTTCAATACTATATTCCCAACCAGATCAGAGCTGTGCTTGGGAAATAGTTATATAGGTATGGTAAAATAGGGTATGCGAAAATCACTACATGAACTGCTTTTAAATGTTGACGATGTCCGTCTTCTCTATGTGGAGGACAACCAGTCAGTGAGGGAGAGTACCGTCGATTTGCTGAAGATGTATTTTTCAGATATCGATGTTGCCCAAAACGGTGAAGAGGGGCTGGAGAAGTATCGTGATTTTTATGCACGCCAATCCCGTTACTATGACATAGTACTGACCGATATCAGGATGCCAAAATGCAACGGTATTGAGATGATCCGGGAGATTCAGAAACTGAATGAACGCCAGCTGTTCGTTGTTTTTTCCGCCCATAATGAGAGAGAATATCTGCTTGAACTCCTTGATCTGGAAGTGACACACTTTGTTCCCAAACCGGTTGAAATGGAGCGTTTTGAAAAAGTGCTCGGCCATGCCGTGGAGATACTGCTGCAGCGTAAAGAGTACAAAGCGATGACAGAGCGCCTTGCCCTTGCCAAAAGAGTTGCAGAAGAGGCAACCGCCCAGAAAAGCCGTTTCCTTGCCAATATGTCCCATGAAATACGTACCCCGTTGAATGCCATTACCGGCTTTATACAACTGCTTGAAAAAGATGAACAGAATGAAACAAAACAGAAGTATCTGAAAATTATTAAAAACTCTTCCGAATCCCTGCTTCAGATCATCAATGATATTCTGGATCTTTCCAAAATAGAAAGCGGCAAACTCACCATCGAACCCTATAACTTCAACCCTTACGAAGATCTGATTATGATTGCTGAGCTGTTTCAGGCCAAAGCGGCGGAAAAAAATATTGTGTTTCAGATCAGGTACAATAATGATATGCCGAAAATACTGTATGGGGATGCGCTGAGAATCAAGCAGATCTTTACCAACCTGCTTTCCAATGCATTGAAATTTACCCCGGAGGGATCCAAGATAAAATGCGTGATATGGTATAAGAACGGCATACTGAACATTAAAGTCAAAGACTATGGCATTGGGATCAGTGAAGAGAAGCAGCAGGCTATTTTTGAGCCGTTTACACAGGCAGACGGTTCAACAGTCAGAAATTACGGCGGTACCGGACTGGGATTGACCATCAGTATGGAACTTGCCCGCATGCTGGGGGGAACATTGACCCTTAAAAGCAAAGAGGGAAAAGGGAGTACCTTTACTCTTTCAATCCCGTTGGAAGAGGGCAGCGAGGTTAAAGAAAGCAGTGAGGAAGTGACCATTGAAAAGGGACATGTCCTGATTGTTGAAGATTATGAAGCGAACCGTATGCTGCTTGGCATCATTCTGGACAATGCCGGGCTGACCTATGAAATGGCGACAGATGGTCTTGAAGCGATTGAAAAATTCAAAAACGGTACCTTTGACATTATTTTGATGGATGAGAATATGCCGAATATGGGCGGTATGGAGGCGATGAGAGAGATCGTAAAACTTGAAGCGGCTGAAAACCGGCCACATACCCCCATCGTGTCATTGACAGCGAATGCTGTACAGGGTGACAGAGAACGGTTCCTGACGGCCGGATTTGACGACTATATCAGCAAACCGGTGGAACCGGAGAACCTGCTGGCCCTCATAAGCCGTCTTCTCCAGGCATCTCCTGTCCAGCCGGGTATATAGGGGAGAAACAGCGGTGCATAGAAAGCATTTTACCGTTCAGAAAGTAGAGTTGCTGCTTCGTATTCTTGTGGTACTGATACTGACAATGGGGCTAATGACCATTGTCCGTTTTATCGAAGGTGATACAGCACAGTCTATGGCCGATCTTGTCTTTACCCTTATTTCTGTTTGGGGTTTTGTCAAAATACAAAAAAATGAAGAAGACTATAAAATCGTTACACGGATTGTCTTTTTTGCTGCGGTTGTCGCGTCACTTTTTTTGTTGCGAAACCATCCTGACATTCCTATTCGCTTCATATGGTTCTCCACTGTTGTCTATATGATCTATTATCTGTTTGATAGGGATGAAGCACTCTATTGGATAGGGAGTTTGACTGTACTGCTGCTGATGCTTTTTGTCGTCGACAGGGAGAGTTTTTCTCTCAGTGTGATAGATTTCTTTATTTGGCTGCTCAATATGGTGATCGTTCTGATGATCTCCCACTGGTATGCCAGTATCGAAGAAGATTCCACACGCCGTCTCAAATATATTCAAAACAGACTTTCCGAAGAAGTGCAAAAGAAGACACAGGAACTTGAAAAACGTACAAAAGAGCTGGAAATGCTGAATGAGAGTCTGGAAGAACGTGTCCAGGAAGAAGTCAGGAAAAACAGCGAGCAGGAACAGATGCTCTTCAGACAGGCACGTTATGCGCAGATGGGGGAAGTATTGAGTATGATCGCCCATCAGTGGCGCCAGCCGCTCAATGCCATTGCCCTGACAAACTCCGGACTGCAGGTGATGAGCAGACAGGGAAGATGCGATACGGAGAAAGTGGCGGAAAAGACAAAACGTATTGAAGAGTATGTGCAGCATCTTTCCAAAACTATTGATGATTTCAGGAATTTTTTTGCCCAGGATCAGGAGAAGTGCAATCTGGTACTCTCCGAAATCGTCGATGATGCTCTGGAGTTGGTCTTTCCCATTCTGGAAGTGGAAGATATTCACATTACGATGGCAGGAAGGTGCAACTGTGTCATTCATTCCTACCCCAATGAAATTTTGCATGTTGTGTTGAACCTGTTGAACAATGCCAAGGATGTCCTTTCAAAAACGTCACAGACGCAGAAAGAGATCATTATCCGTATGCATCATGAAGAGGGTAAGTCCTGTCTGGAAATTGAAGATAACGGCGGCGGTATTCCCGAAGAGTTTATCGATAGGATTTTTGATCCCTATTTTACAACAAAAGAGGAGAGCGGGGGTACCGGTCTTGGGCTCTATATGTCCAAACTGATTATTGAAAAGCACTGCATGGGAGAACTCTCTGTCTGCAATGGGGAACGGGGCGCTATTTTTAAAATACTTTTCCCTGTGACTACTGTGTAGATTCGGTATTGCCCGAAAATGTTTCATAGGCAAAACGCTGAAGCTGAGCCGTGTTTTCAAGGGAAAGTTTGTCCAGAATACGTGTACGGTAGGTTGAAACGGTTTTTGGACTAAGTCCCATCTCTTCGGCGATCTCTTTTGGAGATTTTCCCTGTGCAATGAGATTGAGTACTTCAAATTCTCTTTTTGAGAGAAGGTCGTCAATGGTTTTTGTTTCCGGGGTGAGATCCGTTCCAAGAGGCAGGATCTCTTCAACCGTTCTGCTGATATATCGTTTCCCCCGCAATACCGTTGTGATAGCATCGATCAGTTCCGAAGAGACAACAGCTTTGTTCAGGTAGCCCAGCGCACCACTTTTAAATGCACGCAGAGCATATACCTCTTCGGGATAGGCGCTAAGCACGAGAATAGGCAGAGAAGGGTAGCGTGTACGGATCTCTTCTATGGTGGCAAGACCGTTGAGGTCACCGAGGTTGAGGTCGAGCAAAAGAAGGTCGACATGCTCTTTCTCCAAACTTTCAAGAAGTTCCTGATAGCTGGCCGCCTGTACGGTAACCTGCATATCACTGCGTGTGCGAATGATCATTTCAAGACCGTTGCGAATGAGTTCATGATCGTCTGCTACTGCTAAGCTTACCATTTTTATTCTCTCTGTGTCACTGTTTTGTCAGATAGTATAGCAAACAATACGGTATATATTCTTGAAGTTACTTGTATGGTTTCAAAATAGGAAATAGTGTACAATATGTAATATGCACAGACAAAAGGGAAAAGTACGATGAATACACTTGTGGAAGAGAGTTTGCAGATTGCAGCTAAAAAATTTGAAAATTTTGGATTTCAGGAAGAGCAGGTGGAAAAACTGCTTCTTTCAGGCAGACGTGATTTGGAAGCGGAAATGGAAAAGCTGATGCAGCTGTTGTCAGAGCCCGAACCTGAAAAAGAAGCCATCGACAAGTCGCTGCATGCTTTGAAAGGGCTGCTTTACAACCTTGGAAATATCGATGCCGGAGACAAGATGAACGACCTGCGGGAAGATGAATCATTGCAATTACAAATTGAAAAGCTGCAGGCAGTGTTGCATGGTCGGTAAGCCGTACAGGTATGTACTGCATGCTATACTCTTCCTGCTGTTGACAGGGGGTGTATGGGGTAAATACCATGCTGTGATCATGCCTGTTGACAAGACCGTCAAACAGCGTATGCTCAAAGGACACTCCTGGCATGAGGGGTGCCCGGTTCACTACCAAAATTTGCGCTATCTGACCATGACCTACATTGACTTTAGCGGCAAAGAGCGTACCGGAGAGATGATCGTGCATAAAACTGTGGCCAAAGAGGTAACCGGAATCTTTAAAAAACTTTATAAGTCAGGATATCCTATTAGGCAAATGCATCTGGTCAGCGACTTTGGCGGCAGTGACTGGAAGAGCATTGACGTAGACAATACGTCGGCATTCAACTGCCGCAATGCTACAGGCAGTAAGAAATGGTCAAAGCACAGCTACGGCAGAGCTATCGACCTCAACCCGCTTGAAAATCCCTACATTTCCCGAAACGGACACATTGCGCATAAAGCATCGTTTCAGTACAGAAAACGGGTACACCGAAACAAGAGTGCCGAGGACAGGGCTGTTTTGCTGAGAAATAATGAAGCGGTAAAGATATTTAAAGCGTATGGCTGGCAGTGGGGTGGTGACTGGCATGGTGTCAAAGACTACCAGCACTTTTCAAAATAGAGAGGATAATGCATGAAAAAACGTACCAAGATCATCGCGACCATCGGGCCGGCATCGGACAGTTATGAAAAGATTGTTGCGCTCATCCGTGCAGGGGTCAATGTCTTCAGGCTTAACTTTTCGCACGGTACGCACGACTACCACAGTACAGTCCTTGGGCGTATTCGCAAAGCGGTTGCCCAGACAGGACTTATTACCGGCGTACTGCAGGATATCAGCGGCCCTAAAATTCGGGTAGGTATGTTGGAGTCAGATTTTCAGCTTAAAAGCGGAGATGTACTTGAGTTTGTGAAAGAAGATATTGTCGGAAAGCAGATTGCACCGGGAAGATACCGCCTGAGTATCAATGAACCGCAAGTGCTCGATCAGCTGCAGGTGGGAGAGTACATTTACCTTTATGACGGCATCATACGGGCGGTAGTCACGCAGAAGAGTCCTGAGAGCGTGATTGTCAAAGTGGAAAATGAGGGAATGCTCTCTTCTCGTAAAGGAGTCAATTTCCCCAACACACGCCTGGGTATCGATGTTCTGACGCCAAAAGACAGAAAGGACATTGCGTGGGGTGTGGCAAACGGTGTTGATTTTATGGCCATCTCTTTTGTGCAGTCAGCCAAAGATATGCAGCGTGCTGCCGAGGTTGTAGACTCACTTGGCGGCAAGGTGCAGCTGCTGGCGAAAATCGAGAAGTTCGATGCGGTCGAGAACATCGATGCAATTTTGGAAGTTTCAGACGGTATTATGGTAGCAAGGGGTGATCTTGGCATAGAGATTCCCTACTACGAAGTGCCGCTGACGCAGAAGATGCTGGTAGAAAAGGCCAATGCACGGAGCAAGCCGGTCATTGTCGCTACGCAGATGTTGCTTTCAATGACCACCAAGGAGACTGCTTCACGTGCAGAGATCAGTGACGTGGCCAACGCCGTGCTTGACGGTGCGGATGCAGTGATGCTTTCCGAGGAGAGCGCCATAGGACACAACCCCGTGCTTGCGGTGGAGACGATGTTCAAGACGGTGCAGGCGGCAGAGACCTTCTATCCCTTCCACAAGTTCGATATGTTTCCGATGTACGACCGCGGAGACAAGATTGACGATGCTGCCGTACGGCTTTCGGAGAGTCTGGAAACGGCGGGGATTATTGCCATGACCTCTTCGGGCGGCTCTGCCAAAAAAACGGCACGCTACCGGCCAAGCAGACCCATCTATGCCGTTACGCACGATGAGAAGACGGCACGTACTCTGACGCTGGTATGGGGTGTGGTGCCGGCATTCTCTGTCAAAGAGGGGAAACTCAGACAGATGATGGCACAGGTGATGGCTGAAGGACTTGAGCGTAAATTGCTGCAAAAAGAGAGCAATTATATTCTGGTTGCGGGCGATCCGGCCGGTGTGCCGGGGTCTACCAACCTGGTACGCGTTATCAGCGGTTACGAGATGGAGTATTTCGCCGCACTGGAGGAGTAGGTGGCCTTAGTTCTTAAAGGCGCCGCCGAGCATTCCTTTGATGGCACCCTGAATATCGGCAGGGTAGATGACGAACTTGGAGTTCTGGCTCTTGCTGATCTGCTCAAGCGAGTTGATGTAGCGGTCACCGAGTAGGAACATGGCAGGCAGTTCTTTGTCCTGAATGTTGTCGGAGATAAGTCTGATCGCTTCGGCAGAAGCGTTGGCAAGCGCAACCTGTGCTTCGGCTTCTCTTTTGGCTGCTTCGAGTTTTCCGTCTGCTTCCAGAATGGCGGCGTTCTTGTTTCCTTCCGCCGTCGTTTCAATGGCGCGGCGTTCACGTTCGGCAGCAGCCTGGCGCTCCATGGACTCCTGCATGGATGCACTTGGAGAGATGTCCTGAATCTCAACACTTTTGATGGTTACACCCCAGTCGGCCACATCGTCGATGATGGCATCTTTGAGTTTTGTCTTGATGTGTTCACGGTTGCTGAGTGCCTCATCGAGTGTCATTTCACCGAGAATGGAGCGCAGTGTGGTCATGACCAGCTGCTGAATGGCAAGGTGGAAATCCTCGATGCCGTAGATGGCATCACGCGGGTTGGTCACACGTGCGAAAGTAACGGCATTGGTGGTGATGACAGCGTTGTCACGGGTGATCACCTCCTGCTGGGGGATGTCAAGAATGATGTCACGGGTAGAGACTTTTTCTCTGACCGATTCGATATAGGGGACAATGATATTGAGTCCCGGTTTGAGGGTGCGTGCAAATTTTCCAAGACGCTCGACAACCCACTCTTCTCCCTGCGGGACGATGTTGATACCTTTGTAGAGGGTGTAAACAACACCCGCGGCAATGATGATCAGTACGGTTAATGCTTCCATGCTTATGCTCCTTGTTCTGTTTGGTTTTCTGTAACAGGGGCAACTTCGATCAGTTGCCCGTTGATTTCGACAATCTTGACACGGGTGCCTTTTGGAATGTCTGTTTTAGCGGTCGCATGCCACTGCGTATTGCCCAGAACCGGGGTATCGAAAGTGACCTTGCCTCTGCCGTGGGGGTGAATCTCGCCTGTGACGGTACCCAGCGTTTCCAGCCGGTAGTCTGACTGTCCGCTGTTGGAGACGGTATGGTCTTTGAACCATTTCATCCAGACAAGTACCGAGGCAATGGCAAAGAGCAGCCACAGCAGAATTTCGACCTGAATGGAGAGTTCGAAAAGGATGTCGAGTATGCCTACGAGTATAGCGGAAACACCGAGTGTCAGCATAAAAAAAGTACCGGTACTCATTTCGATGACAATGAGCAGAACACCAAAGATAACCCAGTGCCACCAGGTTACTTCATTCAGCAGTGCGATCACGCAGACTCCTTGGTTTTGAATATTAAGAAAGATTATAGCATAAAATAAATGGAAACTGAAAGTGGTATACCGTCGCAGGGCGTAAGCAATATTTGGGTATAATCGCGAAAATTTTTACACATCAAGGATAAACGATGGCAGAACATTTAAATGTATACTACGACAAAGATTGCGATCTTGACATCATCAAAAGCAAAACTGTTGCGATGATCGGTTTCGGATCACAGGGACACGCACACGCAGAGAACCTCAGAGATTCAGGTGTAAACGTTGTAATCGGGTTGAGAAAGGGCGGAAGCTCATGGAAAAAAGCCGAAGCGAAAGGCTTTGAAGTACTTACCGTCGAAGAGGCTTCTGCAAAGGGTGACGTTGTGATGATCCTCCTTCCGGATGAGAACCAGAAAGAGATCTACGAAGCGCAGATCGAGCCGCACCTCAAAGAGGGCGCGACCATCGCATTCGGTCACGGCTTTGCCATCCACTACGGACGTATCCAGCCAAGAGCGGATATCAACGTTATGATGGTTGCACCAAAAGCACCGGGACACACTGTACGTTCAGAGTTTGTCAGAGGCGGCGGTATTCCTGACCTGATCGCAGTAGATAAAGATCCAAGCGGCAACACCAAAGCCCTTGCACTCTCTTACGCATCTGCCATCGGCGGCGGTAGAACAGGTATCATTGAAACCACTTTCAAAGATGAAACTGAAACAGACCTCTTCGGTGAGCAGGCAGTCCTTTGTGGCGGTGTCAGCGCACTGATCCAGGCAGGGTTCGAGACACTGACTGAAGCGGGTTACCCTGCTGAAATGGCATACTTCGAGTGTCTTCATGAAATGAAACTCATCGTCGACCTGATCTTCGAAGGCGGTATCGCAGATATGAGATACTCCATCTCCAACACAGCAGAGTACGGGGACATGGTAAGCGGTCCACGTGTCATCAATGAAGAGTCCAAAAAAGCGATGAAAGAGATCCTCAAAGAGATCCAAAACGGCAAGTTCGCCAAAGACTTCGTTCTTGAAGGTCAGGCAGGTTACCCAAGAATGAATGCAGAGAGAAGAAACCTCAAAGATTCTGAGCTTGAGAAGACCGGTGAGAGACTGCGTGCGATGATGCCGTGGATTAAAGCCAACAAAATCGTAGACCAGGAAACAAACTAATCTTTTTTGCGATTTCACTGCATCTTTGGGTGATGGACTCAGTCAGCTACTACGCGTAGCCTCCTTCGCCCAAGCACCAAAATCTACAGCAAACTCGCAAAAAATCTTGAGTTTGTTTACATTATTATTTTTCCGTTTCAACTTTTCCGTTTTAATTTTTTACCTTTCCTCATTCTTTTGCTATAATGCCGTACTTCAAACAGGTGGAGCACTATGGCACCAGGTTCCGGAAAAAAAAGAACGACAAAATCTGCATCAAATGAAAATGGAAGCAAGAAGCGTACATCTACAGCCAAAAAGAAAACGGCGCCACGCAAAAAGAGAAGCAGTAAGAAGAAAGCCCGAAAATCGAATGTTTTTTTGAAAGTTTTTTTAATACTGCTGGCTATCGTTTTACTGGTGGGAGTGGGATACTGTCTGGGTACCTGCTGGCAGAGAACGGAAAGTGCTCCGAAAAGTGAGCATACGAAAACAGTTAAGACACATCATAAGAAACCTGCGAAGAAGCCGGTGAAATCAAAAGAGAAAAACCATTCATCTAAAAGCAAGCCGAAGGCAAAATCTGTAACGGAGCCAATAACGGTTCAGCCTTTTGCCAAACATGTCAAGCTTGCCTACAGAGGAGAGCGGCCAAGGCTTGTGATCATTATTGACGATGTGCATACACAGCAGCAGCTTCATGACATTCAGCATATAGGCTACCCTGTAACGCCTTCCATCTTTCCTCCCTATACGCTCTCACCGCATACACCGAGGCTGGCACGGAATGTTGTGCACTACATGATACACCTGCCCATGGAGTCGGGCAGTGCGAAGTTCAATACACAGAGTAAAACACTGATGTCAGGTTTCAGCCAAGATCAGATGGAGACACGGGTAAAGGAGCTTCGCCGACTTTTCCCCCGGGCACACTTTATCAACAATCATACCGGATCGGTTTTTACTGCCAACGAAGTGGCGATGAACCGGCTTTATGAAGCGATGCGTAAAGAGGATTTCATTTTTATCGACAGCCGCACCTCTTCCAAATCAAAGGTGGGGAAGATTGCCCATGCACACGGAGATGCCTATGTGGCACGTGATATTTTCCTCGACAATGTCCAGTCGGTTCCGGCTATCCATCAACAGTTGAAAAAAGCGATTTCCCTTGCGAAGAAGCATGGGTATGCCATTGCTATCGGACATCCGCACAAAGCGACGATTGCGGCACTCAAAAGTGCCGCGCCGCTGTTGAAAGATGTTGATGTGGTTTATGTGGATGAGATATTCAGGGTAGAGTGAGACTCAGTCTCGTTTTACCGCATAGCTGCCCGAACCGATAAAGACGATGGCAAGCGAACCGAGCAGGAAGAACATCACGCTTTCGGCACCCCAGGCACCGTAGGCGCCGAGTGATGTCATGCCTTTAAAGTGTGTCAGCCAAAGGGCAACCAGCATATTGACGGCAATGACTCCGGCCCAGATGCGGCTGTAGAAGCCTATAATGAGCAGTATAGGTGCGACAATTTCACCAATGTAGACACCGTAGGCAAGCCAGGAAGGGGCACCGTGTACATGCAGAAGCCCTTCAATGAAACCAATGCCGTGCTGCAGTTTGTATATGCCGTGAAAGAGCATCAACCCTCCGACCATCACCCTCAAGATCAATTTTCCAATATTTTCCGGCATTGTAACCTCTTTTTGGCGTGATTATACCCCAACTTTTGTTTTAGACAAAAAGTATGACAAAACGACATATTTTTAACCTTTGCTTTTTTTTATCAGTACTATGTAAAGAAAAAAAGGAGATATGCATGAGTCAGATGGTGCCCCATACCATTGTTGAATTGGAAGCGATGCGAAAGTATCCGACGGAACTCTTTTTTCGTGGTGATCTGGGATTGCTGAACCATCCTAAAGTTTCTATAGTCGGTACGCGTACGCCGTCCCTCTATACACAGCAGATCACAGAAGAGATCGCAAAGGCTTTGCGCAAGAGAGGGGTATGCATTGTCAGCGGTGCGGCAATGGGTGTGGATGCGATCGTGCACAGGGCTGCGGGTACTGACAATACCATTGCTGTACTTGGCTGCGGCGTGGACATCCGCTACCCTGTGGTCAACAGTGAGCTCATTGCATCCATCGAACGGGAAGGGTTGCTGCTGAGTCCTTTTAATGACGGGTTTCGGGCGACGAACTGGAGCTTTGTGGTGCGCAACGAACTGGTTGTGGCACTTGGAGAGATTTTGGTTGTAACGGAAGCAGACCTGAAAAGCGGTTCACTACGTTCGGTAGAGTATGCATTGAAAATGGGTAAAAAAGTATATGTTGTGCCGCACCGTATAGGGGAGAGCCGGGGTACCCATGCCCTGATTCTAAGCGGGGATGCCGAAGTGATCTGGGATGTAGAAGCGTTTGCTTCACAGTTTGGCGAAGCTGTAGAAAGTGATGTGCCCAAAGATGACTTTTTTTATTTCTGCCAAAAAATGCCCACACTCGATGAAGCACTTGCTGCTTTTGGAGAGCGGGTGTATGAAGCAGAACTTGAAGGGGTTGTCACGATACGCAACGGTATCGTGCGGTTGCAGTAAACTTATTTGCTAAGCTGTTGAAAGAGATCTTCCAGTGAAGATTCCGACAGTAACCCCGCCTGAATAAACTGAACATCACCTTTTGTATCAAGCGCGATCAGGAAGGGGATGCCTCCCTCCCACTGTGCTCTTTGTGCAATGTAGCTGACGAAAAGGCGTTCCTGCTCGCCGGAAATCACAGTATAGTTGATGCCCTTCTGTTTGACAAAGCGCTTCAGTTGACTGTTGCTGTACCCCTGTACCTCTACGGCGATGACTGCAAGTTTGCCTTTGTGCTTTTTTTGCATATCGATCAGATGCGGGATGGTCATGAGACAGGGAGGGCATTTGTGACCGAAGAATTCCAAAAAGACCACTTTGTCTTCCATACCGGAAATTTTAAGCCCTTCGGGTGTACCGCTGACAGTGTAGCTTTTCCCGTCAATATCTTTGATGTGAAGGCTCTTCTTTTTTGTTTGTGCCTGTGAAGTGCTTACCAGTGCAAGCGTCAGCAACACAACGGTGAGTAGTTTTTTCATCTATAAACCTTTGTTGTAGTATTCGTCTTGGTGACATTATAGATAGTATACATTAACCATTATGTAACAATTGTGAAATTTTGGAAAAGTTTGAAAAGAAACCTAAGAGCATCAAGGAAGATTTTAAAAGGAGGAGGAAAAATCTATGAAAAAGGAGACCAAAATGAAATCTTTATATAGGGGAGGAGGAGATTTTATTTTTGGTTGATCCCTGATGCTCTTATGGTGAAAGTATAGAGCGGGAAGTTTAACCGAACACTAATGTTCATGAAAAATATTTTACGTTTGATATCAATTGCTGCAGAAACAAATAAATATGATAACGTAAAGTAAACTGCAATTTTTATTGATGTATAGTGACTCTATAGATTGTTGCCAAAATTTTCTAAACAAGGATGAAAAATGAACTACCCGAAATTCCCTGAAAACTGTAAATCGCTACTCTGTAAGTACTTGACACCGGAAGTTTTTGAAGCACTCAAAGACAAAAAAACACCGAACGGCTTTACGCTGGAACAGGCGATCAACTCCGGTGTGAAAAATATTGACAGCGGCATAGGTGTGTATGCCGGTGATAAAGAGTCTTATGATGTGTTTGACAAACTTTTTGATCCTATTATTGAAGAGTATCACGGATTTGGTAAAACGGATGCGCACAAAAGCAATCTCAATCCCGATGATCTGAATGCCCCAAACCCTGATCCGGACAATGAATTTATCTTGTCTACCCGTATCCGTGTCGGAAGAAATATGGATAATATGCCGCTGGGGCCTGCCATATCGAAAGAGCAGCGTGACCATGTAGAAGCGAGCGTGGTGGCTGGGTTGAAGACACTGGAGGGTGAACTTGAAGGGGAGTATTACCCGCTTCTTGGGATGACAAAAGAGGTGCAGGAAGCACTTATTAAAGACCACTTTCTATTTAAGGAAGGCGACCGCTTTCTGGATGCGGCGGGACTTAACCGTGACTGGCCGGCAGGTCGTGGAATCTACCATAACACTGATAAAACCTTTTTGGTCTGGGTGAATGAAGAGGATCAGCTCCGTATTATCTCGATGCAGCAGGGAGGTGATATACAGGAGGTTTTCACGCGCCTTGTGAAAGCCATTGAAAGTATTGAAACCAAAGTTCCCTTCTCATACAGTGATCATTTGGGTTATATTACAAGCTGTCCGACAAACCTTGGTACGGCAATGCGGGCGAGTGTACATATCAAGCTGCCCAAACTCGGTGCTGACATGGAGAGATTTAAAGCGATTACCGATCAATACCATTTGCAGATTCGCGGTATTCACGGAGAACACAGTGAGAGTGAAGGCGGTATTTATGATATCAGCAACCGAAGAAGACTCGGTATCACCGAGGTTGAAGCCGTGCAGGACATGTATGACGGTGTTGTTGCTCTGATCGAAGCGGAAAAAGCACTGCGTTGAAGGATATTGCATAAAGAGGAGCCAAAAATACAAAATTTGCTTTTTTAAGTGCTATAATGCTTTACACGGGTTCTCCCACAGTAATGATGTATAGCAATCAAGAAGGAAAGCAACATGTTTAAAAAGATGCTATTTGGTGTGGCGGTCGGGGTTTCTGTACTCTCCGCACACGTCCTGCTGGAACAAAAGATAGGGCAAATGCTTATGGTAGGGTTTCACGGTACCTCTGCCAAGCCCGGTTCGCAAATATGCAAAGATATCAGACAGTACAATCTCGGTGCTGTCATTTTGTTCGACTACAATCCTGTTGACAAAAGCAAACCCAAAAACATTGCTTTCAAAGCACAGGTAGCCAGACTTACAAAGGAGCTACAGGCGTGCAGCCGTGACGGGAAACTGCTTATTGCCGTCGACCAGGAGGGCGGCAGGGTACAGCGGCTCAAGAGCAGGTACGGTTTCTACGGCAAATTCCCCAAAGCGGCCGATGTGGTGAAGTCCGGCAATATGAAGCAGACATATACAAAGATGGCCAAAGAGCTTAAAAGTGTCGGTATCAACTACGACCTTGCACCGGTGGTAGACCTTGACATCAACCCTAAAAACCATGTGATCCACGGCTTGGGACGCTCGTTCGGGAAAGACCCCGAAACAGTAGAGAAGTATGCATCCATTTTTATCGATGCGATGCACCGATACGGGGTATTGACCTCTCTCAAACATTTCCCCGGGCACGGTTCGTCTGTGGGCGATACCCATAAAGGGTTTGTCGATGTGACCCATTTGTGGAAGCCGGTTGAGCTGGAGCCTTACAGACTGCTCAAAAACAAGGCTGATACGGTGATGGTTGCGCACGTATTCAACAAAAAACTTGACGTGAACTATCCCGCGACACTGTCAAGAAAAACGGTAGAGGGGCTGTTACGTAAAAAGATCGGCTTTCAGGGAGTAGTGGTTACCGATGATCTTCAGATGGGGGCGATCAGTCAGAAGTATGCACTCAAAAAGACGCTGGAACTTGCCATCAATGCCGGAGATGACATATTGCTCTTTGGCAACCAGCTTGACCCGCGCAAAGTGGTGTCGACAAAAAGACTGGTACAAACCATTGAAAGACTGATCCGGGAAGGAAAAGTTTCCAAAACGCGTATAGATGCCTCCTACACACGTATTCAGAAGCTTAAAACGCGCCTTTAAGCTCTGGCACGGCTGTTTCTGTTGCCATTGCGTGGCGAAGCGCCGCGTGAACGGTTTCTGTTCTGCTGTTTTTTCTGAATAGGCTCCGCTTTGATGCTGGGGTCAGGCGTATATCCCTCTATCTGCACTTTTTCAATTTTTGCTTTGGTAAAACGTTCGATGTCGGCAAGAAGTTTGTGCTCATCGATACAGACAAGCGATACGGCTTCGCCGCTCTGTCCCGCACGTCCTGTACGTCCTATGCGGTGCACATAGTCTTCGGGGACGTTGGGCAGTTCGTAGTTGACCACGTGCGGCAGCTGGTCGATGTCGATGCCTCTGGCGGCGATGTCGGTGGCAACCAGTACCTGAATGCTGTTGGATTTGAATCCTGCCAACGCTTTGGTGCGTGCCCCCTGTGACTTGTCACCGTGAATGGCTGCTGCGCGAATACCCGCTTCGCTTAGCTGTTTTGTCAGTCTGTTGGCGCCGTGTTTGGTGCGTGTGAAGACAAGCACCTGTGACCACTTTTTCTCTTTGATAAGCTGCGTCAGCAGGGCTCTTTTGCGTGCCTTGTCGACGGGGTGTACCACCTGACTTATTTTTGTAGCCGTGGTGTTCTCTCGAGCGACCTCTATGAGTACTGGGTCATGCAGCAGGCCGGAAGCAAGTTGTTTGATCTCTTTGGAGAAGGTTGCCGAAAAGAGCAGGGTCTGCTTCTGCTTTGGCATCATCTTCATCAGTTTTTTGATGTCGTGAATGAAACCCATGTCGAGCATTCTGTCCGCTTCGTCGAGTACGAGTGTTTCAAGTGCAGAAAAGTCAATGCCTTTCTGTCCTGCAATGTCAAGCAGCCTACCCGGCGTGGCGACGACGATTTCCACTCCTTTTCTGAGTGCTGCAAGCTGCGGGTTGATACCCACACCGCCGAAGATGACGGTAGAGGAGTGGGGAAGGTATTTGCCGTAGGTCTTGATACTCTCTTCCACCTGTGCGGCGAGTTCACGCGTCGGTGTGAGTACCAGCACGCGGATCTGCTTTGACTTCATCTTTGGCTCTGTCTGCGAGAGACGCTGCAAAATAGGGAGGGTAAAGCCGGCGGTTTTGCCTGTGCCTGTCTGTGCTGCTGCGAGTACATCTTTGCCTTCGATGACGGTGGGAATGGCTTTGGCCTGAATGGGGGTTGGGGCAGTGTAGCCTGTTTCTTTGATCGCTTTGAGGAGCGCTTCATTGAGCCCCAGTGTTGTAAATGACATAAATATCCTAATGGTGTATGTTTTTGATTGCCAAGCCGCCGCATTGAAAATGGCCGGTTCGGGGCTAAGTAGTGTGGTTTGGTATTGCACCTTGAAAGTAAGGCAGAAAAGAAGTCGTTGAACCGATATACGCTAAATTTATGCCGGAGTATAGCGTAATAATCGGCATTTAGGTTAACAAGGTACATTTTTTAAGGAAAAAGGACTATAATTTTTTAATTGACCGACGGTCAGTCATTTTTTACTTTGAGGTCATTATGGCAATTATTGTAGACAAGACACAGAAGCGCAGGGATATTGCACTCGCTTCCAGGGATATTATCCTCGATAAAGGTATTCAGAACCTGACCATTTCTGCCATTGCCCGGGCAGCAGGCATTGGGAAGGGCACGTTCTATGAATATTTCAAGAGCAAAGAGGAGCTGCTTTTTGAATTGGTAGAGATTTTGATGCATGCACACAATGCGCGCATTGAAGCCCGGCTCGAACAGGCGGAGCACACGCCGGAGAAGATCAAGATATTTGCCGATTTTTTCTACGATGAAGAGAGTGGTGAACTGCGTGAACTCTATAAAATGTTTACCGGTATTTCCCTGCTCTCACCGCAGGAGGAGATGAAAGCGTTCCAGACAGAGTGTTTTGACTACTACTATGCCTGGTTTGAAAAGATCATTGAAGCGGGGATCGAACGCGGAGAACTCAAGCCGGTGACCCGCCAGATGACCGGTGCCATTTTTGCGACAGCCAAAGGGATGTTCATCATTTCTGAGACAACTGAACGAAACCGCGATCTCAAACACGAAATTCATACCTATGTCGATACGCTGATGGCGCTGTTGGCATGCGAAGGAGAAGAAGCATGAAAAAACTGCTCATGATATGTATACCGCTCATAACGCTGACGTATGCAGGAGGGTTGGGGGCGTTTATCGACCATGCCCAAAAATCGAATGGACAGATCAAAGCCAAAGAGTTCACCATCAAATCGAAAGCCCAGGAGGTCGAGTCGGCAAAGAGTGCCTACTGGCCTACTCTCGATGTCGGCGGAAGCTACAGTGCGGTAAACCCCTCCTCTATTGTGCAGCCGGGACGTACGGCGACAGTCTATGCCGGCGTACACCTGGAACTTTACGACGGCGGGCGCAAGGCGGCCGTTCTGAAAGCCAAATCGTATGCAAAAGAGGCATCGTTTTTTGAAAAAGAGGCCTTTTCAAAGAGTGTGACACTGCAGATTGTGCAGTACTACTATACCATCAAGAAACTGCAGGCAAATCTGCACGCACTAAAAGAGCGTTCCAAAGAGCTCAAAGCCCAGATTGTACGCGTCAAGCGTTTCAAGCTCACCGGTCTTGCCACCCAGGAAGCAGTGGACAAACTGCAGGCAGTCTACGACAACAACCGTTACACGATGGAAAATGTCAGCCTCAACATCCAGACAGCGCGGGAAAACCTCAGGTTACTCAGCGGCATCGATGCAACACATCTTGGCAACAGCCGTTTTGTGACACCGCACGGTGTCCATTTCGAATGGTTTGATGCCATCAAGATCATGCGTGCACAGGCCAAAGCGGTCGGTGAAAATGCCAAAGCGATCGATGCGAACTATCTGCCGCAGGTAGGGGTGAGCGATACCTACCACCATTCAAACTTTGATGATACGACCACCCTTCCGCCGCTGCCCGGACTTGGCGGAAGTGACGCTTTTCTCATAGACCACCAGAATGAAGTAAAACTTTCGCTCAATATGCGCCTTTTTGACAAGGGACGCATGAAACATGAGAGTGAAGCGGTACGGTTGCAGAAACTTGCACTGGAGAGTGAACTGACCCATGCGAAAAAAGAGCAGCTGATGCACTTTAAAATTGCAGGTAAAACCCTGGTGACGACACGGGCAAAGATGAAAAGTGCCAAAAGTGCACTCAGGGCGGCAGAGAGTACCTACAGGACCATCCGGAAAAAGTTTGAAGCAGGACTGGTCGATGACATCGCCTATCTCGATGCACTGGCACAGAAGACGCTGGCGGAAGCGCGTTACAAAGAGACGCTGTATGACTATGAGATCAAAAAGTCGCTCTACTATTACTATGCGGGCAAAGACCCAAGGGAGTTTGTGAGATGAAAAGAATTGTACTGAGCCTGATGCTGGCAATGATCGCTCTTAGAGCCGAAGAGATCTATGCAACCTTCAATGTCGAAGCCAAACGGCATGCTGATCTGGCTTTTACCACTACGGGAATTGTCGGAAAAGTATACGTTGACATTGCTTCGGCCGTTAAAAAAGATGCAGTGCTGGCCTCTCTTGAAAACAGCGATGCCAAAGCATCTTTGGAGATCGCCAAAACGGCGCTCAAGTATGCCAAGCGTGACTATGAGCGTCAGCTGAAAGTGAAAAAACTGGTCGATGAGGCAAAGTTCGACCAGTATGCCTACAAATACGAGCATGCAAAGGCGCAGGTAGCGCTGCAGCAGGCACTTTATGACAAAACCGTACTGAAAGCCCCTTTCGACGGTGTTATCTATGAAAAAAAGGTCGAAGCAGGTGATGCGGTCAGCGGTGCGATGATACGTACGATTTTCAAGATCCAGAGCATCAAGGCGCGCAAACTGGTGCTGGATATCGATCAGAAGTACTGGAAAAAGGTGAAGCCGGGACTGCTTTTCCGCTACCATGTCGACGGTGATGCCAAAGCGTACACCGGCACCATTGCCAGAGTATACCCCTATGCAGACAGTGACAACAGAAAATTGCATGCGGAGGTAGAGGTGGAAGGGTTCACCCCCGGCCTTTTTGGTACCGGATACATCATCATTCCCGAATCAAAGTAGGATATTTGAATGTATAAATTAGCGATCAACCGTCCCATTGCGACACTGATGTATGTCTTTACGCTGGTCATTTTCGGATGGCTCAGTTTCAAAAGCATGCCTTCATCGCTCTTTCCCAATGTCGATTTTCCGATGGTCACCATCAAGACCGTTTATCCCGGTGCCGATGCCGATACGGTAGAGTCACAGGTAACCGAAAAGATCGAAGAGGCCATTTCGCGTATCGGTGGGGTTGACTCCATTACCTCTACCAGTTCCGAGGGGGCTTCAGTGGTCATGGTCAAGTTTTTCCTTGAGCGGAACATTGACGAAGCGACCAATGATGTACGTGACAAAGTAGCGGCGGTAGAGCTTCCCAAAAATGCCAAGATGCCGCTGGTAAGCAAGCTTGACATCGGCGGTGCACCGGTGGTCAATGTTTTCCTTACCGCCAAAAACGATACGCTGCAAAATCTGATGCTCTTTGCCGACGAGAAAGCCAAACCGGCACTGCAGAAGATCAACGGTGTGGGTGCCATCAACATCATCGGTTACCGTGACCGGGAGCTGAAAATCTTCCCCGATATTGAAAAACTCAACAAATTCGGCATTACCGTGCGTGAACTCAACGAAATGATCAAGCAGGAGAATGTCAAGATCGGCGGCGGCAAGCTCATTACCAAAAAACGGGAGTTCATTCTTAAAACGCGTGCCGATGCGTTAAGTGTTGAGCAGTTGGAAAACATCATCCTTAAAGATGATATTCGCCTGCGGGATGTTGCCAAAGTGGTCGATGCCCTCAGCGACCCCGACAGTTATGCTTCCTACAACGGTACGCCGGGGGTTATGCTTGAAGTACAGAAGATCTCCGGTACCAATACACTTGAGGTGGTCAAGCGTGTCAAAGAGACCCTGCCGCAGCTGCAGAAACTTGCCGGCGACAAATATGGCATTCAGATCGTGCAGGATACGACACCGTTTATCATCCACTCGCTCAAAGATGTGGAGTTCGACCTCATTTATGGTGCATTTCTGGCGGTCATCATTATCTTTGGTTTCCTGCGCAACTTCACCATTACGGTTGTCTCTGCACTCTCCATTCCCATCTCCATTATGGGTACGATCGCCCTGATGGATTTCATGGGGTATGACCTGAACAAAATGACACTTATCGGACTGACACTCTCTATCGGGATCATCATCGACGATGCCATTGTCGTACTGGAGAATATTTACAAGAAGATGGAAGCGGGCATGGGCAAATTCGAAGCGGCAGTGGAGGGTGTCAAGGAGATGGCCTTTGCCATTTTCGCTATTTCGGCAATGCTGCTGGCAGTATTCATTCCTGTATCCCACATGAGCGGTATTGTCGGAAAGTTTTTCGAAAGCTTTGCAATGACGGTAGGTTTTGCGGTCATCATCTCCTACACCGTGGCGATGAGCTTCATGCCAAGTCTCAGTGCGCGGGTACTCCACAGGGGAGAGAGCCGTTTTTACAATATGACTGAACCTTTTTTCAAAGCGATGGAGCGTGGCTACGATGCCATTTTGAAACTGGCACTCCGCTTTAAAGTTTCCACGCTGCTGCTGGTGCTTGCCGTGTTTGTCGGTTCGCTGGCACTTTTTCCAAAGATCGGGATGGACTTCATCCCCAAAGAGGACAAGGCGGAGTTTGAAGTGAAACTGCGTGCCAAACCGGGTATTTCGCTCGGAGAGATGATCCGCCAGGCCAAAGCAGTGGAGGCAAAGATACGCGAAGACAAAAACGTGCGCTTTACCACACTCAGTGTCGGCTACAATGCCGTACGCGAAAAGAACAAGGCGCTGATCTATGTCAAACTTGTACCCAAAGACAAACGTGCGCTCAGCCAGGAAGAGATCATTCAGCAGACACGGGAACGTCTCAAACCCTATGCCAAAAAGATGTTCATTACCGCAGCTGCGATACCGAGCATCAAGGGGGCAGGGGTTTCTGTGCCTTACCAGATCGTGCTGACCTCCGATTCGTTCAAGTCGCTTGAAGTTGCCAAAGAGAAGCTGATGGCCTACCTTGCGAAAAAGAAAGGCTTTGTTGATATCGACAGCAATATGGATGAGGGGAAACCGCAGATAGACATCAACATTCTGCGTGAAAATGCCAACAGGCTTGGTATTTCCGCTTCCCAGATCGCGCAGGCGATCGCCATTGCCTTTTCGAGTGACCTTGAGATCAGCTACTTCGAGGAGAAAGGAAAGCAGTACAACATTACATTGCGCTTTGACGATGCGCACCGTATGAGTCTGGAGGATATCAAAAAGATCCAGCTGCGTGCGGCTGACGGAAAGCTTGTCTTCCTCGATGGACTGGTAACGTTCACTCCTTCCACTTCACTGGCGGCGATCTACCACTTCAACCGCCAGCGTCAGGTGACGATCTACTCCGATCTTTTCGGGCTCGATCTCGGTGGTGCAGTCAACTATACCAAAGCCGGCATCGGCAAGCTGCTGCCGCCGGATGTGAATTACAAATTTACCGGATTTGCCGACGAGATGGTCAAAACCAACAAGGCATTCGGTGCGGCACTGGGGCTTTCCGTTATTTTGATGTTCATCATTCTGGCGATTCTGTACGAATCGCTCATTCAGCCTGTCATTATCATGATGGCATTGCCGCTGAGTATCATCGGGGTGATGATTGCACTCTTTTTGAGCGGTCAGCACTTCAGTCTCTTTGTTATGATCGGCTTTATGCTCTTAATGGGGATGGTCGGCAAGAATGCCGTGCTTCTGGTAGATTTTGCCAACGATGCGGTCGCGCGCGGCAAAGATGCCGATGCGGCGCTGCTTGAAGCGGGGGAAAAACGTCTGCGTCCGATTCTGATGACCACCATTGCAATGGTCTTTGCGATGCTGCCGCTGGCGGTGAGCCATTCGCTCGGAAGCGAGACCAAAGCACCGATGGCCATTGCGATCATCGGCGGCCTGCTCAGCTCCATGGTGCTGACACTGGTGGTCGTACCGGTGATCTACCGTATGATCAATCCGATAGACCGATGGCTTCGAAAGTGGTATGAAGGAAAGATTAAACTATGAAACATGTACGATATGTTGAGATGACCAAAAGAGGAAACAATGATACAGCTGATTAAAAAATACTGGATCGGAATGGTCGCCGCCGTGCTGATCGTCATTGCCGGAGGCATGATCTACAAGAAACTGCACCCAAAGGTGCTGCCTGCGAATCTCGTGGAGGGCAGCGGGCGGATCGATGGTGATCTGATCTCACTCAATACCAAATATCCCGGACGGGTCA
>Ga0256829_1000595_pt1 | contig 35159 bp, 54 predicted proteins | sample 131447metaG_FD_185979 | JGI IMG/M metagenome (GOLD analysis project Ga0256829, IMG submission 185979) | Hydrothermal vent microbial communities from Lau Basin, Pacific Ocean - 131-447 | ecosystem: Environmental > Aquatic > Marine > Hydrothermal vents | place: Pacific Ocean: Lau Basin | collected... | reverse complement strand
CAGACTTTAGGTGCTTTTTCATCTGATAAAGCTAGAACATTGGAGATGCCAATTCTAAAAAGCATAGCTAATTACCAATTTCCAAGCGTTTTAGTGGACCAATTATACCAACCTACAATATATGTCGGGAATGAAGCTGAGGACTACAACACTGCATATTATGTGCATAGATATGATTTCCTTGCTAAAGGATATATACAATCTGATGATGCAGTAGATTGCGACCCTGGAGTAGCATTAAGATTAGTAGATGGATCAACTTCTGGTATTGATCTTACTTACAAACCAAATCTTCGTTAATGATATTTTTTGTCAATGAATAATTCTTAAAAAGGTATTTATATAGAAAATATCTAAATGAGACTTATGAAAACGAAGAAACTTAAAATTAACAGGGATTTGTCAACTCCCAAAGGAAAAAAGTTAGAGGGTTCTATTATCGAAATAGAATGTGACTCTAATAACGTTCCTGTTGATCTTTTTTGGAGAGCAAGAGTTGCAGATTCGGTAATTGATAATTGCGTTGAGTTTCATAAGGAAAAATTAAAATCTAAGAAAGATAAATAATGGCAAACGCATTACCTAGAACTACAGCAAATATCTTATCAGCACAAACTCCACAAACTCCAGATCAACATAAAATCTTATTGATTGCGCAAATGACATCTGGAAATGCAACAAGTGGTGCTCTTGTTGAAGGTTTGATAAGTGAAGAAGAAATTAACAACGCTTTTGGTAGAAATTCTCAAATGGCAAAAGCTGGAAGAGACTTAATGAAAGAACTATCTATCTCAAGAGTAAGGCCTCAAGTGTCGGCAATTGGTTTGACAGATAATGGTTCAGGAGTTAGTGCAACTGGGACTGTTGTATTTTCAGGAACTGCTACTGAAGCAGGTTCAATAACTGTATATGTAGATAGTAAAGAAAATGGAGCATACAAACTTGATATATCTAGCGGTGATACTGCTACTAATGTGGGAGACGCTTTGGTGGCGGCTATAACTGCAAACTTAGATAGCCCTGTAACTGCTGCTAATGCAACAGGAACTGTAACTTTAACTGCTGTAAATGCAGGGACGCAAGGAAATACAATTGGCGTTGGAAAGGCTGGATCAGTAGCAGGACTCTCTGTGACTTCAACTGCCCTTACAGGAGGTGCTACTGACCCAGTGCTTACTACTTTATTTGATGTAGTAGATGATTCAAGATTTAACAGTATTGTTTACCCTGCTGAATGGGGGATTTCTACATTAACTGATTTTACAGAGTCTAGATTTAATGTAGATGATAACATTTTAGACGGCGTTGGTATAGTTTCTGTAACTGATACATACGCTAATCACAACACTGCCTTAGATGCGCTGAATCAAAGAACTTTAGCTTATATTCCTAACAAAATAGTTTCTGACGCTGATCACAAAGGCGGTGCTATATTTGAAAGCCCAATAGTAATTGCAGCTCAAGCAGCAGCATATAGAGGTTTAAGATTAACTGTTGGTTCTAACACTAGTTCAATAGTTACTAATGGAGAAGGAACAGGAGGATTTTTCTTTGGAGGTATTCCTTACCATAACACTCCATTTGCAAACCTTCCAACTATTGAAACAGGAGATGACTTTACAAATGCTGAAGCTTTAGAGCTTGAAAATTCAGGGGGTTGGTTACTACGCAACAACCCTTCAAACACTGTAGTTATTTCAAATGAAGCAGTAACTACATATAAAACCAATACTTTAGGTAACCCTGATATTACTTTTAAGTATTTAAATTATGTTGATACCCTCTCACTTGCTAGGGAGTACATTTTCAATAACCTAAAAGCAGACCTTTCACAACATATATTAACTACTGGAAAGTTAATCGCTGGAAGACCTATGGTTAATAGAGAGGGATTCATTGCAATAATGATGGGTTATTATTCAGTTCTTTCAGGAGATAATGGGGATAATTCATATGTTCTTTTAAGAGCAGGTGCTGAAGAAAGACAAGCTTTTAGAGATGCTTTAGAAAGCGTAGCTATAAATTTAGCTACTGGAACTATTACAGCTGAAAGCATTGCAAACATCGTTACTCAAGTGAGAAACGTTATTATTAATATTACACCAACTTTTGAATAATCATGACAATATTAGATTACGGTAATTTACTAATTAATGGGAAAGTAGTTGCTTACGAAGGTAGAGTTAAAATAGAGTCAGGCTCTAGAACTAGAACTGCTAACCCACAAGTGAATGGAGAAATAGTTTACACAACTGATATCTCAACAGAGAGAGCTAAAATTATGATTCCAATAAGAAACTCTGTAGAATCTAAAGAGTTGTTTGATGGATTTTATGATAATGGGGATAACAATACAATTAGCTTTAGAGATAAAAACTTTTCTAAGGCAACAATGGAGGTTCTTCCAGAAAGAGAAGACCAAGAAATAGTGGAGTACGTATTTTTCGCTAATCCAGAAGTATAGATAAATGAGTAAAATTGTTGAGGATAAATTCAAGTTTAAACTTGCTAATCCTATTAAAGTGCAAGCCAACATAGATGGTGAAAACACTTTCTCTGATTTAAAAGCTTTATATTTGAAAGCCCCAACATATAGGCATAGAGATAAAACATTGGTTTTAAAGAAAATGTTTATAGGTGCAATCTTTGGAATGACTAGCTCATTAAACCAAGAAGATGCCCAAGCTAGAATTGATGACGCTTCTGACACTAAAGACAATAAGATCGATGCAAAGAGCGCAAAGGTTATTTTATACTCTGATAGAGACTTTGATCTAGATGGTTTTTACAAGAAGTTCACAAAATTACTATTAAGCGACATATGCTTTAAAGATGAGCAACATGAGCAACCTATATTATCTGTAGATGTAAATAAATTATCTGAAGATGATTTTGAGGAGCTTGTAGCAAAATATATAGAGTTTTTTTTTGCTACTTCATGGATGAAGACCTTGGAGTCTTTCGCCTAATATGTAACTTGGCCTATTTTTATAAGGGGGCTGCTAGTTTTGAATGGTTAGAGAATCAGACTGTTCCAAAACTAATAGAAATGAATAAGCAAGCCGAAAAGATTAATAAGGCTATGCAAAGAAACGAAGGTAGGTGATGGCTTTTAATGTAAAATATGTATATGACCTAGTAGATAAAATTAGCCCCTCTCTAAAGAAGATTGATGCTAATATGAAGCGTGTTGGTGCGTCTGTACAAAACAGTGCTAGAAAAATTGGTGCTAGTTTTGACAAAGTTAAAAACAAGGTTTCACAATTAGGCCAGAAAACAGCCGCTCTTGGAAAATCCTTACTACTTAAAGTTACCCTACCCTTAGGAGCTATGGGTGTTGCATCAATAAAAGCAGCATCGGATTTTGAAGAATCCCTGAACAAAGTCGAAGTAGCATTTGGATCTGCAGGTGCAAGTGTTAGAGAGTTTGCAAAAAATGCTGGAAATGATTTCGGTATAGATAGAGGTAGAGCTTTAGATATGGCAGCTTTATTTGGTGATATGTCTACTTCTATGGGATTAAGTCAAGATAGAGCAGCTGAACTTTCAATTGAATTAGCAGGATTAGCAGGAGATTTAGCATCATTTAAGAACGTTGGAGTTGAACAAGCAACCACAGCATTGGCTGGAGTTTTTACAGGAGAAACAGAGTCATTAAAAAGGCTTGGTGTTGTTATGACTGAAACAAACTTAAAACAATTTGCTCTAAGTAAAGGAATTACAAAGAATATAAAAGATTTCTCTCAGGCTGATAAAGTGTTACTTCGTTATCAATTTATAATGAATAAAACAAAAAATGCTCAGGGGGACTTTGCAAGAACTAGTGATGGATTTGCAAATAAGTTCAGACAGTTACAAAGTAGTTTTAATGATTTAAGAATAACTGTTGGACAGGCTTTATTACCTGTAGCGACAAAATTGGTTAACTTTTTAATTAAGATAATTGATAAGTTTAATAAACTAAGCCCTACAACCCAAAAGATAGTAGTAATATTAGGAAGTTTAGCTGCAATATTACCACCTCTTTTAATTGGTTTTGGATTATTAGTTGCTGCAATAACTGCACTTGCATCTCCAATAGGTTTAATAGTAGTAGGTCTTACTGCACTTGGTGCATTAGGTGCCTTCATTACTGCTAAATGGGATGTTTTAGTTGAATCTTTCAAGCTTGCACTAGATCCACTATTTAAATTAGTTGGAGCTTTGAAAATGGTGTTTGATTGGATGATGAAGATAAAGGAAAAAGTCTTAGATAAGTTTATTTCAGGCTTTGCTAAGGTGAAAAGCTTTTTGGGGGTTGGTAGAGGTGATGAGCTTGATGCTATTGATAATAGCGTAGTGACTCAACAGATTAATCAAAATGTTAATGCCAATAGCAATCAAAATGTTGTTCTAGGTGGAGAATTAGGAATAAATATAAATGGCTTGCCTAAAGGTTCTAACACTAGGTTCACACCTGTTGCAGACAGTCCTCTTAAAGTTGGTATTAATCAAGTATTTGCAGGTAGCTAGATGACTATATTTAATCCAAACAAATTAAGAGAAGCATCATTTAAAGGTGTGGAATTTTACTACCAGGAAAGCTCTATTGAGGGAGGTAGAAAAACAGTAACTCATGAATACCCAGATAGCGATATAAGAAATGTCGAAGATTTGGGTAAGTTAGAGAAAGTTTTTAATATTAAGGCGATTGTAGACAACAATAAGACTTATGGTGATAGAGACAGACTAATTAAAGTTTTAGAAGAAGAAGGATCAGGAACATTAATACATCCTGAATATGGAAGCCATAATGTTACTCTAAAAGGCTATTCTATTAGCGATAATGCTATTGGTAGTTTAGGTATTTCTACATTCAACTTAACTTTTGAAGTTTCAGAAAACACAAGGTTCCCTGCAACAACTTCAGGAAACAAAGGATTCCTTGAAAATTTAAAGAGTAGTTTACTAGGTAGTAATGAAGCTGCTTTTGATAATGCGTGGGCAAGCGTTAGGTCTAAAAAAGCACAATTTGACTCTGCTGTTAGAACAACTCAACAAGCATCAAGAGCCATTCAAAGAGTTTCAGCACAAATAGAAGGTGCAGTAGATGGGATAAGTGATTATGTAACAACTTTAAATGAGTTAGTTGATGATGCTACAGCATTAGTTCAAACTCCTTCGGATCTTTCCAGTAAGCTAAGAACCGCTTTTGATAACTTAGAAGTTGCCTATAATAATAGCCAAGACGTCTTTGATATTTCAAAAGGATTATTTGGTTTTGATGAAAGAGATAGAAATGCAACTGGAACTTCAAACCAACAGCAAGAAATTAAAAACAACCAGGATCAAATAAATAACTTTATTAATGCTTCTGCAATGGCTTTAGCTTATAATGCAGCTGCTAATATAGACTATTCTAATTTTGATGAGATAACAGCTGTAAATACAGATTTAGAGAATGGATTTGCACTACTTCCAGATAATCTAGATAGAGATGTGTATAGATCTCTCTTAAATATGAGATTAGAAACTAGTACTATCTTAAGCAATTTAGCTCTTAGCACTCCTAGAGTTACTACAATAAATACTAAACCTATTAGCCTTAATGTTCTTACATATAAATATTACGGATCATTAGATCAAAAAGAAGATATTAGAAAACTCAATAACTTCCTAGATACCTCAAGAATTGATGGGGATTTAAGAATATTAAGTGCTGCATAATGGAAAACGAGATTTTCTTAGAAATAAACGGAATTAGATATAGAGGCTTTGAATCAATTAGTGTTTCTAAGTCAATGGAAGCATTTACTGGGCAGTTTTCTTTTACGTCTTCAGTTAATGAAATTGTTGTTAACGGGGAAAGAGTTATTGAAAACCCCATTAAGGCTCAGGATGTAGCTAGGATATTTATTGATGATGAGTTGATAATTACAGGAACGGTTGAGACTCTAAATATAAGCTATGATGCAGCTTCTCATGTTATTAGTGTTGGTGGGAGAGATAAGACTGGGGATTTGGTTGATAGTTCTGCTAAAGAAACGGCTTACAAAGAAAAGTCTTTCCCTAGACTTATTGAGATAGTACTTAAAGAGCATGGATTTAATGATATAAAGGTAATTAACAATGTACCTGATATACAGACTCTAGATTCAGTTGCAGCGTCGCCAAATAGTAATGGTTTTACAGAAAATGTGGTTACCGCTGAGTTTGGACAAAGCATATTCCAGTTTCTAGATACTTATGCAAGAAAGTTACAAGTATTACTAACTACTGACCCTGATGGTAACATAGTTATTACAAGAGAAGGCTCACAAAATTCAGGAGGAGCGCTTATTAGCACTTTTAGTAACCGTAATAACAATATTTTAACTGCAAACATAGATATTAATACTGGTGATAGGTTTAATGTTGTTGAGTATAGCTCTCAAAGCCTAGAAAATAATATTGGATCCGTATTTCCAACTGGTTCATCTAAAGACGTAGTCATTAGAGCCACAAGAACTATTTCAATTAATAACTCTGAATCCACAAATAGTGAATATTTATCTGAATTAGCTAAATGGAGCGTTAATGTAAGAAGAGCTAAAGGTGAAAGATATAATTGCAGATTTCAAGGATATTATAACGATGCAGGGTTGATTTGGAAACAAAACACCCTAGTTCAAGTAATCGATGATAAATGCCAGCTGAATGGGACTTTCTTAATACAAGGTGTTACATATTCAAAATCTCTAGAAGGTAGCTTTACTGACTTAGTAATAGTGAATCAAGGTGCATTTACATTAGACGTTGATAAAGCTGTAAGACTTTCTAATTCAAATCAATTTTCAAGTAACTTGATAAAAGCTGCTTAATATTGTATTGAAAGCTTATTAAGACCTTTTGACGCTAGGCTTTTCTTATTTTAATTCTCGTTTTTTCATATCACTAAACGTGGTCAAATGGCTTGCATGAAAGTATCTAATTCTCATATTCTTTTTAGAGAAAGGACTTCTATATAGTAACCTATAGACATTATTATCTTGATGTATACTGACTACGATCCCATGTGCCCATCCATGCATCGCTGAACAGTTTAAGGAGGATAAAAAACCTTTTGATAGCTCTCCGCTTGATAATAATAGTTGGTTATAAGCTTTTTTAAAGCCAGTCAATCCTGAACAGTGAAGAGTTTGCTTAGGTATGAATATAATTTGATTTTCAGGAGAATTATTAAGCGCTTTATCATAAATTTTAAACAATTCTTCCTGGGTCATTTTATTGACATCAACATTTTTAGCAAAAGCATTGCTTACAAAAAGTGTTAATAAAACTACTAATATTCTAATCATAATTCAATTTTGAAATTTAAACTTTAAAGATACACAAGATTCTGCAAAAGTAAAACAAGCCCCTACTCTATGCTAATTACTTAGTTTATTTCTTATTAACTAAGGAAGTTACATCTGAATGTATAAAATAAGCTGATTCTACATATTTTTTCTTTTTCCCCCATGGTCTGAAGGCTAATTCATAAACTTGTTTATCTTTACTAACATCAAGTATAATTGCCTTTGAACCATATGCTGTTCTTGAACAACCTATTCTTTTTAAATTCCTTTTAGTGATTTTTTTTCCAGAAATGGATCTATATTCTTCAACCTTCCTAATAGATGCAGCTTTATTACAAAAAGGTATACCTTTAGGTATGAACAATATTTTTTCTTTTTTATTCTTACTTAGTTCTTTATAGAACTTATTTTCCAAGCCACCCTCTGCATAAACAGCATTATTAACAAATACTGTTAGAAAAATAAGAGCCTTAATCATGATTTTACCGTATAAGTTGAATACAACATATAACGGATTTTTTAAAAGTAAAATGCTAGGCTTTTACTTTAGTTTGGCCTGCACTAACTATTGTTACTGGATAAGTACCTGCACTACTTCCACCTGGGATTACAACTTGCATAACAGCTGCTTGATTTAAAGCTAGATCAACCGCATCTCCTAATTCAACTTCTGGAGCAGATAAAGTGATTTTACCTGTAGCTGTTGTAGTTAAATTAGCAACAGTTTCTAATATATCTGAATCAGTTACGACTTCAATATCACCATTGCTTTTGAAAGTAATTTTATTACCTTTTTTGAAGTTACCCGTACTAACTTCGCTTGTAGATAATTCTGGCTGCAAAGGTATGTTAAATGGAACTCCAAAGATATTTGTTTTGCTTCCCATTACACTGAATAAAAGAACTAAGCTTGAATCATCATTTTGGATGTTAGAAGCATGACCATAAGGATATAAAAGAGTTACATCATTTATGACACGACCTTTTAAAGTTTGAACCTGAGCTTTTGTGCCACCTTCTGAAGTCGAAGTAATATAACCTTTTAGAATATCCATTCCTTGCATTTTATTTCCTATAAGTGTGCTCAAACTTTAACCTTAAGACTCTCCTATTTCTAGGGTTTAATCTGATAATGATATTTTTTGTCAATGAAATCAGCCGCTTTAAAGCTAAGATTAGGTAATTGACAATAGTAAATTTATTAAAGTGGCAAGAGATATTAAGCTAAAGCAAGATTCAAATAGTTGTTGGGATATTGATTTCCTAAATGGTGATTTTGAACTAACTGATGGCTTAGACACTGCTCTTTACCTGTCTGTGTTTGGTGAAAAAAGAGCTTCTAGATCGGAAGTTACAGAACCTACATTAAGACGTGGACACTTTACAAATGAATTTAGTGCAATTCAAGACTATGAGGTTGGAAGTAAATTGTGGCTATTTATTGATCAAGCTAAGAACACAGAAAGTAACCTATTATCAATAGAAAACACTGTTTCTGAGGGGCTTAGTTGGATGATAGATGACAACATTATTTCTGATAGCGAGGTTGAAGCACAAAGAGTTGATGGTGGAGTTGAAATTAACATCAACCTCACAAACCAAACACAAGAAGACAGTAATTATTATAATTTATTTATAAACACGTTTAGATAATGGCAATTGAATTTTCAACAATACAACAGATACAGTCTAAGATTGCCAATGATCTAATATTATCTATTAATTCTGGACAGCTGGATACTAGTAAACATGTAGACCCAACAATAAGAAATAGCTTTGCTAAAGGACTTGTTGACTCTACAGCGGCTGGATTTGATGAGAATAATGACGTATTAAGACAGTTAGTTATCCAATTATTTCCTTGGTCTGCTACTGGTATATATCTAGAAAGATGGGCTGCCTATTATGGTATCAATAGAGCGATAGCAACAAAATCTTCTGGGGTTGCTGTTTTCTCAGGAGATAGTGGATCAGTGATTCCATCATCAACTTTAGTTCAAAGAGCTAATGGAATACAATATGCAACAGACTCTGATATAACTGTATCTAGTGAAACAATTAATATTTCATCTATTACAAGGCTTGGAACAACAGCAATTGTAACTACTGTTAGTAATCATAATTTAGCTACGGGTTTTGTTATAGATTCCATAACAGGAGCAGATCAGTCAGAATATAATGTTACGAATACAGTTATTACTGTTACAAGCGCTAATGAGTTTACTTATGAAGTTAGTGGAACTCCAGTAAGCCCTGCAACTGGAACTATTCAATTAAATTATGTTTCAGGTTTTGGTAATATTACAGCTTCAGAATTTGGATCTGATGGTAATGCTGGTGCAGGAGCACAATTAACTTTAGTAAGCCCTATTGTTAATGTGAATGATACGGTTTTAGTTAACCAAGATGGTTTAATCGGTGGTTTAGACATAGAAAGCGACGATAGCTTAAGAACAAGGCTTCAGGAAAGAACTAGTAATTTCTCAGCTCCTTTTACTAATGCTGGTCTATCAGTTTTTATAAAAGAACAGGTTCCTGGAGTAACAAGAATATGGGTTGAGGATGCAACTCCTAGTGCGGGCATGGTAACTATATATTTCACTAGAGATAACGACACAAATATTATACCGACAGCTGGCCAAGCAACTACAGTAAAGAATGCTATCATCGACCCTGAAACTGGTGTTAAGCCAGCCAATACACCTGATAGCTTTGTTATAGTTAGTTCGCCAACTGCTGTGCCAGTTGACTTCACATTTACATCTCTTAGCCCAAATACCGATGATATGCAAAGTGCTATCTCACAAGCACTTAATGATTACTTTAGAAACAACACAAATATAGCTCAGGACCTTACTTCTGAAGAATATAATAACATTGTATTTTCTGTAGTAGATAGTTCAGGAAATACCCCAACATTTACTCTTAGTAGTCCAGCTGGAGATATAACAGTTAACTCTGGAGAATTACCAACTTTAGGAACGGTAACTTATCCATGACAAACTTCTTAGAACCTAGAACAAAAGCAGAACAAACTGATGTATTAGCTCAATATTTAAGAGATGATAGGTTGCACCTTGCTAAAAATATAGAAGGTAGCAACTTACGTAAAGTGCTAACAGGATTGGCTTGTCAGTGGCTTCGTTTTAGAGATAAGGTTAATGAAGTATCTAACGAATATGACATCAACCAGACCACAGCATTAATAGAAGAATGGGAAAGAGTTGTTGGGATACCTGATGATTGCTTTAGTAACACTGGCTCTTTAGAGGATAGAAGAAGAAATATATTAGTTAAGCTAGCCGGTGTTAATGTATCGACTGCAAAACAATTTGAAGATTTAGCACAAACATTTGGATTCGATGTAACAGTAAGCAATGGAGTAGATGAAGCAGTTCTTCCTGCAACATTACCCCTTATTCTTTTAGATCCAGATGAGGCTCCTTTTACAATAATAGTAACACTAAATCAATCTCTGCAACCCACTGGTTTGCCACTTGAACTACCATTTGAATTAACAGATCAGGCTCCGGAGATTTTAGAATGTCTTTTTGACAAACTTAAACCAGCTAACACACAAATAATTTTTAGATATTCATAAAATATGAGGTAATTATGGCAAAATTTGATGATAAAGTAAACGGTAATACCGTAGATGCTTCTGAGTATAATAATATTGTACGTTCTCCTAAAAACACTATCACAAGTGCAGGTATTCCTATTTCTTCTGATAATGATCAATTAGCTAAAGCAGTAGCTAATTATTCTGCAGTTTCTGACTTTTACTCTGATTCAGGTGCTGCTAATGCATATGTATTAACACCTATTAATTCATTTAAAGCTCCAACTGAATATATAGATGGAATGTTAGTTAGATTTAGAGCTGGAAATGCAAGTACTACTGCTTCTACTGTTAATGTAGCTGGTCTTGGCGTTAAAAACATCAAACTTGCTGATGGCACTACTGATATAAGTAATGAAATTGTAACCACTACTGACTCTTATTTAAGATATGATCTAGCTAATGATGCTATGATTTTTATAGATACATCATCAAATGATGCAACGATATCTACTAAAGGTGTCTCTTTTTTAAATCAGAAAATTGTTATAGCTAATAATAGCGTTGATTCTGATCATGATATCGATTTTGGAGAAGGTATTTTTAATTTTTCAGATGGAAGTGGGCAAGCTAGAGCTTCAGCTTTGACAAAACAAATTGATGCTTCATGGGTTGCAGGAAACAACACTGGAGGTTTGTTTTCTGGTACTGTAGCTGCTTCTACTACTTACCATTGTTTCGCTATTACGAATCCAACCACAGGAAATGTTGATTTTGGATTTGATACTGATGTAAATGCAGCAAATGCACCTTCAGGTTATACAAAACATCAACGTGTTGGAAGTTTGCTTACAGATGGTAGTGCAAATATTTTTGGCTTTAAAATGAAGTTTATTTCTTCAACTAGTGCTGAATTTCTTTACAACGGAAATATCATTGATTTTGCTGGGTTTCCACCAATCACTTCTAGTAACACTGACTTAGTTTTAAGTTTACCTACTGGAATAAATATTGGGGCTCTATTGCATGGTGGAATAGGTCATGCTGGTGCAGCAATGTTGTATCTTTTAAAATCAAAGATTGAAGGAGACTTTAGAAACGTTGGTGGAATAGGAAATGTTTCGCAAGATAGAGACGCTTTTTCTGCTCCTCCTATATTAACTGATACATCAGCAACAATTATTCATGGATACGATTCAGGGTTAGGAAACGCTTCTGTAACATTGAATACAGCAGGATGGTTAGATTATAAATTATAAAATGTAAGATTATGCAATATAAGAAAAACAAAAATACAAACGAGTATGTAAAAGGTGAATTTGGTTTGAATATTAATCAATCTGAATGGGAAAGCCTTACAGAAGATCAATATTCTATGGGTAAAAAAGCACAGTCACTTCACTTATCTAGGAAGTTTCTTAGAGATTCAGAAAAATTTGCTCCAACCATTGAAAGCCAAGGACACACCTTAAAAACTGATATAGATAGCATGAACGCACTATCTTTTGCTTCTGGGAGGTTTAATGGAAACACTTCTATAGATTGGTTTGATGCAAACGATAATGCAATAACACTTAGTAAAACAGAGGTAATTCATGTTATTGATGACGTTTACACTAGAGGTTTAAACGCAACTGTTAAAAGCAAAACACTAAAAGCAGCAATTAATGCATTAGATAATGTTGCAGATTTAGAAGCTTTTGACGTAGAGGCAGAGTGGAATAAGTTATAGACTAAAATGAAGGACATGAGAGCTGAAATAAAAGAATGCGTCCATGAGGTTTTTAATAGCTCAGAATTTAATCTTGAGTACTCAAAACGTATTAGAAAAGCTCTTAAAGCTTCTATAAAAGAGTTTGTAACAATTGTTACTCCATTTCTTTTAATAATAGGAGCTCTTCTTATTTGGATTTTTAACTCTCAAAGAGAGGCTATTTTAAATCTAAACAGTGCTGTAACTAAGCTGAGCAAAAATACAACCGCTTTAGAGCGGACTGTAGACTTCTGGTACTTTATGTACGGAACTCTCGATGATGACGAGATTAAAAAAACATTAAAAACCAAAAAACCAACTAAATTAGGTAAATAAATATTATGAAAGCATTAAAAGTATTAAAATCATGTGTAATTGGCACACTTAAACTAAGCCCCGTGAGAGCTGCTTTGTACACTATTGGTAAGCACGTTGTAATCTATAGCTTAAAGCATATTTCTAAAAATACTAAAAACACTTTAGATGACAAAGTGGTTAAAAAAGTTGTTGATTGTCTTAAATAAAAAACATGCCTAAATTTTCTAAAAGATCTAAATCTAAATTAGAGTCTTGCCATGATGATTTGCAAAAGTTGTTCAATGAGGTAATTAAGACCTATGACTGTACAATTCTAGTGGGTCACCGCGCTAAAGAAGAACAAGATGAAGCGTTTAGAACAGGTCATAGCAAGCTAAAGTTTCCTGAAAGTAAGCACAACCAATCCCCATCTTTGGGAGTTGATGTAGCTTTTTACCCTATTGATTGGAATGATTGGAACAAATGGTATCACTTCTGTGGTTATGTCCTAGCTACTGCTGATCAAATGGGAATCAAAGTTAGATCGGGTATTGATTGGGATGGAGATAAAGATTTCAAAGACCAATCTTTTATTGATGCTGTACACTGGGAGTTAGCATAGTTCTTATTATTACAATTGCTATTGATGAAGAAAGTATTTGAAAAATATATTTCAATAATAATTCCTTATTTAATAGCATTGGTCACAGCTATTGTTGGATGGCTGTGGAACTTTCATCAATGGAGAGGACAAACAGATCTAAAAATAAAAGATAATTACTGTAAAATTATCAAGCAAAGCCTCGCTGATAAAAAAGAAGACTTAAACTACAAACAATCTTCAATAACTGCTAATATATATTCTAAGTTAGGAAAGCAAGATTCTTTGGAATATTACAGAAGAACTGAGAGAGAAAGTATAAGGCTAAATGGTGAAATTAAGGAGTTGGAAAGGCAGCAAGAACGCAATGGTTGCTAATTATTTGAATTCTACTTCTTGCATAGTACCAAGAATATAACGTACTATAGCTATGTTAACCGCTAGTAACAGTAGGATTAGAGATGTCTTAGCAGTTAGAGAGATATAAGAATCAAAAATAGCCCTGTAAGGAAACCATATAACTAAAACATTAACAATGAGTATTATGAGAGAGTAAATTCTTCTTTTCATGCCAATTACTGTAACATTATGGCGTAATGTTTACAATAGGTATAAGAAAGGTTCAAGCTAAACCTATTTTAACCTAGAAAAACTAGCTTTAAATAATACATTGCAACAAAAGTCGTAGGCAACATTAGTATAATTCCAAAAGTTACAACAGCAAAATCACCCCAGGTATAACAACCGTTATAAATGGGTATTTTTCTCAATATTTTTTTAACTTTATTCTGTTTCACGCCTATCCTTATTTTATTATTTTAGCTATATTCAATAAAAACCCGTTATAGCTACTCGTATGTGACGGGCTCTACCAAGGGATATATTATAAGAATAGCTGTTTGTCTCTGGATGTAAACAACCTTAACTATTAACCGAAATAATAATTGTGTGTAAATATAGCAAAGCTGTTACTGTTATAAATAATGTTGTCATTTTTTTTATACCATTATTTGAAATTTAGTTTTTGATTTGTGGTGTCAACCAGATGTCAACTAAAGCTCCAAAAACTATGGAAAAAGAACTTAGTTTTTACAAAAATTTCAATAACCAAACACTCTATAAACATTGATAAACTGGGGTTCTTGAGGTTTTTTATTATTTAGGAAATGTCATTGGTAATGAAGAGGTCCCGAGTTCAATTCTCGGTTACGGCACCATATTTTCTGCGGTGTAAAACTTCGTAAAGAGCTCCCATTTTGACATGGTGTCTACTGTGCGTCTATTTTTCATTTCTCTAATCCTATCATTTTATTTTTTACTTCAATATCTTTAAAAGCTATCTGCAAATCATCTATTTTATTCTTTTGGACTAAATGAGTATATATCATACTAGTTTCAATAGATTGATGACCTAAAATTTCTTTTACCAAGTTTATATTGTTCGTTTTAGAGTATATTACTGTAGCTGCTGTATGCCTTATAACATGAATCTTGTGGTTTTTTGGTAATTCAATCCCACATTTTTCAAGAGCTACATTAAAAGCTTTTTTGACACTTGATATCTTTTCCCCTCTGTAATGAATTAAATAACCTTCATTATTTGCTTCAGGTATCATTTTTTCTAACACCTCTTTTAGAGCTGGATATAAAGGTATATAATGAGCATTACCAGATTTGGTGCGCTTTATTTTTAATACCATTAATTCAAAGTCTACATCCTCAACTTTTAAATTAAGAACCTCGTTCTGCCTTTGCCCACTAAAGAATGAAAGAATAAGAAACTTGTAAAAATGATAATTAACATACCCGTCTTTTTTATCAACATTATGAACTTTTAAAGATTGGTTTAGTAAACTGACTATTTGATCACCAGTAAAGTATACAATAGGCTTAGATCGCTCTTTCTCCTTCAGAACAGAGAAATTAATATCAGGCACTTGATAGTTATTTTTAGCCCAATTAAACATAGCAACAATATTAGCTAAATATCTATTCCATGATGCGCTTTCTAAATGTGCGCATCTGGCTTTCACTTTGCTAATATCTAAAGAATCTATTTCCTCTATAGTAATATCAGCAGGTACACTTGCTAAAAGAAGTTCGAACGTTGTTAAATAAACATCTTTAGTTCTGAGCTTAATCACTCTCTCTTTAGTGTACTCAGTTATTAAACCACCAAGACTGATCCTAGCTTTTCGTTTAAAATAAAGTTTATTTCTCTCTTCTTCTTCTAAGAGGTTTGCGAACTGTTGCGCAGCATATTTGTCACTTGTTCCAGTACTTTGTTGGAACTTTGTGGTTTTCTTTGTTTTCGGGTTTTTGATTGAAAAGTAACACCACCAGTTCTTGCTTTTACCATCTGTTCTTTTGTAGATTGTTGCCATGATTGGTCCTCATATTGTTCAATGTATTTATCTATTAATACTGGGTTGTATCTCCCTCCCCTTTTAATTTTAGATATATGATCGTAGAACCATGTTTTAGTGTAACCATAATTATTAATCACATACTCTAGAGCTTGTTTTGGCTCTAACCTTTTTGATATCGTTTTAACTTCTTGTTCCATGTTTAACCCTAGTTAAATTATTAGAATGGTATTTCATCGCTGCCTACACTTTGGGTAGCTTCTGCATAGTCTTCAGCTTTGCAGTCAGATGTAGAATTTTCTGCTTGCTCTACATTTTGCGCTTGCGCTTTTCCTCCAAGCATTTCAATCTTACCATTAAAACCTTGTATAACCACTTCTGTTGTGTATTTCTCAACACCAGATTTATCTTGCCACTTTCTTGTTTGCAGACTTCCCTCAACAAATAATTTAGATCCTTTTTTGATATATTTCTTCACTATATCAACTAGGCCAGCCTGAAAGACTACTATCTTATGCCACTCTGTTTTCTCTTTAGACTCTCCACTCAATTTGTCTTTCCAGGACTCACTAGTTGCAAGAGTAAAGTTAGCGATCTCTCTACCATCTTGAGTAGATCTTATTTCTGGGTCTTTTCCTAAATTACCTATTAATATTACTTTATTTACTGATGACATTTTTTTCCTCTTCTGTGTTAATTACTTTTGCTTCTATGTATGACTTAATATGTTCAACACTGAACTTCATTCTTTTTCCTATCATAACAGGCTTCAATTCATCTCTAATTGACTGAAACGTGTTAGGGCTAGAAATTTTAAGCATTTGCATAGCCTCTTTTCTACTTATTAAATTATCTATCATTTTATATTGCAGCTTGTTGTGTGTTAGTTTCTTTTATTAAGGGAATGACATTGTCTGAATAATTTTCAGATTGGTATTTGCTATTAATAAAAACATTAGCCTTGTCGATGATTTGGCTAAGGCAATCCTTTCTTTCTTCAGAAGTAATCTCATCATGAAAATCTAATAGAGCTTTAATTGAGTTCTTTAGATTTACAACGATTCCTACCGACTGCTGAGTTTCCGTGTTCTTTTGATATAATTCTTTATATGAATTAGTAATATCATCAGAACATTGCTTAGCATATTCCAGCTTTTTATCAGCAACAGCTTGCATCATGCACGCTATAACCATGTCATCTTCTTTAGCATAAAAAGCTGTATCTAATGCTTTAGATTGTAACATGTCTTTCTCAAACCAATCTAAAACTTCCATTCTTGTTTTATAAATATCGTAATTATGCATCTTTTACCTCACTAAATAATTCTCTTGTTTGATCTTCTACATCTAGTATTTCCTTAACTACGACCGTTTTCTGAGGCGTAACATCTGATACTGAACCAGGTCTAGGTGTGACTGACTCGCCTTCCATCTCCTCTTTAAAATGAAGACCATCTAATATATCTGGAAATATATCTCTTAGAGCGAATGCTCTTGCTTTATACTTTAACATTCTTTTAGGATGAGTTTTCCAAACATTACGGTTCCAAAGACCAGCTCTTTCCGCATCTTCCTGAGAGAACACTTCAGTGTGTTCATCTTCCTCAGCTCTTCTAACCGTACAAGTCGCCGTTAGCTTTCCATTATGTTCTGAAATTTCTTCTTTAAACTTTGTCATCAGCCCTGATTTTCTTACAAGGGCTAAACCTGTATCCCCCCAGATTGTCGCTCTTTGATTAACCACTGCTATTCTTTGAAGCGCAGTAAAAGCATCTAATCCTAAGCTTGCGCCTTTATATATGGCTGCAAAGCATTTTTCTGGATGACCTTGATACTCTTTTGGCACCAAATCACCGGCTTTAGTAAATTTATCTGCTAGAAGTGAAATGCTGGCTAAGTCAGTGTCACCAACTTTTACCATTGATGACATTTCCATTTTCTTCTCAGAAACGCTCTGCATCATCTGATATTTCTTATCAATTTCGTATTGTTTAATATTGTTTTCGTTATTGTTATTTTCCATTTTATTTACCTGTGTTAATAATAGTTAAACCATGCTGGTGCATCGCTTAGTGTTAATGATTCTACTTCTTTTGATGGCCTCCACTCTTTAGGCCCGTATTCTTCAAAAGAGTTTTTATATATTGATAAAGCTTTCCTAAACTCATCTATGCCTAGATCGATTATATCCTGCTCTATTTTGACTAATTGAAAGTCTAAAGGCTCCGTTTTAGTCACGAAGAAGAAAAAGAACTCTTCACTACCAGACTTAATACCTTTAATTTTCTTTAGGTTTCTTAAAGCTTCGATATAAACTGCAGCTTGAACATAATATTTTCTTTTGTGCGAAAATATCTCGTTGATTAACTCCTTATATGAAAGAGTCTCTAAACCAATGGTTTTTAAATCGATTATTATGTTAGCCTTTAATAGATAATCAAAGCGTGCCTTACAAGAAATGCCAGTTTCTTCATCTTTCCAAATAACAGAAGCTTCTGCTACTCCATCTGTAAAGAACTGAGAAAACTCAGACCTTCTAATTAAGTCTCTAATTCTTTTCACAGTTAGAAACTGTTCTCTACCTAGAATTCCTGACTTAGTTGAAGATTTAACCTTTCTGTTTATTGAATATTCCTCTTTAAACTTTTCAGGCTCTAAAATAGCAGTGTGAACAGCAGTTCCAACTTTCATCGCTGCACTCTCTTTTATAGACTCCTTATTAGTGTTAAATGGTGAGTTATACCAATATTGCAAAGGGCTTTCTAACAAACGCTTTATGGACGTAGACCCAAGAGCTGGGTCTGCGTGATATTCTGCGTTAGATAAGTTCATGTATACACCTTCTTTTAAAGCCATATCTATACCGCAATTGAGTTATGGTAAGCTATGCGCTCTAACTCTTCATGAGAAGGCTGAAACTCTTCATCTAGTTCAGTTCTTAACTCATCAAGATCATCAAAGACTTTATCTAATATATACTTTACTCTTTCTGCTAGAAGGTTGCTTTGTGGATAGTCTGCGTGAAGATCATTGATTTTATCAACAACATCTCCCATATCCTTTTTATGTAAGTAATACAGCCTATCTAAAGTCTTACTACATAACATAATATCGTTCATTATATCACTAAGCATGGCTACCTCTATTATTAGTTAATAAAGTACCTTTTCTAAAGTGAGATCTAAGATTTAAGATATTTTTAGGAGTTATTTCTATCAGCCTTTTATATCTAAATGATCTTAGAGACTTAGGTAATTTTTTTATTTGAGAAATTTCGTGGTTAAATTTCAAAAATTGGTATATTTCGTATATTCCTGTTTTCATGTTAACCTCTAACTTGATCACAAGGTTTACCGAAATCTATGTAGCAAGATTCCTCTTTTTCTACATATTGTGCATCTTTTTCAAATGCATAACCTACTGCCATTACTAGAAGTAAGCTTGTGAGTGCCACAAATGTGGCCTCAAGGGTTTTAGTTTTTATCATAATACTACGCTAATAGTTGGTTAATTAGTAGATAATGTAACTACTAACTTTAATCATATATTGAGTAATATAAAATGTCAAATCTTTATTAAAACATTCAAAATGTTATTAAAATGCTCAAAACGTTATCAAAAAATTAACGATTTAGACGATACAATTACTTAATATAAAGAAGGACAATCATGAATGATGTCACTGCAAAATGGTACTTGATTAACTTGGAAAAAAAACTATAACCCATTTCAAAGTTAGTTTTCCTACTTAAATCGCTTTTATCAAAAAAGCTTTCCGCCAACTCCCTTACCCTTTTATTATCATAGTTGTTCATAAAGACCTCTAATGAGTTAAAAAGATGCGTGAATTATTAACCGCCTCTATCTTAATCTCAACCCACGAAGTGTATATTTACACCAATAGCATAAAATAAGGTGTATTTTTTTACTAGGGGTAGAAAAAAGCAGGTAAACTCGAGAAAATGTTGTTAAAAACTATCAAGTACTATTAAAAGATGTTATCATTAAAATTTAAATATATATAAATTTCATGAGCAACGAAGTATCTATTGTGGGGGCAAAAATCAGAAAAGCCAGGATAGAAAATGGCCACACTTTGAACTCACTTAGTGAGGCTCTAGAAAAATACAAACCAGAAATAAGATGCTCAGTTTCAGGTCTTCATAAAATAGAAAATGGAAGAGTTCAGAGCCTAAATTTAGCAAGAATCAAAGCCATTGCAGAGATATTAGATGTAGATGAAAGCTACCTACTCTACCAAGGAAAAGATAGCGATTATGAAGCTATAGGAATGAGAGGAAAGGAAATAAAAGAAGGAATCAAGAATATAATTAAAGACGAATAAAAAAGAGGCTTTAAAATTTTAAATGAGGATAGGAATATACATTCATAAAAAGCTTCTGAGCTATTGTCATTTTATAACGGTATTTTTCATCTAAACCCCTAGATTCCACCACTTGATTATGACAACAGACACCTAAAGCTCTATATATTTGAGGCTCCTCAACTTCTATAGATTTAAAATCTTTTTTATACTTATTTAATAGCTTAGAGTCTTTAGATTCTAACAGCTCTATTTTAACCAATAAAGCATGTGAACGCTTATACAAATCGTAATGTTTTGCAGCTCTCTCAGATAAATCAAAGACAATATCAAATATAAATATAGCAACCATTACAATTCCAAATACTGCAACAAAATATTGCGAACTATCACTAAAAAAAGAATATATTGTAGATGATGAGAAAAGCAGCGAAACGAAAGATATAAACTTTCTTAACCTTATAAAGAAATTATAACGAGTTTTGTTATAAAGTTGAAGCCTATCTGCATCAAACTCAATTTTCCACCAACCTCTTTCCAGAGCTACTTTTTTGGAGGCGGAGGAGTTGGAGGAAATGGTAGATTTTTTTTGTCTTGTAACCATAGTTCTTTACTAAAAGATTTAACATCTTTATTCTTTAACATAATAAAAATTACAAAATTTATTTTAAAGCCTCGCTACCAACGGGGCTTTTTTATTTTTAGAAGCTATTGTGATAAAATCAACAACGCAAATTGATATTGCTATCCGTTTTGGACAAGCTTAATAACATTATGTATATTTTCCTCTTGCAGAACCTCTATTTTAAGTTTACCAGGCTCACATATCTGATTATAAATTCTTACAAAAACACTGGTATAATCACGCCTAGAAAGAGAAGAGCTTTTATTCTTATCAACAAAGCAAATCGCTTGATGAATATCATTAGCCAATGACTCGTCAGGACCAAAATCTTTGTCACCATCATTTATCAAATTCGAAACCCTGCAATTTAAAACCCTCGCTATTTGATTTAACCTGTAAAGACTTACATGCAGACCTGATTCAATTTTTCCAACTTGCGTCTGAGATAGCCCAACCTTCTTCCCAAATTCTCTCTGGGTTAGACCGGCTTTAACTCTAAACTCTTTGACCAATAAACTATTTTCTACCTTCCTAGCATCAGACATTTTTTACTATCTTATCAACAACCTTTAATCAATCTAATCACATCATATATATTAGGCTCTTGCAAAGCTTCAACTTTTTTCACCCCCTCATATGAAATCCCCTGGTATATTTTCAAAAATGCATTGGCATACTGCTTTGTATTTACTGTATCGTTGTTTTTTTTCACTACATAAGATAAAGCCTCATGAATATCTTCTGCAAGCGGCTCATTAATAACCTTATCCCTAAAATTATAAATACTACCTTCAGAGATAAGATCAGTAACAGAACACTTTAATATTTCAGCTATCTTTTCCAACCAATATAGACTTAAATGATGACCATTTTCAAGTTTACCATACTGAGTTCTAGATATTCCCAATATATTAGCAAAGTCCGCCTGACTCTTTCCAGTAACCTTCCTTTTATCCTTAATAAGAAGCTTAGTACTGAGCTTTTTCTTATACATGATTAAATAAAAATATTATTAACCCTCTCTAACTAATTTGATAACATTAGCTATATTAGATTCTTGCAAGGCCTCAATTTTATTTTTGCTGGAATTAGATATTTCATTATAAATGAACGAAAACGCATCAGCATAAGACTCTTTGCTTATAGAAAGTTTCTTATTTTTCAAAACATAAGATATTGCATCATGTATATCTTGAGAAAGAGATTTGTCTGGAACAAAATCTTCTTGTTTTTCAGCGCCATAAAATAAATCAGAGACTGAGCAACCAAAAAAATTAGCTATATCTTCTAATCTTGAACCATTAACAGAATCACCATTTTCAATCTTACCAACTTGAGCTTGAGACAGCCCTAAAGCCTCTCCCAACCTTGATTGACTCAAACCTCTTTTTAAACGCATTTCTTTTATAAGAAGCTTTGTATTCTTAAAACCAGTGTTGTTTGGCATTCATTAAATTAATTTTTTTTTAAACTTATAGTTGATTATTAAATTTGTAAAGATACATAATATGAGTAAACATATTATTCATTTATTGATTATATGTTTAAAAAAAAATGGAGACGCACCTTAGATGCGCCTCCTAGCGTAGTATCATAAATAACATACAAAAGAGCATGTCATTTGATAATGACTGATTAAATAGCATGCCCTTTTATAAAAAGAAAGAGGTAAATTATGTCAGGACTTCAATGGTATCCGCATTATCCAGGAGATTATGCTAGAGACACCCAACAACTTTCATTACTTGAACATGGAGCTTACCGCTTACTTATGGACCATTACTACAGCACAGGTTCTTTAGCTTGCTGCATCAATCGTTCAACGAATGATGAAACGATTGATGACTCATCCGTTAACCAATCTAAAAATAACTTAAGAATGTACAGATTGTGTAGAGCAATTTCTGAAGAAGAAAGAGAAGCTGTAGATAATGTGTTAAAAATGTTTTTTACATACAAAAATGGAGCTTATTTAAACAAAAAAGTCGAACAGGTAATAGCTCACCAAGCAGAGAAATACAGGAAATTATCCGAGGCAGGTAAAAAAGCAGCAGCAAAGAAAAAAGAAAAAAAAGCTAAAGAGAATTCTATCAACCGTTTAACGAATGATGCAACGATTGATAGAACCAATGATATAACGATTGATGGTTCACTCGTTCCAAAACCGTTAAACGATCGTTCAACCAACCAGAACCAGAATATATTAGATAAATCTAATATAATTAAAAAAACTAAAGCAAAAAAAGATTTTGAAGAACAGTTTCAAGAATTTTGGTCTTTTTACATTCCTGTAGAAACTTCTAGCGGATCATCCCCAGCTAAGGGAGCTAAAAAACCTTCAAAGGAAAAGTTTAATTTGATTCTAAACAACTCGAAAGAACCTGAACAAACATTCAAGGAAATAATGCTAGGGCTTCAAAACTACCTGAAGCACTGCATGCAAAACAATCAATTTTCTAAATCTGCACCTAAGTTTCTAAATGACAGAGCTTGGGAAGATTATCAGGAAATAGATTCAAGGAAAATCGTCGCCAATCAATCAGCCTCTTGTGAGACTGCTGCGCAAAGAAGAGATCGAGAAAGCGACGATGCTATATTAGCCTACGCAAACGCAGAATAGAGGTCAATATGAATAAAAAAGAATTCGCAAAAAACATTAAACTTCTTAAAGATATTTACGGTTTTAGCTGCTCTGAGGATTACCTAAAAGCATTGGAAAGCATCCTTACAGCTAAAGGCATAAGCGACAAAGAACTTACCCAATGCGTCGATCACATAGTTCTCAATGTCGATAACGAAGAGTGGAATAAAATATTTGGTTTTAATGGCAAACCATCCCCTGCTTACTTTATCAAAATGATTGAAGGGTCAGGCTCTTTACACAGCGAACAAGAACAAGCTGAAATAGAAGCTAACAAGATTCTCGTTGCCATAAACTCAGTAAAATATGGTGGTGGAGTAATCATGGATAATGGTTTTAGCAATCAAACTATTTATGAAATGGACGGTATTGCCAATTTAAGGTGGCTTTTAGACGAAGACAACCCTAACCGAAGGGAATCACACTGGCTTAAAAAAGATTTGAAGGAAATGTGGCTTACTTGCAAAGATTTGAATAAGCAAAAATTTACTCCTAGTTTTACATCTGGAAGTAACAAAACAATAAACAAAATTGGCAACGAAGAAATATGCCTTCAATTCATATCTCAATACGAAAAACCACAGATTGAAGATAAGTCTGAAAGCCAAATAGATGGCATTATTTTAAAACTTAGCTCAACGCTTAAGAAAAATGACAAATCTTACATTGAGAAACAGAAAGAGCTAAAAAACAGAAAGTATCAGCATCTTTCAAACAAGAAATACAAAAAACAAACTTTAAGCCCTGAAGAAATTAAATTCATGCAGGATTACGAACTATCAATCAAACAAATATTAAAAACAGCATAACTACATTAAAAAAATGGAACAGGAATTTATAAACAAATACATCGGTGAAAAGATTCGACACAAGAGAAAGTGCATGGGCATGACCCAAACTGATCTAGGAGATTTTCTGGGTGTTTCTACTCAACAAATATCAAAATATGAAAAAGGAATAGATCACATAAATTTAGTGAATTTATACCGCCTATCTCGAGCCCTCAAAACAAGAGTTAACTCTTTTCTAGATGGCATGCAATCAAGTTTAGATAATAAAAAAAAACTCGAAAACATTAATTTTGTAAAACTAGAAAGATATGAAGAGAAAAATCATTAATTACATCAAGAAATTCTTAGAATATTGCGCCAGAAAAAGATGCTCATGTTGCGGAAAGAAAGGGTTGTTTCGCAAACCTTACAGTTACCACTGGTATGAGTGCAAATTTTGCGGTAATAGCCAATTCATATTCACTAAACGACGTTATTGGTAAGAACTCATGAGTATTGAAGCAAAATTAGAAGAATTAAACTACTTACTAGAGACAAAAGAAAGTGCATGGCAAAAGTCTCCTTATGAACTTGGTCTCTATAACGGAATTGAATTCATACTCTCAGTATTTGAAGACAGAGAGCCTGAATACAAGGAAGCCCCTAAAGAATGGTGCAAATATGAAAATTAAAGCAAGATTTATAGAGCTACATGCAGGTGGCTTCGAAACCAAAGAAGACAAAGAGAACTTTGATAAATTCTCAAACAATATGCTCAAAACCTTCAGCGGTATTTGCGCTATTACACCAATCTTAGATGATTCAACAGGAGAAATGATGTCATTTGTTGTTGATTCGCCAAGAGCTGATGAAATTTTAACTAACTTAAAAAAAGGTAATGAAATGAATAAAAACTAATAAAATTAGCAAAATACAAATTTATAAAAAAATACAAACAAACTTAAAATTAATATTATGAATATTTTAAACCCCAAATTCTTACAAAAATCCGAGTTCATACTAAAAAAACAGGACCCTTTTAATGCCAACAGAACAATTGATGATTATAACGAATTTTCTCACGTTGCTTACATACTAGGCTATTACGGATTTTTAATATTTACAGCGTTAACACTGTTATTAGGCTCTTGGTTTGTGATTCCAAGTGGAAAAGTAGGACTAGTTTCTAAACTAGGAGTATTTGATAAAGATACTAGAGAACCCGGTGTGCATTTCAAACTTCCTCTTATACATTCAGTTACTAAAGTTGATGTAAGAAGCAAAACAGCTCATTATGGGTATGAATCATCTGATAAAGCAGAATCTAAAACTGGAATTATCCAACTTCCTAAAATAACAGTATTAGATGAAAAAAACTTAAATATAGGTTTAGAATTATCTTTAAGATACAAGGTTAACCCTGATACCGTTTACTCAATATTCATTAACGATGGAAGTAATTTTTTTAACAAAAGAATAAACCCAGTAGTACTAGAAGTTTCTAGGAACGTATTGGGAAGCTACACCGCCGATCAAGTTTCTACTAAAAGGCAAGAAATATCTAACGAATTAAAAGTAGCTTTGGATTTAGCTTTTGAGAAAGAAACCTTCTTTTTTATTGAAGAGGTAAATATTAGAAGATTTACTCTTGATGAGATCATAAGAAACAAAATTAAAGCTGTCGAAGAGGCTAACCAAAAAGAAAAGCAATTAAAATATGAAGTTTTACAAGCTGAACAAAGAAGACAAATTGCTGTTAAGCAAGCTCAAGCAAAATCTGCTTCGATCTTGGAGGTTGCTAAGTCTCAAGCTAAAGCCAATAGATTGATAAACTCCTCTCTAAGCTCTAATTTAATAAAATACAAACAAATGGAAAAATGGGATGGAAAACTACCTGTTTATTCGGGTGTAGAGAATGGAGGAATTTTAATTTCACCAAAATAATTTTGTAAAATTGAAGCTTCATTCAAAAACATTAGTGCAGTGAAGCTTCAAGAATTACAAACTTCAACTAACAAACAAAGGTAAATAAAATGGATAAAGTATTATGCAACAAAATAGATCTTCATGTTGGAAACAAATTAAAGATCAAACGTAAAGTTTGTGGCTTAACACAAAGAGATATTGGCGATGAAATAGGTACAACTTTTCAACAAGTTCAAAAATATGAATCAGGAGAAAACCGTATTAGTGCAAGCAAGCTTTTTCTATTATCTAAACTATTTAAAACTAATACATCTTACTTTTTCGAAGGAATTGACGAGGAAATAGAAATTGACTGGAAAGACTGCAATTCTCAGTCAATTACGTTACTCAATGATTTTAACGCAATAAGAGATCAGAAAATTAAGAATAAAATCAAAGGGCTTATTCAATGTTTTAGAGAATCTCAAGAAGAAGAATGTTTGAGTGGTACATAAGAAAACCTTGTTTTGAAGTTACATTACCCTTCCCTCCTTCTGTTAACTCATGTTACGTTAATGCAGGAAAGAAAAGGATAAAAAGCAAAAGCTATAATTATTGGTTAAGCATAGCTAAACGCTCTTTCATAGAACAAAAGGGATTAATAAACTTTACAAATAAGATTTCTTCACCTTATGCCGCTCTGTATTTATTTAACAGACCTGACAATAGAATCAGAGATTGTGCAAACTATGAAAAAACTTTAACAGATTTCCTTGTTAAGATGAATGTTTTGATAGATGATAGCAAAATTAACTGCAATGTTCAGTGCTGGTCTGGAAAGAGAGGAAATACTGTTAATTGTAAAATTTATAGTTTAACAGAGTAACAAGAAAAGCAAAGAAATGATGAGTAAAAAAATGGAACAAATAAGTAGAGAAGAATTTAACAAGGTAATGGAAAAAATAGGCGAGGAAAGATTTAAGAAACTAATAGGGAAACAAATTAAATCTCTTGAAGAATTTTATAAGCTGGCTGAAGAAGCGAAGAAAGAAGAATTAAAGAAAGATAAAAAATCACCTAGTGAGTAAAAAAATTGTTAATGAGCATATAGGCCAGCAAATAAAAGCTTTAAGACGAAAAAGAAACATTACTCAAGTTGAACTATCTCAAATAATGAAGTCTACGTACCAACAAATACAGCATTACGAAAAAGGAAGAAATAATATTAGCGCAAGTAAACTTTGGCACTTCTCAGATGCTTTAAAATGTGATGTAAGCTATTTTTTTGATGGCCTTAATAAAAAGCTATAACTCATATTAGTTTGCTAATTAAATATTCCTATAGTAAAGTTAATAGCGCAGTTGAAGGATATTATTAACTTAATTTTATCAATATGAGCTGCACCAATTTTAAAACCCCAAATACAATTAATTTAGAAACTTGTAATGAATCATTAAAAGATTGCATGACAAGAGTTTATAAACATATGTTTTTAGGCTTATCCTTAACAGGATTTATAGCTTATATAGTGGGCACAACCCCGGCAGTACATCAAGCTATATTTGGAAGCTATATAAAAATGGCCTTTGTAATACTTGCACCATTTGCGCTATTAACTTTGTACTCCATAAAGTCAACAACCATGAGGTATACAACAGCTAAAAGTTTATTTTATACATTTTCTTGTGCAATAGGCGTGCTTTTGTCTTCCATTTTTCTCGTGTATACTAATATTTCAATTGCAAGAGCTTTTTTTATTGCGGCATCAATGTTTGGTTCTATGAGTCTATATGGATACGTAACAAAGAAAGATTTAACAGATATTGGCTCTTTTTTAATAATGGGTGTTTTTGGTTTAATGATTCTTTTTGTCATTAACATTTTTCTGGACAGCACTGTGATGCAAACTTTAATTTCAATTGCTGCAATTGTAATGTTTTTAGGATTAACCGCTTATGATACACAAAAAATTAAACAAACATATTTAAAGTTAGAAGGAGAACCTGAAATAGTAAAAAAAGTAGCAATACACGGAGCTCTTGATTTGTACCTAGACATAATAAATATTTTTATTCACCTTTTACATTTTATTGGTGAAAAAGATTAAATTTTAATAAAGGTTTTTATTTGAGCTCTGTAAAAACAAGATGTGATTCATATTAGTTTACTAATTAAATATTCCTAATATGATCGTAACCAAGCAGTTGAAAATTATTAATCAAATCTAAGAAATATATAGTCATGAACAATGAAATATATAATGATGGTGTTGATGCTATTAGACTGCTTATACAACAACCTCATAAACTAGAAGAAACAATAAAAAGAATTGTATCTCTAGCTAAATCATCTTCGGACTCTATCGAGGACCAAGTAATGTATGTTCAAAAATTACAAATATCTCAAGACCTCCCTTTTACACTAGGAAAAAGGTATTTTGATGAGATTTACGACACTTTAGACCAAAAAAAATAATATAAGATCAAAGGCCCCTTCATCTAGTGGTTATGATAGCAGGTTTTCATCCTGTTCACATCGGTTCAAATCCGGCAGGGGTCACCATAAATATATGAGGAAGTTATGAGCAAAAGAAATATAGAATATAAACCAGAAATCTTTGAAGAGATCTTTAGTGACCTTAGAAAAGGAGAAAGCATTAGATCCATCTTTGTTAGAAGGGAAATGCCTTTTTCTAGAGCTTTGTTTTATGACATTGTAGGAAAAGATGAAAAATTGGCTGACCAATACGCGCGAGCTAGAGAGGCTTGTATTGATACACAGATAGATGATTTGCATTATATAGCTCAAACAGAAGAAGATGTTCAAAGAGCTAGATTGATGTGCGATAATATAAAATGGAAGGCTTGTAAAATGCTTCCTAAGAAATATGGCGAGAAAGTATCGCTAGAACATGCTGGTAAAGATGGAGTTCCTTTAACACCTATGAATATCGTTATTGAGGGAATAAATGCAAAATCTCAAGATACAACTACCGGAGAAGCTTAAATTCTTTCTTACGGATAAAAGCAGATATAAAGTAGCATATGGCGGTCGTGGCGCTGGTAAATCAGAGTCTATTGCTAGATGCCTTATTGCCCTATCCTTAAGTAGAAAACTAAGAATACTTTGCACCAGAGAGTTGCAGAACTCTATTACTGATTCTGTACACAAATTATTGTCTGATCTAATATCAGATCTTAAATTAGATGATTATTTCACTATTACTCAACACTCTATTAGAAATATCTACGGTAGTGAGTTTTTATTCAAAGGGCTTAAAAATAATATCAATGAAATAAAGTCCTTACAGGGAATAGATTATGTATGGGTAGAAGAAGCTGAAAGAGTAAGTGAAAACTCCTGGCAAATACTTATCCCTACTGTACGTCAAGAAGGCTCAGAAATATGGGTTATATTCAACCCTGAATCACCTGATAGCGCTACATATGATAGATTTATTTTAAAACCTCCTCCTAGCTGCAAGAGTGTAAAAATAAATTACTATGATAACCCTTGGTTTCCTGCAGTACTAAAAAGTGAAATGGAATATGACAAAAAGGTAAACCCTGAGAAATATGACCATGTTTGGGAAGGAAATCCTAGAAGCATAAGTGATGCTCAAATATTTAAAGGCAAATGGGAAATACAAGATTTTCAAACACCTCCTATTGAGACTATGCTTGAGCAAAGATTCTTTTACGGTCTTGACTGGGGTTTTAATCCTGACCCCTTGGCAGGTATTAGATGCTTTATAGTCGGAGATAATCTGTATATTGACCAAGAAGTGTATAAAGTCGGAGTTGAGCTTAAAAATATAGGAGCAGAAATCTTAACTAAAATGCCTGAAGTAAAAAAATGGCCCAGTTACGGAGATTCTGCAAGACCGGATATAATTTCTATGCTTAGAACTGAAGGTTTTAATATTTCTGGAGTAAAAAAGTCTATTGATGGGGGGCAATCAAATAAATTAAAATATGTAGAATCAGGAGTAGATTATATTAAGAATTTTAACAGAATAATAATTCACCCTAGTTGCAAGAATGCTATAGATGAATTTAGGCTCTATAGTTATAAAGTTGATAATAATACTGGTGAGATATTACCAATTATATTAGATAAATATAATCATATTATCGACTCATTAAGATACGCTTTAAGCACGTACATAACTCCCAAAGAAGATATATTCGGATTCGCCTTCTAAAGATTTATTAATATATAGTTAACTGTAGAACTTTATAACTAGACATATATATAACTAGATATATAGTTAACTATATAACTATATGGTAAAATGCATGAACGAACCATACATACTGTCTGTACTCAACCAAAAAGGTGGAGTCGGAAAAACAACTCTAGTAATTAATATTGGTAAAGCCTTTCATGAGAAAGGTTATAAAGTTTTACTAATTGATTCAGACCCTCAAGGAAGTTTAAGAGACTGGAACGAAGCTAACCAGGGTTCTATACTTCCTGTAATAGGATTAGATAGAGATACTCTAGCAAACGATATAAAAGCCGTTAAAAATGGTTATGATATTATAATTATTGATGGAGCGCCAAGGTCAGAAAAACTCACTAGTGCAGCTGTTAAAGTATCAGATATGGTTTTAATAGCTGTAAATCCCAGTCCTTTCGATGTTGTAGCATCAGCAGACTTTATTGAGATTGTAAAAGCAAGACAGGAAATAACTGATGGACAACCACTAGCAGCTTTTATTCCAAACAGAACAAAGAAAAATACTAGAACCTCAATTGAAATATCAGAAGATTTAGAAGATTATGGATTTCCATGCTTAGAAACAGTTACAACTGATTTACAAATATACGTTCAAACTCCTAGATATGGAGAAACTGTTTTCTGTGATTACAAAACTTTAGTTAATCACTCAGAGAAGGAATACAAAGATAAGCTATTATTAAACCCTTCTGTATACGAAAAAAGAAAGCCTAGAGACATTTCAAAAGAAGGGCTGCAGAAAGCTCAAGAAGAAATCTCTAATATAACTGATAATTTAATAAATATAATAGATGTTAAGCGCAAAAACAAAGCAGCATAGAAGTAGAACTCTAGATGATGCTATAAAGGATGTTAAAAAAGTAGATGAAGCTCCTTTAATGAACAAAATACCCAAAGATCTTCATACTAAATTCAAAATTAAAGTTGCTGAAAATGGAACTAATATGAAAGAAGTTTTGATAAAGTTAATTAGTGATTACGTGGATAATTAATTAAAAAATAACAAAAAATATTACTGAGCCAGTTTTTGGTTGATAGAGTTCAAATTGAATTCTAACTTTCTTTGCTTAAAGAAAACTAGAGCAGATGCTAAAAGAATTATTCAGTAAAATAACTCCAGGTAACATTGATAAAAAAAACTATGATTTCGGCTCATCTTACTTTCTAAGTAATGGTGGCAATTTCGTGTTTTCTGAAGGCTCATCTGAATATATAAAATATTATTTTCAGTCATCACCTGTATTCACCGCTATAAAACTTATTACAGATAATTTAGCTTCTATAAAACCTGTTATCTTTGATAACAAGAAAAATGAATATGTATATGAGCACCCTTTATTAACATTGTTGCAAAAGCCTAACCCATTTTCTGATGGTGATCTATTTATTAAATCACTGGCAAGTTATTATCTATTAACTGGAAATTGTTATGTTAACATTGTTGGAAGCTCTAAACCATTAGAGCTATATTCTTTTAACCCTCAAGACATAAACATTGTTTCAAATACAAAAGATGGCTATCCTCAAAGTTATCAATATTGTGCACCTAGTGGCTCAGCAACCTATAACAGAGATAGAAATCAAAACTTTGTAATAACTAGTGGAAGCCAAGCTGGTAATCAAATTGGTCATCTTAAGAACTTCAACCCTAAATATTCTAAGGACAATCTTTATGGAGTGTCTGAATTAGTTGCATGTGAATTGGAAATAAGCCAATATTTAGCTGCTAGTATCCACAATAATTCATTACTTAAGAATCAAGCCAGACCAAGTGGATTACTAATAAGAAAAGGTCAAAACATTGTATCACAAGAAAGTATCGATTCTATAAAGAATCTTGTAAAAGAAAATTTATCTGGAGCAGCTAACGCTGGACAAACAATATTTTTAAATGGTGACTTTGATTGGAAGCAACTTTCAGAATCTATTAAAGATATGGATTTTGCTACTTTAAAAAGCCAAACTGAACAATCTATCTACAAAGCTCTAAAAGTGCCTCTAACTTTCGCTACAGAGAGTGCTAGCACGATGAATAATAAAGAAATAGCTAAGCTAGATCTTTATGACAATACCGTCATCCCTTTAGCCAAGATTCTGTATTCTTTCCTAGGTAACCTGCTGCTTCCAAGATATGCAGGAAGTGAAGAGCTTATTCTTACTTATGATGAGTCAGACATTGATGCTTTGAAATCAAGACAAGTAGATAACACATTAAAACTTAGCCAATCAGGAGTTTTAACAATTAATGAAATTAGAACTAAACTTGGTTATGAATCTCTTGAAGGTGGCGATAACATATACCAACCTGCATCTCTAGCATCAATAGCATCAGATCTATTCACTGAAGATAATAGAAATAAACCTAATGATGAGAAAGCTAGGTTTATAGAAGTTATGATGAGACAAAAAGACCTAAAAGGTAACAGACTATATAGCGACCAAGAAATTAAAGAAAGTATAGAAGAATACTATGGCGACTCTTAATGTTCGTAGAGAATCTGCAAGAAAACTAGATATAGAAAAAAGAAAGCTTGAAGTTCCTATAACAAAAAAGCTTGAGCAAGTATTTAAAGATATGGCAGATGATGCTTCAAACTTATATGGAGCTACAGGTAATATCCCCTCTCAAGAATTAGCTAATAATTATAGCCCAGAATTCCTAAAGGAAATAAGGGATGCTATGCGTAAATCAATTAGAGCATTTGGGTTTAACCTAAGGGGAGATCTTGAAAGGAAACATAACTTTCTATTCGATATAGAAACCAAAGCAAGACTAATAGACCTAGAACTCAAACAAACTGTAAGAATCCAAGATGAAGGCTTAGAACCTAAAATAGAATCTATAAACAACCAGTTCCTAGTCGAATCTACTGTATTTGTAGCAAACGAAAGTGAAAATCAAAATGATCTAGTTACAGAAACAAATGTTAAAATGCTAGATGCAGCTATAGTTTCAGGAATTGCTGCGTTCACAAACCTTATTACTAAAAGACAAAGAGAAATAGACAATCTTTCATCTAGGTTAGTTGGTGCATCACCCAGAGAAGGACAAAGAATTGCAAGGCAAATTGATGCTGTTAATAGACAAATAGAAGCAGCTAATAATAACCAAAGAGCTATAGTTGCTGAAAATATTAGAACTAACCTATTAGAAAGAGCTCCTGCTAGAAGTGAGTTAATATCTGCACAAAATGTAGGATTAGCTGAATCATGGGCAAGACAAACAGAAGCTGAGTTAATTGATAATGCTAATTTAACAACAACTGCAGGACAAACTGTATCAGTAACAAAGACTTGGTTCCCTATTCTTGACTCTAGAACAAGAGAATCTCATGTTGCAGCAGATCAACAAGAAGTTGGAGTGAATGACACTTTCCTAGTTGATGGTGAAAGATTAAAGTTTCCACGAGATCCAAATGGAAGTGCTAAAAACATTATTAATTGTAGATGTATTAGTAATTTTGAAATTAACTAAAATTAATACCTTAATCGTATAAACACTCTAATTCTGAACCTTTGAACACTAAAACCTTTTCCAGATAATCTATTAGATCAGAAAATCTACTATTATCTTCAAAAGTAATTTTTGATATACTATTACCACCGTGCATTTCACCTTCTATTTCAATATTTAAAACATATTTGTCGTTATACTCCTGAACAATAACAAGCTGTTTGTTAGAATTACGAACAATGTGCTCTTTTTTCATTTTCATAATAACCTGTTAATCAACACTAATCATTTAAAATTACCCAAATAAAACAGAATCTCCAGTTAATAATTAGTTGACACTGTTTACGGCCTATATATTCTGTGTGAAGAAATATATATAAGAGGGGAAAAATGACTATTTTACTTAATCAAGTTAACGCTAATACTGTAAGTGACACAATTAACTCAAATGGTGGCAAAGCCGTTGTTTTTGTTAGAGGTGACAATTTTGGTTCAGGAACTGTAGATATTGAAGTTGCAGCTGGAAGTGACCCATCAAGTAGATACACTGTTCTTACCGATGCATCATTTACAGAAAACGGACAAAAAACATTAGATTACCTACCTGCTGGAACAAAGCTTAGAGCTAATTTGTCAGGAGCAACTGGTGCTAGCAACGTATTTGTTGAAATAAACCAATAATGGTTAACGCATTAGATTTAACATCTGGTGTTGCAAAACAAATTACTAGCAACATCTTTAACAACCCTAACAAAGAGATACCCTTTAGCGAAAATTTGGTATTTAATATTGATATGGCTAATTCACCTATTACTGAAACATCAGGTAAGGTTACCAGAATTAATAGCATATCACCTATAGATCCAAATAACTTTGTTAGACAAAATAATATAGATAGAGCACCTAGATTAAGCACTGAAACATTAGCTAATGCTCCTGTACTTGAGTATCAAGATGATGACATAATTGAAAGAGGTCTATCACCATCTAGCGGAACCTTCCAAAATAACCAAGCAGGTTTTATTATTCTAAAAGCTTTAAAACCTGTTTCGGGATCTGGTGGGTTTTTTAACGAAAATATCTTTGGTTTAGCTACCGCAACAAATGTTACCTTAAACAGCACACCAACTATAGTATCAGCAAATTTTCAGAATACTTTTACTAATGCTGGTGGAAGCATAGTTTCTGTTACAAATTTAGATGAAGATAGATGGTATGTTTTGCATTGGGGAACAGATCCAGCTACACCTAATATAATGTACTGTTATATCGATGGGGTTCAGGTTGGTACAATAACACAT
>Ga0256829_1000594_pt1 | contig 35185 bp, 27 predicted proteins | sample 131447metaG_FD_185979 | JGI IMG/M metagenome (GOLD analysis project Ga0256829, IMG submission 185979) | Hydrothermal vent microbial communities from Lau Basin, Pacific Ocean - 131-447 | ecosystem: Environmental > Aquatic > Marine > Hydrothermal vents | place: Pacific Ocean: Lau Basin | collected... | reverse complement strand
AATAAGTGGTACACATTGTAATCCCAAATAGCTAGTTTTAATAATTGGTTAGCAATATCAATGCTAAATTGATCTATTTGTTCTTCGGTAAGTTGTTGTCTTAAAGCTTTATATTTTTGGCGTAATCGGGCTTTATTCATTTTTAATTATTTAACTATTTCTGTTGAAATATGAAATAAAGCATCACCTTGATAAACAATAGGAGATTCATTTATATTAAACACATACCCATCATGTTTAGCTTTTACAAAGTGATTGAATTTTCCGTAAGGATCTGTAATATTACCAATAGTGTCACCTTCTTTTATATATTGACCTAAATCTACATTAGCTTTAAACATACCAGAAAAGCTGGCGCGTTGCCATTTACTATCTAATATTTTTATACATGCTTTTTTAGGCTCAGAAACATTATATTTTTTTCTTAGCATGCCAAAGTGATTTAGGATGCGTTTGGCGCCATTAACACCTGTGTTAGTGACTGTTTTGTCTATATGAAACGATTTTCCGCCTTCAAAAAGCAAGATTGGTTTGCCAAGTTCGTTACATGTTTTTCTAAATGATTTGTTTAGGTTTTTAGAGTATAAAATAAATGGCGCTCCAAATATTTCTGCCATAACATCATCATCTTCATTACCAGGAGCAATACGTATTTGAGGTGCATTAAATCTAAAAGCGCCACCGGTATGAAAATCGACAATAAAGTCTACTTCAGGTATAATTTCGTTTACTAAAGTATAAGCGACACGACTAGCTAAAGAGCCTTTTTTTATTCCAGGAAACACACGATTTAAGTCTCTACCATCAGGAAATTCGCGTTCCATATTAATAAATCCAAAGATGTTTAAAACAGGAATACAAATTGTGGTCCCAACTTTAGGTTTATTTATTCCTTTTGAAATTAATTGACGTACAATTTCAATACCATTTACTTCATCGCCATGTATGCCAGCAGTAAATAAAACGGTTGGTCCTGGTTTTTTAGAACGCTCTATAATTACAGGAACATCTACAGGCGTACGCGTGTGTAAATGTGCGACGTTAAAACTAAGTTCGGCACTTTTACCAGGTTTGATAATTTCATCTAAAATATGTAAATCCTTTTGTTGGTAAATCATTAAGCTTTACTATTTCGTTCTAAATAAGTTATAATGCTTTTAGCAATATTTTTTCCTGTAGCTTTTTCTATGCCTTCTAATCCTGGTGTAGAGTTTACTTCTAGCAGTAAAGGTCCTCTTTCAGATTGTAGCATGTCTACGCCACAAACGGGAAGTTTTAATGCTCTAGAAGCATTCATGGCAAGACGAAGTTCTGCTTCAGAAAGTTTTATAATTTTTGCGCTGCCACCACGATGTAAATTAGATCTAAACTCTCCTTCTTTACCTTGACGTTTCATTGCGCCAACAACTTGACCATCTACTACTAAAGCTCTAAGATCTGCACCTTTGGCTTCTTTAATAAATTCTTGTACAATAACTCTAGCTTGTAACCCATTAAAAGCTTCTAGAACAGATTCGGCAGCATTTTTAGTTTCGGCTAAAACAACTCCAAGACCTTGTGTACCTTCTAAAAGTTTAATGATTACAGGCGCGCCACCAACATGGTCTATAACTTCTTCTACATCTCTAGAATAGTTGGTAAATACTGTTTTAGGCATGCCAATTCCTCTTTTACTAAGACGTTGTAAACTTTTTAACTTGTCTCTTGATCGTAGGATAGAATCTGAAGTTACTGTAGTAAATACACCCATCATTTCAAATTGTCTTACTACTGCACAACCATAAAATGTAACCGAAGCGCCAATACGTGGTATAACTGCATCTACGTAATCTAAATAACGATCTTTATAATAAATTGTTGGTTTTTCTTTTTCAATAATAATATCGCATTTTAAAGGGTCTATAACTTCTACTTTATGACCTCTATTTTCGGCTTCTTCAACTAATCTATCTGTTGAGTATAAACCTGCGTTGCGCGATAGAATAACTATATTCATTCTACTTTTTTATTAAATGATTGGTTTTGTAAATCGACATCAACTAAAAATTTTCGTTTTAAAAATTGCCTGCCTATTAAAACAGGAAACCTCATGTCGCTTCTTGTGCTTAAAGTTAAATTAATCTTGTAGGTTTTACCAAAAAAAACAACATCAGTTTTTATTTTGTATCGGTTTTCTACAAAGCCATTACTACTTTTTACATCGGTTAAACTGTACTCTTTAAATAAAATAGGTTCTGATTTTTCGGTTTTATTATCATCAAAAAAGCAAAGTAAACCTTGGTCAGTAAGTGTAATGTTAGAACAATGTATGCTTGATGTGTAAGCGCCAGTGTCTATCTTACAATTAATGTTTAATAAATTTAATTTAGGGAAGTCTATACAATCTGTTCTTCCTATAATTTTCTTTGTCATTTTTTTTATTTAAAAGTCGCGCAATGTAGTAAATATAACATTGCTTAAAATTTAATTTTGGTTAAAGTTTTTAATTAAAAACTATTAAATAATTACCTTTGAGTACCACTAGACTTTACACCTATTTACTATTAATTTATGAGTAAAACCAACTTAGATATTCAATTAAAAACCATTCCAGAATCTGCTGGTGTTTATCAGTATTACGACAAAGAAGGTAATATAATTTACGTTGGTAAAGCAAAAAATCTTAAAAAACGTGTAAGTTCTTATTTTACAAAAACACATGATAGTGGTAAAACTAGAGTTTTAGTAAAACGTATTGCAGACATCAAATTTATTGTTGTTGAAACCGAAACAGATGCTTTACTATTAGAAAATAATCTAATTAAAAAGCATAAACCGCGTTATAATGTGTTGTTAAAGGATGATAAGTCTTATCCTTGGATTTGTATTAAAAAAGAACGTTTTCCGCGTGTATTTCCAACACGTCGTTTAATCAAAGATGGAAGCGAATATTTTGGACCTTACACAAGTATGAAAACCGTACATACCTTATTAGATTTAATAAAAGGATTGTATCAATTACGTACGTGTAATTATGATTTAGCTGAAGAAAAAATTGAAAATGGTAAATATAAAGTATGTCTAGAATATCATTTAGGAAATTGTCAAGGTCCTTGTGAAGGCTACCAAACCGAAGAAGATTATCAAGAAAATATAAAGGCAATTCGCGAAATAATTAAAGGAAACTTTAAAGACTCTTTAGGACAATTTAAACAGCAAATGAAGGATTATGCCGAAAAAATGCAGTTTGAAGATGCACAACGTATCAAAGAAAAAATTGAAGTTTTAGAAAATTATCAGGCAAAATCAACAATTATAAACCCAAGGATTAGTAACGTAGATGTGTTTTCTATTGTTAGTGACGAGAGTTTTGGGTATATCAATTTTCTTCAGATATCTTATGGATCCATCATCCGGTCTCACACTTTAGAAATAAAGAAAAAGTTAGACGAAACCGATAAAGAGTTATTAGAATTAGCAATTGTTGAAATAAGAGAACGTTTCAACTCTAAATCAAAAGAAATTTACGTACCTTTTAAGGTAAATATAGGTGAAGAAATTAAAGTAACAGTACCACAACTAGGAGATAAAAAACACATTTTAGATCTGTCTTTAAGAAACGCAAAGTATTATAGGATGGAGCGTTTTAAACAAATAAAGATCACAGATCCAGATCGTCATGCCAATAGGATAATGGCACAAATGAAAGCCGATTTAAGATTATCTGAAGAACCAAGACATATCGAGTGTTTTGATAACTCTAACATACAAGGAACAAACCCAGTTGCTGCATGTGTTGTCTTTAAAAATGGCAAACCAAGCAAAAAAGATTACCGTCACTTTAATATAAAAACGGTAGAAGGTCCAGACGATTTTGCTTCTATGGAAGAAGTCGTTTACCGTCGTTACAAAAGATTATTGGAAGAAGAGCAACCGTTGCCACAACTAATTATAATAGATGGTGGTAAAGGGCAATTATCTTCGGCATTAAAAAGCTTAGATGTTTTAGGGTTAAGAGGAAAAATTGCCATTATAGGAATTGCAAAACGTTTGGAAGAATTATTTTATCCAAACGATCCAATTCCCTTATATTTAGATAAAAAAAGCGAAACGCTTAAAATAATACAACAATTACGTAACGAAGCTCATAGATTTGGTATAGAGCATCACCGTAATAGACGAAGCAAAAATGCGTTAAATAGTGCTTTAGATACGATACCAGGTATTGGCGAAAAAACTATTGTAGAGTTACTTAAAAAATTTAAATCAACCAAAAGAATAGCTAATGCAAAACTAGATGAGTTAGAAGAAGTAGTAGGCGTATCTAGAGCATCAAAAATTTATAACCATTACCATAAAGAATGAAACCATTTATCATCGCTATTTTGTTATTACTAACTGTAAATACAGTTGTTAATGCCCAAGAAAAAAATATAAAAGAACCAAAAGTAGGTCTGGTTTTAAGCGGTGGAGGCGCTAAAGGACTTGCACATATTGGTGCCTTAAAAGTTATTGATAGTCTAGGAATAAGGGTAGATTATGTTGCAGGAACAAGTATGGGAGCAATTGTTGGTTCTCTATACGCATCAGGTTATTCAGGTAAACAGCTAGACTCTATTTTTAAAGGCGTAAATTTTGATAATATTATTACAGACAAACTACCAAGAGAAGCAAAGTCTAATTATGAAAGAGAAATTTCAGAAAAATACGCAGTAACCTTACCATTTGATAATTTTAAGATGAAATTGCCTTCTGCACTCTCAAAAGGACAAAACACTTTTAATTTATTAAGTAAGCTTTTAATTAATGTTTGTAACAAAAAAGATTTTAGTGAGCTTCCTATACCTTTTTTCTGTATTGCAACAGATGTAGAAACAGGTAAACAAGTTGTGCTAGATAAAGGTAATTTAGCACAAGCAGTTAAAGCAAGCGGCGCTTTTCCTTCATTATTTGAACCGGTTGTAATAAAAGATCAATTATTAATAGATGGAGGAGTAGTCAATAACTATCCTTTAGAAGAGTTAAGAGCTAAAGGAATGGATATAATTATTGGTGTAGATGTACAAGATGGTTTAGCAAATCGCACAGATTTATCTTCTGCACCAGCAATATTATTTCAAATAAATAATTTTAGAACCATAAATGATATGGTTAAAAAGGCTGAAGAAACAGACATATACATTAAACCAGATATATCTAAATTTACAGTTGTCTCTTTTGATGATGGAAGAGAAATTATTGATAATGGAGAAAAAGCAGCTTTGCAAAATTTAGAACAACTAAATCAATTAAAAGGCAAACAGATTAAACCAAGAATACAGACACAAATACAAAAATCTCCGGATAGTATAAAGCTTAATTATATAGAAACGCACGGTTTAGAAAAATACACCAGATCCTATGTGTTAGGTAAACTTCAATTAAGACCATATTCTAAAATAGCTTATAACGATCTTACTTTAGGAGCAAATAATTTAGTGGCTACTAATAACTTTGATAATTTCTTTTATGAGCTTAAACCAGAAGAAAATGATGGTTATAAGTTAATAACTAAGGTGAGGGAATCTAAAAAAACCACTTTTTTAAAGTTAGGGTTGCATTATGATGACTTATACAAAAGTGCCATTTTAGCAAATATTACTAAAAAGCAGTTTTTGTTAAAAAATGATGTGGCTTCTTTAGATTTTATAGTAGGTGATCATGTAAGATATAATTTTGATTATTTTATTGATAAGGGAATTTATTGGAGTATAGGAGTTAACTCTAGATTTAGCGAGTTTGATAGCGGAGTTGTATCTTCTGCTTTTCTGTCAGAATTAGAAATATCAAGTGCAGGAGTAAATAAAATTAATGCAGAATTATCAGATTTTACCAATCAACTCTTTTTTCAAACGTTGTTTAGAAATGATTTAGTGTTTACTATCGGTGCAGAACATAAAAAACTAAAAGTAAAAACAGAAACAATAATTACTGAAGAAGATGAAGAAGAAACTGTTTTTGAAAATAGTAATTATTTAAGTGTTTTTGGTAGTCTTAAGTTTGATTCTTATGATAGTAAATACTTTCCTACAAGAGGAATGTACTTTAATGCACAAGGTAATTACTACTTATATTCATCAGATTTTGGAGGAGATTTTTCGCCTTTTTCAATCCTAAAAGCAGAAGTAGGTTATGCTTTTAGAGCAACAGATAAATTATCTTTTAATATTACATCAGATGGAGGTTTTAAGATCAACCCTAAAGCAAATAGATTTTTAGACTTTGTATTAGGTGGTTATGGTAATGACTTTATAAATAATTTTAAACCTTTTTATGGTTATGATTTTTTAAGTATTGCTGCAGACTCTTATATCAAAGGATCTGTTAGTTTAGATTATAATTTTGTACCAAAAAACCATTTAATATTGGCAGCAAATTACGCCAATGTTGAAGATAGATTATTCGATGATGGAGAGTGGTTATCTTGGCCACAATATTCTGGTTATGCAGTTGGATACTCTTTAGAAACTTTTTTGGGTCCTGTAGAAGTTAAATACACATATTCTCCTGATACAAAAAAGGGATTTTGGTTTTTTAATTTAGGATATTGGTTTTAAGTTAAGTTTTTGAAAATCAGTTTGTTTAAACTTAACAAAAAAGACTTTCAAAACTCTAAAAAAAATACGATATTTGAAGTATATGAACACTATTTGGATGCACTTACTATCACACTTAAAATTTCTTATTAAAAGAAATCCAGAATAGTATTCAATTATCTTAGCTAACAAACAATTAGACGTAGTTCTAATATTTCATTAATAAAAAATAATAAAAATGCCATTTTATCATAAATTAGGCAAGATACCGCCTAAACGCCATACACAGTTTAGAAAACCTGATGGTTCTCTATATTCAGAGCAACTATTTGGTACTATTGGCTTTGATGGTATGTCTACAAATTCATATCACGAGCATGCGCCTACAAAAGTAAAAGCAATTAAAAAGCAATACAGTGTAGCGCCCAAAATAGCCAAATCAAATAATATACAATCTTATAGGTTTAGAGGTTTTCAAGTGAAACCAGAAAATGATTATCTACAAAGCAGAAAAACAGTATTAACTAATAGTGATTGTAGTATTATACTGTCTGCTCCAAAACAATCTACTGAAGATTACTTCTATAAAAATACAGATGCAGACGAGCTTATTTTTATCCATAAAGGAACAGGTAAGTTGCGCACTATGTTAGGTAATTTAGACTTCAAATACGGAGATTACCTTCTAGTCCCAAGAGGAATAATTTACAAATTAGATTTTGATACAGAAGATAACAGATTGTTTATTGTAGAGTCAAGAAGACCGATTTACACTCCAAAACGTTACCGTAACTGGTTTGGTCAATTATTAGAGCATTCTCCATTTTGCGAGCGCGATTTGCGTCAGCCACAAGAGTTAGAAACTTATAATGAAGAAGGAGAGTTTTTAATCAAAGTAAAAAAACAAGATGATATTTTTGATATGGTTTATGCAACACATCCTTTTGATGTTGTAGGTTACGATGGTTACAACTATCCATATGCATTTTCTATACATGATTTCGAGCCAATAACAGGACGTATACATCAACCGCCACCAGTACATCAGACTTTTGAAACAGACGCATTTGTAGTTTGTAGTTTTGTGCCAAGATTATACGATTATCATCCAGACTCAATTCCTGCACCATATAATCATAGTAATATAGATAGTGATGAGGTATTGTATTACGTAGACGGAGATTTTATGAGTCGTAATGATATTGATGCAGGTCACATTAGTTTGCATCCAGCAGGTATACCACATGGACCACATCCTGGTGCTGTAGAACGAAGCATAGGAAAAGTTAAAACAGACGAATTAGCAGTAATGGTTGACACATTTAAACCGTTACAAGTAACAGAAGAAGCATTAAAAATAGCAGACGAAGATTATTTTAAATCTTGGTTATAAATAAAGACAAACAATGAGTAAAGAAATAAAATCAGTAGATTACGGTTTAGAAAAAATATTTGATGGCGCGCAAGATTTTCTTCCGCTTTTAGGTACAGATTACGTAGAGTTTTACGTAGGTAACGCAAAACAAGCAGCACATTTTTATAAAACAGCATTTGGATTTCAATCTTATGCTTATAAAGGATTAGAAACAGGATCTAAAGAGTCTGTAAGTTATGTTTTAAAACAAGACAAAATAAGACTTGTTTTAACAACACCTTTAAACAGCAAATCACCAATTAATGACCATATTGTTAAACACGGTGATGGTGTAAAGGTTGTAGCGCTTTGGGTTGAAGATGCAAGAAAATCTTATGAAGAAACTACAAAAAGAGGTGCAAAATCTTTTATGGAACCAACGGTTGAAAAAGATGAATTCGGTGAAGTAGTTAGAGCAGGTATTTATACCTATGGAGAAACCGTTCATATGTTTGTAGAACGTAAAAACTACAACGGACAATTTTTACCTGGTTTCGAAAAATGGGAAAGCGATTACAATCCAGAACCAGTAGGCCTAAAATACATAGACCATATGGTAGGAAATGTAGGTTGGGGAGAAATGAATACTTGGGTAAAATGGTACGAAGATGTAATGGGATTTGTTAATTTCTTATCTTTTGATGACAAGCAAATTCATACCGAATATTCTGCTTTAATGAGTAAAGTGATGAGTAATGGTAACGGTCGTATAAAATTCCCTATCAATGAGCCAGCCGAAGGTATAAAACGTTCTCAAATTGAAGAATATTTAGACTTTTACGAAGGACCAGGTGTGCAACATATAGCTGTTGCAACAGACGATATTATTACAACAGTATCACAATTAAAAGCAAGAGGTGTAGAGTTTTTATCAACGCCACCAGAAGAATATTATAAAGCTGTACCAGGAAGATTAGAAGAATTTAGTCACGAGCTAAGAGAAGATATCGAAACACTTAGAGGTTTAGGTATTATGATAGATGCCGATGATGAAGGATATCTACTTCAAATTTTCACAAAACCTGTAGAAGACAGACCAACATTATTCTTTGAAATCATACAGCGTATGGGCGCACGTGGTTTTGGAGCAGGTAACTTTAAAGCTTTGTTTGAGTCTATAGAAAGAGAGCAAGCAAAAAGAGGTACACTTTAATATATGTTTACTTTTTAATAATAAAAAAATGCCATCAAATGTATAGATGGCATTTTTTTGTTTTATATTTTTGGAATAGTAATTGTAATACTACATTTAAATAAAGATGTTTAAGCTAATTAAGTGTTACAAATACAATATGTTATGAAAAGAATTTTACCAATTATAATATGTCTCTTAGCATTGCAATTAACTAATGCACAAGAGTCATCTTTTAAAAAAGGCGAATGGTTTAAATTTAAAATGAGCTATAGCGGTTTTTTAAAAGCAGGTAATGCCACACTACAAGTAAATGAAACCGTTTTAGACGGAAAACAAGTATTTCATGTTGTTGGTAAAGGCTGGACAACAGGAGCAATAAAATGGTTTTTTAAAGTAGAGGATAGGTATGAAAGTTATTTTGATAAACGATCTATTGTGCCTTATAAGTTTATCAGAAAAATTGATGAAGGAGGACATAAAAAAGATATAGAAATCACTTTTGATCAAGACAAAAAAGAAGCACTAGTACATAATAAAAAACATAATACTAAAAAGTCTTTTACAACAAAACCAAACATCCAAGATATGGTGTCAACTTTTTATTATTTAAGAAATAATATAGACACCAAAAATTTAAAAGTAGGCGATGAGGTTAAGTTAGATATGTTTTTTGACGAAGAAAATTATGGTTTTAAGCTGAAGTATTTAGGTAGAGAAAATTTAGACACAAAATTTGGAGAAGTAGATGCTTTAATATTCAGACCCTATGTAATGGCTGGTCGTGTATTTAAAGAAGAAGAAAGTTTAACACTTTGGGTATCTAATGATAAAAATAAAATACCTTTGCGCATCAAAGCAGACCTTGCTGTAGGATCATTAAGAGCAGATTTAGAGGCTTTTAAAGGACTAAAGCATCAATTTAAAATATTAGTAGAAGATTAATCGATGAGTGCTGACCAAAAAATTATAGATCAATTAGATAAAAAATATTCAGATTTAGATCAAAATCTAAATACACATTTAGAAGGCTTGCTACACAGTAAGCCAATAGATTATTGGGACTATATCCAAACAGATGCCCTATTAAATTTACAAATAAAACGAACAACATTACCAGATGAAATGGTTTTCATCCTTTATCATCAAGTTAATGAATTGTTGTTTAAAATGATACTTTGGGAAATAGACCAAGTTGCAAATAAAAAAGACATAACAGCAGCATTTTTTGAAACTAAAATAATGCGAATAAGTCGTTATTTTGATGTCTTAACTTCATCCTTTACCGTAATGAAAGACGGTATGGATATAGAACAATACAATAAGTTTAGAAATACACTTACGCCAGCTAGCGGATTTCAATCTGCACAGTATAGGAAAATAGAATTTGCTTCTACCGAGCTAATAAACTTAATAGATAATCGTTTTAGAGAAACTATTGACAGAAATACCTCTTTTGAACACGCTTTTGAACATTTGTATTGGCAAGCAGCAGGAAAAGACTACAAAACAGGTAAAAAAAGTTATACATTAACAGTTTTCGAGCAGAAATACAAAGACGAATTTATTAGATTTGCAGAATTCTATAACACACACAACCTGTGGACCATTTTTAAAAGTTTACCACAAGATGTTAAAGAAGACAAAGATTTAATAAAAGCCATGCGCCATTACGATTATACCGTAAACATCACTTGGGTTATGGCACATTACAATACCGCAAAACACTATTTAAACATAGGCGGAAAAACAGCAGAAGCAACAGGAGGAAGCGAATGGGTAAAGTACATGCATCCAAAATATCAAAGAAGAATATTTTTTCCAGACTTATGGAGCGAGAAAGAGTTAGAAGATTGGGGCAAAAATGTTTAGTATTATTCTCTTTAGTATTACTAAGCATAGCTTGTAAAAATGAAGTAAAAGAACCTATACAAACCGTTGAGGTTATAGAACCAGAAGAGGTTTATGAATTTGGTTTTAACCTTAAAGATTACTTTGTAAAAAGAGATACGATTAGAAAAGGAGATAGTTTTGGAGAAATCCTACAACGTAATCAAATAGACTACTCAAAAATCTTTCAAATAGCACAGCTAACAAAAGACAGTTTTGATATTACCAAGCTACAAATAGGTAAGCCTTATACTTTATTATGTTCTAACGATTCTTTACAAGAACCAAAATGTTTCATCTATCAGCCTACAAAAACAGATTATGTAGTTGTTAATTTTCAAGATTCAATACACGCATATTCTTCAACAAAACCTATAAAATATGTTGAAAAGGAAGTTTCAGGAATTATAGAATCTAACATTTCAGAAGCATTAGATAAACAAGGAAAAAGCGTCATTTTAGCTTATAAAATGAGTGATGTTTATGCTTGGACAATAGACTTTTTTAGACTTCAAAAAAACGATAAATTCAAAGTAATTTATACCGAAAAATATATAGACGACAGCATCTACGCTGGAATAGACAATATAAAAGCAGCGTATTTTGAGCATAAAGGAGAACCTTTTTATGCGTTCGAGTTTGAAACTGATACAGTAAAAGGATTAAAAGACTATTTTTCTGAAGACGCAAAAAACCTTCGTCGCGCCTTTTTAAAAGCACCAGTAGAATACAAACGTATTTCATCTAGATATAATTTAAACCGAAGAATAGCACTTTACGGAAACCGAGTAAGACCACATAAAGGCACCGATTTTGCTGCAGATATTGGTACGCCAATTCGTTCTACTGCAAACGGAACTGTTATAGAATCTGCAAAGCGTGGCGGTAATGGTAATTATGTAAAAGTTAAACATAATTCAACTTACACAACACAATATTTACACATGCGTAATCGTGCGGTAAAAGTTGGTGATTTTGTAAAACAGGGAGACATTATTGGCTATGTTGGGATGACAGGTAACACATCTGGTCCGCATGTTTGCTATCGTTTCTGGAAAAACGGAAAACAAGTAGATCCTTTCAAACAAAAATTACCAGAAGCCGAGCCTATTTCGGACAGCTTAAAAGCAGAATATTTAGACTTTATAAAACCTATAAAAATTCAATTAGATAATATAGAATATGATTATCCTATTGAAACCGAAGAACAGGTTTTAGATATAAAAACCAATCAAGATAACGCAATTACATGTACCAAATAATGGCATTACCTACAATTAATCCAACAACTACAGACGCTTGGAAAAATTTACAACAGCACTTTGATCAAGTAAAAGATTTAAAAATGAAAGATTTGTTTGCAAATGATGCAAACAGAGCAAATAATCTAACCATTAAATGGGAAGATTTTTATGTAGATTTTTCAAAAAATAGAATTACTGAAGAAACCCTAAAACACCTTTTACAACTTGCAGAAGATTGTAAGTTAGAAGAAGCAATTAATGCTCAGTTTAACGGTGAAACTATAAACAAAACTGAAGGAAGAGCTGTTTTACATACTGCATTAAGAGCAGATAAAGACGCTGTTTTTAAGGTAAATGGTGTTAATGTAATGCCAGAAGTTTTTGCTGTAAAATCAAAAATTGAAAAATTTACCAATCAAGTCACTTCGGGCGAATTAAAGGGATATACTGGTAAAGCGTTTACAGATGTTGTAAATATAGGTATTGGTGGAAGCGATTTAGGTCCAGCAATGGTTGTAGATTCACTTCAATATTATAAAAATCATTTAACAACACATTTTGTAAGTAATGTAGATGGCGATCATGTTAATGAAGTTATAAAAAAACTAAACCCAGAAACTACTTTATTTGTTATTGTTTCTAAGACATTTACAACTCAAGAAACATTATCAAATGCAACCACCATTAAAAATTGGTTTTTACAACATGGTAAAGAAGAAGATGTTGCAAAACATTTTGTTGCGGTGTCTACTAATATTCAAAAAGTTAAAGATTTTGGTATAGATGCTAATAATATTTTCCCGATGTGGGAATGGGTTGGCGGTCGTTTTTCACTATGGAGTGCAGTAGGATTATCAATCAGTTTAGCAGTTGGGTTTGACAATTTTAATAGCCTTTTAAAAGGAGCAAATAAAATGGATAACCATTTTAAAAGTGAATCTTTTGAAAACAATATACCCGTTATTTTAGCCTTACTAAGTATTTGGTATAACAACTTCTTTAATGCAGAAAGTGAAGCTATTATTCCATACTCTCAATACTTAAACCAATTTGCAACATACCTTCAGCAAGGCATCATGGAAAGCAACGGTAAAAGTATTGACAGAAACGGAAATAGAGTAGATTACCAAACAGGTACTATTATTTGGGGAGAACCAGGTACAAATTCGCAACATGCCTTTTTTCAGTTAATACATCAAGGTACAAAGTTAATTCCAGCAGATTTTATTGGATTTGCGCAATCACTACATGGTAATCAAGACCATCAAGATAAATTAATGTCTAATTTCTTTGCACAAACAGAAGCATTATTAAACGGTAAAACTAAAGAAGAAGTTATTGCTGAGTTTAAAGAAAAAAATGCATCTGAAGAAGAAATTTTAACACTAACACCTTTCAAAGTTTTTGAAGGAAACAAACCAACTAACACTATTTTTATTAATAAGTTAACACCTGAAAGTTTGGGTAAGTTAATCGCTATGTACGAGCATAAAATATTTGTACAAGGTATTATTTGGAATATCTATAGCTACGATCAATTTGGTGTTGAGTTAGGGAAACAATTAGCAAACAAAATCTTAAGTGAGTTTGGAGCAGAGAATAATGCTGTACATGATAGCTCTACAACTAATCTTATTAATCATTTTGAGGCTCTTAAATAATTGTTAAAAAAACTATGTATATCTATGTATGTCAAGCTGTTGAGGTGTTTAAAAGTTGTTTAGTTTTGTAAAATGCAAATATTGTTAACATTAAGTTAATGTTACATCTATATTTAGTAGTATTTTTGCATCAAATTTTGAAAACAAACAATTTTTAATTCAACACAATGAAAAACAAAATTCAATTTATGTTTTTAGCAGTAGCATTTATGTTTACTGCATTTACAATGGCTCAAAGTACAGTAACAGGTACGGTACTTGACTCAGAAACAAAAACTCCTTTACCAGGAGTAAATGTTGTTGAAGCTGGTACAACTAACGGTACTTCAACAGATTATGATGGAAATTTCTCTTTAACAACAAAAAGCACTTCAGCTAAAGTGGTTTTGTCTTACGTAGGCTTTTTAGACAAAGAATTTGAGGTTAATGGAGATAAAAATTTGGGTGAAATAGTTTTAGAACCTAGTGAATTTAGCTTACAAGAAGTTTCAATTATTGCTTCTGTTGCAGTAGATAGAAAAACTCCTGTCGCAGTATCTACTATTAGAGCAAAAGAAATTGAATTAAAATTAGGAACACAAGAATTTCCTGAAGTATTAAAATCTACGCCTGGTGTATATGCTACTAAATCTGGCGGTGGATATGGTGATGGTAGAATCAATTTAAGAGGTTTTAACTCAGAAAACGTTGCGGTTATGATTAACGGTGTACCTGTAAACGATATGGAAAATGGTCGTGTTTATTGGTCAAATTGGGCAGGATTAGGAGATGTAACTTCTAGCATGCAAGTACAACGTGGTTTAGGAGCTTCAAAAGTAGCTGTACCTTCTGTTGGAGGTACAATTAATATCATTTCTAAAACAACAGACGTTGAACAAGGAGGAAATGTTTATACTACTCTAGGAAATGACGGTTATAAAAAATTCGGAGTTACTTATTCTACTGGATTAATGGAAAATGGGTTTGCTGCTACTGTGTCTGCATCTAAAACAGATGGAGATGGATATGTAGACGGCACACCTTTTAATGCGGTATCTTACTTTGTAAATCTTTCAAAAGAGTTTAATGAAAATCATAAATTATCATTTACTGCTTTTGGTGCAAAACAAAGACACGGACAAAGACAAAATAGTCAATTAATCTCTACTTTTAGAGAAAGCGAAAGAGGAATAAGATATAACTCAGATTGGGGATATAAGCAAGGACAATTAACAAGTGTAGAAGATAACTTTTACCACAAACCACAAATATCTTTAAACCATTATTGGACTGTAAATGATAAAACAACTGTTTCTACAGCAGCTTACGTATCGTTTGGTTCTGGTGGTGGAGGTGGATTTAGTGGAGTTAATAAATTCCGTTATGACGATGATGCTTATAGAATAGGAAACTTAGGAACTGTAGATTTTGATAAAATCGTAGCTGAAAATGAAGCTTTAGGAGTAAATGGTTCAGAAACAATTTTAAGAGCATCTAGAAACGATCACAACTGGTATGGAGTATTATCATCTATTAAAACTGATCTTTCTGAAAACCTTGTATTCTTAGGAGGTGTTGATTTTAGAAGATACTTAGGAAAGCACTTTACTGAATTAACAGATTTATTAGGCGGACAATATTATTTAGACGATTCTAACGTAAACAATCCTAATAATTTTGCTCAAGTAGGAGATAAAATTTTATATGATAATGATGGTAAAGTAAACTGGTTAGGGGGATTTGCTCAATTAGAGTACTCTAAAAACGATTTATCAGCATTTGTCTCTGTAAACGCTTCAAATACTTCTTATCAAAGAATAGATCGTTTTCTATACTTAGATTCAGATCCATTGCAAGAGTCGGATAAATATAACTTCTTTGGTTTTGGAGCAAAAGGAGGAGCAAACTACAATATTGATTCAAATCATAACGTATTTGCTAACTTAGGTTATTTTGAAAGAGCACCATACTTTAACTCAGTATTTGCAAACAGAAATAACGTAGATGTAAATGATGAAGCTGAAAACCAAAAAATATTAAGTTTTGAATTAGGTTACGGATATAGAAGCGAAAAATTATCTGCAAATGTTAACATATATCACACTACTTGGAAAGATAGAACAGAATTTATCAGTTTTCCTAACCAAGCAGGAGGAAGAGATTTTGCTAATATTTTAGGGGTAAACGCAATTCACCAAGGGATTGAATTAGATTTTGTTTATAGAGCTACCGACGAATTTAAATTAACAGGTATGGCTTCTATAGGTGATTGGAGATGGCAAAATAATATTGAAAATGTACAGATTTTTAACGAAGAAAATGAAGCGGTTGGAGATCCTATAAACATTTTTATTAAAGATTTACATGTAGGTGATGCTGCACAAACAACTTTTGCATTAGGTGGTAATTATAGTTTAACACCAGAAACAACTCTTACAGTAGATTATAATTATTTTGCTAACTTATATGCAGATTTTGACCCTAGTAACAGACAAACGGTTGGTCCTGATGCATGGGAAGTGCCTGATTATGGAGTATTTGACGCTGCATTAAGACATAACTTTAAGTTTGGAGATTTTGATGCTTCATTAACAGGAAGAATCAATAACATATTTAATACAGATTATATATCTGATGCATTTGACGGAGGAGCATCAGATGCTACAACAGCAAGAGTTTATTACGGTTTTGGTAGAACATTCAGTGTTGGAACAAAACTTAATTTTTAAAAAAAAAGAATATGAAAAAATTAATTTATTTATTAGCGGTTGCAGGTCTAGCTTTCACAAGCTGTGATCCTCTAGAAGATGTTAATGCACAAATTGACGCTATTCCAGATGAACCAAACGTAGGAGCATTTGAGTATACTTTAACAGATGAAGATTATGCTACTTTAGAACTTGGATATGGAAGTTTTGATTCCGAAGATCAAGCAAAGGACTTAATTCCTGGGCTATTAGAAGATTTATATCCATTATATGGTCAAGGATCATCAGTAGTAGTTACTTACAACTTATACATTGGAGCTGCAGAAGGTGTTAGTGATTTTACACAAGCAGAAGTTTATGAGTTTACCAATTCAGATTATGCTACAGCAGGAAGTGATGCGTTTGGTTTTTATCCTAATGTAAATGCTACATCACAAATACCAACTGTATTAGATGCTCAATATACAAGTCCAACAGAAGGGCAATTAGTTTTAGCTAAGTATGATCAATATACTGAAACACCTGTAGTAGGTTTAGCAGACTTAGTTAGTTATGACTTTGCAGGAAGTATGGAAGGATGGACTATAGTAGAAGAATTTGGAGGTGATGATGTTTGGACATCTCAAAGCGGATATGTACAAGCTAACGGTTATTTTGGAACTCAAATAGCAAATATAGAATGGTTAGTATCTCCGTCAATAGATTTGAGTGGAGAAAGTGATCTTAAATTTCAGATTTCACAAGCAATTAATTATGCTGGTGATTTAGGTTTAATAAAAATCCTTGTTTCAACTGATTACTCTAATGATGTAACTACAGCAACTTGGGATGAAATTAATTTAGCAAATTCTCCAGCTGGAAATAGTAATGATATGATTTTATCAGAAGATTATGATTTTTCAGCTTATGATGGTCAAATAATAAATGTTGCTTTTAAGTATGAATCGACTAACTCTGACGCAGCAAGATGGAGAATAGAAAGTATGGCAATAAAAACTCTAGGAGCAACAGGTGACACAAACTCTAAAGGAGAATACTTTATGTATTCTGGAGGTGCTTGGGAAGCTGTAGAAGGAGTTTATTATTTAAGTTCTGCAGATTTTGATTCAATGGGAGAAGCTTCTGGACAACCAGGTCAATATAATAACTTTAGTAGCTCTGTTTCACCAAATAATTATTTACCAACATTCTTAGAATTAACTTTCCCTTACGCTCAGGAAGAAGAGGAATTATTTGTAATCTACGACTACTATTCTAGTTCATCTGGTGCACAAATAAGAGGAAACTTATACACATATTTAGGAGGTATGTGGAATGCACACCAATCTACAATTGAAACATCTTTACAATTTGGTTTTGATAATGGAGAATGGATACCAGATAACACTATTAGATACACAATTAGCACACTAGAATTTGACTATATTGAAACTAATTATGCTGCTGAAGTAGGATTTGAAGCACCAGTAGCTAGTATGGCTAATTATGGTAATTTTGATAGAAGATCAAGTAACCCGGCATATTGGAGTGATGATATGCTTTTAACTGTTTTCGCAGATCTATTGAATAATGTAATTGATCCAACTGCAGAAGATGAGCAAAAGTATGTGATGATTTTTGATATCTATGATGGTAGTAATGGAACAGAAGAAATGGCACTTATTAAAGTAGCTGGAGAATGGCAGTTACAATAAAATATCTACATAAATAATTTATAAAACCGCTTCTATCAGAAGCGGTTTTTTTATACAATATAATTACTACCTTTATACCTTTAATTAATTAAACATGATATTATGTATTCAACCGTAAAAATGTTACACTCTTATTGGGCATACTTAGTGTTTTTTATGCTAGTTGTAGCAACCATAAATGCACTTTATAAAACCTTTACAAATAAAGAATATGAAGCAAGAGATTTTAGAATTTCTTTATTCACTTTAATTGTATCTCATATTCAGTTTTTAATAGGAATTATTTTATGGTTTGTTTCTGATTACTTTGGAGAAATGAGCATGGGAGAAATCATGAAAAATAGCGCCATACGTAATGTAGCTGTAGAACATCCTGTAGCAATGTTACTAGCTATAGCATTTATTACTATAGGATACTCAAAACATAAGAAAAAACTAACTTCAGCTAAAAAACTAAAAACTATTGCTATATTTTACTCTATCGCATTAATATTAGTATTAGCTAAAATACCATGGTCTACTTGGTTTTAATATAAAAAAAGCGAGCTATGTAGCTCGCTTTTTTGTTTAATATTATTATCGATATTTATTTATCGTTGTTCTTTTTGTCTTCAAGTTCTTTAATTAGATAGACATAAACCGGAAAGTGATCACTAAAACCATTGGTAAATCCACCATCAGCAAAACTTCTTAACGGGTAACCTTCCCAACGTCCTTTTTTATTTACTAAGTAGTTTTCATTAAAAATACCAGCTCTATAATAAGTCCAATTTGTATAATCTTTCTTTAAGAAAGGCTCTGTTAACATAATTTGATCAAATAAACTCCAAGCATCTCTATAAGCAGTAGTACCTAATCCTTCTTTTTTAAACATATCTATATATGGATTATATATACCTTTAAAGTCTACCTTCTTTTTATTTCTTTCTGCTTTTAAAACGTCCTTAACACTAGCGTTGGTAGGATCATCGTTTAAATCTCCCATTGTTATTATTTTAGCATATGGATCTATAGATTGTAAGCTATCAATAATACGCTTGTTTAACTTAGCAGCAGCAACTCTTTTAGGTCTACTTCTAGCTTCTCCACCACGTCTTGAAGGCCAATGGTTAACGATAAAATGCATTTTCTCGCCTTCAAGCTCACCAGATACTAATAATTGGTCTCTTGTGTTTATACGCTTTCTTGTTTCATCATCATAAATCTTTAAAGTATGTGTGCTTCTTGATGTTACTTGAAATAACTTTTTTTGATAAAGTAAAGCAACGTCAATACCTCTGTTGTCAGGAGAGTTAAAGTGAACAATACCATAATCTTTACCCAAAAGTAATGGGTCATTTACTACATCTTCAAGGACGTTAACGTTTTCTATCTCGCAAACGCCAATAATTGCAGGAGAGTTTCTCGTAAAATCAGATCCAATTTCTGAAATTACTCTAGCCATATTATGTACTTTCTTCTTGTATATTTCTTGACGGTTTGCTTTAATTTCCATCATTGGACTTGCCTCATCATTTTTTGTAGGGTCATTGATGGTGTCAAATAAATTTTCAAGATTATAAAAAGCAACAGTGTGGATTTTAAACTTTTTCTTTTCTTGTGCATTTACATTTATAATACTAATAAATAGTAGTGCAAATAGTAGGTAATTAAAATGTTTCATTAAAAAGTGTTTGTTACGTTTTTGTTATGTTATTTACAAAACTCCTGCCAAAAGTAGATATTTATTATAAATAATGTAAATTTGCAAGCCTTAAATAATAATTATTTAATGGTAAAACAAAGTTTTAACAACAAATTCACTTATGAAAAAAAGTTTTTTATTTTTCTTATTTGGAGTTTTTTCAACGTTTACAGTGCTTGCGCAGCAAACTATTGTAAAAGGTAGTGTAAAAGATGCCGTAACCGATGAACCAATTCCGGATGTAACAGTAACAATTGAAGAGTCTAACTTAACAACTAAAACAGATGCTTTTGGTCAATTTACTTTTAAGCAAAACCTACCTTTAGGAGAACAGATTCTTAAAATTGAAAAAGTAGATTATACCACAAAAAGATATCCTATCGTGGTTAATGAAGGTAAAACATTAGATATACAAGATATGACTTTATCTTATAATGCTAGTGATAAAAAAGACCTTTATATCATTTCTATTTCTGATGATCAGTTAAATAGTGAAGATGATGGATTAACAAGTAATGTGTCTGGACTATTACAATCATCTAGAGATGTTTTTTTAAATGCTGCTGCATTTGACTTTAGTGCAACTTTTTTTAGACCAAGAGGATTAGATAACGCTAATGGAAAAGTGTTGATCAATGGTTTAGAAATGAACAAACAAGTAACCGGAAGACCACAATGGGGAAATTGGGGAGGAATTAATGATTTACAACGTAATCAAGAATTCTCAATGGGTAGTACGCCTAACGATTATAACTTTGGTGATTTAGCAGGTACAAATAACATTGTTATGCGTGCTTCTAAATATCGAGAAGGTGGACGTTTATCTTTTGCTTCTGCAAATAGAAGTTACGAAGGACGTATAATGGCAAGTTATAACTCAGGACTAATGGAAGACGGATGGGCATATAGCCTTTTAGCTTCAAGAAGATTTGGTGATGGTGGTTATATTGACGGAACACTTTATGATGCAAACTCTTTTGTTGCTGTAGTCGAAAAGAAAATTAACGATAAACACAGCTTAAACTTCACGTCTATCTACGCACAAAACAGAAGAGGTAGATCAACAGCTATTACAGAAGAAGTTTTTAGATTAAAAGGAAGACAATACAACCCATTTTGGGGAGATTTAAATGGAGATATAAGAAACTCTAGAATTAGAAGAATTGAAGAACCAATCCTAATGTTAAATCACTATTGGGATATTTCTGAAAAAACATCTATAAACACAAACATAGGTTACCAATTTGGACAAATAGGTAATACAAGAATAGATAACGGAGGAACAAGATTAGTAAGATTTAACGGTCAAGATAGTTATATTGGAGGAGCTAGAAATACAGATCCAACTTACTATCAAAACTTACCAAGCTATCATTTAAATGTTGATGGTGGTCCAACAGCTTACGATTACGAACAAGCATACATCGCGCAACAAAATTTTGTAAACGATGGTCAATTTGATTGGAATGCATTATACACAGCAAATTCAACTTTTGAAAACTCTGTATATGCAGTACAAGAAGACAGAATAGACGATAAGCAGTTAATGGCTAATATTATTTTAGCTTCAGAATTATCAGACAATATCAGATTAAATGCATCTGTTAACTACAGAAATCTTAAAAGTGAAAACTTTGCAGAAGTATCAGATTTATTAGGAGGATCAGGATATTTAGATGTAGACTTTTTCTCTGATGAGCCAGCACAAAATACAGACGGAACTTTAACAACAGCTCAGTCTGATGTTAGAAACCCAAACAGAATTGCTAGAGAAGGAGATAGATATAAGTATAACTATGAAATAGATGCTAACGTATTAAGCGGTTTTGCACAAGCAGTATTTAAGTACAGTAAAGTAGATTTTTATTTAGGAGGAAGCATTTCTAAAACAGATTACCAAAGAAAAGGTTTATTTGAAAACGGATATTTTGTAGGTAACTCTTTTGGTAAAGGTCCAAAAGTAGAATTTGAAAACTTTGGTGCTAAAGCAGGTTTAACATATAAAATTTCTGGACGTCACTTATTAGATTTTAACGGTGTATACATGACTAAAGCACCAAGTATTAGAAACACGTTTGCAAACGTAAGACAATCTAATATGTTATTACAAGATGTAGATAGCGAAAAAATAACAAGTGTAGATGCAAGTTATATTTTCCGTTCTCCAATAGTTAAAGCTAGACTTACAGGTTTTTACTCGACAACAGAAGACGGAACAGATACAGGTTTCTTCTTTAGTGAAGGTGCAGGTAATAACTTAGTACAAGAAGCAATTACAAATATCGAAACTCAACGTATAGGAGGAGAATTAGGTATAGAAGCACAAGTAACACCAACAATTAAATTAAAAGGTGCTGCATCTTTTGGTCAGTACATTTATAACAACAATCCAAACTTAACTTATTACAGCCAAGAGTTTGGAACAGGTACAGCTCAATTTGGTGACGGTACAACCAACTTAAAAAACTTACACGTTGCTGGTGGACCAGAAAGAGCTTTCCAAATAGGTTTTGAATATAGAGATCCAGACTATTGGAATATAGGTGTAACAGCAAACCATTTCTCTAACGCTTACGTAGACCCAAGTGCATTAAAAAGAAGTGCTGCTTTTGTAACAGACCCAGAATTATATTCAGAAACTCAATTTCAAGATAATACCCAAGGAGGTCAAAATTACGTAGTTACTGGAGGAGAAATAAATGATGTAGATCCTACAGTTGCAAAGCAACTATTACAACAAGAACAATTTGACGATTACATGTTAGTAAACGTTATAGGAGGTAAATCTTGGAAAGTAAATGACTACTTTATTGGGTTTTTTGCTACAATAAATAACGTATTTAATCAAGAGTATCGTACAGGTGGTTTTGAGCAATCAAGACGTGTGGATTACAGAAGTCAATTGCAAGAACAAACAAATCCAAACGGACCTGTTTTTGGTAATCGTTATTTTTATGGTAACGGAACTACTTATTATTTAAATGTTTACGTAAGATTTTAATATATTTATAGAAAAAAATAATTCAAGAAAAGATGAAAAAAATAAATTTAAACAAAATAGCAGTACTTTTAGTAAGCTTAGTTGTACTAACAGGCTGTGTTGAAGACGATAACTTTGATGTACCTTCAACAATCGAAGGGATTTCAGAATACCCAAATACAGATGCAGAATTTAATACTTTAAGTGGTGTTTTAGGTGCATTTGGTAGTAACGGTAACGAAGCATACACTTATGAAGCAGCTAGCGAAACAGTATCAGAAAAATATACAGTAGGTTATGTTGTGTCTAGTGATGAAGGTGGAAACTTTTATAAGCAATTAGTAATCCAAGACGCACCAGAAAATCCAACTGCTGCAATTGTAGTACAAGTAGATAAAAACCCATTATTTACTCAATACGAATTTGGTAGAAAAGTATATGTTAAGCTTAACGGATTGACTGTAGGTGAAAGTAATGGAGTATTACAGCTTGGTCGTCTTAATGGAGATCAAATAGATGAAATAGCTAGTACATTAGTGCCAAATCATATTATTAGAACAAGTGAAGTTGCAACTATTGTACCTAAAGAAGTTTCAATATCTCAGTTTAGTGATGCTCTAGAAAGTCAATATATCAGATTAAATGACATGCAATTTAATAGCAATCTTGTAGTAGGTAATACAACTACATTTGCATCTGAAACTAATGACAGTTTTGATGGAGAGCGTTTACTAGAAAGTTGTGCAACAGGAAGTAGCGTAATTTTAAGTACAAGTACTTTCTCAGATTTTAAAGGATTACCATTACCAGCAAATAGAGGTAGTATTGATGGTGTATTAACTAGAGATTATTTTGATGATTTTTACACAATTTACATCAACACACCAGAAGCAATTAACTTTGATAATGACTTAAGATGTGATCCATTATTTGAAGACGATTTTTCTGCAGGAAACTTAGATAAATGGACACCTTACAACGTTACAGGAACACAAGAGTGGTATTACAATACATTTGGTAACCCAGATGATAGTGCAACAATGTCTGGTTTTTCTGGAGGAGCACAAACTAATGAAGATTGGTTAATCTCTTTACCAATTGATTTATCAAATACTCCAAGTGCCTTCTTAACGTTCCAAACTGTAAAAAGGTACAATGGTAATGATATAGAAGTATTTTATGCTACAGACTACAATGGTGGTGACCCAACTACAGATGGTACATGGGTAGCTTTATCACCAACTTTAGATACTAACACTGGTAGCTGGTCTTCTTGGACTGACTCAGGATCTTTAGATCTTTCTGCTGCTGCAGGTGGTAATGTGTTTATTGCATTTAAATATACATCTACAAGTTCTGCAGCTGCAACTTGGGAGATTGATAATGTAAAAGTTTCTGCAGAATAATAAATTCTTAAGAACATTAAAAAATAAAAAAACCTGCTATCTTTAGCAGGTTTTTTTATTTCAACATATGACAACATTTGATCAATTTTTCTTTGCTATATTTTCTGCATTTAAACCTAAGTTTAAACAAAAAGCTAACAGTATTGCCTTATTTTATATTTCAATACTTCAAATCGCTTTATTATTTGTTATAGGTGCTTTTCTTGTAACGTTTCTTAGTAAGATGCATGTTAAAACAATGTCTACATCTAGTATGTGGACGTTATTCATCATATTTTCAATAATCATTCACCTTAAAAACTGGATGAAGTACAATGGTAAAAGCCGAAAGGTTTTAAACGCAAAATTCAATAAAAGTAAAAACAGCTATAATACAAGTATACTTTTATTGTTACCTATAGGTTGTATTATTTTAGGATTAATTCTTTTAAAAAGTATTTGATCTTAAAAGAAGATATCTTGAGCTAATCTATAAGTGTTAGCATGTGCGCCAACAATTACTTTAATATCAGGACTATAACCGCCACCCATACTACACATTACCGGTATGTTTTGAGACTTACAAATATCTAAAACAAATTGGTCGCGCTGTTTACAGCCTTCTATAGTTAAGCTAAGTTTACCTAATTTATCGGTAGCAATTACATCTACACCACATAAATAATAAATAAAATCGGGTTGTTGACTTTTAATTAATAGTGGAAGTGTTTCTTGCAATATTGATAAATACTCAGCATCACCAATATTGTTTTCTAATTCAATATCTAAATCGCTTTGTTCTTTTTTAAAAGGATAGTTGTTTTTTCCGTGCATAGAAAAGGTGAAAACAGCTGAGTCATTATTAAAAATTTCTGCAGTTCCATTACCTTGGTGTACATCTAAATCTACAATTAAAATTTTTTTAGCTAAACCATTATTTAAAAGAAATCTGGCGCCTATTGCTTGATCATTAAGCATGCAAAATGCTTCGCCACGGTTAGTATATGCATGATGTGTGCCTCCAGCAATATTCATAGCAATACCATATTTTAAGGCGTACTCACTAGCCTTTATAGTGCCATCTGCAATAATAATTTCACGTTCAATTAATAATTCACTTAATGGAAACCCAATTTTTCTTGCAGCACGTTGGTCTAGTGTAATATTTAATAAATCGTAAAAATAGTTAGCATCATGGACTGCTAAAATAGGATTTTCATTTAGCATTTTTACAGGCTCAAAAAAATTATCCTCTATACAAGTCCCTTCATGTATTAATTGCTCAGGAAGCAACTCGTACTTCAACATAGGAAACCGATGTCCTTCTGGTAAAGGATGACAATAGATAGGATGATAAGCAATTTTCAACATCTATTTATGCAGTTTTAGTTGAATACGCTTTCGCGGAAGATCAACACTTAACACCTTAACAATAATCTGTTGATGTAAATGCACGTGCTCATTCACATCTTTTACAAAACTGTCTGATAAGTTAGAGACGTGTATTAAACCGCTTTCTTTAATACCAACATCTACAAAGCAACCAAACGCAGTAATATTATTTACAATACCAGGTAATAATTGTCCTTCGCGTAAATCTTCAATCGTTTTAATGTTTTGATTAAAAGTGAAAACTTTTGCCTGCTCACGTATATCTAAACCTGGTTTTTCAAGTTCTTTAACAATGTCTTCTAAAGTTAAAAGACCAACTTCTTCTGTAATATATTTTTTTAAATTAATCTTTTTTAAAGTAGAGGTATTACCTATCAATTCTTTTACCGAAACACCTTCGTCTTTAGCCATTTTAGTAACAATAGCATAGCTTTCTGGATGTACTGCAGAATCGTCTAACGGATTATCTCCATCTTTTATTCTTAAAAAACCAGCGCCTTGTTCAAATGCTTTATCGCCTAATCTTGGTACATTTTTAATGTCTTTTCTACTAGAAAAGGCACCTTTTTCGCTTCTATAGTTTACTATGTTTTCTGCTAATTTTGGACCAATTCCAGACACGTAACTTAATAAACTTTTACTTGCAGTATTTATATTTACACCAACTGCATTTACACAATTTTCTACTACAACATCTAATTGCTTTTGCAATTTATTTTGGTCTACATCGTGTTGGTATTGTCCAACACCAATAGATTTGGCATCAATCTTAACTAGCTCGGCTAAAGGATCTTGAAGACGTCGACCAATTGAAACTGAACCACGAACGGTTACATCGTAATTAGGGAATTCTTCTCGCGCAATTTTTGATGCTGAATAGATACTAGCTCCAGCTTCGCTAACCACAAAAACTTGTACATCGGTTTTAAATCTAATTTTTCTTACTAAAGCTTCGGTTTCTCTAGATGCTGTTCCGTTACCAATTGCTATAGCTTCTATTTGATACGCTTCAGTTAACGTGCTTAGCTTTTTTAAGGCACCAATTTGGTCGTTTTTTGGCGCATGCGGATAAATAGTTTCGTTATGTTTTAAATCACCTTTTTCGTCTAAACAAACTACTTTACATCCAGTTCTAAAACCAGGATCTATAGCCAAAACACGTTTTTCGCCTAAAGGAGATCCCAACAATAGTTGTTTTAAGTTTTTGGCAAAGATGTTTATCGCTTCGTCATCTGCTTTTTCTTTGGCATTTTGTAACGCTTCGTTACTTAACGATGGGAATAATAATCGTTTGTAAGCATCGGTTATTGCTATTTCTATTTGATCGGCGCAAGCGTTGTCCGACTTTATAATTTTTCGGTCTATACGTTCTAAAGCGCGATCATTATCAACTTCAATTTTTACTCGAATAAAGCCTTCTTTTTCGGCTCTAAGAATAGCTAATAATCTGTGCGATGGTATGCGATTTAGACTTTCTTCCCAATCAAAATAATCTTTAAATTTTTGAGCTTCTTCATCATCTTTTTTTGTTTTTGCCACTTTCGTGGAAATCATAGCATAACGCTCTAATTGTTGTCTTAAACTAGTCCTAATATCGGTACGTTCGTTAATCCATTCGGCAATAATATGTCTTGCACCTTCTAGAGCGTCTTCGGTAGATGTTACTTCACCTTTTATGTACTTAACTGCGATGTTTTCTATATCATTAGCATTTTGACTCATTATGATTTTTGCTAATGGTTCTAATCCGTTTTTTCTTGCAGTTTCGGCTTTAGTTTTTCGGCTTTTCTTGTAGGGTAAATATAAATCTTCAAGTGTTGTACTGTCTTGGCAAGCTTCAATTTTCGCTTTTAATTCGTTGGTTAAAACGTCTTGCTCTTCTAATGCTTTTAAGATGGTTGCCTTACGTTTTTCAAGCGTTTCAAATTCTTCTTTATATTTAACAATTGCACCAATTTCAACTTCATCTAAATTGCCAGTTGCTTCTTTACGATATCTAGAAATAAAAGGTACCGTACAATCTTGATTTAAAAGAGTAACAGTGTTTTTTATAGAGGTTTCTGATAGGTTAGTTTTGGATTGAATGTAGTTTAATAGAAGCATGATTTCTTTAAAAAATGAAAGGCAAATATAAATGTTATGATTAGCAAAAATACGTCATATATCGTATAGTTTTAAGTCTTCTTTAAACCTAGTTTTGTTTTAAATCATAATTACATTTAAAATGAAACATTTACTATTAATCTTAACCTGCTTTATTTCTTTTCAAACAATTTCTCAAACCAAGCTATTAAAAGATGTGTCAAGTACTAAGCAAATGTCTGTAGAAGTTACGACACTTTTTAAGCAAAATAAAATAAATGAAGCTTTTCAAATCCTTACGCCATATTGGCCAATACCAGAAAACGAGATAGAAACTTTAAAAGAAAAAATTATTAAGTATACCAATATAATTAGTAATCGTTTTGGAGAACCATTTAATTATTTAAAAGTGAAAGATGAAACTATTAGTGATATAGCAAAACGCGAAACATATTTAATTCAATATGAAAATACAGCAGTACGTTTAATCTTTACCTATTACAAAAGTAAAAACGGTTGGATTGTAAATGCCTTTAAATGGGACGATAATTTTACTGAAGAATTTGTAACTACTAAATAATTTAAGATGAAACATATATTAGTAAGTTTAATTTTACTATTTGTAGTAAAAGCAAATTCACAAACCATAGATTGGCAAAATGCGCCACTTAATCCAGCTGCAGAATATTATACACTTAATCATTACAATTTAAATGGTGAAGTAAAAAAATCTTATTCTCTAGATTTTGTAGAGAGAACTCTAAATCTAGATTTTAATGAAGACGGTTTTTTAACTAAAAAGCTAACATCTGGACCAAGTAAATCTTTTAGAAGAAAATACGAATATTCTTATTCTAGTTCTGGGATAATAAAATCTTTAAAAGAAACAGCAATAAATAGTAAAGATGAAGTTACATATACTTCTATATTCGATTTTATTTACAATAAAGATGGTTTAATCTATAAAAAGATAAGCAAAGAAAACAATTACACAACTCAATTTAACTATGATAATTATAAACGATTAGTGTCCATTAAAACTATTAATCCAGACGGTAGCCAAAATGACTTGATAACATTTAAATACAATCAAAAAGGTCAATTAACTGAAGAAAGAAAAGAATCTAAATATGGTAAGTATTTAATAACATTAAGTTATGAAATTAATGGTGATAAATTAAAAATTAATGCTAGCTCTTATAAAGATGGAGAGCTAATTAAAAAAGGAATTTACTCTCCTGGTGTTTTAAATCGTTACAAATCTTTTTCTTTTTCTAACAATCCACAAGCATTTGAATTTACAAAAGACGGTCACGAAGCGTATAAAAAAAATGCTATAGATATGAGTTTTGACCAGTATGGTAATTTTAGAAGAAAATATTCTAAAATATTTGAAAAGGTTTTGGATGAGACAGAAATAACGTATTACAACGGTATAGAAAGTAAAATTCAAGAACATAAAAATAACTCTAATGTAGTTACAAATTGTATGTCTGGAGACTGTAATAATGGATACGGAGAATACAAATTTGATGATATGACTATTACAGGATATTTTGAAAATGGTCAAGCTAACGGTTATGCAAATCAAATTTTTAGTAATGGCGATAATTATATTGGCAATTTTAATGACGGAAAAAGAGAAGGCTATGGTGTTTATACTTGGAAAGCCTCCAATACTATTTATTACGGAGAATGGAAAAACGATAAAATAGCAGGTTACGGTTATCTAACTAAGGATAATATTACATCAGAAGCAGGTATCTATCAAGATGGGAAGTTAGTAACAAACTTAGGTCAAGATTATCTTAATAAAAAGGTGGGTAATTCATGTCAAGGTAACTGTGTAGACGGTTATGGGGCTATCATATACAATAATCAAGATTCTTATATAGGCTTTTTTAAAAATGGAAAACCATACAAAGTAGGAACAAGAAAATGGAAAGCAAATAATAGACTTTATGTGGGGCAATTTAATATAAATGGAGAACCAACGGGAAATGGTCATGTATCAACCTTAGATTATATTTATTTTGGAAGTTTTATTAATGGCGAAGTTACAGGTAAAGCCATTAAAGTAAATAAAAAGACTAAAAAATTAGAAGTCATAAACATTAAAAAAACAACTCCTTCTTTAAATACAACAACTAATGTTAACACTAATAGTAATGTAGGTTGTGTATCTGGTAATTGTAATAACGGTTATGGAGAATATAAAGGTCAAACCTATACAATTAAAGGAGTTTTTAAAAACGGTAAAGCTAATGGTTATGGTCTGCAAACTTATGAAGGATCAGGGTTTTATGAAGGAAACTTTGTAAATGGATCAAGAGAAGGTTATGGACTATACAAATGGTACGAAACAGGAAGTACATACTTTGGTCAGTGGAAAAATGGTAAACAAAACGGTTACGGTTATTATTCAAAAAATGGAAAAATAACAGAAGTTGGTTTTTATCAAGAAGGAAAAAGAACAAGAAATTTATTATCACAGAACTATCTTGATAACAGAAAGATTAATAATTGTATAGGAAATTGCAAAGATGGTTTTGGGACCTATTTTTTTACTAACGGAGACACATATCGTGGATTTTTCTCTAACGGGAAAAAACATTATTTCGGAAGTTATTTCTGGAAAAATGGGACTTCTTATTTTGGAGAGTATTATTACGATAAAGCAAATGGAATAGGTGATGAGTCATATAAGACATCAGGAACAAGGTACTTTGGTAGTTTTACTAATGGTCAAAGAGATGGTTTTGGTGTATTTTTTAATAAATCAAGGACAGTAGATAGTTATGGTATTTGGTCTAATGGTACCTTAATAACAAGGTATTAATTGCTGAAAATAATTAATAATGAACAAAATAAATAAAATACTATTTACTACAGTTTTATTAGGTTTCCAATCTCTTGGCTTTGCTCAATTACTTCCTGATATAAGTAACATAGATTACGGTTTTACACAAAAGGTTACAAGAGTAGAAGCTATTAGCTACAATCTAAATAAAGAGCCAATTAAGACAACTGTATATCAATTTAACAAAAATGGCTTTATAAAAGAACACCATATTGAAAATTTAAAAAACAAATCTTGGCAAAAAACAAAAAGCTATTACAAAAATGACAGACTTTATAAACGTGTTTTTAAGTACAGTAACACTAAGAAAAATAAAAAACATTCTTATACTTATAATACTAGCGGACAACTAATTAAAGAAACTATAACTCATAAAAATGGAGAAAGTAATAATATTGTTTACGATTATAAAAACAATAAGTTGCACCAAATTAAATCAGATATAAACAACTCTAAAACTATCTATTTTTATTCTAACAAAGGAAATCTTTACAAAGCCATTAAAACTCAAAAAGGTCAAAATGAAATAGAGCAAAATATCAACTATCTCTATCTTGAAGGAAAAGAAATTACATCATACGTATCGCTAAACTCAAATGTTTTAGTAACAACATATCTAAACGATTTTACATTGCAGTTTGACTTAAATGAAAATGAATTTGCTATCAATAAATTACAAAAAGGTATTAAGCGTTTTAACGAAGAAGCACCAAAGGATAAATTGCCTTTTAGTTTAAGAAGTTATTCTAACCAAACAGCACAATTTTACTCAAAATACAAGGATAAATTAAAAGATTCTAAAATTGTCTATTTTGATTATGTAACAGATGACCAAAAGAATAAAATAACTTATGCTAAGGCAGATGTTAATGTACAAACAAAAACCATTGCTAGTATCCAATTTTATAAAACCAGTTTAACTAACGGAACCGTTGTTGGCGAAACTAAATTTAATGACAAAGTGCTTGAAAAATTTAAGGATATTCACCAAAGTCTAAATCAATTATAATACATGACATCTCAAAACATATATGAAGTCAAACCACTATCACAACAAGATAGAAAAAAGCTTAAGCGCCAATATGTGTATGTTATAACGTTTGGTGCTTTTGTAGGTGCAATTTTTTTCTTCATTTATAATTTTGTTTTGTCATCTAGTGAAATGGGAAACATACCTGTTTTAGTTTTTGCATCTTTCGCCCTTATTTTTACTCTATTTATCTCCTACTTTTTTTGGGGTATTTATCTAGATTTAAAAAAAGGAATAAAATATTGCTATACAGGTATTGTTACCGATAAGAGAATAGATAAACATACTACTTCTTCTGCCCAACACAATAGAGCAGCTGGATCGCATAGAAATGGTTCTTCACGTAAAAATACACAAACACATTATTACATTACAATAGAAGACAAACAACATAGTGTTAATTATAAACAGTTTTCTCAGGTTAAAATAAATGATAAAGTTTACCTAGAAGTTAGTCCCAAAAAAAAGGAAGTTTTAGCCTTTAATGTTTTAGAAAAAAATACTGAAACAACAGAGTCGTATAATTCAACAATAAGAAAGCAAAATTTTGATAATATAGAAAAATCTCTTCCTATGAGAGAAAATGATATTGAATTAGTCAAAAAAATATTTTTCAAAAAAACACGAAAAAACCTAATATATCTAATACCAATTACAGTCTTGCTTTTTGTACTATGGAAAGGTATTTTTATATTTCTAATACCATTGATTATAGCATTTGTTTACTACTCTTTTAAATTCTTTATTCAAATTAATCAATATGCAAAATTTAAACGAAATGGGTATTTAAAATCACTAAATAAGGTTAAGGTAATAGATAAGTTAAAGACAACTTCTAACACAAAATCTACAGCTTTTCAAATAAAAACTAGTAACGGTGTTATTAATGTGTCAGAACATATTTATAATAAAGTACAAGCACATCAAAATTTACTTTTACACAAAGCTACTTTTGTAAACATATTGTACGACGTTAGTATAGATGAATTAAACAGTTAAAAAATCTCTTATAATATTTCAATAAACCGGATAAATATAAAATCATATGAATAGCTTTTCTTCTATTTTAGAAAAACCATTAAAATATTATTCCCAATGGGATTTTTTAGTGTTTACATTACTTACAGCGCTATCCATTTGGAGCGGACAAACAACCGTATTTTATGTGATTTTATTTTTCTGGTGGAACGAGCTTATTAGAATAATTATAGATAGGATTTTTTTCAAAAGAAATAAAAACGCTGTGCTTGCCAGCAATAAAACAACATCCATATTTGGTTCTATTATACAAATGGGAGTTTATTTTATTTTTATTGTTGTCTTTTTCGGGTTTATGGCAAATTGGAATAATGAAGTACTTATTTTTACTAACATGAAAGTACTATTCTTTAGAAACTGGTTTTTTAATATTAACCTATTATTTGTGACTATAGAACGTGTGTTTTTACACATAAAACAAACACCAGTTAAAGTTAGTTTTGGTGCTTTTACACCTAATATGTTAGTGCTTCATGTATCTATTATTTTAGGAGTTATTCTTATGCTTTTTATAGTACGTAACTTTCCAGAAACGTTTACACCAACAAATTTATTTGGATCTGTACTTATTATTTTCCCTTTTTTAATGATAAGAGCACTTGCTTTATACCTTAGAATACGATATAAATAAAAAAGAGGTGTAATTTAAAATTTACACCTCTTTTTCAATATTCAAATAATTATTAATTAGACTCGTTTTGAGCGTCTTGTATCATTTTTTCATTTGGTAAAATAGCAATATTTACACGTCTATTTTTAGCACGTCCTTCGGCAGTACTGTTATCATACATTGGTTGTGTTTCTCCAAACCAATTTGTTGTTAATCTCGTGCTGCTAATTCCATTGCTAGTTAAGTAATTAGTTACTGCATACGCACGGTTTTTAGAAAGTGTCATGTTATAATCGTCAGATCCAGAACTATCTGTATGACCTACGACTAATAAATTAGTATCTGGGTATTCTTTAAATACACCTATTAATTTGTTTAATGTAGCTTGTGAAGCAGCGTTTATGTTATACTTTTCAGTATCAAAATAGACACCACTATTTTCATCAAACGTAACAACAATACCATCGTCCACACGTTCTACTTCTGCGCCTGGTATTTCTTGCTCAATTTCTTGAGCTTGCTTATCCATTTTCTTTCCTATAAGTACTCCAGCAGTACCACCAACTACACCGCCAATTACGGCTCCTAATTCTCCGTTTCCGCCTTTTCCTACGTTATTACCAATAATAGCACCTAAAACAGCGCCACTTGTTGCACCAATAACAGCACCTTTTTGTTTATTATTAGCATTTTTTACTGCATTACAGTTGGTTAGTCCAATGCACATTAGTAGTGTTAGACTGAATATTGAAATCTTGTTAATTGTCTTTTTCATGGTTTTTTAGTTTTAAATTTTGGTAAAGTTCATTGTAATTACAAATGGTTGTCCGTCTAAACTAACGGTTTGTTTCCATTGCATGTTGGTGTCTGATAACTGAGATAGATTAACACGGTAACCTTGGTTAGTTTCAGATTTGTTTTTTTCGTTGGTTGGCTTTAATAAAAAGTCGTATAATCCCATTTCTGGACTTACTTCTTGTATGGTAAATACAAAGTTTCTTTCGCCAGGCATACATCCTGCCGAGTTAATTGTATAAATTCCTGTGTTGTTGTTAGGAATAAATTGCCAAGTACTACCTTCAAAACAAGATTTTGAAGCATCGTCAAAAAGTGTAACGTTAAAAGTACCTGTTTGGTTGTAGGTAATCGAGTTTAAAACCCAATCGCCTTTAATGACTTTTTTAGATTCTCTTACGGTTTTTGGAGTTCCGCAAGATATAATACTTAAAGTCACTAATAATAAAATTAGTCGTTTCATAGTAATGGTTTTTGGTTTGTAACTATTATAAGTTACGAAAATCATCACTTTTTAGACGACTAATTAAGACAAGTTTATCATATCTTTCACTTTGCAGGTTTTATTGTAAATATCAGTTTATCAAAACTTTAACTGTTATTTTAAAGTGTTTTGTTTTAACAATTTTTAACTTTAACAACTAAAAAAATAAATTTCAAATCATTAATAAACTTCAATTTTTTACTAGAACACTAATACGTGACTTTATTTAAATAAAAGTTATTATTAAAAAATTGAAAACTAATTATTTAAAACTTTAATAGGTGATAAGAACTTTCTTTTTGGTTAAAATAGCCAAAGAATAAGTCGTTTTTATGAAAAAAAACATCTTCACCACTAGAGTATTTTAATGTTGATTTATAGTCTTTTATTTTATTAAAAGGTGTTGATTCAAAACTACCTTTTACATGATTAAAATTAGAATCTAAAATTGAATTAAAATAAGTAGACTTTGTAGTTGTATAAGAATTAAATGAAAGGTATGTAGTGTTATAACCTGTAAAATTTCCATTTACAGTATTTACTGATGCCATGTTTGGTTGAGTAATAAC
>Ga0256829_1000593_pt1 | contig 35265 bp, 32 predicted proteins | sample 131447metaG_FD_185979 | JGI IMG/M metagenome (GOLD analysis project Ga0256829, IMG submission 185979) | Hydrothermal vent microbial communities from Lau Basin, Pacific Ocean - 131-447 | ecosystem: Environmental > Aquatic > Marine > Hydrothermal vents | place: Pacific Ocean: Lau Basin | collected... | reverse complement strand
CTTCGATCATTGCAAGAGCGATGAACATTGTAGTCATAAGTTTAGCACCTAAACCTGGGTTACGTGCAGTACCAGCGATAGTTGCAGCAGCAGTACTACCCATACCAATTGCTCCACCTAGTGCAGCGAAACCGATAGCGATACCAGCAGCGATAAGTGAATAAGCTTTAATAGTTTGGTTTGCAACTTCACCATCATTTGCTAAAGCAGCAGTTGCTAAAGCTAACATTAAAAATAGAACTTTTTTCATAAGTTTCTCCGATTATAAATAGTACAAATTTTTTCGGATAGCGTAACCTCATTTTATACCATGAAGCAACCCACACATAAATGCTAGGATTTCCCTACTCAAAATTGATATGCAATTATATACAAACTAAGCTAAATTTTCTCTTATCCTCTCCCTAAAGATATTTTATTTCCTTTAAATTCGAGAATTTCTACTTTTATTTTGTCGCCTTCACTGACTACATCACTTACTTTTTCGACTCTTTTGTCTGAAATTTTAGAAATGTGTAGTAAACCATCTGTCCCATCAGGAAGTTCAACAAAAGCACCAAAATCTACGATGCGTTTGATAGTTCCATCATAAATACCACCTACTTCGTACTTAATTTTCTCTTTTTTTGGTGCATTAACGATAGAATGAATATGCTCTTTAGCTCCAGAGACACCCGTTTTATTTTTGCCAGTAATTTTGACTTTACCATCTTTTTTATCAATGTCGATAGCAACTTCAAATTTTTCTATCATTTCACGAATTGTTTTTCCTGCTTGACCGATGATTTCACCAATAAAACTCGGATCTATATGAAAAATATCTGTCGCAGGTAAAACACCATCATTAAATTCTATTTGACTCTCAGCTTCAAGCATAATATCGATAATATGTGAACGACCTTCTTTTGCTTGGTAGAGTGCTTCTTTGAGTACATCTAAAGAGATACCACCAAGTTTAATGTCCATTTGCATTGCAGTAATACCATCTTTTGACCCTGTGACTTTAAAGTCCATATCACCATCATGGTCTTCAAGCCCCATAATATCTGATAGGATGGCATATTTGTTACCTTCACTAACCATACCCATGGCAATACCTGCGATAGTATCGCTTGTTTGGATGTCTGCAGCTTTGAGTGCCATATATCCACCACAAACAGTTGCCATAGAAGAAGAACCATTTGATTCTAAAATCTCAGAGACTAAACGCACAGTTTGTCCATCAATGTTTATACAAGGTGCTAAAGCACGTTTTGCAAGATTTCCATGTCCAAGTTCACGGCGTTTCGTTCCCATGATAGGGCTAGCTTCACCGACAGAAAAACCAGGGAAGTTGTAATGCACCATAAAGTTTTCATTTTGTGTCGCCGTGTCTGTGAGCGATTCAAACATTTGGGCATCTTTTGTGCCACCCATTGTAAGAACGACAAGTGCTTGTGTTTGACCACGTGTAAAGAGACAAGAAGCATGAGCATTCGGAAGGACATTTGTGTCAATAGTAATAGGACGTACTTGTGTTAAGGCACGGCCATCAGCACGAACTCGTTTTTCAAGAATTTGTCTGCGGACTTGTTCTCGTTTTACACTGTCGATTGCATCTTTGAGTTCAACTTCAAGAGCAGTTTCATTCCACTCTTCTTTGAGTGTAAGGATTTTTTTTCTGAGTTGTCTTAGTGCTGTTGAGCGTTCAGATTTTGCCATCTGATTCATAGCTTGGGCTATATCGTCCATATGATTTTCTTTTACATATGTTCGCATTACTTCATTGCTTACATGTGCTTTTAAATCAAGTGGCATAACTGGTTTTTTCAAACTTTCAAAAGCTGCTTCATATTTTGCATTGGATGTAAAAAGTTCTGCTTGTGTTTTTTCAAAGATTTCTATAAGCGCATCTTCTGGGATTGCATTCGAGATATGAGAACTTACCGCTATAGCACTCATAGTCGGGTCAAGCATCGGGTCTACAATCATATCATTGAGTGCTACTTTTTCACCACCAAAAGTTCGCATTTCTATCATGAGAAGGTCATCTTTTGTTCCTGAAAGGTACAAATCGAGTGTTGCTTCTTTCATTTGTGAGAGTGTTGGATTGAGAACGAGTTCTCCATCTACTTTTGCTGCACGTATAGCAGATACAGAAGTGTTGATGTCAATGTCAGAAGTGAAGAGTGCGGCAGAGGCTGCATTTAATGCTAAAACCTGTAAATCTGATTCACTATCAGCACTAAAAACCATAATAGTAATTTGCGTTGGATGTCCAAAACCTTTGGGAAAAAGAGGTCTTAAAGAGCGGTCAACAATACGAGAAGTCAATGTTTCAAAATCACTTGGTTTTGTTTCGCGTTTAAAAAATCCACCTGGAATTTTTCCTGCTGCATAGGTTTTTTCTATGTACTGTACCGTAAGTGGTAAGAAGTCATCTTTGACTATCTCTGTCTCATCAATCACAACGGTTGCTAAGATGACACTCTTACCAGATTTGAGCCATGCACTTCCATTGGCTTGTTTGGCTACATCGCCAAAAGAGTAAGACTCTTCTTTGTTGTTTAACGCTAAATTTACATCATATTTCATTTTGATTCCTCAAGTAATTTTTCTATTGTTTCTTCTTTTATATCTTCAAACTCTTTATAATAAAGAGATGTCTCCACATAATCATCTATCTCATGCAGAAAGTAGATATTATCCACATAGGGTTCTAAAATCTCTACAACATCGCTTGGTAAAACAGCAACGGCAATGTACACTGCTTTTGGTTGCATGCTTAGTACTGTTTTGAGTGCTGTCATAAACTTGGATCCAGTTTCACTCCCTTCATCTACAAGTAAAACTACCTTGTCTTTCATAGAGGGGAAATGGCGTCCTTTTCTATACTGATAGACATAACTTAAAATGTCTTCTTCATGTTTTCTATGGGCTTCTCCATAAATATAATCGTATTGTATCTCAAAAGCATCAATTAATCTTTCATTGAGTACAATTTCTTCATGTTCACTTACCCTTGCAACTTCACATTCTGGATTATTTGGTGCCATAATCGCTTCACTAAAAAGAAAATCAATGTTATTGTTGAATCTTCCACGAATACGATGGCATAAGTCAAGCCCTCCTTTTGAAACCCCAATCAAATTCCATCGTTCTTCTTTGAGTTGTTGCATCGGAATCACATCTTGTAATTCTTTTGCTGCAGCTTGACGATTGTGTAAGATATTTTTATATTTTTGCATCTTTAATCGCTTATTGACTCGTGCTTGGAAGCTTATATGAGAGTGCAGAAGAGTTTGTATTTGCTTGCATAAAAGGTTTGAAGACTACTGTAAAGTAAATATATTTATCATATACAGATTTCGCACCATTATTTGTTAAAATAGGTTTGTTGTTCTCTGCATATTGGATACCAAATTCCCAACATCTTTTTTTATATAAAAAGCCAAATTGAAATTGTTTCTTTGTTTGTGACTCTATGTCATAGTTATATGTTGCATTATACACATAATGTTTGGAGTAGTTGTATGTTATATTTGATGTTAAATAGCTCGTGTAACGGGGAGTAGAAGGTGTTGCGGCTATAAAACTGTCTTTATAAAGGTGTGAAAGTGCTAGATTGATCGGACTTCCTGTATATCTAATTTGATTTATGGTTTTTGAAAACAACCCATGATTAAAGTTGTAAAAAAGATCATTATAATAGCTAAATGATTTACTGATACGGTACTCTAGTTCATTTTCTAAGTCGCCATATTTGTCTTGTGAACTGTTGGCTAGAATATTTTGAGATAATTTATGATATAAGATTTGTGTGCCATTTGTATCATATAAGTACTGTATAAAACTGAGTTGTGTAGCATTTTGCACATCAGTAACATTGTAAAATTCACATTCTGGTGTATTTACATTGACCGGATCACTACAAAAATCTTTATAATCTGTATAAAATCCATTTTTAGATTCAAAGCTATTTTGTGTATAAGTTAGGCTGAAATCAATGACATGTGTTAAATCTTTATAGGCTTTAGTTAATTGACTTGATGCACTTAAAGTATGATAATTTTTGATTGTATCGCCATTATTGTATTGTGTTTGCAGTGATGGATCATATTCATGACCACTAAATTTAGAGTCTTGCATATAGAGATTGGCAGTATATGAAAGATTTAAAAACTCATCAAATAGATTTGTTTGGAGTGTTACAGGGAGATTAATATCTGTTTGCACTACTTTTTTGTTGATTTTTCTTTGAATATTATTACTTTTTACATCTAAGGAGTAAAAAAGATGGTCTTCAAAGAAGGTGTCGAGGTAACTATGGTACTGCAGGGTTGGAAGCTTTTGCAGTGTGTTGTCATTGTTCTCAAGGGTTAAATCTTTATACTGTTTGAAATAGGCACCAAGATAGTAATCATTAGTATTATAAAAAAGGTTGATTCTTGAGAGAAGTTGTGTTGCTGTTGATTGGTTAATAGATTGATTGGATTGGAGATTGATATAATCCACATCGTTCATATTAACAAGATCAACATAAATCCCTGATTGTCCCTCTAAATCTGTATGGAGCCATTGATTTAGGACATCTCTATTGTTATAATTGAAATTAAATCCAAAATGGGTATCATTAACTAAGTTATTTGCTAGATAGTAGTCATTTTTTTCTTTAAAATAGCCCACTTTCAATGAACCCTGAGAGACAGCAGAATCTGTAAATCGAAATGTTGAGTAAAGACCATTTCCTCGTGTTGTCCGCATTTGTGGATCGATTTCTAAATCCCACCAATTTTGTTCTGCTATATAGATAGGTTGTTCGTAAAAGAAACCTTCTGTTGAGGATAAACCAAAAGAGGGCTTGAGGAGTCCTGTTCTTCGTGTAGTATCGAGTGAATAGCCAAAATAGGGGGTGTAAAAGATAGGAATATCTTCAATATAAAGCCGCATATTGTAAAGATTGAGCCACTTTGAATCTGCATTATAATCAGAAGAGCTAAATTCCATAATCCATAAAGGGTCTAGGGGATTACAGCCACTAACAACTCCTGATTTTATGTCAAGGTCTTGGTTTGTCATTTGTCCATCATCTGCACTCATCCAAACTTTAGAGGAGAGGTCAAGCATATAAAATGGTTTAAAAAACTTCTCTTTTTTTTCTAAATTGAGTCGTGCATAGGAGCCTATAACCTTTGATTTCCCCTTATTGTTTACTGTAACATTGTCAAATAGTTCTAATTCTCCACTTGTTCTATCATATTTGGCTTTTTTCGCAGTTAAAAAGTAGTCTTTATAGATTACTGTTACACCATCATTTGCTGTAACGATATTGTTTTGTGTTTGCATTGTAGAAGCATAAATTTCTACCTTGTCTTGAGCCTGTAGAGAGAGTGTTAGAAAAAAAAGAAAAAGGAGTAATTTAAGCATTGATAACTAATGTCCTTGCTGTTTTGTCATGAAGTGTTTGTTTGGAGGGTTGGAGGATGCCCCATAAAAACCCAAGATAAAAAAACATTTCACTAATGATGCGAAATATAGCACGATTTAAAGAGACAAGTACATTTGGATTTGAGAGAGTTTTTAGTTCTATAACCCGTATTTTTACTAAGAGTTTTCCAATTGTTGCACCGTATTGCATAGTAAAAAAAGCTTGATAGACAATTTTTAAGAACATATACTCTAAAAGAAAACTATTGGTAATATTAATCATCTCATTTACATTTTGGGCAGCAGAAAAAGAGTCCCATAAAGCAATAATGAGTAAAAAAGAGAGCAGTGTCTCATCAATAAAAAATGCAAGACTCCGTTTTGGTATGGATGCTAAACTCAGATGCTCTCTATGTAAAATAGTTTCTATATTTTCGTCCAATCCTAATCCTATAATGCTTGGTAAGCAATGTCAGTGCGAAGTTTTTTACCTGCAAAGTGTACTTGTCCACAGCGTAAGTAGGCACGGTCACGAGCTTGTTTAATTGTATCGCCTAAACCAACACAAACTAAAACACGTCCACCGTCTGCATATAAAACATCATCTTCCATGCTTACACCAGCAAATGAAATATGTGTATTGTTTGCAATATCTTCATGTTTCACATCATCAAGAATGATTTCAGCAGGGGTAGAACTACTATAAGGGTAGTTTCCACTCGCCATGACAACACCAACTGCATGTTGTGAAGAGAACTCTACTTGTATTTCTGAGAGTCTATTTGTAGAAGCTTTTAAAAACATATCGCTGACACTTGATGTCATAAGTGGCATGAGTATTTCACACTCAGGGTCTCCAAAACGTACATTAAATTCTAAAGTAATAGGTTCTCCATTGACAACCATTATGCCTATAAAAAGGACACCCTCAAAAGGGGCATTCTCTTTTTGCATTCCATCAAGAGTAGGGTGAATGATGCGTTCTCTTACCTTTTGGTAAAGTGTTTCATCAACAAGTGGTGTTGGTGCATAAGCTCCCATCCCCCCTGTATTTGGACCTTCATCGTTGTTTAGAAGACGTTTATGGTCTTGTGCTGCTGGGAGTAAGATATAATCTTTACCATCACATACAGCGAACATTGAGAGTTCATATCCATCTAAGAACTCTTCGACAATGACTTTAAGCCCTGCATCTCCAAAAGATTTTCCACTAAGCATTTCAGAGATAGCGATTTTTGCTTCATCATGGCTTTGTGCAATAATGACACCTTTTCCACCACAAAGTCCATCTGCTTTGACAACGATAGGGGCTTGGAGTGTATCGGTAAATTTAAAAGCATCTTCTATGGAAGCTGTTTCGATATAGCGAGCTGTAGGAATGTTGTATTTAGCTAAAAAGTTTTTCATATAGACTTTTGAGCCTTCAAGTTGAGCCGCTTCTTTACTAGGTCCAAAAATATTTAAGCCTTTTGCTTTAAAAATATCAACAACTCCGTCTACTAAAGGAGCTTCAGGACCAACGATTGTAAGTTCAATCGCATTTTCCTCTGCAAATGCAGCTAAATCGTGATAATCTTTAATATTGAGGTTGGTTCCTAGCTGATGTGTAGCACCATTTCCAGGTTGAAAGAAAAGTTCATGCTCTTCTTGTTCATTTTTTATAGCTCTAGCAATAGAGTACTCGCGTCCACCACTTCCTAAAATCAAAATTTTCATATATCTTCTCCAATTGCTTAAAAATCTATAAAGTATACAAAAATACACTCAATAGATGTTTAAAATAATATAGCCCGATATGCCGCTTCGCATTTGGCTTGGTTCTAAAAGCCGAATTTGGGTGAAGAGAGAGTCATTTAACGGCGGCAGTATCTCGACAGAGTGAACATATCTCAAACGATAGCACCGACACACAAAAACTCTACTGATTCACGATTTGAATATGTAGAACCCTCATTGGTGCGATTAATCGAACATATCAGACTAAGAATGTATTATACAAAAAAGATACTTGATTTAATTTTAGTTAGCACGATAAGTTTGTGCAAGTGCAACACATGCATCAATACTAGGCTCAGGAGCGATAGCATATAAAGCCTCTCTTGGGAGGCTTTTTGCTGTGGTTTTTCCTATAACTATACTCAAAGAATCCTCTGGAAATGTATGTGTTTTTAAAAAGCACTTCACCGCAGAAGGGGAGGTAAAGATAAAAATACTCTTTTTTTTGAAATCTTTTTCAAGAAGTGCTTGGGAACATTCACTTTTATAAACAATGGCTTCTTCTATACTATAACCATCCTTTTGACATCTTTGTACAAAGTCAGAAGCAACAACTTCTCCTCGAAGGTATAAGTAGTGAGTTGTCTTTGGATAGTCTTGTAGAATTTCTGTGAGGGTATCCCCATACCCTTGAGCGACTGCAACAACATCTAATCCCATTTTTTTAGCTGTCTTTGCCGTTGCTTGTGAGATGCAAAATACCTTTTTTTGTGCATAATCTTGGCTTTTATAGTTTTTAAGTGCCTTAAGTGCCTGCTTAGAGGTAATGAGGAGGTATTCAGAAGAAGAAAAATCAATTTGTGGTGAAAAAAAACTTATCTCTAATGAGCGAATGTTTATAGTATCAGGGTGCGAAGAGGTGGAAAAAAGATAAATATCTTTATTCCCACTCAATCGTTGCTGGTGGCTTGCTTGAAATATCATAAACAACTCTATTGATGCCATCAACTTCATTGATAATTCTGCGAGAAATTCGCTCTAGTAAATCATGTGGCAAGTGTGCAAAAGTAGCCGTCATACCATCGACTGCTTCTACAACACGTACAGCAATTGTATTATCGTATGTTCGGTTATCACCCATCACACCGACTGATTTTACATTTAAAAGTACAGCGAAAGCTTGCCATGTTTTTGCGTAGTACCCACTGGCTTTGAGTTCATCGAGTAAAATGACATCTGCTTCACGAAGTAAATCTAAGTCAGGAACATTAACATCACCCATAATTCTAATCGCAAGTCCTGGCCCAGGGAAAGGATGACGGTTAATCATACCCTCTGGAAGTCCTAACTCTAAACCGATTTTACGGACTTCATCTTTAAAAAGTTCTCGAAGTGGTTCAATCAGTTCAAAATCCATCCAATCAGGTAAACCACCAACATTATGGTGTGATTTAATCACTTCAGAGGGACCATTTACAGAAATAGACTCGATAACATCAGGATAGAGTGTTCCTTGTGCTAAAAACTTGATGCCATCATGTTTTTTTGCCTCTTTTTCAAACTCTTCTATAAATGTATGTCCGATAATCTTGCGTTTTTGCTCAGGGTCTGAAACACCTGCAAGCTTACCTAAAAAGTTATCTACTGCATCTACTGTGATAAGTGGTGCTTTGAGATTTATTTTAAAAACATCTTCTACTTGTTGGCGTTCGCCTTTGCGTAAAAGTCCATTGTCAACAAATACAGGAACAAGTTGATCTCCTATCGCTTCATAAAGCATTGCAGCAACAACAGAGCTATCTACCCCACCACTGAGTCCACAAAGTACTTTTCCATCACCGACTTTTTCACGGATAAGTTCGATTTGTTGTTTTAAGAAATGCTCCATTTTCCATTTTTCAGTAACACCACAAATGTTTTTTGCAAAGTTACGAAGCATTAAGTAACCCTCTTCAGAGTGCTGAACTTCAGGGTGAAATTGCATTGCATAAACACGTTTTTCTTCATTTGCAATCGCTGCATATGGAGAGTTTGCAGAAGTAGCAATAGGAGTAAACCCTTCAGGGAGAACATCAACTCTATCAGAGTGACTCATCCAAACGATGCGTTCATCATCACAATCAGCTAAAAGTGGGGAGTCTGTTTCGATTTTAAGTTCTGCTTTACCGTATTCATGGTGGTCAGAGCGAATCACACTTCCTCCAAAATCAACAGCAATTCTTTGCATTCCATAACAAATACCAAGAATAGGCAGTCCTAAATCATAAACGGCTTTATCTACTTCGTAAGCATTTTCACTATAAACAGACGAAGGCCCACCAGAGAGAATAACTCCTTGAGGGTTTTTTGCTTGAATATCTGCGACAGATGTATGATAAGGAAGTATCTCACAGTATATCTTGTCTTCGCGAAGACGACGTGCAATCAGTTGCGTGTATTGAGAACCAAAATCGAGGACGATTATGCTAACATTTTTCATTGAAATGCCTTATGTGTAAGTATAGATGGAAGAATACACTAAAAAGGATTAAAATATTATTTTAGATGACAACTTCAAAGCAAAAAGCTTTGAAAATGAGTAAAAAAAGTATATAATAATGTTAAACACTTCATAAGAAAAAGAGCCATCATGGAAATAAGACTTTCAGTACTTAGAAAAGAGCAGTTTATGCTTGTACACTGGTTTGTAGACCTTAAAAATGAAAATGACAATCTCTCTTTTAATGAAAGAAAAAGAGAACAAGAACAAGAAAAAATCAAAACGCGACTTATCTCTTTTATGCCTTTTATGAATAGAAGTTTTATGATTGTGCGTTTTGATATTTCGAACAAAAAACTTTACTTAAATGAGTATGAAACATTTAAGTATAAATATCCTGAAGAGTCTGCATATATGGGTTCTAAAGAGAAACTTAACCAGTACATTCGAGACTACTTTACAGAAGAACAAATTCAGATAATGTTGCGAAAAATTATAGCAGCGCAAAGAACGAGAGCAGAAGATAAGTCTGAACTTGCAAAATATTTAGTAAAAATTGATAAACATAAAACTATAAAAGAAGAAGAAAAAGATGAGAAAAAAGCTTATGATTACTACAGATATAACCTTACTGAGTCCCAAAATAAGCTTCTTGTACAGCAAATTACCTCTGCAATCGCACAACTTTCACTTATGGATGAAATAGCTTCCAATAAAAAGATAGAAGAATTAAAAAATATACTAAATAATGTTAAACATATTAATATTACAAATAAAAAAATAAATGCAACAAAAAAAGCAAGAAAAATAAATAAAGAAAAGAGTAGAGATAAAATAGAAAAAGCGATAAAAAGCTTGTTAGATAAAAAGCTTAAAATTACTGTATACTCTGTATCAAAAGAGGCAAAAGTCTCTTATCCTACAGCGAAGAAGTATAAAGAAATATTTGAAGAGTATTTAGTTAAAAATGATTAACATATTTTAGTGAATTAATTTACTAATGAAAAAGGAAAAGATATGGATGTAGTTATATTAGTAAAATCAGTTGTTGGTCTTGCTATAATTTTAGGATTATTAATCCTTTTATTAGTTTTGCCACAAAGAGCAAAAAAGAAACGAGTGCAAGAACAAGAAAAAAAGATAAAAAATGCTCAAAAAAAAGAGCTTGATGAGACAAGCTTTGAAAAGCTTTACCGTGTGATAAAAAATAGAGCAAGCACAACACAAGAGTTACAATCTGCCCTTGAGTTACTGATAAAATATCATCCTACAATGCATAAGAAGTTAGGCATACGCGCACACCCCGAATCGGATGTTTATATGGACATTATTTTTAAGCTCTGTAGGCATAAAAATACAAATAAAAATATTATCCTTGCTTTTATGAAGCAGCTGGAAAAAAGTAATCCAGAGTATAAAAAAGAGATTAACGATGCAATGATGCGAGGATTAAACTCCCGAGGAATTTAATTGCTCTATCACTTTTCCTTGTACGGTGAAAACATCTTTTTGACCTAGTTCTTCGAGGGTATGTATATCCATTACCCCATTGGCGATGAGTTGAATGTTCATACTCTCTGTGAGGAGCTTGAGTGGTGTAAAGGTTTGATTGTTTTTTGAAAGAAAGTATTCAAAATGTGCTTTTATGTAGAGTGGTCTGAGTGTTTGAAGATAATGATAATCTTTACTCTCTCCAATAAATTCAAAAATCCCCAATTCTATAGAGTATTTTTCTAAAAGTGTTTTGTATTGTTGTGCAAGCTCAGTATTTTGATTCATCAGTTTATCAGGCATTTCAATAATGAGCTTAAGTGGTAGTTTTTTAGCATAGGATTGAAGTAAAACTTGCATTTGTTTGAAAGTCTCTTCTTGTGTTAAAAATTCATAGGGTAAACGCAAAGAACACGTAGTATGGTAAAGATTTTTGTTTGGCTTTTTAAAGAGCATATTGAGGGCAGAAGTATAGATAGCATGACTAAGTCCTATTTGATTAGCAGGAGCCATAAACTGTCCATAAGAGTAGTTTTTTTCGCCTTTAAGTGTGAGACTGAGTGCATAATGTACAATTTCTTTACTTTGAACATCCATAGTCGGCCAAGAGATAAATGTAAAGGCTTCTTTTTCAATGGCTTTTGTAATGATTTTTCGCCAAGCCTCTTTCCCCATGACCTCAGTAATATTGGCAGGTGTGGCAAGAAAAACTTTCTCGGCTTGCAATTTTGCTTGTGCGAGGGCATTATCTGCTTGTGAGAGGAGGGTTGCTATGCTCTCTTGATAGTTGTACTGGTAAATACCAATAGAGAGAAAAGTTGTTTCAGAGTCTAACTCATTTCGTTCAATGGTATCGTGTGTAAAGTGAACAATATCATGAGCATGGGTTAAAGCATGAAACATTTTATAATCAGGAATAAAGAGTGCAAATTCTGTCCCATTCATCCGCAAGACAATGGCATCTTCAAATGCGGATACCGTTTCAAGAAGCATATTTGCAAACTTTTTAAAGAGTGTATCGACTTGTCTATGTCCAAGTTTTGCATTTGCTTCAATGATGCCATTAAATGCAAGCATCATAAAAACACCCCCTTTAGAAGTCGCGTCTATTTTTAAAAATTCAGGGAGTTTATCTATGAGGTATTGGCGATTTTTGAGTTGTGTGACTGGGTCTGTGTATTCGCGTTCTTTTTGTTCTTTGAGTGCTTGATTTCCTTTGTCAAACATGGCTTTGACTTTTGTAACCATGGTATTCATCCCAAGGACAACATCTCGAAACTCTGTAGTGTATGGAATCTCTTCTTGGAGGATAAATCTATTTTGTGCAATGGCTTCGGCTTGTTTTTGAACACGCTTGAGGGGTCTGAGAAGGATTTTAAGTAAAATACTTAACATGATTAAGGAGACAAAGACAGCAATGGTAAATATCGTGAAAAGTTGTAAAAACATTTTATAGAGTGCTTTATAGACAATGCTGGTATCTCCCGTTACACTGACTACCCCGAGCATTTCCCAGCCTGAAGTTACATCTGCTTGCACACTTTGGAGTGAAATATCTGTAAAATTTACAAACCATTGGGGTAAACCCTCTAAAGCATCGTGGTCTTCTTGTGTATAGACAAAAGAGCCGTCATTAGAGGTAAATGTGATTTTTTTAAAATAGCCACTATCAAACTCAGCATCAATGACACTGCCAATCAATGCCTTGTCATTACCTGCTTCTGCAAGTTGGCTTGCAAGCGAAGAGATATTGTTTGCTGTTGTTTGGTAGAGGTTTTCTAGCATATCTTTTTTTGAAGATTGGTAGTTGAGTGTCATGATTGACCCAAGTAGGATGATAATCATTAAGGATATGGCAAGTGCCATTTGTTTAAATAAACTCATAATAATTTCCTTTTCATATTCGCTTCTAATTTTTTCCATTTTTTTGATTTTGCACCTGTATCACCATTTATCATTTTGATTACTTTGACAATATCGGCTCTTTGAGAAGCAGGCAAAACACGTCGGTTGTTGTTCCCTAAGATAAGAATATCTTTTCGACTTTTTGGTTTGGCAACTTTAAAGTAGACAAGTACCATGTGTGAAATCTTTTTTCCTCGACGATTTTTGTAAATAACATACGCAAATTTCATACGGTGAATATCGACACCAAGGTTTTTCAGTATATAATACTTTGTGATGGTGTAGTCTTCACAATCGCCTTTACCTTTACCGACAAATTGATACAAAGTTGCCCAATAATCTCGTTTTTTATACACTTTTTTATCACTCGCATAGCGAATTTGATTGACCCATGTGTTGACAACATTGAGTTTTTTCATCACTTGTGCATTTTTTAAATCTTTCAAAAGTGAGGTCTTGATGTCTAAGAAGCGATTTTTAGCAAAAACATTGTACTTTTTTTCTGCATGTGTAACAAGAGTAGCATCAATAAGTTCTGCACTTGCCTGAGAGAAGATGAGAAAAAAAGAGAGGAAGATTCTGCAAAAGTTCATTCTTCATTATACAAAGTGCTAACTTTGTCTTTTGTTAAAGCCAGATGTTCCCAGTTTTGCCTTCGCTTGAAATGCTTTGGCATAGGGCTTGAGATAGCTAGGGACAGCTCTCCCTTTGAGTTTCATCATATCTTCTAACATAGGGCTTGCAACAGCCTCTTTTTCAAGTTTCTTCACCTCTGTAAGGTAGCTAAAAAGGAGTTCTCCAAGTCTTTGGAGTGAGATTTTCCAAGTAGAAGCTGTTTGCTCATAACACCATAAAGAAAAAGCATAAAAATTTTTGTAAACACTTTCATTTTCCCAAAGAAGAGTGACACTGCGTTTGAAGTTTCCACTATTATAAGTCAAATCCCAAAAACGGGCAAATCGTTTCATCGTTTGTATATCTAAAAAAGAGAGTTCAGAGTTTTTTAAAATGTCATACGGAGGAATATCGCTATAAACCATCTCAAAATCAATATCATGGCGTTTGATGTAGGTTCCTGAGAGTTTTTTGAGTATTCCAATTTGAATCTCACAATCCGCTAAAGCAACAAGGGCATCAAGATTTTTGCCAAAACTCTCTAAACTTTCCCCTGGAAGTCCCACGATAAGGTCTAAGTGGATGTGTGCGTGTGTTTGCTCTTGTAAAAAGCGGACATTTTCATGGATTTTATCAAGCTTTAAAATCCGAGAAACATTTTTTGCTACCTGTGGGTTGAGGGTTTGTATACCTATCTCAAGCTGTAAAGCACCGTGAGCAAAAAGCTTCATCTTTTCTTTGATAGAGTCAGGAAAATGGTCTGGAATAACCTCAAAATGGGCAAAATAAGGTTCATCTTTAGCTAAAAAGAAATCAAGTATCTTGTTTGCTGTACGGATGTTGAGGTTAAATGTACGGTCAACAAACTTAAAGTTTCTCGCACCTCGTATCCAAAGCTTTTTAAACTCTTCTAAAACTTCATCGAGGTGAAAGGCTCGCACTTTTTCATCCATAGAGGAGAGACAAAACTCGCACTCAAAGGGGCAACCTCGCGAGACTTCTACATAAATATAGCGATTTTTTATATCATCATCGCTATAAAATTCATAGGGAAGTTTGAGTTCTTTGAGCTTTGGTAGTGTCATAGGGATGATTTTTTGACTCGGTGCATTATCCGCTAAAATCTGTTTACATAGTGTATAAAATGCAGTGTCCCCTTCACCTTTGATGATAAAATCAGCGGCATCAAGATTGACACGGAAAGGGGTGTAGCTTACCTCTGGACCCCCTAAAACAAGTGTTGTTTGTGGAGATACTTTTTTGATGATATGGATGAGTTCTGCCACCTCACTCACATTCCAAATGTAAACACCGATACCAACGATAGAGGGCTGATGGACTAAAATATCTTCTGCAATAGTTTGAATAGCATCATTAATGCTAAACTCTAAAATCTGTGTATTTTTTTGCAATGCTTGCATATTGGCATAAAGGTAACGGAGACCGATGGCACTATGGGTAAATCGAGAATTTAGAGTAGTTAAAATGATTTTCATAAAGGAAGTGTAACATACCTAAGTTTAATCATTATAACTTAGGTGTGTTTGAAAATTAAAAGGAGGTATTTACTCTTTTATGAAAGGAGGAAAACATAATTGAGATGAAGAATTATAGTAACTTTAAGTAAACATTTTGATAATGCAGTATAATTTCAGTATGTCAATTTTACTTGCTTCATTTTATTTTTTTTACTTCGCCATTGTGGGTGTTTATGTGATTTTTTTGCCAAAAGTTTTGGCAATGGCTTTCTATACACCAAGTGAGATAGGACTTATCTTAGGGGCTGCTCCTTTAGTTCGCTTCCTTTTACCCTTTGCCTTTACAAAGTACTTGCATCTGGATAAAAAGAGTTTTAACCTTTCTATTTTTACTATGTTTTTGAGTGCTATTGCCTTTTATTTTTCAATCCATAATTTTTATGCACTTTTTCTCTCAAACATTGGCTTAGGTATAGGGATGAGTCTTATCTTACCCTATATTGAGATGTTAGCCTTAGAACATTTAGGGAAAGCAAAGTATGGAAAAGTACGGCTATTTGGCTCTATCGGTTTTATCTTAGTCGCTTTAGTTTTGGTAAAGTATCTCAACTCTATTCATATTGCATTACTCTATCTGCTTATCTTGACGGCGATAACAGCAGTTTTTGCTTTTATTTTGGTTTTAAAAAATCATCAAACAAGTGAGAAAAAAGAAGAAACAAAAAACGATATAAAACTATTTACTCATTGGAAATTATGGTTGAGTTTGATGCTTATGCAGATGAGTTTTGGGGCATTTTACAACTTTTTTACCCTCTACGAAACAGCACATGGGATTAGTTTGGAGATGACCATCAATCTTTGGGTTTTTGGTGTGATTGTTGAGATTGTTATGCTTTATATGCAAGGAAGATTACTTCACTTTAATCTTTTGAGCATTTTAGAAGTGACAATTTTCTCAGCAGTTGTGCGTTGGTTTCTACTTTTTTTATACCCGCAAAACTTAGCAGTTCTCTTTTTCGCACAATCCCTTCATGCTCTCTCTTTTGCCCTTTTTTACTCAGCATCCATCAGTTATTTACATCAGTTTTACAGGAGTAAAGTCCTTGCACAGCAGTTTTACTCAGGCATCACTTTTGGTTTAGGAGGTTTTGCTGGAGCTATTGTTTTTGGGTATGTGTATGAGTATTTTCCTGCATACACTTTTCTGCTTGCTTCTTTTCTTGCACTATGCGCATTGTATCTCATGAAAATGTGGCATTTTAAAAATTTGACTTAAAGATGACTTTTATGTAATTATTGTAAAATACATATAATTTTAAGGAGGATATTGATGAAAATATCAAAAATTATTACGGCAGGTGTGATAAGCACTACTTTAGCAATCGCAATTTCTGGTTGTACAGCAGCAAATGTAAGTTCCCAAATGAGAACTTTAGATAATAACTTAAATATGGAAACAAAATGTGTTGCAGTAGATATGAGAGACCAAGGAGATATGGACTCTGTGCTTAAAAAATATGATGGTTGGAGAGTTTTCTATATTTCAGAGTTTACTACAGAGCATAAATTTGGAACTTCAGGTAGTATATGTCTTGAAAGAAAAAAATAATCAAAATAAATTATGTTTAAAGAGTTATATGCAAAAAATGTAGCTACTGTTAATAAATCTGATTATGATGCTCTTTATGAGGAGCATCAAAAGACATTAAAATCTTCAGCGAAATTAGAGCGGCGTTTACATAAAATCATGAAAATGAGTGATAAGATTTTGTTTGAAAAGTTGGGTGCTAATGAAACCTATGCAAAACAAGTCAAAAGATATAGCTACATCATCAAACAAGGTGATGCTCAAGGGAAGGCACTTCTTAAAAATACCTATGGATTAGAAGAACTTTTAAAGATAGAACTTGAAAATGAACGACTTTTGATGCAAGAGATAGAAGAGACACAAAAAGAGGTTGTCTTCACTATGGGTGCCATTGGTGAAAGTCGTTCAAAAGAGACGGCAAACCATGTAAAACGTGTAGCAGAGTACTCAAAACTTTTTGCTTTGTATTATGGCTTAGATGAAAAAGAAGCCGAACTTCTTAAGCAAGCAAGCCCTATGCACGATATTGGAAAAATTGGTATTGCTGATGCTATTTTAAACAAACCTGCAGCGTTAACAGCCGATGAGTTTGAGATAATGAAGGGGCATGTGGAGATAGGTTATGAGATGCTCAAACACTCTACAAGACCTTTGATGAAGACCGCAGCAATCGTTGCTTACGAACATCATGAACGTTTTGATGGCAGAGGATACCCTCGTGGATTGAAAGGGTATAATATACATATATATGGGCGAATTACGGCGATTGCAGATGTTTTTGATGCACTCGGAAGTAAACGAATTTATAAAGATGCTTGGAAGGATGAAGATATCTTTGCTTATATCAAAGAGCGAGCAGAAACACAATTTGACCCCAAACTTGTAGAGATATTTTTTGAGCATTTAGATGAGTTTTTAGCTATTCGTGATGCCTTGAAAGATTCGTTTTATTGATAAAATAAACAGCTAACATACTCAATACCCCACCCACAATGATATGTAACTGGAGTGCTTCATCTAAAAAAATCCAAGCACTCAAAAGTGCAAAGATAGGCACTAAAAACATAAAAGAACTTGTTTTTTCACTTCCAAGTTTACCACTTGCCATAAAAAAGATAGTTGTTGCTAGTGTTTGCCCTAAAATAGCAAGATAGAGTAGGGCTATCCAAAAATGTACATTTTGTGTAAATACCGCCCCTAAATCTGCGTCAAACGCATAAAAAAATGCCACCACTGTTGCTAGGACTGAGATGTAGAAACTATAATGAATCGGGTGCAGATGTTGGTGGGCGTGTTGTGCGAGTATGGTAACTCCTGCCCAAAGAATAGCACAGAGTAAAAAGTAGCTATTGGAACCATTCAAAAAGAGTGAGAGGTCGTTGAGCTGTAATATAATACTTCCTCCGAGTATGCCAAGAAAAAGACCAATATACTGCATTTTTGAGACTTTTTTTCTAAAGAGTAGTACCATTAACAAAAAGGTCATGAGAGGTGAAAGCGAAGTGATGATAACACTCCCTGCACCCGCTAAACCATACTTAATCCCAAGAAAAGAACTTACCATAAATGCAATGTTTAAAATAGTACTGCTGAGGATATACTTTAGTGAATGAAAATCAATTTTAAGGGGCTTTTTGAGTAAGTACAATACAGGTAAAAATGCAAGTGCCATGATAAAAAAACGCCAAAAGATGATGGTATCCATGGGTAAATTGTAGGTTAGAATTTTGAGTGCAGTCCAACCACCACCCCAGAGGAGCATGGCAAGTGTGAGAAGATAAGCGTAGTTAATGTTATGCTCTTTTTTTCTCAAATTCATCAATGATTTTTGTAACAATCAAATCAGAAGTGACATTTAAAGAAGTGCGACACATATCAAGGATTCTATCCACTGCGACAATGAGTGCCATATACTCTACAGGGAGTCCGATTTGGTTGAGGATGACGACCATCATAACTAGTGAAGCACTCGGGAGGGCTGCAACACCGACACTAAGTGCAACAACGGTAACCCCTAAAAGCACCTGATCGCCAAAACTGAGTGTGACCCCTGCAAGGTTAGCGATGTAGAGAACAGCCACACTAAGATAAGCTGCCGTTCCATCCATGGAAACAGTAGCTCCAAGAGGGAGTACAAAAGAGGCATTTTTCTTGTCGACCCCGCCTATCTCCTCAACCACTCGCATACTTACAGGGAGTGTTGCAGCTGAAGAAGCGGTGGAAAATGCCATGATAGGGGCTTCTCTTACGGCTAAGAGGTACTTGTAAGGATTTACCTTTGTAAAGAGTCTTAAAACTGCAGGGAGTGTGATGAGTGCATGAAAAAGGATGACTCCAATAACGACTAAAATGTACTTATAGAGTCCAAAAACAACTTCTATACCTTGCTCTGCGATAACATAAGAGATGAGTGAAAAAACACCTAGAGGTGTCATCAAGATAACCCACTCTGCCATTTTTAGCATAGCCTCACTCACAGCAGTAAAGAGATTTACAAGAGGTGCTTGTTGTGTTTTTGAGAGGTATAAAGAGGCAATCCCAAAAAGTATAGCAAAGACTATAATTTGCATCATAGAGCCACTACTGAGGGCATGGAAGATATTTGTAGGGATAAAACTTAAAATCATACTCTCAAATGAAAAAGGGGCAATAGTAGAGGCTTTTGCAAACTCTAAACCCACTTTACTTACATGCTCCCCAATGGAGAAGATGTTCATTGCAGCAATGGCAGTTAAAACAGCAAGAGCAGTAGTGAGGATGTAAAGTCCTATGGTTTTTGCCCCCATGCGTTTGAGATGTTCGATAGAACCTAAGCCTAAAATAGCGACAAAAATACTTGAAAAAACCAAAGGCACAACAAGCATTTTTAAAAAGTAGACAAAGGCAGTTCCTATGACTTTTTGTTCTAAGGCAAGCTCGGGAAAATAAATCCCAAACAAAGCCCCTAAGAGAATGCCAAAGATGACGAGAGTGTTGGTTGTGGAGTATTTTTGTATTGTTTTAATCATAAGAGAAGTATAGCTTATTAAAGTAAGTTTTTCTTTATCCAGACACTCAGCACATAGAGTCCCCACACATGCTGTTTGAAACTCCCCGATGCCGCTTTTTGAATGTACTCATCGAGGGCTTTTCTTTTAAAGAGTCCTGTTTGCTCGTTTACCTCATGAATAAGGTCGATTTTTTTGGAGTGGATGAGGTACTCCATGTAAGGATTGGCAAAACCTTTTTTCTTGCGTTTGAGGATTTGAGGGGCAAGTTTGTTGTGCATTATCTCTTTTAAAAGTGACTTTGTAATCTTCTCTTGATAGCGCAGTTTTGGGTCTAAAGAGAAGATGGTTTCAACGAGTTTATGGTCTAAAAATGGAGTCCGAGACTCGATGGAGTGTGCCATAGAAACACGGTCAAGTTTTGTTAAAAAATGCTCTGCTTGAAATATGTTGAGGTCGATGTAGCTATACCAAAAACTCTCATCATGAAAGTGTGAAGCTTCAAAGTTTTCTCGATAGGTTTGGAGATATTTGAGACTCTCGTTATCGCGGATATTTCTTTTTAAAAGATTGTTTTTTTGCAGGTCAGTAAATTTTTCACCCGAAGTACGAAAGAGCAGAGTGTCATCAAAGATACGTTTGTACCACTCCCACTCTCTGTTCATGGAAAAATTGGCACGGAAGTATTTTTTGAGCCAGTTTTTATGCGAGAGAGAAGCAGCCCCTTCAATGTCGAGATACTCAAAATATTGTCGGTACCCTAAAAAAAGTTCATCGCTTCCCTCCCCACTCATAACGACTTTATAGCCATCTTTTTTTATCTGTTCAAAAAGAGTGTAAAGAGGAATGGCAGCAGGGTCATTGAGTGGCTCATCGAGGGTGTCAAAAACTTTTTGACTTGTTTGCATAAAGAGTGTTTCATCTATCTCGACTTGAGTGTTTTTTAAGCCTAAAAGTGCAGCACTCTCTTTAGCATTGGCTCTCTCATCATACTTTGCAAACTCTTTGTAGCCTAAAGTATATGTAGGGAGTTGTCTACCTTGTTCTTTAGCAAAATAATTGATAGTCGCACTATCAATCCCACCCGAGAGTAGGGCAGCGATAGGCACATCCGCCTCTAAACGTAGAGAAATTGACTCCTCTAAAGTGCTTTGGAGTGTATGGAGGGCTTCTTTTTTATCTGTAATTATATTTGGTTTTTGAGCTAAAATATCATAATATCTTTGAACATGCACAGAATTGTCTTTAAAGCGAAGATACTCTCCTGCCGCGAGTTTCTGAATGCCTTCAAAAAATGTAAAAGGTGGGGTAGGTGCTAAAAAGGAGAGATAGCTTAAAAGGGCATCTTCATTCATCTGTGTTCTATGTAAAAAGGGGGTCAGTGCTTTTATCTCGGAGGCGAAGCGAAACGCTGAGTCATGCATAAAAAAAAGTGGTTTTTTCCCGAGTCTGTCACGAAAGAGATAGAGTGTATCTCCATCGAGTAAAGCAATGGCAAACATCCCTCGAAGATGTTGCACAAAATCAACTCCCCAGTGTAGATACGCAGCGATAATCACTTCACTATCGCTCTGTGTTTTGTAGGAAAATGGAAGCTCTTTTTTCAGGGCTTGAAAGTTGTAAATCTCTCCATTAAAAGAGAGAAGAATTTTCTGGTGTTTGAGGGGTTGGTGGCTGCGTTTGTCTGTGTCAAGTATGCTTAATCTTTGATGTGCAAAAAAGAGTCTTTTCTTTTGAAAAATACCACAAAAGTCAGGTCCACGATGGGAGAGTTTTGCGAGGGCTTTTTTGGCTTGTGTATCATTGTATTCACCGATGATTCCAAAAACGGCACACATTACTTAAAAAATCCTACACTGATGTCATTTTCTAAGTAATCTTCTTTATAAGCTATCTTTTTGACATGCAAATTTGTAGCAATATCTTGGATTTGTTTTTTGTTCATGTAGTTGTATGTTGCACTTTTTTTCTCTCCAAATAAGGCATTGAAGACAAAGCCTTTTTTAGAAGCTTTGTAGCAGTTGGCAATAAACTGATAGGTTTCAAAGGGTGTAAGGATGTTTAAAGCACCACTGCACAGGTAATAATCCATAGTAGGAAGGGTACTTTTTGTGATGTCAGCTAAGAGTATCTGTGTGCCTGTTCTTTTGATGGCAACTTTTTGCATCATTTCTAACGAGTCAATGCCGAGATACTTTTTTGGTTTTGTTTGTAAAAATGTATAAAAGTCTCCAAATCCACAGCCTGCATCACCGAGAGTAAATCGTGATATGTCCTTTGGTAAAAGTTGTAAAATCGCTTTAAAACGCATACTTTGATGCTCTTGAGAGTGCCAATTTACACCGCGAGGTGTTTGCCCATATGTTTTAAAAGCAGAGAGATAAAACTTTTCATTGTTAATCCGAGGCATCTGTTTACTGGATGATAAGGGATTCTGTTTTGTTTTCTTTCCCTTCTACTTTTCCTCCTCCAATAGCGGTGAGTCGTGTAGAATTGATTTTGAAGGATTCAAGGAGTTGTACTATGTTGTTGGCTCTTTTTTGAGAAAGCTCAAAGTTTTTTTTGTTCGTTTCAAAGTGATTGCAGTAGACATAAATGACGGCTTGATAGGATGGGTTTGCACGGAGGTAATCAGCAAATTTTTGGAGTACTTCTTTTGCTTTTTTTGTAAGTTTTTCACCTTCAGGAGGAAAGTTAATGGCTAACTCTTGCGTGTTTGTTGTGGCTGCTGCTTTGATTTTTTTGATTTGCTTTTTTTTGGGTGGTGCAAGCTCTTTGTTCACAGTAGGTGTAGTTTCTTGCGATGCTCTTTCAACAGCGAATGGTTGCACAAGAGGAAATTCATTGGCTTGGAGTGTAATGTATAATAAGATATAAATAAGTAGCTTCATCTTTTTATTATATGTGATAATACTTAATCTTTCAAGATAAGCAAAAATTTGACCCATAAACCAAGGAAAATGTGTAATAATTGGACAAAAAATGAGGATGGAAGATGAAAAAAGAGCGTTTAGTTTTGGGTGGAGGATGTTTTTGGTGTGTGGAAGCTGTCTTTAGTGATGTTAAAGGAGTGCTGAGTGCTGTGAGTGGCTATAGTGGTGGTTTACGACCCAATCCAAGTTACCAAAATGTTTGCACAGGGGCAACAGGACACGCGGAGATTGTCGATATACATTATGATAGTGAAGTCATTTCACTCGGGGAGTTACTAGATATATTTTTTGTGATTCACGACCCGACAACACTCAATGCCCAAGGTGCTGATAAAGGAACACAGTATCGTTCTGTGATTTATTATGAGAATGAAGCAGAAAAAGAGATAATCTTAGAAAACATCAACAAGCAAGCAAAAAACTTTCGTGACAAAATTGTGACGGAAGTTAGCAAACTTGGAGATGTCTTTGCTGGAGAAGATTATCATCAAAACTACTATAAAAATAATATGTCACAGGGATATTGTCAAGTGGTCATTACACCAAAAGTACAAAAATTTATGACACAGTTTCCTGATAAGTTAAACTCTTCAATATAAATATAGTATAATTATATTATATGTAAAAGGGTATAAATGTATAGATGGAATGAAGAGAAAAATGCACTCTTATTATCTCATATTGAGAAATATCCGAATCAATATATTTATGTTATTGCTTTGAAAGGTTATATTCACTATGTACCATATCTGAAAGATGTTGATTATATATTTCTAAAAAATATAATACCAAGTAGAAAATTAAACAAACAATATAAAGGGGTTTAATATGGATTATTCAAACAAAGAGCAGATGATATTGGAATATCGTATCAAAATATTATACAAGCATTAATACATAATTACACGACTAATAAAATAAGTATAAATATCTAAAGAATTTATTGTGTTACTATAATCGCTTCGTCTCTTTGACTGATTGTTCCATCTGGAGTTTCTAGGATGAGTTCTATTTCAGAGTCGAGATACTCTGATGTTGTAAGAATATCGCCATTTTCAAATGCCGCTTTTTTGGCACCGATGATGATGTTGTTTATAAGGGAATTACTCTTTTGCTTGATACTGTACGATGATTTGAGTTCTTCTTGTATAAATATATTGAGTGTGATTGGTATGTTTTCACCTAAGAGAGGGTGTTCTTGAAGGAGGGTATTGATGTTGATAGTTCTTTGTGCTTCAAAGACCTCTTGAATGGAGTCACGAGCAAGTTGTAGTAGTATAGAACGACTCATAAAGACTCCCTTTTTTTCTTATAATTGTTGATAAGTTTGATAACAATCATAACACTAATTACCTGAAATAATGCCGCTAAGATAAAAGCATAGTAGTGAAGTTCATCGATGGACTTTGCACTCAATGCAAGGGTTGCCATTGCGATGAGAAGGGTTAATGGCATAGAGTGGGAAAGTCCCATCAGTACAGTATCGAGTATTTGTAGTTCTTTTATAAAAACAAGTGCTGCAAAAACTCGCATAGCTATCATAAAAAGTGCAATCTCTAAAGCCTTCATGATGAGACCTTGTGTGAAAAGTTGCTCAAGGTGAAACGCAGTTCCAATATGTATAAAAAAGAGTGGGATTAAAAATCCAAAGCCAAAGGAAGCGAGTTTCTCAGGGAGTTCATGTTTGTGGTCAAAAAATGTAGGGATAAAAATACCTGCTAAAAACGCACCAAAAGCAAGCTCGAGTTTTAAAAAAAGCATGGCAGCGATAAGTAAGGTAAAAATCCCCATGGAGAGGCGTATATCTTGTTCTTTGTTGTCTTCATGTGGCATGAGGGCAGTGGAAATTTTAGGAAACCACCAAAAAAGTAAGCCTGCTATCTTAAAGATTATAAACATAAAAAGAATGAAAGCGATGAGTGCCATCATCGTTTGAAAAAGATGTAAACCAAAGCCATCTCTAAGGGCTGCTGATGTTAAGGTTAAGATAACGATACTGATGACTTCACCAATGCCACCTGCTGTCATAGAGAGTTCTAGCCATGGAGTTTTACCATACTCCTTGATGAGTGAAGCGACTAAGCCTATGGAAATAAGTGGTAGAAGTACCATGAAAATATTGCCTAAGTTGATATACAGAGAAAAGAGAATGGAGAGTGTGTATAAAATCAGCAGATAGAGTAGGACTTTTTTGATGAGGTGTATAGGGGTTTTGAGAACATTTTTGAGGTTAATCTCTGTTCCTGCAATGAACATAAGATACAAAAATCCAAACTCAGCCACAATGTCAAAAAGGTGTTCTTCATGTAAAAAACCAACATACCCAAAGAGAGAACCTAAGATAATTTCTATGGGAGTTGTAGGGAGTTTTAAGTATTTGGCAAGAAAGGGTGAAAAGATAATAATGACTGAAAGGGTTAAGATGAGTGTAATGTTATCAGTCATATAATTTTGCTTTTAGACTTTTTTTGCCACTTGGAGATTGAGGGATTTGAGCATCTCTAAATCTTTATGCATTTCTCTTCCTGCAGTTGTAAGGTAGTTTCCTATAACAATAGAGTTTGCACCCGCATCAAAAATCTCATTTTGACGCTCTCCAAACATAAGTTCTCGACCACCTGCTACCATAATGCGTTGTGTATTGGGAATACTCTCTCGTGTGAGTTTGATAAGTGCTAAGGCTTCATCGACTGTTAAAGAGTTTGGTTCTAATTCAAGCGCGACATTATGATGGTAAAAGTTGATAGGCACAGATGTGGGATTTAAAGAGGCTAAAGACTCCAGCATACTGACTCGATCGGCTTGTGTTTCACCTAAACCAAAGATACCGCCTGTAATAAGTGTGAGTCCTGCTTTGTTGACATTTTGGCAGGTTTCATAGCGTTCACTCCATGGGTGTGTTGTACAAATTTCTTTGTAAAACTGCTCACTTGTCTCAAGGTTATGGTTATATGCCTTGATGCCAGCACTTTTGAGTGTGAGGAGTTGAGCAAGTGTGGCAGTACCATTGCAAGCGATTAAACGCAGCTCGGGAGCTACTTTAGTTACAGCCTCGGCAACATCACAAACAAATTTGAGTGTTTTATCATTTAAACCTTTATCAGCTGTGACTAAACAAAAACCTAAAGCCCCATTATCACGAGCATTGATAGCCTCTTGCTCAATGAGTGCTATCTCTTTTTGTTTGTAGCGCTCAATGTCTGCCTTGTAGCGAACACTTTGGGAACAAAACTTACAATCTTCTAAGCAGGTTCCACTGTTGATGTTACAAATGGAGCATAAAAATATTTCTTGATTCACTATTTTTTCCTTGTGTATGCAAAGTGTTTTTCTGAAAAAACATCTTCATTCTTATTTTTGCTAAAATGGGTTACAAAAAGTGATGCTTGCGTAACTTCTAGTAAAGCACACTCTGAGATTGGTTTGTTTCTTGCACAACTTTCACCAGGATTGAGAAAGAGTGTTCCATTTAAAAAGCGAGATTCAAAGGCATGAGTATGTCCAGAAATCACGATTTCTGTATCGGGTGCCATGTAAAAAGGGAGGTGCATTAACTTGAAACTTGTGTGAGCAAGCTTGAAGTAGTAAGGCTCTTTAACGAGATTATAATCATTGTGGTACTGTACGAGATGAGCATCATTGTTTCCATAAACGCAGACATACCGTACTCCACAGTTTTTTAAAAGCTCGAGGGTCTCTACTTCACAAACATCCCCCGCATGGACAATAAACTCTGCCCCTTTGTCAAGAAGTACAGCTAAACTCTCTTTTGCAAGTTTTACTTTTGTGTGGGTGTCAGAGAGTATGCCTATTTTCATTTATCTATTCCTAATCAGCTCTTGAAGCTCTAAATCTAAAATATTTTCTTTGTCAGATTTTGAGTAGATAGTGATGAAATAAAGTTCATTATCTTCATTGACACAGTAAGTTATTATTCGATAACCTGCACTCTTTCCTCTGTTGTTATTGCTATTTTTAAGTCGAATTTTGTAGGTATTATTCCCTAGTTCTATCCCCATTTTTGGATTTTTTTCAAGATGGTTTGCAAGTTTTAAAACATCATTTTTTATATTTGGATACTTTTTTTTGAGTGTTTTAAGATTTTTAACAAACTCAGGCGTTGGGATAACCTTATAGTTCATTTATCATTTGCTTAAATTCTCGTTTTTCTAGTACACCCTCTTGTATTAGATTAACTTCATTTAAACCCTTGGTAAAACTTTTCTTGATATTGTAAGTTTCGATATAGTGTAAAAGATTACTCACAAAAGTCTCATTATCGCCATGACACTCTTGTTTATAAAAGTTCTCAACAGTAGGATTATTGATATTGAGTGATAGCATCATAAACTCCTTTCATTATTGTTTGTCAATCTCTTCACGAGGTGTGCGTGCTTTACATTTGACACACTCATAAACTTCTTTGTTTCTATAGGTTCTAGGGGCTAAAACACCTTTACAGCCTTTTTCTTTACATTTAATTGTTGTTGGTTCAAATTTGGAGATGAATTTACAATCAGGGTAGTTGTTACAACCCCAAAAAGGACCACGGCGAGAGTTTTTCAGACTTATTGTGCCTCCACAGTCAGGACAAGGTGTTTCAGAAGTTTTTTCTTCCACATTGATGCTTTTTGTGTTTTTACAATCAGGATAATCACTACACGCTAAGAACTGTCCATTGCGACCATTTTTGACTACCATGTCTTTGCCACATTTATCACATTTTTCTTCACTTAACTCTTTCTTCTCTTCTACCTTGTTACCTTCGGCATCACACTGCTCTGTGTACTTACATGTAGGAAAACCGCTACACGCGATAAAGTTTCCAAAACGTCCACTTCTTAAAAGGAGTTCATGTTCCCCACATTTTGGACAAGTTCTTCCGAGTGGTTTAGCGAGTTTGAGACTCACAATTTTCTCTTTTCCTTCTTCAATTTGTTGCATAAATGGAGTGTAAAAATCCGCTAAAAGCTTTTGCCAATCCACTTTTCCTTCACTAACTTCATCGAGTTTTTCTTCCATATTTGCTGTAAAAGATATATCGACGATGTTTGCAAAGTGTTCTTCAAGGATTTTAGTCACAGTAAATGCCATCTCTGTTGGAACTATTTGTTTTTTTTCTATGTTTACATAGGTTCGCTGGCTAAGTGTGGCAACTGTTGGTGCATAGGTGGAAGGACGACCAACACCTTCAGACTCGAGTTTTTTTATAAGACTGGCTTCAGAGTAACGCGCAGGTGGTTCGGTAAAGTGTTGTTCAGGTTTAACACTTTGGAGTTGTGCTTTGTCGCCTTTTGTGAGTGTTGGGAGGAGTTTATCTTTGTCTTCTGCTCCCGTGACTGCATAAAAACCATCAAAAATGAGTTTACGCCCACTTGCACGGTACTCATTTTCATTTCCAGTAAAGATAATGCTTTGTTGTTCAAACTTCGCATCTTCCATTTGACATGCCATAAATCGCTCATAGATAAGACGATAGAGTTTAATTTCATCGGCTTTTAAAAAGCTTTGTGCGACCTCAGGAGTAAATGCAAGCATAGTAGGGCGAATCGCCTCGTGCGCTTCTTGGGCACCTTTAGATTTTTTAGTGTAAACTTTTACTTCTTTTGGAAGATATTTTTCTCCAAAACGGCTCTCAATGATACTACGGACACCTTCAACTGCTTCTTGTGCAAGGTTGAGTGAATCGGTTCTCATGTAAGTAATAACACCAGAGGTGCCATCAGGAGTTTTTACCCCTTCGTAGAGAGATTGGGCGACCATCATTGTTTTTTTAGGTGTAAACCCTAGTTTAGATGAAGCAGTTTGTTGGAGTGTAGAAGTCATAAAAGGTGGTGGTGTTTTACTTCTTCTCTCTTTTGTCTCGATTTTTGTGATGGTAAAACTATCTGCTTTGACACTTGCTGTAATCGCTTGTGCCTGTGTTTCATTTTCTATGGACATCTTCTCTATTTTCTCGCCCTTGTGAGCGATGAGATTTGCATCGATGTTAGTTTTAAATGCTGTGTCTATGCTCCAGTACTCTACAGGAACAAAGGCTTGAATCTCGCGTTCACGGTCGACCACGAGTTTAAGTGTAGAACTTTGTACCCGTCCACCTGAGAGTCCTTTTTGGATTTTAGAAGCTAAAAGAGGAGAGAGTTTATAGCCTACGACGCGGTCGAGTATTCGGCGTGCTTGTTGTGCATTTACCATATCCATATCGAGTGTTCTAGCAGAATCAAGGGCATGTTTGATGGCTGTTTTTGTTATCTCATGAAAAACGATGCGTGGTAATTCGGCGGGGTCTTTTTTCATTGCTTGTGCAATATGCCACCCGATAGCTTCACCCTCGCGGTCCTCATCGGTCGCGATATAGATAGTATCTGCTTTTTTTGCAAGCGCCTTTATCTCTTTGACAGTAGGGGCATTTTCTTTTGCGACAGAGTAGGTTGGGACAAGATGGTGTGTTTCTTCATCAAGTTTAATCCCAAAACGAGATTTTGGTAAATCACGGATATGCCCTTTTGAAGCGATAACCTCATACCCTTTACCTAAAAAGTTTTTAATTGTTTTTGCTTTTGCTGGTGACTCAACGATAATTAAATTCAAATAGTATTCCTATATATAGTATAGTAAAATGTTTCAGTTTTGGAAGTGTAGCAAAAAAAATTAAAAACAGAGAATTTACGAGAGAAAATAAATTGTTTTTTAAAAAATAGTGAGTATATAAGTTTATTTTCAGTAGTAACAAGGTAAAATTTCACTCTTTCAAAATATGGCCAATTAGCTCAGTCGGTAGAGCAACTGACTGAAAATCAGTGTGTCCTTGGTTCGATTCCGAGATTGGCCACCACCTCCTTTTATAAAATCAAAATTTCTTTTTTAATTTTTCTAAACATTTTTTTCGTAGTGACGATATTGTTATTATATCGAGGCAAGGAAGCTAAGATACAAACTTTATTTAGAGCGAAAGGCTCTAACCCTAAAAGGATTTATTATGGGATTTAGAATTAACACAAATGTTGGTGCATTAAATGCACATAGGAATGCTGTAGACAATAATGTCGGATTAGACAAATCTTTAGAGAGATTGAGTTCTGGACTTCGTATCAATACTGCTGCAGATGATGCTTCTGGTCTTGCAATTGCAAATCAGTTAAAATCACAATCGACAGGACTTGGTCAGGCTATTAAAAATGCAAATGATGGTATTGGGGTTGCTCAAACTGCTGATGCTGCACTTGATGAGTATGAAAATATTCTTAACACTGTAAGAACCAAATCAATTCAATCAGCTTCTGATGGTCAAAATGCTGATACTCGTCAAGCGATTCAAAATGACATCAGTAAACTTTTAGACGAAGCAAACAACATCGCTAAAACAACTTCGTTTAATGGGCAACAACTTCTTGATGGCTCTTTTCAAAACAAATCATTTCACATTGGTGCATACACAAATGAGACAGTAGGTATTAACATCGCCAATACACAAACAAATACTATTGGTCGTCATGTGGATACTACAGGTAGTGTGGCTGTTGATAGTAAAGCTCTTGCTGCAGGAGATTTAAAAATCAATACAGATGCTCTTACTGCTGCTGTAAATGTTGGTGCTACTTCTGCTGATTTAGGTGGAGCTAATGATACAGTCAGTATTGCACATAGTGCTGATTCTGCTTGGGCAAAAGCAGGGGCTATCAATGCTATATCTACTCAAACGAATGTAACAGCTGTTGCTTCTACTACAGTAAATGGTGCTGCTGTTGTTTCAGGTACGATTAATGCAGGTGATTTAACAATTAATGGTATAGATGTTGGTAAAGTGGATGTAAAATCAAGCGATGCTGATTCTGCATTGATGAATGCTATTAATGCGCAAACAGATAAAACGGGTGTTGTAGCTACAAATAGTGGAGGTAAACTTACTTTAACCTCACAAGATGGTAGTGATGTATTAATTAGTGGTGCTAGTGATACATCTGGAACATCTGGTCTTTCAAGGGCGATAAATAGAGGTGATATCACACTTATTTCTGATCATACTATTCAAATGAATGGTTCTTCTCATGTTGGTTTTGCTGTGAGTGCAAAACTTTCAAAAGAGGCAAGTAGTACACTCGGTCAAATAGATGTAACAACAAAAGAGGGTGCTGAAAAAGCGATTCGTACTGCTGATTCTGCACTAAAACAACTTGATGCTATCCGTTCTGGTATAGGTTCTACACAAAACCAACTTGAATCAACTGTAAGAAATATCTCTGTAACACAAGTAAATGTTACAGCTGCCGAATCACAGATTCGTGATGTTGACTTTGCTGCTGAGTCTGCTAACTTTTCAAAACGTAATATTTTAGCGCAGTCTGGTACATATGCTATGAGTCAAGCAAACTCTGTACAACAAAATGTAATGCGTTTACTCCAATAGTTAAAAAGATGGAATAAAACTTGCTTCTTTTCTATGAAAAGGCGAAAGCCTCTTTCATAGAAAAGGATTTATTATGGGTTTTAGAATTAACACAAACATTGGTGCGTTAAATGCACACAGGAATGCTGTAGACAATAATGTCGGATTAGACAAATCTTTAGAGAGATTGAGTTCTGGACTTCGTATCAATACTGCTGCAGATGATGCTTCTGGTCTTTCAATCGCAAATCAGTTAAAATCACAAGCAACAGGACTTGGACAAGCTATTAAAAATGCAAATGATGGGATTGGTGTTGCGCAAACTGCTGATGCTGCACTTGATGAGTATGAAAACATTCTTAACACTGTAAGAACTAAATCAATTCAATCAGCTTCTGATGGTCAAAATGCTGATACTCGTCAAGCTATTCAAAATGATATCAGTAAACTTTTAGACGAAGCAAACAACATCGCAAATACTACTTCGTTTAATGGACAAAAACTTCTTGATGGCTCTTTTCAAAACAAATCATTTCACATTGGTGCATACACAAATGAAACAGTAGGTATTAACATCGCCAATACACAAACAAATACTATTGGTCGTCATGTAGATACTACAGGTAGTGTGGCTGTTGATACTAAAGCTCTTGCTGCAGGAGATTTAAAAATCAATACAGATGCATTGAGTGCAGCTGTAAATGTTGGTGCTACTTCTGCTGATTTAGGTGGAGCTAATGATACAGTCAGTATTGCACATAGTGCTGATTCTGCTTGGGCAAAAGCTGTGGCTATCAATGCTATATCTACTCAGACGGATGTAACGGCTGTTGCTTCTACTCAATATAATGGTGCTGCTGTTGTTTCAGGTACGATTAGTGCAGGTACATTGACTATCAATGGTATAGATATTGGTAAAGTGGATGTAAAATCAAGTGATGCTGATTCTGCATTGATGAATGCTATTAATGCTCAAACAGATAAAACAGGTGTTATTGCTACAAATAATGGTGGTAAACTTACTTTAACCTCACAAGATGGTAGTGATATGCTTGTAAGTGCTGCTTCTGGTGTAAGTGCTGTAGCTGGTCTAGCAAGTCAATTAAATAGCGGTAAAATTACTCTGATTTCTGATCATACTATTCAAATGAATGGTTCTTCTCATGTTGGTTTTGCTGTGAGTGCAAAACTTTCAAAAGAGGCAAGTAGTACACTCGGTCAAATAGATGTAACAACAAAAGAGGGTGCTGAAAAAGCGATTCGTACTGCTGATTCTGCACTAAAACAACTTGATGCTATCCGTTCTGGTATAGGTTCTACACAAAATCAGCTTGAATCAACTGTAAGAAATATCTCTGTAACAGAAGTAAATGTTACAGCTGCCGAATCACAGATTCGTGATGTTGACTTTGCTGCTGAGTCTGCTAACTTTTCAAAACGTAATATTTTAGCTCAGTCTGGTACATATGCTATGAGTCAAGCAAACTCTGTGCAACAAAATGTAATGAAACTACTCCAATAATTATAGTTTATGGAATGAAATTTGCTTTTTATCTTTAAAAAGCAGGTTCATTCATGAGTATATATGAAAAAAATATGGCAGCTCTCAAGAGTGTCAATGAAGATTTAGCTACAAAAATTTCCCAAATAACTACCAATGAAAAATACGAAGTTTTCGCAAGTGGGCATTATGCTGATGCAAATATCCTTGATAGAGAGACTAATGCTTTTATGTATGAGAAGCGACCTATTGATGATATAGAAGAGACCTACATAGAGTTGATGAAAGAGTATAAACTCTATAAAATCATGTATATTTATGGTATTGCAAATGGTCATCTCATCAATATGCTCACTCAAAATCAATTTCATGAGTTTATCTATGTTTTTGAACCAGAGTTAGAACTTCTGTACATCGCACTCAATCTCACAGATATTTCAGAAGATATAGCTTCTAAAAGAGTTGTTCTTGTGCATACTCAAGGTTTTGATTCTGTTATCTTTCGACGGATTGTTGAGGGCTTGGCAGTTGTGCATCTCAAAGCTTATGATTTACGCCTCAATACAGAATTTTATAATCGCTATATAGCAGATATAACAGAAGTCAATCAAAATATTTTGAAGGTTTTTAGATACTATCTTGTCTCTACAGGAAATGATGCCAAAGATGAACTTTTAGGCTTAGAGCATTTCGTGCAAAACCTCCCTTTGATGCTTAAAAATCCACAACTGAACAATCTTGTCCACAAGGGAAGAAATAGCGATACAGCTATCATAGTCGCAACTGGACCTTCTCTCACCAAACAGTTACCGCTTTTAAAAGAGATACAAAACCATGTCACAATTTTTGCAGTAGATGCTTGTTTACCTGTACTTGAAAAAGAGAATATTAAGCCTGACATTGTGACTTCGATTGAGAGAGTTACCGCGACAGGTAAATTTTATGAACATACGAGTTCATCATTTCAAAAAGATATTGTCTTTGCAGTGACTGCCATTGTTGCACAAGAGTTACTCGACAACATCAAAGAGGGACAACTCCAACTCAGTATGCGACCAACAGGTTGGCATTATTCTTTTATGGAGTTTGAGAAGTATGGTTACCTAGGACTCGGAATGAGTGCTGCCAATATGGCTTATGAACTTGCAAGTAGTATGAAGTTTAACCAAGTGATGATTATTGGGCAAGATTTGGCGTATGCTAAGGATGGGAAAAGTCATGCTTTAAATCATATCTTTGGTGATGATGAAATTAAGCAAAAAGCTCACGATGAATATACAGAAGCCTATGGTGGAGATGGAGAAGTCCGTACGACAAAAATTTGGAAAATGTTTTTAAATGGCTATGAAAATACTGTTGAACAGAACAAAGAGAAAGACTTTTTGACGATTAATGCTACCGAGGGGGGTGCTAGAATCAAAGGAACAACAGAGATGCCTTTTGCTCAAGCAGTGAAAACTTATGTGGATAAGGAGCATAAAAAAGAGAAAATAGTGTTAGACTTACCTTCTAAAGAACTGTATGAAAAAAATATGCTACAAGCTGTAGAAAAACTTAATGAAGCGATAGCACTTGCTAAAGTAATGAAAAAAAGTGTGAGAAAACTTTTAAAAGTTCTCACAAAAGTTATCCGAAAATATAAAAAATATCCTATAGAAGATATTCACTTATATGCCAAAGAAAAAGAACTCGTGAAGATAGTGGATAAAATAGCAGTGAGTAGAGACCTTTACTATAATGGAGAATTTAAAACATTTTATGAATCACTTATCTCGCCATTACTTACGCATTTAGAGTATGACATCGCTTACTGGAGTCTGCAAAAAGAGACAACAAATAAAGATAAAGTACATAAAGAGTGGAAAATGATACTTTTTCATCATGAGTGGGCATATAGGATTTTAGTAAATATTGATGCTATTTTGAAAATTATAGAACCAAAGAAAGCAGATTTAGAAGCAGAAATTTTCACTTTAGATAACCCCCAAAAAATGTAAGAACAAAGGAAAGTATACTAAACAATAAAAATATATTTATAAATAATTAATATGATAAACATAACTTAAAACTATTTCGCTATGATTTCAGAAACTTTTTAGGATATGTTGCATGCTTTTTTACTTTACTCTTTTTTTACTTTTCCTCTACCAAAAGATAGCACGAGTTCGTTATAAAGAAGAGAAGAGAACACTTTTTATTACTTTGGAAAACTTGCTTGTTACTCTTTTCGCTATAAGTGTCGCTTTTTTTGGTGTTTTACATACACCTTGGTATCTTTTTCTTTTATTCTCTTTTCTCTTTTTCATAGTGTCTGCACTCATGGTTACAGCGGTTCAGTTGGGTATATTTATAGATGGAAAACCTTTGTTTGGTATGCGTATCGTTTATAAATTACTCCCTATACTTATAACCATAATTGTAGCTTTATCTGCTATATTATGGTTATAAAGTATACCTTTATTTAAGTCTTTTTATAAAAAAGCAAATATGTTGCGGGGAGTATCAACAGTGTTAAAAATGTTGAACTGATAATACCTCCTGTGATGACAACGGCCAAAGGGTACTGTATCTCGCTTCCTACACCTGTGGCATACAGCAGTGGTAAGATTCCAAAAAGTGTTGTAAATGCCGTCATGAGTACGGGACGTAAACGTAGAAGCGTTGCATCTTTTAACACTGTTTTTAAATTTACATCAGGAAACTTTGCTCGGAGTTCATCGATGAAACTCACAAGTACAATCCCATTGAGAATGGCAATGGCAAAAATCGCTAAAAAC